>Ga0073928_10000898_pt1 | contig 61859 bp, 57 predicted proteins | sample PaiPotPPA55metaG_FD_76969 | JGI IMG/M metagenome (GOLD analysis project Ga0073928, IMG submission 76969) | Iron sulfur acid spring bacterial and archeal communities from Banff, Canada, to study Microbial Dark Matter (Phase II) - Paint Pots PPA... ... | reverse complement strand
TCTACGCTGACGATCCGGGACGTTGACTTAAGCGAATGGCATGCTTTCCTCGCACGCACCCCCGGAGGGAGCTACCAGCAAACCGGCTGGTGGGCCGTCGCAAAGTTGCTGGAAGGGTTTCGCGCGCGCAGATTCGTTATTAGAAATGGCGACACCATCTTGGGTGGCGCCCAAATGCTGTATCGCCCTCTGCCCGTGCATGGGGCGGTCGCCTATGTGCCGCTCGGGCCGGTCTTGGCATCAGAGGACCCGGAAGTTGCCAATCTCGCGCTGACACATCTGCATCGCATCGGCCGCGAGCAAAATGCCTATTGTCTGGCGGTGCAACCTCCCCGTTGGGGCCGCTCTTTCGCACGCAAATTGGAAAATTTTGGATTTTGCCCAGCCTCGATGGACCTGGCCCCCACCGCATCCGTGGTCATCGATCTGTCGAACAGCCTCGACATCATTTTGTCAAGAATGCATAAAACCACCCGCTATGATATTCGAGCAAGTCAGCGCAAAGGAATCACCGTCCGCGAAGGGGGCTTGGACGATATCGATACCGTTCACCGGCTTCTGCTGGCCACCGCGAAGCGTAGGGGTTTCTCAGGTCTAAAAAACGACTACCTACGCGAGATTTGGCGGCAATTTTCAGTTGGCGGGCACGCCAAAATATTTATGGCCGAATTTGAGGGACGCCTCGTCTCCGCTGCCCTATTGATGTCCTTCGGAGACACCGTCACATACTGGAAGGCTGGTTGGTCCGGCGAGCACTCAAACCGCTACCCGAATGAAGCCTTGCAGTCGGCCGCAATTCAGTGGGCCAAATCCAACGGCTACCGTTATTACGATCTTGGCGGTATTAATCGCGCTCTAGCGAAAAGTGCCCTCTCCGGCGCCTCCATCCGTAAGCCCGAAGGGCACTCAGTTGGTTTTTATAAATTAGGCTTTGGGGGGCAGGTTGAGCTTTTCCCAAAGGCCCAAATGTATATTTACAGCCGACCTCTTCGCCGAGTCTGGTCCATGATTTCCGAGCGTGCACCAGACCAAAACTTCCTGCCCAACGTCCTTCGTCGAATCTGGTAGAACTTGCCGCAAGCCTGCATCTCTGAAGATCGAGCAGCAGGTCTGGTGCAGTCATTATCCTCAGCCCAAGCATCTGCTCTAAGCCTGCAGCGCTAGAGCTTGAAAGCAAATCCAATTGTTTCACCGGAGATGCCATGACCGGCAGAATGGGTTATCTGGCTCAACGTGCAACAAAACGGCTGCGCAATATCAGGGCCAGGTTTCTCGACAACGGCTTCGAAGGCGTCGCGCGTCGTCTCGCTTATCACCTCGGCTGGTTACGCGAGATCCATAAGCGAGAAGCTGCGTTCGACGAAACCCTGGGCGTCGACACCAAAGGCCCGGTAGGTTTGTGGCATCTAAAGATTCGCTCTGACAACCTCCAAGACGCTATCCGATATGAAGGCGTGAATCCCTCCATTTTTCGCAAGGCAATGAGCAACCTGGGCGAGAATTTTAGTGACTTCACCTTCATCGATCTGGGCTGCGGCAAAGGCCGCGCGCTATTGCTCGCCAAGGAATTTGGCTTTTCGCAAATTGTCGGCATCGAATTCGCACCAGAACTCGCAGCTGTCGCCCGAAAAAACTGCCGTCAAGTCGGTGTGCAGGCCACTGTTCTCTCTCAAGACGCCGTGCAATTCCCTTTTCCGCCCGGCAACTTGGTCGTTTATCTCTACAACCCGTTCGGACCCACAGTTCTGAATCCCGTCCTCGATCATCTCCTCGAATCAGCAACCGCAAAATGCTACGTGGTCTACGTAAATCCAGTGCACCGGCGACAGTGCTTCGATTCTAGGCCACAGCTTCAATATCTGGCGGGCGACTCGGAATACGCGATCTGGATCGCACAACCGCTCACTTACCGTCGCGAGTCAATGACAAGCGCAGTCGCGAGAAAGGCCGTTGAGGCGACGGATGTTGCTTCTGCGCCACAATCAGGGTGTCCCGAGCGTGTCGCTCCTCGACACTGAATCGAGTTCGCATTGTTAATTTGCAACTGCAAGGGCCTTTCGCCAGTTCGGAAAACCTGATCTCTACGTCAATCCCAGCAGCATCGGCGGAGGCGCTCACTTCGACGTAACCGGATCAAGGGCTTTGGCACCGCGGGCACTGTCAATCTGTTCTCTGACCCGGCTGCCGCTGATTTCCGCTATCCGCCGCTCGGCAGCGATGGCCGCGATGGCTCCGGCCACCCGCTCCGCAGACTGGGTCTGTGAATCTAAGGTGCCAAGCGAAGCTACTAGCGCCTACAAGCCGAAATTGCGGTCGGTAGATATATTTCGCTTTATATTCGCTTGTCATTCTGGGTACTATAAGTTTAGAGAATATGCGCTAATTTCCGGCGACTGTAAGGAGATTCTATAGAATGCGGCTAGGAGCCACCTACAATGTCCTCACAGTCTTCAATTGAATGGACAGACGCAACGTGGAACCCCGTTCGCGGATGCACAAAAATCAGCCCTGGCTGCAAGTATTGCTACGCTGAGGTATTTGCGGAGAGATTTCGTGGAGTCCCAGGGCACGCGTATGAGCGTGGCTTTGATCTGCGGCTGGTTCCAGAGAAACTCGCAGAACCCCTCCGTTGGGCCAAGCCACGCATGATTTTCGTCAATTCTATGAGCGACCTCTTTCACGAACGGGTGCCGGATGGCTACATCCTAAGAGTCGCAGAAATCATGTCGCTGGCAAATTGGCACGTTTTTCAGGTGTTGACCAAGCGTTCTGAACGCATGAAAGAAATGCTTCGAACATCGCTCAAACCATTTGCCCGACAAGCACATATCTGGTGGGGTGTAAGTGTCGAGAACAGGAAATACGGAGTTCCACGAATTCAACATCTACGTTCTGCGCCTGCCGCGATCCGATTCCTATCTATCGAGCCACTGCTTGAAGATGTGGGCGAAATTAACCTCAACGGCATTTCCTGGGTGATTGCCGGCGGAGAAAGCGGGCCTAAGGCTCGTCCCATTAAAGCGGATTGGGTCATTTCCATTCGTGACCAGTGCAAGGCTGCTAGGGTACCGTTCTTCTTCAAGCAGTGGGGTGGCAAACAAAAGAAAAAAGCGGGGCGCATTCTCGAGGGCTATACATACGATGAGTTCCCTGATTTCCCGCGATGCTCTGCTCCAGCCAGGTCTATCCGCGACGACCATATAGCCAACGTAGCCAGGTCGCCAGAACTCGTTGTTCTGTAATTTATGACTGGTCCGTACGACGATCGCGAACAGACTGCCGTCAAACATCAAGTCCTCACAAGATATCTTTCAGCTTTTGTTCCCATCGTGGGAAGTTGGGCCTCTGATATCACGTACATTGATTGCTTAGCAGGCCCCTGGGAGTCCGCGGACCCAAGTTTCAATGACACATCATTCGCACGAGCCATCGAAGTGCTGAGATCGACACGGAAGGTGCTAGCGGAGCGCGGCAAGTTCCCAAGGATGCGCTGTTTGTTCATCGAGAGAAATCCAACCGCGTTTGGCCAACTCAAGCGGTATTGCGCCGGAGTTTCAGATATCGAAGTCAATGCGCAAAACTGGGATTTCACGGGACACATCGACGACGTAGTGCGCTTCGCTAAGGAGCGACCGAAGTCGTTTCCATTTTTTTTCATTGACCCAACGGGCTGGGAGCCTCTGCAGATCGATCTTATTACTCCGATCCTCAACATGAATCCCGGCGAGGTCCTGATCACTCTCATGACCTCATGGATAACGCGTTTTCTCAGCGACCAGACCAAGGGTTTCCATCGACTTCTCGGCGCTGAAGTGCCTCGGATACTACAACTAGAAGGAGAAGACCAGGAAGAGGAAATCGTCAGGTGCTATGCCAATTCGGTTCGCGAAGCAGGAAAGTTCCAATATGTCTGCACCCTTCCAATTATGAAACCAGATCAGGACGCATTTCACTATTATATGATTTACGGCACGAGGCATCCTCGAGGCGTCGAGGTTTTTAAGGAAACCGAAAAGAACGTAATTCCGTTCATGCACGAAACTCGAGCGGAAGCCCAACAGAGGAGGAGATACGAGCAATCTGGGCAATCGGCTATGTTTAGTGCAACAGCTCAGTACAGAGAAAAGAAATTTACTCGATTTCAACTGAAAAATGTTGAGGTGGCAAAGCGGCAGTTGAAGAAGATGTTAGAGTCCTCAAATCAGGTTCTCTTTGATGATGCCTGGACCGTTGCCATGCAATATCCGGCGGTATCTGAGAGCGATCTCCACGAATGGCTGGGGGAATGGAAAACTGCCGGGCTACTGCAGATCACAAATGAACATTTCGGGCGGCGGCCTCGGAAAAAGCAACACCAGTATCTCAAGTGGTTAAGCAGCGCGGCAAACCCTAAACGTTAAACATTGCTATCGACGAGGTTCGGCGTTTCCGCCATCTAACATGGTCCTAATTAGAAGCTTTCCCGCGAGAAGCTCTCGGTTCGCAAGTCTGGCAGTCTCTCGGACCCGTCCGCCATCGCGTCAAGCATTCGGTGAAACTCCTCGACAGTCAGCCGGCTCCGAGACAAAGAAGATCTAGAGAGGGCTTCTTCAAGGAGCCGCTCGGCTATTGTTTCCACAGGTAGGCCCTGAGCGCGTGCCTCCGTTACGAGGAGGGCTTCGGTCTCGGTATTCAGCTCAATCCGGATAGTCATGGAAGTGCGCCTTCTGTCCATAGATTAAACATGTCTGGAACTAAATACCAGCACATCAATTCGAAGTGCCGGCGGCTGATGGCAGGCACTAAGCGAGCGATTTGCGCGCCACATACTTCAATCGTCTAACTTGAGATTCGCGCTCACTGTTCTCTCGAGCTGGGTGACTGGGTGATCCGAATTCCCCCCAATCTAGTTTGTGGCGGCGAGGGCTTCGCCTTTGCGGGACGCTTCCCATAACTCGATGTAGGGCTGTAGGTCTAGCATCATCTTTTCGAACTGAACTAGGTCTAGGGACTGGGCGCCGTCGCTGATTGCTTTTTCTGGAGACGGATGGACTTCTACGATTAGGCCGTCGGCGCCGATCGCTACTCCGGCGCGCGCTACTGCTGGCACGAGGCTGCGCTTTCCGGTGGCGTGGCTGGGATCCAAAATAATTGGCAGGTGCGTTAACTCATTTAGCGCGGGGATTGCCGCTATGTCGCAGGTGTTGCGTGTGGCTGTCTCGAAGGTGCGAATTCCGCGCTCGCACAAAATCACGTCGGGATTTCCGTGCGCTACCACGTACTCCGCGGACATCAGCAATTCTTTCATCGTGCTGCTCATTCCACGCTTCAGCAGGACGGGACGCCCGCACTTTCCCAACGCTTTCAGCAACACGAAATTTTGCATGTTGCGCGCGCCGACTTGCATCACGTCCGCGTACTCCGCGATCAAATCGACGTCGCGATCGGTCATTACTTCCGTGATGATGGCGAGTCCTGTTGCTTTCTTGGCTTTCTGCAAAAGCTTCAGGCCTTCCACTTCCATGCCCTGAAAATCGTAAGGAGATGTTCTCGGCTTGAACGCGCCGCCGCGCAACATTTTCGCGCCCGCTTTGGCTACGCCTTCCGCGGCTTGCATGATCTGTTTTTCGGATTCCACCGAGCACGGCCCGGCCATCACGATAAATTCGCCGCCGCCAATTTCAAAACCGTTCACGCGAACCTGCGTGCGGCCGGCGCGAAATTCTTTGCTCACAAATTTGTATGGCGCGGAAATGCGCACCACTTTTTCCACTTGCGGCATGGCTTCCACGGATTCCAAGCACGCAGTCACATCGCCCACTCCCACGACTCCGATCACGACGCGCTCCTCTCCCTCGATGGAATGCACTTTGTATCCGAAATATTCCACTTGGTTGCGAACCTCATCGATCTCTTTTCGTGTGGCGTGCAGTTTCATCGAGATGATCATGGCCGTCCTCTTCTTCCGCGCTGTGATTTTTTCCGCGCTCTGAATCTTTCGCTTTCTTTCGCGCTCCGAAATTTCTCGGCGTCAAATTCTCCGCGGCGATTTTTCGCGCCGCAACAAAACTTGCGAGCCCGCAAAAAAGTCCGCGCGGAAAATAAAAAACCCACTCGGTTGCGAGTGGGTCGGAATTTTTTGCTTTATTCCAGTGATTACAAATTCGCCCCTCGCGCCCTATTTAGGTGGCACCCAAAATCGAAACCAATACGAGTAGGCGTTGCGAATCATGGTTGCGTAGTCTAAATCCTTTTGCCACATGGAATCAACTATTTCTTTAACCGCCCTCAATTGAGAATCTGTCGCACCTTGGCCTTCAGCCATTGCCAATCATTGGCCAATACCATTTGCCAATCCATCGGCGGACTTGTCTCGATATGCGCTACTTGCCGAAATCCCGCGGGTATCTCAAACACTGACGCGTCCAAGGGCCCTTCTTCCAGTTGCGCAACACTCGTCTCATAGGTTGATGTGTTTTCCTTCTTCGTTCCGTCAGGCATCGCATACATGCCGTGAGTAGTCGTTTTCAGTTCGACCGGAAAGCCCGTTACTGGCTCGCCCACATCCACAAACTTAGGCAGCTCGGGCTTTTCGCCAGATCGTGGTCCTGCATGCAGATACGCATGTGCTCCCGGCCGCCATTTTCGATCGCAAGAAAGTTGCACATCGAGATCGATGTACCACCCATCGGTTATCGATTCTTGCAGGTCCTCGTGCGAACCCTCCAGGGGAGTCTGTTTCCTCGTGACGATGACGTGCCTCGCCGTGTGACCAAAAAATTGTCTTCGCTCCCCCGTATCCACGGTCGTTGTTTCGATGAGCAGTGTGGGCTTCGGCGGCAATTCTTTTGCAGTCGACAGTTTAATTCCTCTGGCTTCCAGCTGCTCCTTGGTGAGAGGCTTCGGCGGGTACGGTGCGGACGAATATTTGCGCGTGTCCAAATTCAGCTCTGAGATGTTACCGAGGTCGCATCTCGTGATGAACGCAATGTGCGGCCCGTAGCGCACGTTTGCGGAGCCGTCCCTATGACTCGCACCACCGCTCGAGCTGCGAAAATCTATTCGCTTGCGGTCGCTCTGGAAATAAATTGTTCGCTCGCTGGACGTATCCCCAAACGTGTTCCGCACGGTCATTTTGATTCCGGGAAGTCGCGACGCTGATTGTGGCTTGGTGTCGGACGAAAAACCGAAAACGCCCAACAGGGCTAGGCCGTAGGCGAAGAGCGATTTGTGCAAGGGAGTTAGCCTCGGACGCGAACGGCGCTGAAGCTTAAGATTACGTGGCCGCCGGAGGTGGGGCGGCCGAAACTCATCATCGGGCGGAAGCGAGAGAACAGAAGCATCTGATCGAGCTGATGGCGCAGGTCGACGCTCTTGGGGCCAGAAATAATTTGGTAGGCGACCATTTGGCCGTGCTGATCCACGGTGACGTCAATGAGCAAACCGTGCGGGAGCGAAAGCTCCACCTCGTGTTGCTCGGGAGCCCAGGAAGAGGGGTAATCGGAAAGGGTGATCAATTCGGCGGGGCGGAGAATATTCAGCGGCACGTCGTTGGGAACGGCGCGCACGGTGATTCCGGGAACAATCAATTGCAGCACCAGAACGAAAACGATTATGGCGGAGAAAAAGCCGCCGGTAGCGGGAACCGAAAGCGGGCGAAAAACATTCTCGAGCAGAAGTTCCGCGCGGTCGCGCATTCTGCGCATGCGGCTGGGAAGATCTTGGGTGGGAACGGCTTGCGCGGCGGCGACGCGAATGCGCACGGCCAAATCCGCGGGCGGCAAATTCCTGGGTACGCGAGACAACAGCATGGAAAGTTTGCGGTAGCGCTGCAACTCTTCGCGGCAATAATCGCAAGCTTCCAAATGCTCGCGAATGTGTACGCGCTCTTCGACGGGAGCGGCGCCGGTTACAGCGTCGTCGAGATAGCCGGCCAGCTTGGTGCGCACCGTGTTGCACTTCATGGGAGTTCCCCGTGTGCCGCTTGCTGCGTCATCGCTGAGCTTTCAACTGAACTAGCGACTGAACTAGCGACTGAACTTTGTACTGAACTGGGATCCGAATGCGGGCCTGAATTTCTGGCGGAATTCGCGAAAGTGCCGCGCTCTCCGCTATGTTCATGAGACGTGTTTGCATGCACATGCGCTTCCCGCTGGCCCAACAAAGGTTCCAAGATTTCTTTCAGCGCGCGGCGTCCGCGCAGAATGCGCGATTTTATTGTGCCGACGCTGCACTCCAGCACCTCGGCGATTTCCTCGTAGCTCAAGCCCTCGAGGTCGCGGAGGATTACGGCGCCGCGAAACACGTGAGGAATTTCCTGCAACGCGTGCTGCACCGCTTGCTGAATTTCGTGGGCGGCGAGCTGATCAAACGGTGTGGCGCCCAAATCTTCGATTTCAATCGCGTTGTGGCCTTCTTCCGGTTCGGCGTCGATCGAAACATTTTTTTGCAGATGACGCTTGAACCAGCGCTTATGATTCAGCGCTTCGCGAATGGCGATGCGATAGAGCCACGTTTTCAGCGAGCTGCCCTGGCGAAAACAGCGAATACCGCGAAACGCTTTCAGAAAAACTTCCTGCGTTCCGTCCGCGGCGTCCGAAGTGTCTCCCAGCATGCTCAAGATCAAATTGTAGACCGGGCCGTGGTAATGCGTGACGAGCCAATCGAACGCAGTTTCGGAGCCCGCTTGCAGCTCGTTCACCAGCTCCGATTCATCGCGGCCCCAAGATAGGGCACTGGCCCAATCGGACACGGACGGCCTTTCCGGCTCACCCCATTCCGGCGCGCGCGAAGCCTGCAAGGGTTCGCGGTTCAGCTCCGAGGGGTCACTTGAGCCATCACGGCTAAAAAACAAAAAACCAGTTGCGTCCGGGTGGGGCATTTGCCTGCTTGCCTTTGAACCCGGTGTCGAGCTTTATACCTTTAGACACCGGGGAAGGCGGTTGTGTTCCGCCTCTGTGCCCATCTTACACCCCCCCGAGCCGGGTGCAATGGCACGGGAGTCGTGGTACTGGGTGCCTCTAGGGGACCACCCCCGGGTTGCCCCGCTGGGTGGCCGGGCTAAAGCCCGGCCACTACAACGCCCCGGCTTGCGGTGTGCTTTGGTCAGGTTTGTCGCGGTCTGGACCGGGCATGTCAAAGATGATCTGAGTGGGCTTGGCATCTTCCTCTTTGGCGATGGCGGGGAGGGTGCGGAGTAGCTGGTTGGTGATGTAGGCGAGGACGGCGGCACGGCGCGCGGAGATGCGGTTTTGCACGACGAGGATGAGGAGCTTGGCGAGAAATTGGTTGATCTGGTCGGCGGACTGAAGATCGTCGAGCTGGATCAAGAAATCGGCGGACAGGTCGACGTCAACGGGTTGCGCAGGTTGGATTTGGAGTGCGGCATGGCGAAAGCAGAGGCCGGAACGCAGAGCGCGAAGGCGGCAGCGACGGCCGCGCGCGGTGAAATGAGTGCATTTTGCGTCGGGACTGCCAGGAAGCGCGAGGATGTTGGAGCTGGGTGTTTGGGAATTCATAGTTTGTCCTTTTTTGGTGTGAGGGGTACCACCCCCGTGGCGATAGAAAGAGTGCGGAAGGCTCTGATTCCAAAGCGGTTGCAAGCGCGCCGTTGTCGAAAAGAGTGTGCATCTCAATGAAAACAATCAGCTTACAGCGATGTAATAAGAAAGAAAGGATTAAGGGATAACGCGCGTAAAGACCCATAAGCGATGATGACAGCCCCGAAAGGTTCTGGAATGCGAGCTTCACACGACATCCTAGCACGAACTCTCTAATTTGTCAAGTACTTTATTAACTCGATAACGGTTCGAACGGATCGGGCGGCGGATTGCATTGAAAACAAAGAACAAAGCCTCACGCTTAGGTACTTAAAGTCGGTAATAGTGCAGTCTACGAAAATCGCGCGTGTTATTTAGCTGAATGGAAAGCTCAATAGGGAACAATTGTCGAGGGGCACCGATATGGTCGAGATTGATGTCTATTGGTTTTACTGGATGTCGATGGTCATCTATCAGCTTCATACAATTCCGGACAATATCCCGCTGACTGCCGTGTCGGGAGATTTGGGTATGGCGAGAGTAGCCTTAGAAACTTTTGGCGATGAGCGCGGTCGCGCTTTTCCAAAAACTGCAGGTGCGATTAAAGACGTACTCCGTTGCATAAACGAAATCATGCCGATAGATTTGGTGCATCCGCAGGCTCACAACAGAATGATTAGGCCGGTGGAAGCAACGACGCTCAGAAATGGCCTTAGCGCGTTGGGCGCATTCCTTAAAGATGAGTCCTTTCATAACTACGTTCTATGTGTAGAAAACCAGCGATTTTTGTCCGCCCATAGTTTGGTCGAAAAAATTGAAAGCTGTTTCGCGGCTGATTCTTGGGTCACAATCGACAATACGGCAAAGCGCGAATTTGAAGAATCGGGCAAATGTCTCGCGCTCGAAAGATATACGTCGTCTGGATTCCATGCGCTGAGAGGCGTGGAATATATTATCCGGCAATATATCAAAAAGCTGACGGGATCGCTGCCTCTGAAACGCGATTGGGGTCACTACATTGAAGTGCTGAAAAAAAATGGTGCCGAGCCGTCCTTGACTGCTGTGCTGGACAACATTCGGACGTTGGACCGTAATCCACTGATGCATCCGGAAGATTGGTTGACAATAGATGAGGCCATAGCTATTTTCGCCATCTCTCAGACGGCAGTTGATCGGCTGGTTGCGGGTATTAAGAAGTGAAAGCAAAAACGGGAGAGATTAAAGTCGCATGCGACAAGGCTAGCGAGGGCAGTATTGTGAAGTGCCCGAAATGCGGTTCCGCAGATTTCAAGACCGAGAAACGTGGAAGGTTTATGTGGAGTCGATTCATCGGCACCGGCAAGATTAAACTCGCCTGTTTGGGGTGTGGGAACAGGTTCAGACCGGGAGAAGCTACGTAGTGCAATGGCAGGTCTGTCACTTGCAAACGACGTCGAAGAAAAATCCCCGCCCTCAAAAACCGAGGACGGGGCACCCTCGTTGGCTTCTTTGGCATGAATCGACAGCGGGTGGCCTCTCATCGGACTTCGGCGGGCAAGAGAAGAGAAATCCAGGACCGGGCCACCCGCCTAAGACGAAGTCAGCGATGGCCGAAAAAGAACAACTTTAAAGGATTAGGGGACTTTGAATGGATAGGATTTCGCTCCGAATCCTAAAAAAAGTCGCAAGGTCCGGAGAAATTCCACTCGCGGACGCTATTCGGCTCGCCCGCCCTCGCTACAAGAACCATCTTGACCAATACCCGCTCGCCTTGCTTCTTGAGGAGGGTTATCTAGGCATGACTGTCAATCACAATCCTCCCCTCGGAGCGGAGACAATGCGGGAATTCTCGGTAGCGATCACACTTCACACCTTCTCTCTCCCCAAGAACGCAAGCGGGGATGTCCACTATCTCGGTAATGTCTCGACCGGAGCGTTGGACCTGAAGAACGAGAGGGTATTCCTAAAGGCTAAAGGGGCGCTCTACCTCGACGAACGGAGCCAGAAGCGTTGGGATCGCGGTTGGTTCTTCGCACTTGGTTTGATTGCTGGAATGCTCACAAACATCGCTTCGGCTTGGGCAAAGGGACATCTGAAATTGCCGTGAGCCGCTTTGAACAAACACTGCGAGGGATTCTGCCTAATAGTGCTGTCCATCATAGAGCGGACTGTTTTTCATGATTTCGTAGTCTCGGCCTCGAAATTGCGGTGACAGCTCAGCTTTCTTGTATTCCAGTGCTAAGTCTTCAATATCTGCCGGCAAGAGAAGTGTTTCGTGGTAAACAAATACTCGACCAGATGGCCTTAGGTCGGCCCATGTTTCTCCCTTTTCTCCGGGTGCTTGGTGTGTCATTCCCTGCATTAAGAGTTTTATTTTTCCGTTCAAGATTTGCGCATACGCGCTGGGTAAATATTTGCATGCAGGGAGTGTGTAGTCCGATTTAGGCAAGAAAAAACTAAGATAAAGACTTTTGGTTTGAAAATCTCCGCACACGCTGTACTCAATGGGGTAAACGACACCTACCGGGGTAAATGTGTACGTGCCCAACATCTGAGTGTGTGAACAGTCAGACACAAATAAATCGTGAATAGTTTTTATCTTCAGCGTCTCAGATTTTTTCGGCTGAGGTTCACTGGTGTCTTGTTTTAGGTCATCAGAGTACTGCTTGTGGATCGGCTTGTAGGAAATTGCAGCGAGAAACACGATTCCCAAAACCGCGAGGAGTGTCCTTGTTAGCCAATGAAAACCAATCGTCCAAGGATGGCGGAATACGATGTCTACAGCAAGAGCTCCGACAATACACATCAATATGACTTTGACCCACCAGCCCACGGGGAACACCGCTACAAAAATCGCAATTGCTATTCCGAGGTACGCTTCTCCCGTTGATCGGCTAATTTTTTCGCCCATGATCGGTTAGATACACGTCAAGACGGATGCTATCTGGACAGCCTACCTTGGACTGGTGGCCCGGTCACGAAGAAAGGCGCTCCCTCGACCGTGCTGAAAATGCTGAAACACCGGGTCTACCGGCAAATGCGACAGAAAGAAAAATCTACGGCAAAGGGACAACTGCGCGTTCCGTTCGCGACATTGGTGAGCGATCTGCCGCCATTTCTGGCAGGCGCGCTTTTACGATTTCAACGTGTACAGCGCGGAGAAGCAGAAGGAAAAGCTGGATTATATGCACGCCAATCCAGTGAATCGCTCTTTCGTCAAACATCCCAAGGATTGGCCGTGGAGCAGTTGGTCGTTTTATTTCACCGAAGATCATTCGGCGGGCAAGAGAAGAGAAATCCAGGATCGGGCCACCTGCCAAGTCAAAGACCCCACACGCGAAACCGGCGTGTGGGGCACCCGATGTCAATTGGGCACGTCGAACGTGCGAACTATATAATTGCGCCCATGAGCCACAATCGCGGTCCCGTTCGTTTAGTTGCTTTTCTGGTAGTCGCGGTTATCGCGCTCGGATGTTCCGGCGGCGACAAACGGGTTCGACTGGATTCGGACCGAAACGCCCTCGAGAAGACAAGTGAGGCTATTCGAGCCGCTTTCGCGGCCGGCGACATAGCTACGATCGTGGCTTATCACCATCCTGAGGTCGTGAAGTCGCTTAGCTATGGGAATTACCTGATTGGCCGTGACGCGGTGCAGAAGGATATCGCCCCAACACTTGAGCGAGTGCACCTGGAATGGAAGGAAAACGTGGTGCGCAGCATGTTGATTCAGGGCGATACGGCTGTTGAGCTAACCGATTTCGTCATCCAAGGCACGCCGAGAAAACAAGGTGAGCCGTTTCTTTTCCGAGGGCGCGCCATGGTTGTCTACGTTCGTTACAAGGATAGCCCTACGGGCTGGGCATCCATCCGCGAGATCATCCAACCTGCAACGTAAGTGGGAAATCGAAATGGAGACCGCAGCGGAAGAGGCAGAAGAAAAATTCCAGCCCCAAAAACTGAGGCCCGAATCGCCTACTGTTTGCGGCTATTTTGGGTGGTCGAAGCTTTCCAGCAGCTTTTCCAGCCGGTCCAATTGGTCCTGAAGTCCACCGAGCTTTGCCTGTTCCAAACGCAACTGTTCTTCGGACTCGATAACCTTCGCTTGGGTTTCTTGTTCGACGCTCGCCTGCATTTCCTGGCGCGCCTTAATCTGAATAATCTCTTGTTCCAGGTCTTTTCGCGTTGCCGGATTATCGGTGTGGTCCAGCAAGTCCTCATCTCGCTTTATTGCTTGGGTCAGCCTTTTTAGCTCGGACTGAATCTGTGCGAGCTTTGACCGAGCGTCATCAACTCGCTCCTGCAAGCGCCTAACGACAGATTCTTGGGCTTGGGTGCGGTAGACGAGGATTTGTGCTCTTTGCGCGGCTACTGTCGTGGTGCGCAAATCCTGCCGCAGTTGACGGACTTCCGTGAGGAGCGCCTTGAGCGTATCGGAATCAGCCGGATTTGTTTGCGCGAATGCTGTTGAGACTAACAGAAGAGCCAGAGGCAAAAACGATAGGCGTTTCATTCAAGCTACCTCCGGCGAGGATTCTATATGACTCGCAGCCGCAGTGCCTCTCGTTGCAGCTTCTCTGCGAATCCGGCGGGTGGCATCGGAGCTGGCTACGAAGGGAGGAGAAATCCGGGATCGAGCCACCTGCCAAGTCAAAGACCCCACACGCGAAAACGGCGTGTGGGGCACCCGCTTGCCGATGCTTGCCGGGGTGCTATACTGCTCGGCATACCTCGACGAGGTGACCGATGAATCGCGGCGGTCTTCTCGGAAAATTTGTTCGTCTTGTCTTCCTGCTTATTTTCACGCTGTCACTGCGACTCAGCGTCAACAGCCAGCTTCCGCCGGAGGCTCGTACTTTGAGCGGAACCGTCTACTACGCCGGCGGGAACCAACCCGCCGAAAATATTAGCGTCGAATTGCACACTACAGAAGGAAGCATGATCGCGCCGCAGGCAACCTCCTCAAACGGATGGTTTGAATTTCGTGGCGTACCTCGGGGCATATACGTCATTGCGATAAACGCCGCCGGATTCGAGCCCGTGAATTTCAATGTCGATCTCACTCTCACCTCGAGCCGTGGAAACGTTATCTACTTGAGGCCTCGGCCGGGCAACTCGGCGAACTCGCCTCATGCTAGCCCGATTTCAACACATGAGCTTTCCATGCCAAACAAAGCGCGCACCTTGGTGGACTCGGGCAAGAAAAAAGTCTATACAGACAAAAACGTACAGGCTGGCCTTGAGGACTTCCGGCGAGCGGTGGCGATAGCGCCTGGCTATTACGAAGCCCATTACCAGATTGCGCTTGCGGATCTCATTTTGGGTCAGCGGGATTTGGCGGAAAAGAGTTTCCGTAAAGCCATCGAGGTGAGCGGCGATAAGTATGGCGACGCCTATATCGGCCTTGGCACCGGGATGCTGGACAAACGAGATTTTTCCGAGGGTGAAAAGACAATCCGGCGTGGGATCGAGCTGAGTCCCGACTCATGGCTAGGTCATTACGAACTCGGCCGCGCGCTGCTTAACCAGGACCGGATTGAAGACGCGGAGAAAGCGGCTCTGCAGGCACGCTCTCTTGCTCCGAATGCAGCGATTATTTACCGGTTGCTCTCCAACGTTCACCTCCGGCAAAAGAACTATCCAGCGCTGCTGGGCGACATCGACGCATACCTCAAGCTCGATCCCGACAGCCCCGCGGGAATCAGAGCGAAGCAGATGCGTGAGGAAGTACAGCAGAAGATCGCGGCGGACAAGCGGCCTAACCCTGCCCCAGACTCAAAGCCCTGAATGCGCCGCACTACTCAGAGCTGCGTGCGGACAAAGGGGGCCTCTCATCAAATTTCATCCGGCCGACCCACCGCAGTTTCAGATCAAGCACGCTGCGGCGTGCCGGCATACGCGGGTGCTTCCGATTTGGCGGTGACAAACGCCAACGCGAGGCATGCCACGATTAGGATCTCGGCAATCACCGGGCCGGGGAAGAAGTAGGTGTATGAGTTCACCGCTACCGCGGCATATGCGACCAAGAACGTAGCCATGATCGGGCGCAGGCGCTGCGGGTCTGTCTTTGCCAGCGAGGCGAGTTGCCAGAAGAGAAGCGCTTCGGCCGTGAGGGATATGGTGGCACCCAGGCCGAACCCGCGGTAGAAATCCCAAAAGCTTCGCGTGCTTCCCATCACGAGAAACTGATTCGCCTTCATGGCCTCGACGGCGACGGTGGCGGGGCCGGGCGGCACCTTGCCAAAGACTCCGCCGATGGTGTGCAGCACAGCGTGAATGAAGGTCAAGACGGCTGCGATGCGTAGGAAAAGAGCGGGCTTCATTGTCATTTAGCTCCGTGTGGTTGTTGGGTTCCCTGCGCGGCTTTGGCGTACAGCTCCAGAATGGTGACCCAGGCTCCCGGTCCATCGAAGATCGCGCGCAACCGCTCATAGCCCTCGCCGTGGCGCTCCAATTTGCTGTGCTCCAACTCGACAAGGGTCGTTCGCGGTCCCTCGGCCGTAAAGCGGATCTCGACTTCACTCGCCTTGGCAATGTCCGGGTCAGCCTTCCAATCCGGCTGATCGTGTCCTGGACCAACATGCCATGAGAAGGTGACGCGATGCGGCGGGTCCCACGCGAGCACGGTGCCCCAGTCGCAGAAATTGCCTTCGACGTCTCGCTCGTACCAGCGGCCGCCGACACGCGGCTCCACAAAGATGGCCTCGAAGGGAGTTTTTCCGATGTGATGCGTGGCCGGCCACCAGGCCTCCATCTGTTCGACGAAGACGCTGAACGCGCGTTCGATGGGAGCCTGCACGCGCACACTCTTACGTACGACGGCTTCGTTCATGCTTGGCACCTTGTTTTGCACTTCGTTTGGCGAGCTGTTTGCCATGTTTCTCTCCCGATGATTCTTTTTCCGCTGCTGCTTGAAAAGCGCTCATCGCTTTGGTCCACATCTGGTCGAAGTGGGCACGCAGGCGTGCCACTCCCTCTGGATTCAACTGGTATAGCCGCCGCGTTCCGGCCTTACTGTCGGTGACGAGCCCGGCATCCTTCAGCACACGCAGGTGTTGGGACACCGCTGGACGGCTTACCGGCAGCGTGCGAGCGAGCTCGTTTACGGCGGTAGGCCCGGCCGAGAGCTTTTGAAAGATGGCCATGCGGGTGGCATCACCCAGCGCGTCGAGCCCGGCTTGTAGGTAAGCGTCCACTAACGGTAAGTTACCACGAACGGATGCGGGTTTGTCAACGAGAAAAACGCGCCTGCGATACGGCGCCTGGTTCGGGGAAAAGGATTATTGCCCGGTGTGAGGGCGAATATCGGGGGAGTCTGTGGTGTCGTCGAGGATGGTTTCGATGCAGGCGAGAAGCTTCGGGAGACCGTCCGATTTGGAAATAACCGCCTTCACGCCAAGCGAAGCGGAGAGCGATTTGCCGAGGATGTCCTCGAGCATCGTGTAAATCACCACCGGGATGCCGGGCGCTTTCGTCTTGAGCATAGAAGCGGCCTCGATCCCGTTCATTCCGGGCATGGACAAATCCAGAATAATGAGGTCAGGACGCAGGGCGGCGGCCTTTTCCAGGGCTTCGGCGCCGGTGGCAGCTTCGCCGCAAATTTCGAAGTGATGGTGCTCAAGAAACACACGAATGGCACGGCGGACGGCGGCTTCGTCTTCTACTATGAGGATACGTTTGGGCATCAGAAGCGGTTAAACACTAGCATAGCAGGATAGGTCCGCATTTACGCGCAGACAAAATCAAAAACACGCAAGTGGCACCGTTCGGCAGCAAACAAAGTAAGGAGTGGATTGTTCAGGCGGCGGGGGGCTGGGCCAGCGTCGTGGATTCGAGGAGGGCTTCGATGCGGGCGAGGAGTGTGGCCAAGCCGTCGGACTTGGAGACGATGGCGGCAACGCCGAGCGCGGCGGCAAGCTGCTTGCCGAGAACGTCGCCGAACATGGTGTAGACGACGAGTGGGGTGCGGGGCAATCTGGCGCGGAGCAGAGAGGCAGCCTCGATGCCGTTCATGTGGGGCATGGAAAGATCCAAGATGATGAGATCGGGCTGAAGGGCGCTGGCTTTCTCAATCGCTTCGGCGCCATTGGCGGCTTCGCCGCAAACCTCGAAGCGGGAATAGTGCTCGAGGAACACACGAACGGCATTGCGTACGGAGATTTCGTCCTCGACGATGAGGATGCGTTTGGGCATGAGACTAGGGGAAACATAGCACGGAGAGTCGTGAAGGAAAGTAGGGTGAATCCTGTAGGTCGGTCTTTGGCGCCAGAGCGGCACAGCGTTATGGTTCCTCGTGGGGCAGTACGAAATTGAGTATTTGCATAGGCGTTAAATCGTGAGAGTTTGTTTTCCCCCTCTTCGTACGGTTATCGCGCCGCCCCCCTTAACGACCCCGATCCGCGCAGCAAGGAAGCAGCCATGAATCGTTATCGAACCGACCGCCGGTTGGCAGGACGCTACAAAATGAAAACGCCGCTGCGAGTACGCCTTTGGAAATCGGTGGTACCGGAGAGCGCGGCGGAGTCGATGAATCTTTCGCAACACGGAATTTACTTTGCGACGAATTCGATGCTACGCAAAGGGGAGACGGTAGAAGTACTTTTCAACATGCCGCGAGAAATTATCGGGGAGCCGTCGAGCGAGTGGCGATGCACCGGGCACGTGGTGCGAGTGGAGGACATCAATACGCCCAGCGGGAAGCAAGGAGTGGGAGTGCAGTTTGATTGCTACGAGGTGTCGAGGTCGAAGCCGGCGGATGTGGCGACAGGAACAGTAGTGCCGGTGAGAATGTTGCGGGACCTAGCGCCCAACGGAGATCGAATCCTACCATGGAAAAACGCGCAATTATTGTGGACGATGAACCAGCGACATGCGAATTGATCGCGAAAGTGCTGACCTCGGCTGGAATTGAATCGCTGACCGTAACCAGGAGCGAGGAGGCATCGGCAATTCTGCGGCACGGGAAGTTTGCTGTGGCTTTTTTGGGTTATGGAATGGCGGCTCCGGGTGGGCCGGAGCTGGCGCGGCAGATGCGGGCTTTCGGGTCGAACCGGCTGACACCGATCGTGCTAATCAGCGACGACCAGAGACCAGCGGCGATGGCGAAAGGATTTGCGGCGGGCGCCAGCTTTTTTGTTTATAAGCCTATCGATCGGGAGCGGCTGCTGAGACTGGTGCGTGCGACACAGGGGGCCATGGACGATGTGCACCGGCGGACGAGGCGAGTCGAAGTCAAATCGAAGGTGCAGATCACGTTTCGTGGACAGGAGATTGTCGGGGAAACGGTGAACGTGAGCCTGGAAGGGATGCTAATCCGGATGCCGCGGACATTGCCGGTGGGGTCATCGGTGGGCGTGAGCTTGGATTTGAATCAAGCGATGAGGCCGGTGGTAGGAGCGGGGTCGGTGGTTCGGCTGTGTGGACATCAGGAGATGGGCATTCATCTGGGCAGGTTGACGCGGGAAGACAGTCAGAGATTGCAGGAGTATTTGCTGCCGCTGATACCGGGGATGTAGGTGAGGGGTGGCTGGCCGCTTCGTGTACAGAACACTGCATGCCTCTGTGGCCGTTGCCTTGTCCTCCGCTTAGAGAACGCCACCAATAGTTTCAATACTGTGACGTACACGTTGAGAGCTGTTGTCGACTGGGAAATTAGCGCCGATTTTGCCGATGCGCCGCGGCGCGTTCGCGTCACAATAGGACACCCCTTCCTGCCAGGCCATTCGGTCTGCGCGATTACAGCAATGCATGGCTGCATTCATGACCTTCAAAGGCAAACTCATCAGCGGGCTGGCTGCGGCTGCGGGAATCCTGCTACTCGTCGCTGTCCTGTCTTATCTCAGCCAAATTCGGGACGTAGAAGACCGGCAGCGGGTCTTGCATACGTATCAAGTGCTGGGACAACTCGATGAAGTCCGCCTGGGCATGGCAGGAAACCTATGAAATTCCAATCAGCGCCTCGACCGATTGACATCTTGCTTGTCGAAGACAATGCAGCAGATGTGCGGCTCACCGAAGGAGTGCTGACGGAGAGCAAACTCCACAACAACCTGATGGTCGCGAATGATGGGGTGGAAGCGCTGAACTGCTTACGACAACAAGGGAATTTCAAAGGTTCGCGGCGGCCGGACTTGAGCCTGCTGGACCTGAATCTTCCGATAAAGGATGGGCGCGCGGTGCTGGCGGAAATTAATAGCGATCCAGACCTGAAAAGAATTCCTGTAGTGGTCCTTACTACGTCGAAAGCGGAAGAAGACATACTAAAGACTTATAACTTGCACGCGAACCGCTACATCACAAAACCTGTGGACCTGGAACAGTTTGTGACCGTGGTGAAATACATCGAGGATTTTTGGCTGGCGATCGTGAAACTGCCTGGAAACGATAAACGATGACCGCGTCTCGCCTAAGAGTCCTGCTGGTGGAAGACAACGCGGCCGACGCGCGCTTGATCCAGGAGTCGCTGGCGGAACGAAGCGAGGAGCCGTTCGATTTGGAGACGGTGGACACTTTGGAGATGGGGCTGAAACGGCTCAGCACCGGCGGAATCGACGCGATGCTTCTGGATTTGGGCTTGCCGGACAGCTTTGGGGCGGAGACATTTGCGCGGGCGAAGGCACGGGCGTTGGGAGTGGCGATCATCATCCTGACCGGGCTGAACGATGATTCGCTGGCGCTGAAGCTGGTGCAAGGAGGCGCACAGGACTTTTTGGCGAAGGTGGACGTCAGCGGAAACAACCTGACGCGGGCGATTTTATATGCGGTGGAGCGCGAGAGGCTGGAGCATGATTTTCGGAAGCTAAATGTGGAGCTCGAACAGAGGGTGAAGGATCGCACAGCGGAACTGGAAGCGAGCAACCGTGAGCTGGAGGCGTTCTCCTATTCGGTGTCACATGACTTGCGGGCGCCGCTGTCGGCCCTGATAGGCTTCGCGGAACTGCTAACCCTGAAGAATGAAGCGCAATTGGATGCGGTCGGGCAGAAATACCTGCGGCGAATTCAGGAGGCGGCGTTCCGCATGTCGGGATTGATCGACGACCTGATTCGACTGGCGAAAGTGAGCAGGCAGGGACCGACGCGGCAGAACGTGGATTTGCATTCGCTGGTGGATGAAGTTGTGCAGGAACTGGAGAGTCCGGGCGAGAAGCGAGCGATTGAATGGCAAATCGGGGCACTGCCGGTTGTGGAATGCGATTACGGGCTGATGAAGCAAGTGTTCGCGAATTTGATTTCGAACGCGGTGAAGTACACGCGGCCTCGTGAGATTGCGGTGATCGAGATCGGCGAAATGGTCGCGGACGGAGAGAGAACTTTCTTTGTGCGCGACAATGGCGTGGGCTTTGAGATGAAGAACGCGAGTAACCTGTTTGTGCCGTTCCAGCGGCTGCACCGGGACGAGGAGTTTGAGGGCACCGGGATTGGTCTGGCGACGGTGCAACGGATTGTGCAGAAGCACAAGGGGCGCGTGTGGGTGGAGTCGAAGACAGACGTGGGCTCAACATTTTTCTTCACGCTGAATACAGAGAGCCGGGCTGAGGCGTGCGGGGCCGTGCGGGACGCAGTGCTCGCTTAGACCTGTGAGACGGATTTTTCTCGGAGCAGCAGGCAGAGCGCGCCTCCGACGACGGTGATGGCTCCCAGGTACGCAAATCCAGAAACAAAATTTCCGGTGATTTTATTGAGGTAGCCGACAATCAGCGGAGCGAAGTATGCGCCGAGGTTGCCGATGGCGTTGACGAAGCCCATGACGGAGCCGACAGTTTTGGAGGGCAAGGTTTCGGTGGGAATTGCCCAAAAGGGGCCCATGGGGGCAAAGGCTCCGATGCCGCTGAATGTGATGAATACGAACGCGAGAAGCGGCGAGTACGGAATTGCGGCTACGGCTAGAAGGATGAAAAGGCCGCCGAGCAACATGGCGGCAGACGCGTGCTTGCGGCGCTCATTCGTCTTATCGGAGTGGCGGGCGACTACGAGAAGCGCGATGGCGCCGATGATGAATGGAAATGTGTAGACGATGCCGGTGTGTAGGCTGCTGAGTTTCTTGAAGTTTTCGGTGGCGCTGGGGAGCCAGAAAAGCAGGCCCATCTGGCCGCTGACAAAACAAAAATAGATCGTGGCGAGAACGATAACTTGCGGGCGCATCAGGGCGCGCAAGTAAGGAATGTTCTCGGAACGTTCGAGCTCGGCGGATTCGGCGCCTAGCTTGGCGACGAGAGATTCGCGTTCGGCTTGCGGTAGCCAGCGCGCTTCCGCGGGATGATCTTGGATGAAGGCGAGCCAGATCGCTAGCCACGTGAGGGGCAGCGCGCCTTCAGCGACGAGCATAACGCGCCAGCCCCAGTGATCTAGCACCCATCCGGAAAAAGGCGAAGAGAGAATGACGGCGCCGGGAAGGCAGAGGAGCCACATGGCGTTGGCCCTGGCGCGTTCCGCGCGGGAGAACCAGTGGGAGAGAAGAATCAGCGTGGCGGGGAAAACACCGCTTTCGGCCACGCCGAGAAGCAGGCGGAGGAGCAACAGCTCGTGATAGGTGCGCGCGAGACCGCAGCCGACGGCAAAGAGCGACCAGGCGATCAGCAGGACGCTGATGAATTTTTTAGGACTCCAATGTTTGGCGAGATGGCCGCCGGGAATTTGCAGCGCGAGATAGCCCCAGAAGAAAATGCCTGCGACGGTGCCGGCTTGCTGCGGGTCGAGATGCAGGTCGTGGCTGATGCGGGGAAGCGCGAGGGAAATGTTGGTGCGGTCGATGAAGGCGATGGTGTACATGACCAGCGCGACGGGGATGATGCGGGTCCAGCGGCCGGAGGTGAGCTTGGCGGCGAGAGCCGGCGCGAAGTTGGCGCGCTCAGCGGTTTGCGAGGAGGCGTCCATGGGCAAAGTAGGTGCGGATCGCGCGGGGATTGCGGCACATAGCGAACGCGGTGGATCGTATCACGATTCGAATCGGCTCATTTTGGGTGGCGGCAAAGTCCAAGTTGGCGCGAGCGGCTAGCACTCGATGACCGGGTCAATAGTTCAGGTGGAAATTGAGGAGGTGCCAGTGGTAGATGAACCAAAAAAAACCGACGCAAGCGACGGCGAGCAGGGCGTTCCAAATCCTATACCAGAGCCACTGATGGGTATCGCGCCAGGAGACGAGGGCGCTGAAGATGGCAATCAGAGCGCCGAAGCCGGTCAAAACGCCAAGGATTTGTAGGAAATGGATCTTGAGATCGCCTGCAGAACCGAGTCCTCCTGGAATCTCGACGGCGTCCGACAAGAGCGCCAAGCCGATCACAAAGGCCGCGACAAGCAGGCACGTTATGTGCACGAGTGTGCGCAAGCGGCGCGCTCTGGGGCTGAGATCCAGCGGCTTGGCATAGTGCTTGCACAGAATGGCGGCTACGGGCCACAGCACCAGCGTTAAGGCGATCACGCACAGGCTGAAGCCGATCACAATGTAGTTGAAAATCTGGTGATCCCAAAAATGGTTCACCTGCTGAAAAGCCATGGCCGGGAAGTCGACGTAGAAGGCGCGACGGCCGGAAGAATCGGTGACGAAGGCGATTTTGTCCATGCCATTTACATCGCGGTAGAACAGGGGACCAATTTCACGGAAATGCTTGAGTTGCCCGTTCGGGAGCTTGAAATCGTCAATGTAGATTGTGTTGTCCTTTGGGTCGACGCTAACTTTTGTTTCCCCGAGGAGAGTGGTGATGGCCATGATGTTGGTCTCGAAGCGGCGGCTGCTTTCGTACAGGCCAGCAACGGAGCGGGCGTCCTGAGCGGCAGTGGGCCGCGCGGCCTCATTCGGCGGCGCGACGGGAAAATAGCGGTCCATGAATTTGTCGAAAAGAACGGAACGAGGGCTGACGTCGTCACGGCCAGCGCTATTGTAAGAGACGAAGAAACCTACGTTGGAATCGAGCAGCAGGTGCAGGTCGCTGTGGAACCACTGCGTATCGCCGCCGTGGCCGATAATGCGCTGGCCATTGCGCGATTCCTCGTAGAAGCCAAGGCACATGGCGTTCATGGAGGCGGGCCAGCCCTGCTGGCGCTGGTGCATCTGGATGGCGGTTTCGGGCTTGAGGATTTGCACATTGTTGTAACGCCCGTTTTGCAGGTGCGCGATCATGAAATGCGTCATCGATTCGGCGGATGCGGAGAGCGCGCCGGCGGGCGCCACCTCTACGTACTCGAAGCCTTTGGCGCTGCCGGAGGCGAGTTGATAGCCGTTGGACATTAAGGGCTTGAGGGGGTCTGGGAGTGGCTGGCGAAAGGTGGCATTAGTCATATCCAGAGGCTTCAGAATGTGCGCTTCGACGTAATCGTCAAACGGTTGTCCGGCGATGCGCTGTACGACATAAGCCGCTAGCGTGGTTGCATAGTTCGAGTAAGCGGGCGTTGTGCCCGGTGGAAAAATCTGGGCGGGGAGATAAGTTGGAAGATACTGCGCTATGGGTCGAAGGTCTTTTTCGGAGCCGACAAATAGATCTTTGATGGTTTCTTCTAGGCCGGGGCGATGGGTCATGATGTCCCGCAGCGTGATGGGTTTGCCGAAAGTGGAAGGAATCTTGAAATCGATATAGGTGTTGACGTCGCGGTCCAGGTCGAGCTTGCCCTGCTCGACAAGTTGCATGACGCTGGTCCACGTGAACAACTTTGAGATCGAGCCAGGGCGGAAGAGCGTGTTTTCCGGAGACACCCGAATTTTCTTTTCGTAATCGGAGTAGCCGTAGCCTTTGGCAAAGAGCGGCCTGCCGTCTTTTACCACCGCGACGACCGCGCCGGCGATGTTCGCCCGCTCGATTTGCAGGGGCACCAGCCCGTCGAGAAAGGTTTCGAGGTCGCCCGCGGTGAGTTCCGGAGTTCTTGCGACAGGCTTCGCCTCTGATGGCTTAGCCTCCACGGGAGGCTTTGTGGGAGGCACCTTGGTCGCTGGACCTTGACACATCGCAGCAGCCGAAAACATTAGCAAAACGGCGGCGAGCGCAACCGATTTGCGAAGCGCGGTGAAACTGCTATCGACAATTTCGGACACTTTTATCTCCTCGCGGTAATTCCACGCCTTCCCACCGGCAGCGGCAAAATAGCCGTAAAGGAAATAGAAATTGGTACAACTGAGTTTCTCGCTTCAAAGCGAGTTTTTCCGGGCGATGATTCCCAACACAGTGGCGCCGGGTTTCGGCGGCCTTTGTGTTTTACTGTTCGAACTTTTCCCGATTTGGCATGAATGACGCCCCCTACTTAGGTCGTTCAGCTCAGGAAATAGTTTGTTGCACCTTCCGACCGGCGCTTCCCGTCCCGACAGAACCAGGCGCTTAGACTCGGCGCACTCTAGCGAGAGGCTTGCTTGGTGTCAATGCCGGAGACGGCAAGCGGTTTGCAGGGCTTATCTAAGGGTAATATAAGAAAGGCTTCGAGCAGAGTCCACCGAATGACAGTTTGTGTCATTTCAAGTGACACAGTGCGTCACCACGGATATCAAAGCTTCGCTCTAAGGCCCTTGTCTTCGGACGGTTGCGCCGATGGCCGGAATGGGCGAACACGTGCAGCTACCATTGCCGGGTACACAGTCCAGGCGACCGGAAGTGTGCGTGCGTGGAAGGTTATCCAGGAGCTTGCCCTAAATGGGTAGTAAACAGAAAGGATTTTCGCTAATTGAGTTGCTGATCGTCGTGGTGATCATTTTAGTCATCGCGGCGGTGGCAATCCCGAACCTATTGCGCTCACGAATGAGCGCGAATGAGGCGTCGGCCGTGGCCTCCGTGCGCACGATCATCACTGCGGAAATCGTCTTTTCCACTACGTACACAGTCGGCTTCTCCGGCAACTTGCCATCACTAGGTGATGGGGGTACAACCGCCAACTGTATTCCACCGTCGATTCCATCGGCGAACTCGGCTTGCTTGATTGACCCTATCCTTGCGGGCGGGACAAAGAGTGGATATTCATTTACGTACGTGCCGAGTGGCGGCGCGGCCAACACCACTTACACGCTGAATGCAGATCCGATCGCGACAGGCTTTGGACAGCGCCACTTTTATACCGATGCCACTGACGTGGTGCGCGCGAATCCGTCGGTGGCCGCATCGGGTTCCGACCCAGCGATATAGTCCCGATCGTCATTCAGACAGAACCCGCGAGACGACTTCGCCTTTTGGCACCGGCGCGTCCGCCGCACGATCCTCGTTGCGAAAACCGGCCCAGAAGAAAACGAGTACAACCGCTGACGCGATTGCCGGCACCATCCAAATGGAGCGCCAGTCGTGAAGAACACCGCCCGTGGGCGAGGACTTGACGTAGAGGTCGACGATTCGGCCGCAGATCCAAGAGCCGATGAACATGCCGAGTCCGTAGGTGATGAAGGTGATCATGCCCTGCGCGGCAGCACGTAAGGCAGGGGGAGCTTTTTGGTCGACATAGACCTGGCCGGTCACAAAGAAGAAGTCGTAGCAGATCCCGTGCATCACGATCCCCAGGTAGAGCAGCCAGACCAGGCTGCTGCTGTTTCCTGTGCCAAAGCAGATGTAGCGCACAACCCATGCGAACATGCCGAGCATTAGGGTGTACTTCACCCCTAGGCGGCGGAAAAACCACGGCAGCGTGACCATGAAGAGCAATTCGGACATTTGGCCCATGGTCATTTTGCCAGCGGCGTTTTGTACGCCGATCTCATTCAGAAAAGGATTGGTAAAGGTGTAATAGAACTGGAGCGGAATGCAGATCAAGAAAGAAGCGAGCACGAAGACGGCGAAGTTTCTGTCTTTAAAAAGGTTGAACGCTTCCGGCGGAAAGATATTGCTGAGTTTGAATCCGTGAGCGGAGCGCAAGGGCGGGGTGTGCGGCAGCGTGAGACTGTAGATGGCCATCACGATCGAGGCAATAGCCGCGACGCGAATGGGCACCGCGGTTGACTCCACGCCCATGTAGCCGATGAGCAGTCCGGCGACGATCCAGCCCGCAGTGCCGAGCACGCGGATGGAACCGAAATCCTGCTTGGGATCCTTCATTTGGCGAAACGCAAGAGCGTTTGAGAGCGCCATGGTCGGCATATAGCAGAGCGAGTAGATCAGCAAAATGAAGTACATAGCGCCGAAGCTTTTCTGTGTGGATGCAACCCAGAGTAGAACTCCGCCGATGCCGTGAAGAGCGGCAAGCAGCCGCTGGTTGGCAAAGAGCTCGTCGGCCATTAGCCCGACGAGAAATGGCGAGAGTATGCCGCCCAGAGCCGTGGTGCCTGCAGCCAGACCGATCTGTTCGCCAGAAAAATGCAGCGTCTGTCCGAGCCACGTTCCGAGCGTCACGTACCAGACGCCCCAGATGAAATACTCCAGGAACATCATTACGGAGAGCCGGCCTCTCATTTGTAGGAGCACGCCATCACCTCTCGGAAAAATCTAGTCCCACCAGTATCGACGTAAATTCATTTACGTTCACCGCTGCTTGGCTTGCGCGCGAGCGGGACCGTTCAGCCAAAGATCGATCGGCTTCTTCACGCCGAGTGGCGGCTGGTATGGCATCGCGATTTTGCGGCCTTCGCCGGCGGATGCGTAGCCCGCGTACAGAGCGTGCATTACTACGAGGCCGTCCTCTCCCGTCGCTTGTGGAGTCTCTTTTCCGCGTGCGCAACGGGCGAAGTGCGCCAGCTCTTGCGGCGTGCCGTAATTCCAAAGCTCTTCGAAGACCGGATAGGTCCAGCCCTCCGTGGTGGGGGCTTTCTCCACTGCGTAGCCGTAACCGTTTTCGCTGAACGTGGGGAGTGCATTGCCCATGTGCAGATTGGCGTAGGTTACGCCACCTTCGCCGAAAACTTCGATACGATCATCCATGCCGCCGCGACGCGCCCAACTGTTTTCAATCAATCCTACGGCACCGTTGGCGAATTCCAGAATGCAAAGCGAATCGTCTTCGGCTTTGGTTTTGTCGCCGTGAACATAGGTGCCCATCTGACAGTAGACGGATTTGATCGGCGAGCGTCCGAGAAAGAAATAGCAGAACGCGATGCCGTGGCAGCCGAGGTCCACTAGGGCGCCACCGCCGGAACGATTCACGTCCCAAAACCATGGGCTGTGCGGACCGAAATGCTTTTCGCTTTGCTTGACCAGATAGATCTTCCCGAACGCGCCGGCATCGGCCATTTCCTTGGCCTTTAGATATTTTGGCGTGAAGAAGAGCTCTTCACCATACATCAGCAACACGCCATGTTGCTTGGCCGCGGCGATCATTTCTTCGCCTTCGGCAATGGTCATAGCTAAGGGCTTTTCGCAAACGATGTGCTTGCCGGCGGCGGCGATGTCTTTGGCCATTTGCGCGTGCAGGCTGTTGGGCGCGGCGATGGTGACCATCTCGATGTCGCGCTCTTTGAGCATTTCGCGATAATCGGTGAACACTCGCGGGATATTGAATTTTTTTGCAAACGCGGCGGCGTTGCCGGGTGTGGGAGAGGCGATTGCGACAACTTCGGCCTCGTGCGGCATGATTTGAAAAGATGCGGCGTGAATATCCGCCTGAAACTGCGACCCGATGATGCCGACCTTTACTTTACCTTCCACCATTACTTCTCCGTTGGATTTGCCGGTTGCGAGCGTTTATCAGCGAGCTACGAAGATGCGGGACCCTGATCGTCGCAGCCGACGTATTCCTGCAAGATGCGATTGCCTTTGTATTCGAGCTCGTCGTGAATTCCGATTTTCGAGGTGTAATAGCCCCGTACGGTGAGACGCTTTAGCTCGATGAAAAATCTGACTTCGGGAAGATCGTTCATGTGGTCATTGTCGGAAAGGACTTTAACCACGGCGATCTTTCCGTCGGGGCTCGAGTTAACGAAAGACTTTCCATTGTAGTGCTGGCTCATGACGTCAACGAGGAGGAGCCCTTCGCGCCAGAGCGCCTTATCCGCGTCGTCGAAACTTTCCCCCAAGGCTTGGTCGATGTAGTCGGCGACTTTTGCGGCTTTGGCGCCGCCGGAGTGGCTATCCGCAGGGATAATTGTTTCTGACAACTCGTCGACAAGAGCGTGCTGCGCGGGAGTGAAGAAGCGAGCGGCAGGTTTCGCTTCGGTCGCCTGCTTTTCGGGCGCAGCCGGGGCGGCGTCCGCTTGCGGCGTTTCCGCCGCTACCGCCGGCAACGGCAGCAACGAGGCGCTGATGGCCGCGGCAGAGGTTTTTAGCCACTCGCGCCGATTTTGCCGTAAATCCGTTGGGTCATTCGTGGACATTTGTCTCTCCTACAGATTTCCTTTTTTCAATTCGTCCGCCAGGTAATCGCAAGAGCGCCAGCACAAGGACATAATCGTCCAGGTGGGATTCTGGCAACTGGCGTTGACGAAGGCGCTGCCATCGACCACGAAAAGATTCTTGACGTCGTGCGATTGCTGAAATTGGTTCAGGACAGAAGTTTTTGGATCGCTGCCCATGCGTGCCGTGCCAAGTTCATGAATGGACCAGCCTTCGGTAAGAACGCGGCTGCTGACGTGAACGATTTCGAATCCGGCGGCCTCGAACATTTCCTGCGCGGTTTCCTTCATGTCCTCGGCCATGCGGTGCTCGTTGTCTCCGAATTTGTAGTGAAAACGGAGCGCGGGAATGCCCCATTTGTCCTTCACCACGGGATCGAGGTCCACATAATTTTCATAGCGCGCGAGAACTTCGCCGAACGCGCCCATTCCGACGAATGCGCCCTGGTTCTGGCGCACCTCTTCTTTGAAGGCCGCGCCGAAACCGTGCGCGTCGGTACCCCGAGGGAACATGGTGCTGCCGCTGCCGCCTTCGAATCCGTAGCCGCGGATGAACTTGGGATGCTTCTCCGCCAAATTGCGGAAGCGAGTTACATAGAATCCGCCGGGGCGGCCGTCATCGAGCGTAGGCGGCTTGCCGACGAGATTTTTGGCTCGACCCGCGACGCCGGGGCCCATGATGTGTTCGCAAAAATTGTGACCGACGTGGCCGCTGGAGTTCGCTAATCCATTGGGATAGAGGTGTGATTTGGAGAGCAGGAGGAGGCGAGCGGACTCGAGCGTTGATGCAGCGACGATCACGACCTTCGCATGCACCGTGTAGTCCTTCATGGTCTGGGAGTCGATGAAGTGCACACCGCTTGCTTTGCCTGTCTTCGGATCAACCGTGATTTCGCGCGCGACAGAGTTCGTGCGCAGGGTCAGATTCCCGGTGTCCATCGCGGGATAAATCAAGCCGGTCGGAGAATCAAAGGCGGCGTGAATGTCACAACCGCCCTTACGTTCGCAAGCGCCGCGTCCGTAGCACCGGCTGCGATATTTATTGTGCTTGAGCCCGTCGCTGGTAACGCCGGCGCGATATTGCGTGAGCACGCGCCCCATTTTGGCCAGGCTTTCTTTCAGTGTGACCTCGGCGCAATTCAGTTTCGTGGGCCGCTGAAAGATGCTGTCAGGAAGATACGGCAGATTTTCCTTCACGCCGGTGATGCCGAGATATAGGTCGACCTTGTCGTAGTACGGAGCGATGTCGCTATAGCTGATCGGCCAGTTCTCACCGTAACCATCGCGATCTTTGGCTTTGAAGTCGTAATCGGAAAGGCGGAGCGCGAGGCGTCCCCAAATATTGGTCTTTCCGCCGAGACAGCGCGCGCGGACCCAGGCGTAATTCGTGCCCGTGAACGGATTCTCGCGCTCATCGACCACGATGTTTTTCAGGTAATCCGTGCTGCCAATGTAGCTTTTGAGATGCTTGGCTTTCTCGAAGCCGGGACCGTAGGGAGGATTGCGAATAGTGTATTCGTTGAACGAGAGCGAGTGCGAATCCGGCGGGAGCTGTCCTCGGTACGGATTGTCGTAGGGCCACTCCATCGAACGCAATTCCTTTTCAATAGGAAGCTTCTTCCCGGCCTCCAGCATAAGGACTTGCAACCCGTGACTGGTAAGAACGTGCGCGGCCATTCCGCCCGCGGCGCCGGATCCGATGACGATCGCGTCGTAGGTTTTGGTCAGATTTACCTCAGACTCCGCCATGAAAGAATTCTCCTTGCACCAAATGGACTGAAATCGCGCGCTCTCCCGCTTCGCGCCTTGCGCGAACCGTTGATTATGCCAAAGGCAGCCCGCGCGAGCCGCAAAAAATGAACAGGCGCGACGGCATTCAACAATGGACAGCGTTCTTTGTCCAGCACAACCTGACGTCTGGCACTCTTGATCGTTAGTGGCAAGATTCTTATTCAAGGTTGCCGCAGTGAAACGCGGAAAGGACGCGAGTGGTTGGTAATACTGAGGCTCCTACCTATCCACATTTTTGTGATAGCGTCTGTCCGCTATGCGAATCGTTGATACTTTTTCACGTCGCTCGTTCCTCGCTTTTCTCACTGCGACGCCGCTGTGGGCCACTCTAGCCGCCAATAAACACATCCCGATCGGGCTCGAACTCTATTCAGTTCGCAACGACCTGAAAAATGACCTTACGGGCACGGTAGGGGCAGTGGCGAAGATGGGCTATGAGTGCGTTGAGTTCTACGCGCCTTATCATGACTGGACACTCGATTACGCTAGGAATGTCCGAAAGGAACTGGACGCCCTCGGCGTTCGCTGCTACTCCACGCACAATTCCGCTCAATCATTCACGCCGGACGGGATCGGCAAGGCGATCGAGCTGAACCAAGCCCTTGGCGCACGCTATGTCGTGCTGGCTCATCCGGGTGACATTAAGGATATTGCCGGCTGGAAGCGGATTGCGGACATGCTGAACAATGCGAACACTCAGCTCGCTAGTCACGGACTGCACGCCGGGTATCACAATCACGATCTCGAGTGGAAGCCGGTTGAGGGACAGAAGCCGATCGAACTGCTTGCTGCCAACACGGAGAAAAGCGTCATGCTGCAACTGGATGTTGGCACTTGCCTGGAAACGGGCAATGACCCTGTCGCCTGGATCGAAAGAAACCCGGGGCGTATCCGCTCAACGCACTGCAAGGATTGGTCTCCCGAGAAGGGATACCGCGTATTGTTTGGCGAGGGAGTGGCGCCCTGGAAAAAGCTGTTTACCGCGGCCGAGAGTAAAGGCGGGATCGAATACTATCTGATCGAACAAGAAGGCAGCGACTACTCGGAGAGGGAAACCGCCGAGCGTTGTCTCGCAACCTATCGGAAGCTGCACGACTCATGAGGACATTCCGCTTTGACCGGACAGAGAATTAGGGACAGCATAAGAATCCTCATCCGGGTCGCCGCAACGAACGCGAACGTAAGGCAAAGGAGGCGGGAGAACGATTATTCGTGACGCAGCGCGCACATGGGGCTTACTCGTGCAGCCCTGGTGGCGGGCAGAACCGCGAAACACAAGTTCATTACCGCGGCCGAGACGATGGCCAATCGCGCGTTCCCCCAGTCAAACTCAAAAGGCAAGCTAGCGCGTTTTGCTGCCAGTTGAGACCCTTGCCAGCCAAGGAATAATCCCAGTGCACACCCCACTACGCTCAAGAGCGCGGCTTCTAACAATATTTGCGCAAACACGTCCATGACTTTTGCCCCGAGTGCGCGGCGGGTGCCGATCTCCAAAGTTCTGCCTTTCACCGCGATCCACGAAATGGCGAGCACACCAAGCCCCGAAACCGCCAGCCCTCCGATTCCGATGATCCGCACATAAAATCCCAACTGCCGCGCGGATGCCATTTGCGTGTCGATCAAAGTCTTCTGGTTGCGCACCTGGAAATCATCAGGAAGGTTTGCGAGACGATGATGACGCGCGCGCAGCAAGCTCTCGATACTCGACGCTGCGTCGTCCATCTCTTCCAGGCGGTTCACCTCCAGCAACAGGCCGCCGTAATAGTCCACGTTCATCACGCGATGCATCGCCGTTTGCAGAGGGATATATACCTGGTCATCCTCGGACACGACATCTAGCCCTTGGCCACGCTCCTCCAGAACGCCAACGACTCGGAAGGGCGTGCGGTCTACAAACAATGTTCCTTTGATCGGTGATTCGCTGCCAAAAATATCTCGCGCCACTCGATAACCAAGAACTGCAACACGCGCGGCTCGTCGATCGTCTTCTTCGGAAAACCAACCGCCCTCCGCGAGATTCCAGTTTTTGATCTGTACGTAATCTGGCTGGCACCCGACGATTTGCGTCGACTTTGACAGATCGCCGGCCTTGATGCGGAACTCGCCAGAGGCGATAGCGGAGGCGCGTAGAATGGCCGGCACTTGTTGGAGAATCTCTCGGTAATCGGCAGGCACCAGCGTGTGCGAAATTCCGCCCGTGCGCGCTCGTCCCGCAGCCCCACGGTCCTGCTGCGGCACTACCGTAAGCGCATTGACGCCCATGCGGGCAATCTGGTTCAACGCTTCACGTCGTCCGCCCGCCGCAAAGTTGACCGAGACAATCACGCTGCCAATCCCCAAGCCGCAGGCCAGCAAGATGAGCGCGGAGCGAAAACCAAAGCGGCGGACCACCCGCAAGCAATCCAAGCCGATATAGAAGAACTTGAGGTTCATGAAGTTAACTGCCAGCGGACCTTTGGGCAGCGTGTCTGCAAAACGGGATCTGGTGGTCCTACGCACGCAGTGCCGCAATGGGATCAACGTGAGCCGCTTTCCAGGCAGGATAAAGCCCGAAAAAGAGACCGGTGGCGATCGATAGGACGAGCGAAACGACCAGCACGTCCAGGTTCAATTGCAGCGGCAACCTGGCTACACGTGCCACAGCACTCATGCCGACGAGCGCGAGCACCACGCCCAACACTCCGCCCGCGCAAGAAATCAACATAGCTTCCGTCGCGAACTGCCACAAAACGTCCCTGCGACTTGCTCCGACGCCACGACGCACCCCGATTTCCTTCCGCCGTTCGGAAACTCCGATCAGCATCAGAGCCATAATGACAACTCCGCCCAATAACATCGCCAAAGTCGCGACGCCTTTCAGGGTCTTCGCAAGTGTCGAATTCATTTTCGTAACTTGCGCGGCGATCGCCCTCGGGTTGGTGATTGTGAAATCGTCGAGGGCCGCTGCCGCCAGGTGATGCCGGTCCCGCAGAAGAGCGGTGATCGCCTGTACGCTCGCGTCTCCGATATCGGCATCTTTCAGTTGCACAATCATCATCGTCAGATAATCGCGGTTGAACAGCCGCTTGGATGCTGTTTCGATAGGAATCAAAATGAGGTCATCCAGGCTGCCGCCGCCGGGGCCTGCGCCGCGCGACTTCAGCACTCCTTGCACTTGGAAGGGAACGTCGCCTATGCGAATCGTTTTCCCAATAGAGTCTTCGCCGGCAAAGAGCCGTGATTCAGCATCTGCTCCCAGCACCGCCACACGCGCCAACTCGCGGTTATCCTCTTCGCCGAATAGGGCGCCCTTCGCCGGGTCATCGCTGCGTAGTTCAAACCAGTTGGCGCTTACTCCAAACACAGCAGTGCTGTCTGCGTGATCGCGGTACTTGATATCGATGTCGAACGCGTTTTGCAGTCTGGCCACCTGCTTCACTCCAGCGAGGCTCGCCTCGATGGCGTCAGCGTCCCCAAACTTCAGAGTCCCGGGGACATTCGTTAGAGAGACCATGCCACGCGTGCGGCCCGCGCCCGGACGGATAATGATGGTGTCGAACGTGCCGATCATATTCTTGAAGCGCTTCATCGACTCCGTTTTGGATGCCTCACCCACCGCATTCAACAACGTCAGGGACCCGATTCCCACGGTCACTCCCAGCATCATCAAGAGCGTGCGCAGCCTCCGCCTCGAAATGCTGCGAAATGCAAGCCCCACTCCTCCTGCTAATTTCATGAGACTGCCTCCCAATTCGACTGCGGAACGCCCTTCCGGGGAATTCGCACGTCCGAGCGGATTTTCCCGTCGTGTAGAGCCATTTCTCGGTCCGCGTAACTCGCAACGGCGTCGTCGTGCGAAACCAGCACAATCGTGCGGCCTTCCTTATGAAGTTGCGTCAGGATTTCCATCACCTCAGCGCTTGAGGCGCTATCGAGATTTCCCGTCGGCTCGTCCGCGAGGATCAAGGGCGGATCATTCACCAGCGCACGGGCGATAGCTACGCGCTGCTGCTGGCCGCCCGATAACTCGCTGGCAAAATGGTTCGCTCGATCCTGCAGCCCCACGCGCTCTAGTAGATCCAAAGCTTTCTTGCGGCTCACACGGCCCTTCGCGTAAATCATAGGAAGTTCGACGTTTTCGCGGGCCGTCGTACCAGGCAGCAAATTAAAGGATTGAAAGATGAACCCAATTCGTTCGGCGCGAACGCGTGAAAGCTCTCGGTCCGAATGGTGGGAAACGTCTTCGTTTGCCAAGAGGTAAGTTCCAGAGCTTGGCACATCCAGGCAGCCCAAAATGTTCAATAGGGTCGACTTTCCAGACCCCGAGGCCCCGCGGATGGCAATGAACTCCCGGTCGTGCACCGCGAAAGAGATTTCGCTCAAAGCATGAACCACCGAGTCTCCGCCTCGCGCGTATGTCTTACAGACCTTCGACACTTGGATCATGGCGCCTCTCACTTTTGCTTGTCTTCTGGCATTCCGCTGACAATTACCTCGTCAGCGGCCGCAATTCCCTTCCGAATCTCGACGAGGGCCCCCTCTCGCGTTCCCGTGCTCACTTCCTTCCGCAATGGCCCTTTCGACGTCAGTACATAGAGGTACTTCGCATCGCCGCTGCCCCGTAGAGCCGATATCGGAATCAGAAGCGCATTTCGCTTTGCAGTGTGAATCGAAACGTTAGCCGTCATATCGGGCTTCAAAAAATTCGAATCGCCGGCAATAGCAATCACTACCTCATAGTTGACCACTCCTGACAGGATCGTCGCGGTTGGATTGATGCGCTGCACCTTCCCTTGCAAGTCGCGCGACGGATACGCTTCCACAGTAAACGTCACGTTCTGCGCGGGTCTCACCGACGCGATGTCCGCTTCGTCCACCATGGCGATCAGCTCCACCGCATGGTTGTCGATGATGGTCACGAATGTCGGGGTTGCGAAAGCCGAGGCGACGGTTTCACCTTCTTGCGTAGCGACCGATGCAATCGTTCCGGAAATCGGTGCCGTGATCCGGCAATAGGTTCGGGTTACTTCCGCCGCGCTCAGGTCCGACCGGGTTTTTTCGAGTTTGGCGCGCGCCGCGTTCGCTGCCCATTGCAGGTCTTCCAGCTGTTGCTGAGGCAACAAGCCGGCAGTCAACATGTCGCTCCCGCGAGCCAGGTCTCGCTCCGCCTTACGCACTCCAACTTCGTCCTCGGCTATTTGGGCACGTTCCTGCCCGATCAGTGCATCCACCTGCCGTGTATCGATCTCCGCGATCACATATCCCTTTTCCACGTGCGTGCCTACGCTTACATTGAGCTTCCGCACAATTCCGGAGACTTGCGCTCCCACCCGCACTTGCGCTCCGACGCGCAGACGCACGATTCCCGTAGCGAGTACATTCGCGCTGATCTGCCGCGCTTCTGGCCGAACCGACTGGATTGGGTCCGCGCGGCTCGCACGCGTGGAGCGCTCCGCGAGAACCCAATACAAAAATCCCCCCGTTATCCCCAGCAATACGAGCGAAACTAAGGCAATACGTTTCATCGTGAGCTTCTCGTGGGACAGCGACTCGTTATTGCTTCTCAAATACGATAGTCATCGGCGGATTGCTGCCGCGCACATATTGGTCGCTCATGGATTTTCCGCCGTCGGAAAGCCATCGCGTTTCCGTGCGCACTACCTTGGTTCCTGCGACCGCTCCTTCTTGCGTCCAGGTGGTTTCCAGCGTGTTCCCTGTCCACTTCGTGATCGTCTCGTTCGGGTCGCCCATCGGCCCTTTGTTTGCCGCCGCCTTGCCGCTTAGGTCGTAGTGCAGTTCTCGCGTTTGCTCTTGCCCGTTGAACTTCGAAATTTCCAGCACCTTCACTAAGTTCTGGCTCTGCTCAATTTTTAAAGTGATTTGCATGGTGGACATCATTCCTAAATTCTGGCCTTTGGAAGCGTTCATTACCCAGGTGCCGGAAAAATCCGGTGCGGCTAAACCACTGATACCACTGAGTGCAAGCAGTGCTCCGATAATCACTGACCGCAACAGAACTGTGCTTTTCATGATTCGCATCTCCTCTGTCCGTTCCTGCTGTATGTCGTTTGGAACGGTTTCAGTGAAGTCTCAAGCCTTCACCTAAGTGCAGAGTCAAGTGAAATTAGAGGTGGGAATATTCGGACGCCTAAGAACGCAGGAGGCCGGGTTCTCGTAAAGATTTGTGGCTCAGATTTCGTTTACTTGGCGACGAAGGGTTTGCGGGTTGCGAACGGGCACACCGTGCCAGCGGCCGACCGAAGTGCTTTGAGGATCTGAATTACATCGCGCCGCATGCGTCGTATCGACCGCACCTTGTGGTCTAGCGTGCGCAATTTATCTTCAGTCATCACGATGGCCTGCCGCATTCCGGTGCGGTCCACCACCGGGTTCGACAAACGCGATGCCGTACGATGGAGATCGAGAAGTTCTTTTATTTCTTTGAGCGTAAAGCCCAGCTCTTGTGTCAACCGTATACCCTTCACGGCTTGGACGTCCTGCTGCGTGTAGGTGCGGTATCCGGACGCGGTACGCAAAGCCGGCTTGAGCAGTTTTCTCCGCTCATAAAATCGGATTGTCCCGATTTTGACGCCCGTAGCCTTCGACAGTTCTCCAATCTTCACGCCGTAAGTATAAACTCTGCACCAAGGTATAGACTCAAGAAAGAAGTGAGCAAGGGCTGGATGAAAGTTCAACAACCGGCGCGAATCGGGCGGCTCGTATCTACACAGAGGGGTGAAAAAGTGGTGCGCCGCGTAGGAATCGAACCTACAACCTATGGATTAAGAGTCCATTGCTCTGCCAATTGAGCTAGCGGCGCCAAGACAACCTTAGAATTTTACATGCCATCGACATCTTTGTCGAACATGCGGATACACGCGATTTTTACCTGCGCCGACCCGAAAAATCGATTTTACGCGCGGAGGACGGCAGTGATCTCTCGCGCGACTTCGCGAGCACGCGGAATATCGCCCGGCTCAAACGATATGGCAGCAACGCGCGGATGGCCGCCGCCGCCAAACTTCTCCGCCATCGACGCCAGATTCTTGTCGGCGCCGGCTTGATTCCACGGATTTGTCCCCAGGCTGACCTTTGCGCGCATAGCCGACGCGCTCACGCTGACGGAATAGACGCACTCCGGATGCAGCAGGTACGGAATGAACTTGTTGTAGCCTTCCAGATCCAAATCGCTCACGTCAAAAAAGATCACGTTGTCGCGAGCTTCCGCACGTTGGCGAAGAATATCAATCGAACGGCGATGGCGCTCGAGCAAAGGGCCCAAATGTTTCGCCACGAGCGGCAACTGAATCATTTCCGCCAGAGGCCGATAAGCAAGTTCCGGAATGATGCGCGCGGGCAGTCCATCTTCTGGCGCGGCTTCAATCACGAGCGCAAGCTGCGTGGCTGGCTCTGCGATTTCCACCGCCGACTCCGCAGTGGGATATTGCGCGCCATCAATGATGTCGCCCCAATGGATCAAGTTTTCCAGCGGCCGCGTGTCAAATCCGAATTTCTCTTTTCCCACCGTGGCGATCAGCTTTGTGCACGAGCGGTACTCCGGCTCATAAAACATGTGCGCGCCTGGATGTTCCCGAAAATGCCGTCCATCTTCCGGAGTAAGAAATGCGCTCTGGTGATGATCAAACCACCAGGTCAGCTTCGGCGAATTCGAGTATTTGAAGTCCACGATCACGTTCTCATCGCCGTCGAATATACCGCCCTCCCAGGGATGGGTGGCGCGGTGCGTCATGCCACTGAAATGGAATTCGGCGGAGGAGTTGAAACGTTCGCGATAAAAACGATAGAACAGCGCAGCGGATGCAGTGCCATCAAAGCAGCGATCGTGGAAACAGAGCCGTACGCGAGTCATGTCGAGCCGGAATGCGCCTTTCTCTCCCTCGGCGCGGATTTTTCGAGGGGCAAAGCTCTTAACAATGCAAGTAGGTCAGTCGGAAGTCAAGCAGAAATCCGCCCGCCGCAAAATTATAAAAAGCGATTTTCTCGGATTGCGTCCGCGAACACGAAACGGGTCAATTCGCGAATATTCAGCTAGAATCCCGCGAAATGCCTGACACTCTCCACCCGCCCGAAACGAAAGTTGCCGCCCAGGTTAAGCCCACACGAATCTTCGACTTGCCGCGCGAGATCACCTCCGCAGAGCGCAAATCGCTTCTAGCCGGCGGGTTTGGCTGGATGCTGGACGCCATGGACGTGATGCTGTACTCGCTCGTGCTCACGTACCTGATCCGCGAATTTTCCATGGACACGCGGACGGCCGGCTTTCTGAACTCGCTCACACTAGTAGCCTCAGCGATTGGCGGGCTGCTGTTTGGCGTCGTAGCGGACCGCATAGGGCGTACGCGCTCCCTGATGATCTCCATCTTGGTTTATTCGCTGGCCAGCGCTGCCTGCGCGTTTTCGCACTCGGTCACGCAACTGGCGGTGTTTCGCTTTGTGCTCGGCCTGGGCATGGGCGGTGAATGGACCGCGGCCACAGCCCTGATCGCTGAAACGTGGCGCCCGGAACATCGCGGCAAAGCGCTCGGCATGATGCAATCCGCCTATGCCATCGGTGAAGCCATCGCTGCCCTTGTGGTGCGGCTAGTGCTTCCGAACTTCGGTTGGCGTGCGGTTTTCCTGGTCGGCGTGCTGCCCGCGCTTCTCGTGTTCTGGATTCAATCCAGCGTGCCCGAGCCAACTCTGTGGAGCGACCGCCGATCGGTTAACGCGCCACGGACGCCACTCCGGCGCCTGCTCTCCGGCAAAGTTCTGCGCACGGGCTTGCTGGCTACCACCATGAATACCTGTGCCCTCTTCGGATACTGGGGCTTGTTCACCTGGATCCCGGCGTATCTGTCGCTTCCGCCAGCGCAAGGGGGACGCGGACTCAGCCTGGTAAAGACAACGACATTCTTTCTTGTACTTTGCGCGGGAAAATTCGCGGGATACTCAGCTTTCGGCTTCCTCGCAGACGCATTCGGGCGCAGAAAGCCGTATTTCGCATACCTGTTAATTGCCGCCGCCCTGGTGCCAATCTACGGAATGACAAGCAGCCCCACTTTACTGCTGCTATTAGGGCCGCTAGTAGCCTTCTTCGGAACGGGATTTTTTTCGGGGTATGCGGCGATCGCCAGTGAAATCTTTCCCGGTGAAATCCGCGCCGCGGCAATGGGTTTCAGTTACAACGTTGGACGTGGAATTTCAGCGGTTGCGCCATTCGCGGTCGGCGCTCTGGCCATTAAGCACGGCATTGGCCCTGCGTTTTTGCTTCAGGCGGGCGCCTTCTTCATCGCCGCTCTGCTTTCTTTAATGCTGCCGGAAACCCGTGGCAGCCAGTTGACTTAAGCTAAGCGACGGCAAAACGCGCTGCCGACAAAGCACCGCCGGCACGCAGCGTAAAACTCAGCGCGGTATAGGATGCACGGGCAAGCGTTTTCTGGAAATCGAGACTATCGGTATACATGCGCTTCGGAACCCGCCTGGCGAGAATGCTAACTTTCAACGGTTCCCTGCGAAACGGATAAGGGCCCAGCGAAATCGCATTCGGTCCGTCCTGGCGAAGCTCCCAATCGACTTCGCTCCCGTGATCATCCACCGGCACGTTCTCGATGGTCGCGTCGTGGGGTGTAACGCTCATGCACAAGTAAAGTGAGAGCCGGTCCAAGGCTTCGAGCCGCCGCGCATTCTTATCCAGCACTTTCTCCTGAACAAGTTCCTTACCGGCCGGATCAGCGCGAAGGTCCACTTTCAATCTCAACTGCTGCAGCTTCAGCGTTTGCAGAAAGTCGCTGACCAACTCCGCCTCCGTGGATTTCACGTACTTCGCGGAATAGCCTGGAATCGTGGCGCGCGCGCGGTCGTACAGTCCTGATGCGTGCATGCTGACCAGCAGGCCGGCATAGCGGTCGCTCTTCACCACACGCTCGATTCCCCGCTGATAAAGCGCCATGTGCGCGTCGGTAGGAAGCGACATGAAGCTGTATGGCAGACGCGTTTTCGGATCGATTCGCGGCTCCAGCTCCCATTCTCGCCAGCCGTTGTCGTGCTCGCCGGCCGCCAGCCCCAGCGATTCGAAAGGCTCGGGCCGTTGGAAAAGCTCATTGCCCCACTCGCGCGCAAAAAAGCCAGACAGCACCGCATGATCCGTTTGCCGGATCAGAATTAGTTCATCGCCTTGTTCTTGAACGATCATTCTGCTGCCCTCGTGCGCAGCTCCACTCGTGACTTCTGTTTTTTTGGATGCCACGGCGGCGCCCCTAAGGGCGGGCCGCAACCTTGTAACGATTGCCTATTAGTATGCTCCGCGGACGGCTGGTAATCCAGCCAGTAAAATCGCGACAAGGAAGCGCGGCAGCACACTCTCGCGCAAGCTCCCGAAAGAAAAACGCCGCGTTTAGCGCCTTAAACATGTACTATATCGCAAATGTCCCCGGTGAAATTTTGCGGGTCGAGGCGCATGGGAACAAAGCACTGCCTAGGTGATCTAGGTAGTTTCGGTAAGCGGTTTAGGTAGGCTTTGAGGAGTTCATCCGCGATGCGCGCGAAGCCTCCGTACGTTCCATCAATACTTCGCAAGTTGTCTATCAATCCACTTATGGCCCGGGCTTCGCCCCAACACTTACCGCGCTGAGCGACGGTGGTGTCGCAGCCAACTGCGTGCCCCGACCCCGGCTACCGCCACTTCCGCTTGCCTGCTCGATTCTGCACTGGCCAGCGGGACGAAAAGCGGTTACACCTTCACGTACGCGCCGGCCAGCGGCGGCGGCTCGATAACCACTTATAAATGCGGACCCAATTGCCTCCAGCGGCTCTGCTCAACGCCATTTCTTCAGCGACCAAAGTCTTGCGATCCGGTTCAACCCTGCGGCCCCGGCTGGGGATACCGATCCAGTCATATAATCGCGGCCCGCACTCACCGCTGCTACATGACCGCGTCCTACAGGGCCCATCGCGCGTATGACGCACCGTCTGTATAATAGGTACGCTGTCCACCCTGCGGGAGTGGCGGAACTGGCAGACGCGCAAGACTTAGGATCTTGTGGCCGAAAGGTCGTGGAGGTTCAAGTCCTCTCTCCCGCACCATATTTATGAACTCCGCCGCAAGGGCTGCCTTGGGCATCTTTGGCGTCCCGAACATTCCAACTCGCAGCATGCACAACCTTTAAGGCCGGCATCTTGCTCGCGCGCGCGTAGTCGCGATCTTTGAGTCAGGGGCCTGAGTAGCGAACGCGCCCGGCAATTTGACGCCTCCGCTACCCTCCCCTATACTCAAATACCGAATCGCAGTGTGATTCTCACCTGCTGGCCTTTTCTTGAGCCGCTGACCTCGAGACCACCAGCGAATTTTCAAATTCTTCTGCCTGTCCCTGAAGAAAGGCCCTTATGAAAGGATTGTCGCATGGCTGAAGCTACCTGCCGCCGCGAACTCGACCTGGAGATTCCCGCGGATGAAGTCACCAAAGCGATGGAGCGTGTCGCCAAGGAATTCGCCCGCGTAGCCCGCGTTCCTGGGTTTCGCCCCGGCAAAGCCCCCGTATCCTTGATTCGCCGCCGCTTCGCCGACGATATAAAAGGTGAAGTTGTGCAATCTCTGGTCCCCGAACGAGTCGAAAAGGCCGTCTCCGAACAAAAACTTACGCCGGTTTCGCAACCGCAAGTCGACAAACTTGATTTCGCGGAAGGCCAGCCCCTCAAGTTCCGTGCCGTCTTCGAGGTCCTTCCCGAATTCGAGTTGGGCAAGTACAAGGACCTCGAACTCGAAATGCCCGTAATGGACGTCACGGACGAAGACGTGAACAAAGCCCTCCAGGAAATGACCGAGCGCGCCGCCGCTTTTGCGCCCATCGAAGGCCGCGCCGTGGAAAACGGCGACTTCGTACAGCTAAAGCTCATTGGTACGCCGGAAGGTGGCGGCGAGCCGTTGCGCGCCGACAGCGTCCTATGCCACATCGGCGCGGAAGAGACGATGGAGCCATTCAACGACAATCTGCGCGGCGCCAATATTGGCGACAACAAGAATTTTGACGTTGTTTACCCTGCGGACTACCCCGACGCCAAACTCGCCGGGAAAACCTATCATTACGCCGTCGAAGTCCTGGGGCTAAAAACCAAGAAACTGCCCGAGCTGAACGACGAATTTGCCAAAGACGTCAGCGACGCCGGCTCTCTCGACGAACTGAAAACCAAGCTTCGCCAAAGCCTGGAAGCCGCCCGCGACCAACGCCACAAAGAGCTGTTGCGAGAGAAAGTCCTAGCCGCCATCGTGAAACTTCACGATTTTCCCGTACCCGAATCCCTGGTGGAACATCAAATGGATGTGCGCCTCGAACGTGTGGTTCGCTCGCTGGCCGCGCAAGGCGTTGATCCCCGAGCCGTAAACGTCGATTGGGTCACGCTGCGCCGCCGCCAGCAAGAGCGCGCTACCGACGATGTGAAAGCGGAACTGATCGTCGATCGCATCGCTTCCACCGAGAACATCGATGTCACCGACGAAGAGCTGAATCACGAGCTCGAACATGCCGCGTCGCACGGTGGCGAATCCGCCGAAGCAATTCGCGCTCGTTTGACAAAGCAAGGTACGCTAGATAGGATGAAAGCTAGGCTGCGGAGTGATAAAACTCTCGACTGGCTCGCGCAGAATTCCCGAATTCGCACGGTGGCCGCGGCAGCAGAAGCAAAGTGATAAAGCTGTCCGGCAGTTCGGGCCTGACCGCACAAAAATCTCATGAAAAATTTTGACGACCCGGCTTATCTCAACACAACGCTTGTACCCATGGTGGTCGAACAGACCAGCCGTGGCGAGCGTGCGTACGACATTTACTCGCGGCTCCTCAAAGAGCACATCATCTTTATCGGCACGCCGATCGACGATCACGTCGCCAATCTCGCCACTGCACAGATGCTTTTCCTCCAAGCCGAAGATCCCGAGCGCGATATCCAGCTCTATATAAATTCTCCCGGCGGCTCCATCACAGCCGGATTTGCCATCTACGACACCATGCAGTTTGTGAAACCAGACGTGGTGACCACTTGCGTCGGGCAAGCTGCTTCCATCGCCGCCGTGCTGCTCGCCGGTGGCACACCCAAAAAGCGCTTTGCCCTGCCCAATGCGCGCATCCTTATTCATCAACCCTGGCTCTCCGGTCTCGGCGGCCAGGCCACGGACATTGATCTGCATGCCAAGGAAATTATTCGCATGCGAACCATGATCAATAAACTACTTGCCCAACACAGCGGCCAACCCGTCGAACGCATCGAAAAAGACGTCGAGCGGGATTTCATCATGAATCCCGAGCAAGCCAAGGAATATGGCATGATCGACGAAATTATTTACAAGCATCGTTAAACGTGTACGGGTGAAGCGCGTTTTGTCGGAGCGATTGCTTGGTTCCAAAAAGTTAGTAGGCGTTCCAGTTTTTCTTTCACTCAGGGGAATTTTCAGCCTAGAATATCGGTAGTGGTTCCGTCCGCAGCCCGGCGGAGCCGAGGGCCTTCACACCTGTGAAAAAATTTAACCCAGACGAGCCGTTGCGCTGCTCCTTCTGCCACAAGACTCAGGAGCAAGTTGAGAAGCTGATCAGTTCGCCTTCCGACTATCCGCGCGCTTACATCTGCAACGAATGTGTCAGCGTCTGCCAGACCATTCTCGAGGATGAAAAGCGCGAGCAAGCCGCGGCACCCGCCCGCCGCCTTCCGCGCCCGCCGGAGATCAAGCAGTTCCTCGATGGCTATGTCATTGGCCAGGACCGCACCAAGAAAAAGCTCGCGGTCGCGGTGTACAACCATTACAAACGAATTTTCCTCAACAAGCAGCCCGGCGACGTAGAGCTGAGCAAGTCCAACATCCTGCTTATTGGGCCGACGGGAACCGGCAAGACGCTCCTAGCGCAAACGCTCTCGCGCATGCTCGACGTTCCTTTCGCGATCGTCGATGCCACGACGCTAACCGAAGCCGGCTACGTCGGCGAAGACGTCGAAAACATCATTTTGAAGCTGCTGCAAGCCGCCGATGGCGATGTGCAGAAAGCCCAGCAAGGCATCATCTATATCGACGAAATCGACAAGATCGCCAAAAAAGACGAGAACCCCTCCATCACCCGCGATGTTTCCGGCGAGGGCGTGCAACAAGCGTTGCTGAAGATTTTGGAAGGCACCGTGGCCAATGTGCCTCCCCAGGGCGGTCGTAAACATCCGCACCAGGAATTTACGCCCGTTGATACGACCAACATTTTGTTCGTCTGTGGTGGCGCGTTCGTAGGCCTCGAAAAAATTATCGAGAAGCGCGCCGGTCGCCGCTCGCTCGGCTTTCACACTGACGCCGCCGCGACAACGCCGCAAAAGCGCAATACCGAACTGCTCGAGCAGGTACAGCCCGGCGATCTCATCCGCTACGGTCTGATTCCGGAATTTGTCGGACGCCTACCCGTTGCAGGTGTCATGAATGACCTCGACAAAAACGCGCTCGTACGTATTCTCACCGAGCCGAAAAATGCTCTTCTCAAGCAGTACCAGCGCCTCTTCGAGTTCGAAAACGTCCGCCTCCGCTTTACCGACGACGGTCTTGAAACCGTGGCGGAGTTGGCTCTTCAGCGCAAGGTCGGCGCGCGCGGCTTGCGCATGATTCTGGAAGACCTCATGCTGGAGCTGATGTATCACCTGCCCATGCAGCGCAAGGTTCGCGATTTTGTAGTCAGTGCGGAGATGGTGCGCACTCGCGAGATCAATTGGAGTTTGCTGGAAAAGGCTGGCTGAGCCCTTCCAATTTAGCGGCCGCGTGGGGTGGCCGCGGAAATAAAGTTCAGGGGTCCGAATGTTCACTCGAGAAAAACAGGAAATGAAGCGCGTACCTATGATGCCGGTGCGCGACATGGTTATCTTCCCGCAGCAGATGACGCCCTTTATCGTCGGCCGCGAAGCCAGCGTCCGTGCGCTCGAAGAAGCCCTTGCCGGTGACAAGAAGATTTTCCTGTCCACGCAGCACGATGCTTCCGTTGACGATCCGAAGCCGGAAGAAATCTACGCGGTTGGCACGCTCGCGAATATCGTTCAGAGCGTCAAGTTGCCCGACGGCAATATCAAAGTTTTGGTCGAAGGCGTCGAGCGCGCACGCGCCATCTCCATCGCCAGCGAAGAAGGCTTTTTCCGCGCCACCGTTCGCCTGCTGAGCGCCCGTGTTGAGCCCTCTCCCCAAGTCGAGCAGACCGTCCAAAAAATTACCGGCCTGTACGAACAGTTCATCAAGCTCTCGCAAAGCCTCAATTACGACACTATGATCGCGGCCGCGCGCGTTGACGATCCCGCCCGCCTCTCTGACACCATCGCCGCCAATCTTCAGCTCCCCGTCGACGAAAAACAAGATCTCCTCGAGACCGTCGACCCGCTCGAGCGCCTCAATCGCATCGGCGACATTCTCGAAATCGAGCTTGAAAAGCTCAACGTCGACCGCAATATCAACACTCGCGTCAAGCGCCAGATGGAGCGCGCGCAAAAAGAGTACTACCTCAATGAAAAGCTCAAAGCCATTCAGAAAGAGCTTGGCCGCGGCGAAAAAAGCGAAATCGACGAGCTAAAAAAGAAGATCGACACTGCCGGCATGAGCAAGGAAGTCCACGAGAAGGCTATTCAGGAGCTCAAGCGCCTCGAACTGATGCCGCCCATGTCCGCGGAATCCACCGTGAGCCGCAATTATCTCGATTGGCTCCTCGCTGTGCCCTGGAAAAAGCGTTCCAAGGAAATCCGCGACATCAAAGCCGCTGAGAAAATTCTCAACGACGAGCATTATGGCCTGGAAAAAGTCAAAGAGCGCATTCTCGAATTCCTTGCCGTCCGCCAGCTCGTAAAAAATCCCAAAGGCTCCATTCTCTGCTTCGTCGGGCCTCCGGGCGTCGGCAAGACCTCCCTCGCCATGTCCATTGGCCACGCCACCGGCCGCAAATTCGTTCGCGTATCTCTCGGCGGCGTGCGCGATGAAGCCGAAATTCGCGGTCACCGCCGTACCTATATCGGCGCGCTCCCCGGTCAAATCATCCAGATGATGAAAAAGGCCGGCACCGTAAACCCGATTTTCGTTCTCGATGAAGTCGACAAAATGTCCACTGACTTCCGCGGCGATCCATCCGCTGCTCTCATGGAAGTCCTCGACCCCGAGCTAAATCACGCCTTCACGGACCACTATCTCGACGTCGAATACGATCTTTCCAAAGTGATGTTCGTCTGCACCGCCAACGTCCTGCACACGATTCCCCAGCCGCTGCAGGATCGCATGGAGATTCTGCGCCTGCCGGGCTACACCGAACAGGAAAAGCTCGAAATCGCCAAGCGCTTCCTCGTCCGCCGCGCGCGCGAAGCCACCGGACTGACCGACAAAAATCTCACCTTCACCGACGAAGGCTTGCTTCACATCATTCGCCACTACACGCATGAAGCCGGCGTCCGCAGCCTCGAACGCGAAATCCAAAACGTCTCGCGCAAGATGGCGCGCAAAGTTGTCACCGAAGGCCCAGAAGCCAAGGTGAACGCCGAAATCACGCCTATCAACGTCAACGATTACCTCGGCGTCCTGAAATTCCGCGAGTTCTGGCTCGAAAAGCACAACGAAGTCGGCCTCACCACTGGCCTCGCCTGGACTGAAGTCGGCGGCTCGGTACTTGCCACCGAAGCCACATTGATGGAAGGCAAGGGCCGCTTGACGCTAACCGGTAAACTCGGCGACGTAATGCAAGAATCCGCGCAAGCCGCTATGAGCTACATTCGCTCGCGCTCGCACACTTTTGGGCTTCCCAGAGACTTCTACCGCAACATCGATATTCACGTGCACGTGCCCGAAGGCGCCATTCCGAAGGACGGCCCTTCCGCCGGCATCACCATCTGCAACTCCATCGTCAGCGCTCTCACAAAAATTCCCGTGCGCTGTGACGTCACCATGACCGGCGAAATCACCCTCCGCGGCAAAGTCCTTCCTATCGGCGGCGTCAAAGAGAAACTCCTCGCCGCCCATCGAATGGGCTTGCGTACTGTGCTCCTTCCGAAGGACAATGAGAAGGACCTGGCGGACATCCCGCAGGAAATCCTCGCGAGCCTTACGGTAAATTTTGTCGAGACCATGGATGAAGTGCTGCAGGTTGCGCTTGAGCGGCCTATCGTGCCTATTGAGCACGCCGCCGTTGCGCCCGTCGCCGATGCTTTCGTGGCCACTGAGAAAGACAAGAGTTTGACCAACTGAGCAGCGCTGCTCGGGCGCGGCCCGCTCCGCGCGCGCACTCGATCCGGTTCGAATCGCGAAAGGTCGAATCGCTCGAAAAAAGTTTCGGATCGCCAGTCTGATTCGAATCGCGTCTCGCGAAAGCGGCCGCTAGTTTGCTCCGCTCCGGCGCTGCCGCCGGTTTGTCGGAAATCTGAATTCTGGTTTACCATCCTGGCCGGTTCTCGTTCATCTGCCAGTTCGGTGCGGCGCCCCGTAGAGTAGTCCAGGAATTTCAGGTCGATTTCACAATCCGAATGCTTCGAAATAGCTGCAATTCGCTGGAAAGTCTCAGAGTTAAGGACATATGAAAGAAACAAGCGTTGAAGGAAACAATCAGATGAGCATCAGTCTTGCCGAGCTCAAGGAAAAGAACATCACGGACTTGGCAAAAATCGCCAAGGAACTGAACATTCCCGGTGCCAGCGGCATGCGCAAGCAGGAGTTGATCTTTCAGATCCTCCGCGCGCAAACGGAGAAAAACGGTTTGATCTTCTCCGAAGGCGTCCTCGAATGCCTCCCGGACGGCTTCGGCTTTCTCCGTGCCCCCGAGTACAACTATCTTCCCGGCCCGGACGACATTTACGTTTCGCCGTCGCAAATCCGCAAATTCGATCTGCGCACCGGAGACACCGTCTCCGGCCAAGTTCGCCCGCCGAAAGATGGCGAACGCTATTTCGCTTTAATCAAAGTTGAAGCTGTCAACTTTGAAGATCCCGAAGTCGCGCGCAACAAAATTTTCTTCGACAACCTGACGCCGCTCTATCCGCAGGGCCGCCTCAAGATGGAAACCACCAAGGATTTGATGACCGGTCGCGTGCTCGATCTTCTCTGCCCCGTCGGCAAAGGTCAGCGCGGTCTGATCAACTCGCCGCCGCGCACCGGCAAAACCATGATGCTTCAAGCCATGGCCAACGCCATCGCCACCAATCATCCGGAAGTCGCGCTTATCGTTCTCCTGATCGACGAGCGCCCGGAAGAAGTCACCGACATGCAGCGCACCGTCAAGGGCGAAGTCATCAGCTCCACGTTCGACGAGCCGCCCCAGCGCCACATCCAAGTCGCCGAAATGGTCCTTGAGAAAGCGAAGCGCCTGGTCGAGCACAAGCGCGATGTCGTCGTGCTGCTTGACTCCATCACTCGTCTCGCGCGCGCCTACAACGCCGTCACTCCGCCTTCCGGTAAAGTGCTCTCCGGCGGTATCGACGCCAACGCTTTGCAGCGCCCGCGCCGCTTTTTCGCTGCCGCACGCAATGTGGAAGAGGGCGGCTCACTCACCATTGTCGCCACCGCATTGATCGACACCGGCAGCCGCATGGACGACGTCATCTTCGAAGAGTTCAAGGGCACCGGCAACATGGAAATCTATCTCGACCGCCGCCTCTCCGATAAGCGCGTCTTCCCCGCCATCGACATTCAGCGCTCCGGCACCCGCAAAGACGAATTGCTTCTTCCCCCCGACGAACTAAGCCGCGTCTGGGTCCTACGCAAAGTCCTAAGCCCGCTCTCAACGGTAGAAGCCATGGAGCTACTCCTAAGCCGCCTAACCAAAACAAAAGCCAACTCCGAGTTCCTAGCCTCCATGTCCGCCCCCACCTGATCCGCGCTTTTTTCGGCGCAAGTTCTTTGTGCGTTGCATCGCGAAGAGAGAAGTCTCTTTCGGCTCCTTCTGCTGCGTAGCTTCGCGTTCGTCGGCGTCTCTTTACCTGAAACGGTGCGTTAACCTTTCTTCTACTTCTCAAAATAGAAATGATGATGGTTTCGGCACCCGGGATTAAACCCCGCCCCGCATCTCGGACAGCGCGACTCGCACTCCAAATATTCCCGGATCGTCGTCTCCACTCCGCATGCTCCGCACAAAACCGCCCGCGAATTCCACTCTGCGCGCGGCCAAACCGCAATCGCATGCCCCGCGAGCGCCTCATGGCAATCCTTGCAAGCATAGTAGACACCGCAACAACGCATCTTGATCGCGACAATGTCCAACGCCGAGCGGTAGTGCACACACCGCGTCTGCGCATCGAGTTCAAGCCCACGCACTGTTGGAATTTGGCTGGAAGCTTCGTTGATCACGACTCAACCGGAAGATGGAGGTATCCCAGCCGCGGCGCTGGCGAAGGCCGCCAGTTGGGATGTTTGCGATGAGACTCGCTGGTCATGGAAAGGGGCGCCATCACTTAAACAAACAACAAATATACAACGGCCCCGATTCAGACCTTAAAGGAATTGATTGGGTGACTCAATCGCCGCCTGCGGCCGCAGCAGCCGAGTTCGCCCCTCGAAAATGCCAACTCGGAATTGTTGCCTTTACTTGCGTGCCATCCTCGCTGCTTTCGATTTCCAGCCGGCCGCCGAGATATTTCAATCTTTCTTTCATTCCTGCGATTCCCACGCCGGCCCCTTTGCCCAGTGGAGACCGCTCCAGCACTCCGCTCGGTATACCTCGCCCTCGATCACGGATCGTAACTGTCAGTCCCTCCTGGACGTGCTCAATCTTGACCGTGGCATTGTCGCTTCCTGAATGGAGGTGAATATTCGTAAGGCTAGCTTGCACAATGCGGAAAATCGCGAGTTCCGCCTCTTCGGATAGACGCTCCAAATGGCGCGGTATGTCTAGTTCAACCTTAAGGCCCTCTCGCCGGTTGATCCCTCTCGAATACATCTGAATAGAGGTCTCCAAACCACATTCATCGAGCAGGGGCGGGTGCATCATGTAAGAAAGCGTCCGAACCTCTTCGGAAATATCCGTTGTCAAGGATGAGCAGTCCGAAAGCATCTTGCGGAGTGCTGCTTCAGACGACTTGACCTGGTTTTGCACCAGGGCCAGATTCATCGCGAGCACGCAGAGCTTTTGCCCGGTGCTGTCGTGCAACTCGCGTGCAATGCGCCGCCGTTCGTCATCCTGCGATTGGCTCAGGCGCTTCGAGAACTCACGCAGTTCTTGCTCGCTTCGATAGCATTCGATCGCGATCGCCGCCAGATGCACAGCCCGTTCGATCATTTCCGCGTCTGGCTTGGGCCAGGTCGCGCGCTGCGGGTAAGAGAGCGCCAACGCACCCAGAATCTGGTTTTCGATCGTTAAAATCGGCTGGAAAGACGCCATTTGCAAGCCCTCGCGCAAAGCCGCTTCGCGATGAACCAAAAACATCGGATCGCTATTGATATCCCTCGCGGTCAGCGCTCGTGTTTGACCCTCAGCCGTGCTGCAGAATCCCTCGTACGGTCCCTCCTCCAGATTATCGATTTCTTCCTTCCAAACTCCTCGAGCGTTCGGCCCGGCCACTGGCCGCAGCCGTATTCCATCGTTATCTAACAAAAATACAGTAGAGATTGCTCCCGGCAACTGCGCATCGAGAAAATTGCAAAGTTCATTCAACACTTCCAACATCGGGGCGCCGTGCCCCAGCATTTCAAGCAAATGCGTTTCGGTTGTCATTAGCTGGGAACTCCTTATCTTTCGCTCCTTACTTGCTTCTTCCTTTCTTCCTCCTTGATTGCAAATGTCGAATTGGCAGGGACTCCGATATTAGGAGACTCTAATTTCAGTGTCTGTCTCGTCTAAGACACTCTCCTTCAGACCTCTGTTTTGTGAGGATTCACCGGGTGTCCACAATGCGACACACCATTTGTCGTGTTTCGTGTATCCATATACCCGTATATCCGTCTTTTTCTCACTAGATCGCGACTGTTTCCCTGGAGCTGAATATGGCGAGTTTACGTTTGCTGCTGGCGGACGATCACCACATCGTCAGAGCCGGCCTGCGCTGTCTGCTGGAAGGTCAGTCCGGATGGGAAGTCGTAGCAGAGGCCTCCGACGGCCGCGAAGCGGTCGCGAAAGCCCTGGAGACACGCCCCGACGTGGCGTTGCTGGACATCGGAATGCCGGTTCTAAACGGTTTGGAGGCCGCCCACCAGATTATTCAGAGCCTTCCCAGAACGAAAATCGTGATGCTCACCGTGCACGATTCCGATGCCATGATTCACAAGGTCCTGGCAGTTGGCGCGCGAGCTTATCTGTTCAAGACTGATGCGGCGCGCGACCTTATCGCCGCCATCAACGCTGTTCACGCCGATGACACATTTTTCACCGCAAAAGTTTCAGAGATTATATTGACCAGCTTTAGGAATAACGGCACGAGAACGCCGACAAGTGCGGCGCCCGCCGATCGCCTTACTCCCCGCCAATGCGAAGTAGTTCTGCTTTTAGCAAAAGGCCGCAGCACCAAAGAAGTAGCCGCGTTGCTGAATATCTCGATCAAGACCGCGGAGACTCATCGCGCCAACCTGATGCGTCGTTTGGCCTGTCACTCGCTTTCCGAGTTGGTTCGCTACGCTCTGCGCAATCAGATCATCCCTGCGTAATTCGCTGCGATACTATCGACGCTACCGTCGACAATCTCCTTGAAGCCTCGTAAGTGTCTCGAACAAGACAGATTAGAGATTCCTAACGCCTTATAATCGCTTTGGAGGGCTCCACATCTTGGTCGCTCATCCATATCTATATGGATGGTTTTGGCGGCTCCGAATGCCGGCTTTTGCCTCAAACATTGTGCACACCGAACTTCAATCCGATCAGGAGAGTGTCATTCAGGGCGCCACGCCTTCTCACCGGCGTCGCCCAATCAACGTCCTCTTTGTCCACCGCGATGCGGACGTAGTAGATGCCTGCCAGGAAGAGCTAAAAAAAACAGGATTTGGTGTCACCTCCGACTTGGTTTTGACCATAGCGCAGTGTACCGAACAGCTCCGCTCCCAGCCCTATGACGTTGTGATTGCCGAGTATCCGAGCCCGAACTGGAAAGGGTCACAGGCGCTGCAGCTTCTTCGGCAGACGGTCCAAGACATCCCTCTTCTGTTTGTAACCACGTCCATCGGAACTGAATCCATCGCGGAACTGACTGCTCATGGCGCGTTTGACTATGTCGAACGCGAGCATCTTGCTCAACTGCCCATGGTGGTGCGCCGAGTGTTGAACGAACAGAAACTGCGCGTGGAACTCGAAGAAGCGGGCAAAGCCTTGCGGCATTCGCAATCGCTGTATCGCGCGCTGGTGGACAATCCCGCGTACGGAATCTGCCGGTGCAATGCCGAAGGAAAGTTTCTCGACGTCAATCAGGCCCTTGTAACCATGCTTGGCTACGCGACCAGGGAAGAACTCTTAGTGGCAAATCGTGCGTCCGAGATCGTACTCGATTTCGGCCCGGCCACCCAGGTCGTGGGCGGAGCTGACGAGAAGATGCGCATCGAGCCAATCGAAATGGATTGGAAACGAAAAAACGGCACGACTCTGAAAGCCAGGCTCAGCGGTCGCGGTTTCTATAACGACCATGGAGATTTCGTCGGTTATGAAATTATTGTTGTCGATATCACCGAACAGCGCGCTCTTGAGGATCACCTGCGGCGCCAGGCATCCAGTGATTCTCTGACTGGTTTGTCCAATCATCGCCGGCTTTTTGAGGTATTGCAGGCAGAGATCTCCCGATCCACGCGTACCCAGCGGGAATTTTCTCTTCTCTTGCTGGACCTCGACGGCCTCAAGGAGATCAACGATAGATTGGGTCATCAGACTGGGGATCGCGCGCTTTGCAGGCTGGCCCAGATCTTGACAGACTGTCGCCGCTCGATTGATACCGCGGCGCGCCAAGGTGGCGACGAGTTCGCTTTGGTCCTGCCGGAGACAGGCGCCGCTGCCGCCAACTTAGTAGCACGCCGAATTTGCGATCTTCTCGTCAGAGACGCCGAGGAGCCAGCTCTTTCCGTCAGCGTCGGAGTCGCAAGTTATCCGAAGGATGCCGATAGCGTCGGAACCCTTCTTTACGCAGCGGATCGGGCTCTGTACGACACAAAAGACTTGAAGCCACGATTCGCTCGCGCCGGGCGCGTCTAGCCCTCCCGGTCGAATCTCGCTCAGCTTGATCAAACGCAACGTGCAAACGAGGGAACCCAAAATGGCCGATGAACATTTCCCAGTACGCAACACGTTCCGATTAACATCTCGGCATCGCGATTCTGGAGCCGAAGTTCAATACCTATTGAGGGCGGAAGAACAACTTCTCCACTCGATCTCTGCCCGTATACCTCTCGCGGAGATACTTCAAAGAATCTGCGACGCTCTGAATTCCGAGATCGGCAACGTCATTTCTCTCGCTTCCCTGCCGGATGACGACGCAGACGGGCTTGCCACCATCGTCAAGAGCGCAGGAATTTTTGGGTTGCACAAGTTCTGTTCGGCGCTTGTTGTCGGCGGGAATGACGAAGCGCTTGGATCCATCGAGATGTACTGCTGCGTCCCGCGCCGCCCCTTCCTCGGTGAAATTTGCTTGATTGAACGGGCTACGTGCCTCGCTGCCATTGCCATCAAGCGACACAACGACGCTGGTGCCCCGGTTTAGCGTGTATCGCTTTCCTCGGATTTACTCGGGAGATGTCTTCGTTAGTCGCGCAACACGACACTCAAAAGCGACGTATTGACTTCAATTCCGCCGTTGTACTTGATAAAACCCAGCTTCTTGAATTTGTTCATGAACAAATTCACTCGCGTGCGCGTCGTGCCAATCATTTCCGCCAGCGTCTCTTGCGATACTTTTGGCAGCAATCTCTGCGGTTGCTCTTGTTTGCCGTACCGGGCAAGCAACAGAAGCGTGCGCGCCAGCCTCTTCTCCGTCGAGTTGAATAGCTGGTCGATCAAGTCTTCCTCGATCCGAATGTTGCGCGTTAACACGAAATTGATGAACAAATCGGACAACGCGTGTTGTTCGTGAAGCACCTGCGCCATTTCATCCTTCTCAATCATAAGCACAGTGCTGGCCACGATCGCCGTGGCGTTTCCCACGCGAACCGGCTGACCCGCCATGCACCCTTCCCCAAAAAAGTCGCCGGGGCCCAGAACCGCGATAATCGCCTCTTTCCCGGAGGCGCTAAGCGCGGTTAATTTCACGGCGCCTTCTCGTATATACATGACGCTTTCGGCCGACGAGCCTTGCGAAAAAATAGTCTCCGCTTTCTTGAAATGTTTAACTTTCCTATCCACGCCTGCCGAATCTAGAAAAGCTTGCGCATCGAATGCCTTGATCTTCGGTGCGCCATTGCCACTGGGTTTTCTTTTGCTGGTTTTCATGAATCGTTTCGATCGCTCCCCGCTAGAAACGTTGCGAGTTCCGCCATCGATGGCTCTTCCACCACGGCAAAAGCTGTTTCCGGCCGTTCCTCTTCGATTCCGTCAGCGATCCTTGCTTCCCGCTGCATTTGTTCTTTAACAATCTTTCTGACGGTCTCCAGCGAGACCTGCTCGAAATGTGTTCTAGCCTTAAGCATTGGAACTTCCTTCCATCACCTGAACGCTATCAGGCCGGAAGTCATACGGGTCAAATCTTTTGGAAACCGAACCCGCGCATTTAGTATCGGCAAGACGCCTCTCCTCCCCCACGCTACATACCCCGGTTGTTTTTACTTGCAGGACTCGCTGCGGGGAGATACGATAAGGCTACGTTTATTTAGCGTTCTTGTTTGACATGTGTCAATTTAGCATGTCATCAAGAGGGAGGAGTCTATGGGAAGTACGCGCCCTAAAGCTGCGCCAATGAACTTTAAGACCATCGTGCAGACCGATGTGCCGCAAGGTCGCAATGGAAAGCACAAGCTGATCGTCACCGCGGTCCTCAAGGACCTCGACCGTCTAAAAGCTGGCTCCGCACTCAAGCTTCCCTTGGCTAACTTGGGGCAAGCAAAAGAAAAAGTTCGTTCCGCGCTCAATCGCGCGACTCGGAAAGCCGGACGTAAAGTCGCCACCGCCAGCGACGCCTCTTTCTTGTACGTCTGGAACGTCAGCGACGAGTAGCTAGTCCACTCCGGCATCCCGCTAGACAACAGAACGCCATTTTGCCGCCCCTTCGTTTATATATTCTTGCGAATGCTTTTCCCGCAAGTCCTTTAGTTCGATAATCATCAACGTTGCACGAGGGGAAGATCCTTACTGTGCGGCCTGGGAGTCCAGCCAATGCCCAATGTGCGGCTCAAGGAGGCTCAGGGGCACGGCGCCTTGCTCCAGGACGGCATCGTGGAACGTGCGGACGTTGAACTTGGCGCCAAGGCGGCGCTCGGATTCAGCGCGCAGCTCGCGAATCTTGAGCTGGCCAAGCTTGTACGCCAGTGCCTGTCCCGGCCACACGATATAGCGATCAACTTCGACCGTGATGTCCTGATCCGTCTTGCCGGTGTTGTCCTTGAAAAATTGGATGGCTTGCTCGCGCGTCCAGCCCATCGAGTGCATGCCGGTGTCGACCACGAGCCGCACCGCGCGCCACATTTCGTAGCTGAGCTGGCCGAATTTCGAGTACGGATCGGTGTAAAGCCCAACGTCTTCGCCAAGCCCCTCGCTGTACAGCGCCCAGCCCTCGACAAATGCGGAGTAGCCGACGTGCTTGCGAAACTCCGGCGTATTCTCCATCTCCTGCGCCAGCGAAATCTGCAGATGGTGGCCCGGCACAGCTTCATGCAGCGAGAGCGCTTCCATCTCATACTTCGGCCGCGCGTGAAGATTGTAAGTATTCACGAAATAGCAGCCCGGCCGCCCAGCCTGCGGCGACCCACCCTGATAGTAAGCAGTGGTCTGCGAAGGCGCCTTGAAATCCGGAATGGGGCAGACGCCATAAGGCAAGCGCGGCAGCTTGCCGAAAAGATGCGCGAGCCCGGGATCGATGCGCTTGGCGATGATGCGGTAACCGTTCACCAGATCTTCGGGTTTGTCGTAGTAAAAGCGGGCGTCGGTGCGCAGGAATTCGGTGAACTCGTGAAAGCTGCCCTGAAATTTGGTGGACGCGATCACCTTATCCATTTCGGCGCGAATGCGTTTCACTTCGCTGAGCCCGATTTCGTGAATCTGCTGCGGCGTAAGATTCAGCGTTGTTTGCCAGCGGATGTGAAACGTGTAGGCCGCGGCCCCGTTCGGAAGCGCGGTAGCGGCAATGTTTTCGCGGCAAGCAGGGAGATAGGTCGACGCGATGTAATCGTGCAGCCTTCGAAACGAGGACGTGATCGACGCTGCGTAAACGGTTTTCGCTTTCTCAACGAGCCGCGCGCGATCTGCCTCAGGAAAGTTCGGCGGAAATTCGGTGAATGTCTGCAGCAACGGACTCGCCAGCGCGTCGGCGGGAGTCAAATCCGCGATTTGCTTAGGTAAGTCGCGCAGCGCGATCTTCGGCGGCGTGTAGCCGCGTTTCAGGCCGTCTTGCATTAGTACGAGTTGCTGATCGACCGCGGCGGGCAGCGCCGCTAGCCGCTTGAGAACAGTTTCGTAGTCGGCGACCGTCTGGTGTGGCTGCATGGCCAGCGTGTCCGCCGCATCTTGCTGAATGCCGCCCATCTGGTTGAGCGGCATCCAAAGGCTGCGCGGTACAACATTTCGAAACGGAAATGGATCGTCGCCATACTGCAGGCCCTCATTGGCGGTCTCAAGCAGCTCGAGATATAGATCGAAATTAAGCTGCTCGCTGGTAGGCAGCTCGGCACGATGAATGCCTTTCAGCGTGGCCAGACTATCGGCCAAATGTTTTTTGCGCTGCGCAATGCTGGCAGGTGAATCGTCGGTCCAGCGATCGTCCTGGCCGGGGAACCCGACGTGCGTGGCGACTTCGGGATACTCCGTCATCCAGCGCCGCCAGTCCGCGTCAAGAAACGCGCGAAGCTGTTGCCCGGCGTCAGATTGTGCGGCAGCAGACGACGCGTTCGCATTCGATTGCGGCGAATCTTTTGCTTGGCCAAAAGCGAGCAACGGCAGCACGAGCATTGCACTGCTGACTCCGACTGTGAGTGTGACGAACATGCGGATCATTACGGCTTCCTCCCAGCGGCGGGCGTGGCCAGTTCCCTTTCGCGTTCGCGCGCGAGCATAACGATCAGCCGCGCGGTTTCCGCCGCATCCATCGCCGTGTTGTCGACGAGGACGGCATCGCCGGCGCGTACAAGCGGTGAAACTTTTCGCTCGCGGTCGCGTTTGTCGCGTTCGCGCACTTCTTCCAGCACTTGCGCGAGCGTCATATTCTCGCCTTTTTCTTGATGCTCTTTCCAGCGCCGCTCCGCGCGAACTTCCGGCGAGGCCTCCAGAAAAATCTTCAGCTCGGCTCTAGGAAAAACAACGGTTCCGATGTCCCGGCCTTCCATCACCACGCCGCCGCCGGCGCCGGCTCTTTGCTGCTCCGCCACAAGGACAGCGCGCACCGGCGCGATGGTTGCAAGCCGCGAAGCAGCCTGCGCCACGTCCGGCGTGCGAATCTCTTGCGTGACTTCTTTGCCATCGAGAAAAACACGGTTTTTTATTCCGGCTTTTTCCTGCTCCGGAGTTGGCGGCTTTAGTTCGATGTGCGTTTCGTTCGCCAGCTTCGTTATTTGCGTTTCGTCATCGAGCGAAACGCCGCGCTGCAGTGCTTTCAGCGCGAGCGCTCGGTACATCGCGCCGCTGTCGAGATACAGGTAGCCGAGTGCGCTCGCCACGAGGCGGGCTACGCTGCTTTTGCCGGAACCGGCTGGACCGTCGATTGCGATGGTGAGTTTGGGCATCAGTCGCGAGTCCGCAAGAATCGCGGGAAGAGTTTACGGGAGTTCCTTAATGTTACGTGATGATTTTTTTGAGATGGCAGAGTTCTCAATCGTAAGAGCACAGATCCTTCGCCGCTCAGGATAAACAAGAGTGTCTGTGCTACTAGAAGCCCATGATGTTGTAGCCGCAGTCGACGTAAAGAGTTTCGCCCGTGATGCCGGAGCCCGCGTCGGAAAGAAGGAACGCGGCTGTGTTGCCGACTTCGGCGGCGTCGACATTGCGCTTCAGCGGGGCGCGCTCGGCGTGGGATTTGAGCATTTCGCCAAGCCCCGAGATTCCCCGCGCCGCCAGCGTCTTGATAGGGCCCGCGGAGATGGCGTTGACGCGAATGTTTTTCGGGCCGAGATCGTTGGCCAGATAACGAACACTGGCCTCCAGGGCGGCTTTCGCTACGCCCATCACGTTGTATTTCGGCACGACTTTTTCCGCGCCGTAGTAGGTCATCGTTACGATGCCGCCTCCGGACGGCATCAGCGGAGCCGCCGCGCGCGCCACAGCGATCAGCGAATAGACGCTGACGTCGTGGGCGATGCGGAATCCTTCGCGGCTCGTATTTACGAATTCGCCTTTCAAATCGTCGGCCAGCGCGAACGCCACGCTGTGCACCACGCCATGTAGCTCGCCGTATTTCTCTTTCAAGTCGCCGAACAATTTCGCGATCTGTTCATCGGAAGAGACATCGCACATGAAGGCCGACGCCCCGGGGAGATCGGTGATTAGGTCTTTGGCTTCTTGCTCGAGGCGCTCGTTTTGGTAGCTGATGGCGAGACGCCAGCCGGCTTGCTGGAGTTTTTGCGCGATGGCCCAGGCGATGCTGCGTTTGTTGGCCAGGCCGAAGATTACGGCGGTTTTTTGCGTTTCGGTCACGTTCTCCTCTAGGTGTAGACGTCGGCCAGTCTAAAGACTGGCCACTACATCGTCAAATGCAGTCGCAAATGCAGTTCATCTCAAATGCGGTGGAACGCTTTTTCGATTTCTTTTACGGAGTAGCGGAGGACTACTGGGCGGCCATGGGGACAGCTCATGGGGCAATCCGTTTTCGCTAGCGCGGAGAGGAGCCATTCCATTTTTGTCTGGTCGAGGGGCATGTTGACTTTAATGGCGGCGTGGCACGCGGTGGAGGCGGCGATTTTTGCTTGAAGCGTTTCGATGGAAATGGCGGCGTTTTCGCGTTCGATGCCATCGAGAATTTCCGTGAGGAGTTTTTCAGCGTCGCTGCCGGTGATTCCTGCAGGCGCCGCCTGAATGGCGACGCTGCGCGGTCCCATGGGTTCGACTTCGAAGCCGTTCGCGCTGAGTTCTTCGGCGATTTTTTCGTAGATGACGAGCTGGCGCGGGGAAAGTTCGAGAATCATGGGCATCAGCATGCGCTGGCTTTCGACTTTTCCTGCGCGACGAGCTTCGAGGTGCTGTTCAAACAGGACACGCTCGTGAGCGACGTGCTGATCGACAAGCCAGAGACCTTCGCCGTTGACGGCTACAATAAAACTAGAGCTGACCTGGCCGAGCGGTTTTAAGTCGGCGATTTGGTCCGGGTGCGGAAGTGTTGCAGGAGCGCTGCCGTTACCTGCGGCGAAATTCGCGGCCCAATTGGGCGCTGGCGGCTCTTGCAGCGCGCTGGTTGCTGCAAACGCTGGGCCAGGTTCAAAGCTGAAACGCTGCTCGAGTGGTTGCAACGGCGCACCGGTGAGGTCGAAGCCGCCGTCGGAGCCTACACCGCTGCCGAGGCCGATCTCTTCCATCGCGGGGATGATTGCGCGCGGAACGATGGACGCAGCTGTGGGATCCATTGACGGAGCGTTCGAGAGTGTTGCGGAGGCACTTGCGTTTTGTGATGCACCAGATGCGGCTACCGCGAAACTGGCGATTGGGCGGACGGCCATTAGAGCTTGGCGAATGGAGTCGCGGGTGAAATCGTGCACAAATTGCGAGCGGCGGAAGCGCACTTCGATTTTTGCGGGATGCACGTTCACGTCGACTTCGTCGTAGGGCATTTCGAGGAAGAGGAGCGTTGCTGGGAAAACGTTGCTGGGCAAAATGTTGCGATAGGCTTCGTGGATGGCGTGGAGAATCAGGCGGTCACGCACGAGGCGGCGATTGACGAAGATGTAGATGCCGTTCCGATTGGGGCGCTGGACTTCCGGGCGCGACGTGAAACCGTAAACGCTGAGGCGCGCTTTTTCTTCGCTTTGCTCCAGTTCGGGTTCGGTGATGGCGGCGCGAAAAGCGGCGCTGACTACGGGGATTTCGATTAGCTCGTCGAACGATTGCTTGCCGAAGAGTTGGTAGACGCGCTCCGCGAGGCGCTCGACGGGAGAGCAGTCGACGATTTGCTGGGTCGGAGTGGTAAGGACGAATTGTTTGCCGGGATTGGCGAGCGCGTAGTGGGTGACGAGCGAGGCGATATGCCCTAGTTCGGTCGTATCGGACTTTAGGAATTTTCGGCGCGCGGGGACGCAGTAAAAAAGATCGGCGACACTGACCGTCGTACCTGCGGGAAGGCCGGCGGGTTTTACGCTTACGAGCTTGCCGCCGGCGAATTCTACGCGGGTGCCTTCGGCGTCTTCTTCGGCGCGGGATTCGAGGAGAAGACGGGAGACGGCGGCGATGGTGGGGAGAGCTTCGCCGCGAAACCCTAGCGTGGGGATGGAGAGGAGATCGTCGGCAGAGCGCAGCTTGCTAGTGGCGTGGCGCTCGAAAGCGAGGAGCGCGTCATCGTGGGCCATGCCGTGGCCGTCGTCGATGACGCGAATCATGCGCTTGCCGCCGGCTTCAACTTCTGCGCGAATAGTTTTTGCGCCGGCGTCGAGCGCGTTTTCGAGCAGTTCCTTGACGACAGAGGCGGGACGCTCAACGACCTCGCCCGCAGCGATGCGGTTAGCGACAGCTTCGGGGAGGATGCGAATTCTTGACATGCGCTATAGGTCCAATTTTCCTTGGTCCATATCACCAGCCTGTTCATGCTTGGAAATCCGAAAAGCCTTTTTGAAAATCCAAGCGAATGCGATAAAGATGAATTTCAATGTGTAGTAGACCATGAGCAGCATCGTCGCGACGATACCTGCCCCGGCCAGAAAGATCATTGTCTGCTTTAGCGCTTCCGGCGCCCATGGGATGGGCAGCAGGGCGAGCGCGATGAAAAGCAGAAATAGCGCGGCGCCACCCACGGCAATAAATCGATTACGGCGGTGGAGCCAGGCCTCTTCAAAAAAGAATGCTACTGGATCGTCCATGGCTGTTTGGCCCGAGAGTTCTTCAATCTAATGAAAACAAACTATATCATTCGGCGGCTTTCTTGGCTTCGGGCTTGATGGCGATGCCTAGTTGGTCGAGCTGGTCGGTGTCGACTTCGCTTGGGGATTCGGCCATTAGGTCTTGGGCGGCTGTGGTTTTGGGAAAGGCGATTACCTCGCGCAACGAGCGCTCGCCGGCTAACAACATCGCGATGCGGTCGATGCCTAGGGCTATGCCGCCGTGGGGTGGGGTGCCGTAGGTCAGGGCGTCGAGGAAGAAGCCGAAGCGGCGGCGGAGTTGTTCTTCGGT
>Ga0073928_10000896_pt1 | contig 62128 bp, 53 predicted proteins | sample PaiPotPPA55metaG_FD_76969 | JGI IMG/M metagenome (GOLD analysis project Ga0073928, IMG submission 76969) | Iron sulfur acid spring bacterial and archeal communities from Banff, Canada, to study Microbial Dark Matter (Phase II) - Paint Pots PPA... ... | reverse complement strand
TTGTAGGCGTTGATCACGCCCTCGCGGACGGCCATGCCGATCTTGTGCACGTCATCCTCATCGAAGCCGGAGGCTTCGGCGATCCGCATGACGATGCTTTCGGCAAGGTCTACGCTCTCCAGCAGTGTTTCCAGCGTGACCTCGATGCGTTGGGCTGTGGGTGCCATCCCGGTTGAGGGGAACCATCGCCTTCAATAGCAGGTGCAAATAACGTCACCCGCACTTGCAGGTGTAACGGACGAAAGACCAATGCGCGTGTATGGGTACCATAGCGGGTGCGCGCGAGTCAATCAGTTCCCAGAATGTTAGATGCCGCCCATCGCCCGCTTTACTGCATCGTGGCAACCTCTCCGTGCCCTCGAGCCTTTCTCTCTGCGCTGCGTTCTGTGGCAATCCTTTGCCTTTGCCTCTGCCTTTGCTTTTGTCTTCGCCGGTGCCGTTGCCAAGAACCTGAAATCCAACGTCAAATTTGAGATTCGCGAATCCCCGCGGTTTGTGTGGGGAGAGGGATCTGCTTTTCGCTTTTGGAGGCCGCTCGACCTAGGATTTCAACAGAGCCATTTCAAATTTGAAATTCTTTTTCACGCCCAATAAGTCCGGTCCAGAGTCCGATACTGAATGGCCTCGCTCAGATGCTTGGGCTCGATCGACGTCGCCGCCTCCAGATCAGCAATCGTCCGCGCCACTTTCAGAATCCGGTCATGAGCCCGCGCCGAAAGCCCGAGCCGCTGTATGGCAGTTTCTAGCAGTTTCTCCCCATCTCCTGAAATCGCGCAGTGCTTGCGAATCAACTTCGGCGGCATCTGCGCGTTCGCATACAGCTTCTTCTCGCCGCGATACCGCTCCATCTGAATCTCTCGCGCGCGCAACACCCGCTGCCGAACGTTCGCGGAGGGCTCGATCTCCTCGTTCCCGCGCAGCTCCTTATACTTCACCGCCGGAACCTCAATATGAATATCGATCCGGTCGAGCAGCGGCCCCGAAATCTTCGCCACATACCTCTGAATCTGCGGCGGCGAACAGTGGCAATCGCGCGTGGGATCCCCGAAAAATCCGCACGGGCAGGGATTCATCGCAGCCGCCAGCATGAACCGCGACGGAAAACTCACCGAAAGCGCCGCGCGCGCAATCGTCACGCAGCCGTCCTCGAGCGGCTGCCGCATCACCTCCAGCACGTTGCGCTGGAATTCCGGCAGCTCGTCGAGAAACAGCACGCCATTGTGGCCGAGCGAAACCTCGCCCGGCCGCGGTATGGCTCCGCCCCCGATCAACCCCGCATCGCTGATCGTATGGTGCGGCGACCGAAACGGCCGCGTGCCCACCAGCCCTCGCGCATCATCCAGCAACCCCGCCACGCTGTGAATCCGCGTCGTCTCGATGGCCTCTTCCAGCGACATCGGCGGCAATATCGTCGGGATGCGCTTCGCGAGCATCGTCTTGCCCGCGCCCGGCGGCCCAATCAGAAGGATATTGTGGCTCCCCGAGCAAGCCACTTCGAGCGCGCGTTTCGCCGACATTTGCCCGCGAACGTCGCGCAGGTCCACCGCATACTGGCTCGCCTCCGCCAGCATCTGCGAAGTGTCCACTCCAATGGGCTGAAATGATTCCGGCGCATTAATCAGGTCCGTCGCCTGGGGCAGCGATTTCACCCCGAATACGCGAATTCCCTCCACCACCGCGGCCTCGCGCGCGTTCGCTTCCGGCACCACCACATTCGGAATCCCGCGCTCGCGCGCCGCCAGCGCCGCCGACAGCGCGCCGCGCACTGACCGCACGCCGCCATCCAGCGACAACTCACCCAGAAAAACGTACGAGTCCAGAACCTTCCCGAAGAATGTTCCCTGGCATCCCAAAACACCCAGCGCCATCGGCAGATCGAACGCAGAACCTTCCTTCCGAATATCGGCGGGAGCGAGATTTACGGTGACAGCTTGCGAGGAGGGAAAATCGAAGCCGCAATTCCGCAGCGCGGACCGGATTCGCTCGCGGCTTTCCTTGACGGCGTTATCCGGCAGCCCCACCACATTGAACCGCCCCTCGAACGCGGGCGCGACGTCCACCTCAACTTCGACGAGGTACGCGTCAATTCCAAACACAGCCGCACTGAACGTTTTGAATAACATGGGAATCGCGGTTTAGGCCGCAAGCCTATCCCAAAACCCCACGCCACGCCAGCAGCCCGTGCGGCTCTCGCCATCGTTTGGCGCGCGCCGGCGTCTTCATCGTTTTGGAAGAGCCTTGAGAATCAGACGTCACTTCTGGGCCTACGACTTGCGGATCAGCAGTATCGACTGATCGTCGAACTGCGCGCCGTGACGCTTTACACTCTCTTGAATCGCCCGGCAAATCGCGTCGAGCGGTTCTTTGCCGTGCTGCTTCAACTCCGCCTTCAGCCGTTGGACTCCAAATTCCTCGCCCGCTGCGTTCGCGGTCTCGAGAAGTCCGTCCGTGTACAGTGCGAACAGCGTTCCGCTCTGCGCCGAAATTCGCGAAGACGCGAACTCCCCGGACGGAACGATGCCGAGCGGCATATTCGGGCATTCGAGTTCCGTCACCTCGTTGGTTTGCGGCGAGAATTGCAGAATCGACGGATGCCCCGCAAGCCCCGCGCTCAATTGGCCGCCGCTCGACGCCACAAAACAAAACGTTACAAACATGTCCGGCTTCTTCAGCGGAAAGAGCACCTCGTTCAGCCGCGGCATCAAGTGTTCGCTGTCATCGTCGGATCTCAGAAGCATTCGTGACGCGCTCTTCGTCATCCCCATCACCACGCCGGGCGCCACTCCGTGCCCCGAAACATCGGCCAGGTACGCCACCCACTTCGCTTGCGTTCCCGCCAGGTCGATTAGGTCTCCGCCCACTTCGCTGCTCGGCGTCGATTGTCCGTAAAACTCGAATCCGTCCATCTTCGCGTCGATCGTCGGCACCAGCACCTGATGAATCTCCCTCGCCAGCGCGATCTCGGCGTGCACGCGAAAATAGCGGCGCCCCTCGGTAACAGTCGCATGCACGAAGCACGTATAGCCCAGAGCGATGGCGGCCACGATCGCGATTTCATCGATACTGAGTCTGCTGCGCACCTGTGCCATGGTGCTTGCGTCGATTTGCCCCAAAGGCGGCAACGATGGCAGCGACCGGTACAGTACGTTCATCACCACGAGTTGTAGGATGAAAAGTGGAACAATGACCTTCCACGATTGTCCGCGCAGCACGAACCCCGCAATCGCGTAGCCCACCGTGAACGTGCTTATCGCCAGAATCGTTATTACCAGCGTCACGATCGGCTGCCGTCCCATATTCGCCATATCGCTTGCCAGCCCCACCGCGCCGAAGACAAGAAAAACGCCGAGAAGAAAGGTCAGGAGGGACTTTCGCGGGACGGTGCTGAGAAAACCCTTTTCTACTTTCATGGGCTGGCCAGCCTCGATGCACCGGCTAATATAGCAGACAGCCTGCCGCGCCGCTCATCGCTGGCTATCTTGCAATTGCGAACAACTGGGTTGCGCTCCGCTTTACACCACGCGCCTGCCGCCGTATTCTTAGCCCGCTAGTTTAAGATGTGCAGCCGCCTCTCGGCTGCGGAGGCAACGATGATGGTGCTTGTTCCCCTGATAATTATTGTCGTGCTGGTGGTCTTCGTCATCAGCATGTACAACGGCCTTGTTAGCCTGAAGGTGCAGTGTGACAACGCCTGGTCTGACATCGACGTGCAGCTCAAGCGTCGCTACGACCTGATCCCGAACCTGGTCGAAACCGTGAAGGGCTACGCCGCGCACGAAAAAGGCACGCTCGAAGGCGTCGTCGCGGCGCGCAATCAGGCCATGACCGCCGAAGGTCCCGCCGCGAAGGCCCAGGCCGAAGGAATGCTCACGTCCGCGTTGCGCCAGGTGTTCGCCCTCGCCGAAGCCTACCCCCAACTGCGCGCCGTCGAGAGTTTCAACCAGCTTCAGGGCACGCTGAACTCTATCGAAGACAGCATCCAAAACGCGCGCCGCTACTACAACGCCGTCGTCCGAGACTTCAACACCAAAATCGCGCAGTTCCCGTCGAATATCATCGCGAACATGTTCGGCTTCAAGCCGCGCGAATTCTTCGAAATCAACGCACCCGTCGAGCGCGAAGCCCCGAAGGTCAGCTTCGGCAGCGCCGCCAGCTAAGACTACATGCGACCTCCCCGTCGCTTGCTTGCAGCCTGCCTGCTCGCCCTCCTGGCGGCCCTGCCGGCCGTGGCGCGCGAAATCGCCATTCAGCGTTTCGACGAGCAGGTCACCGTCCACCGCGACGGCACCATCGACGTGGCCGAAACGATCCAGGCGCAATTCATCGGCACAGGCTGGCACGGAATCTATCGCACGATCCCGATTCAGTACACCGACCCCGAAGGATTCAACTACACGCTGTTCCTCGATCACATCACCGCCGCCGACGAAACCGGCAATTCGCTAAAGCTGGAACAGAGCCACGAAGGCCGCGACGTAAAATTCAAAATCTACGTCCCCGATCCTGACAACTCGACGCGCACGATTGTCCTGCACTATCGTGTCCTCGACGCCATTCGCTTCTTTGCGGACCACGACGAGCTTTACTGGAGTGTCACCGGCGAAGAGTGGCAAGCCACAATCCAGTCCGCCAGCGCCCGAATCGAGTTGCCCGAAGGTGCCGCCGGACTTCATGCCGTCGCGTATACGGGCGCCTACAATTCGCGCGCGCAGGACGCGCAGGTCACGGTGAACGACAACGTCGTCGACATTCGCGCGAATCATCCGCTCGGCTATCGCCAGGGACTCACCGCCGTCGTCGGCTTCGATAAAGGCCTCATTCACGAACCCACCGCGTCGCAGCACATCGCACTGTTCCTGCAAAGCAACTGGCCGCTTTTCATCCCAGTGATCGTTCTTTTCGTAATGTACTGGCTCTGGTGGACGCGCGGCCGCGACCCTGAGCGCGACGTCGTCACCGTGCAATACGAGCCGCCCGACAAGCTCACGCCCGGCGAGTGCGGTACTCTCGTCGATAACGAAGCCGCCATGCGCGACATCACCGCCACGCTCGTCGACCTCGCCGTGAAGGGCTACATCACCATCGAGCAAAAAGACCAGACCGGCATGCTCGGCCTCACGCATCACCGCGACTACATCTTCCATTTGAAAAAGCCCGCCGCTCAGTGGAGCGATGCTCGACCTCACGAGCGAGCCATGCTGGCCGGCCTCTTCTTTGGCGGCGATTCGACGCTCACCGATACCCTTCTCCCGCGCGGAATCACAACACAATCTCCCGGCGTTCAGGATTACTCGCTTGCCTCCGGAACAGATCCCGCGCAGAACTTGGCGGACAACGCAGCTCCGCAAGCCAGCGTCGCACTCTCCGACCTGCAAAACCGCTTCTACCGCCAACTGCCCGGAATTCGCGATTGCATCTTCGACGCCCTCGTGCAGGACGGCTACTACCGTCGTCGCCCGGACTCCGTTCGCCAGGGCTACATCGGCGCGGGGCTCGCAATCGGATTCATGATCGTCTTCGGTGGAAACTGGCTTGCGAAGCAGTCCGGTATGTCGAACCTCCCGTGGTTCGTCGCCGGCATCGCCAGCGGCGCGATCATCTGCGGATTCGGCTGGTTCATGACGGCGCGCACAATCATGGGCGCCCGCACCTTCGCGAAAGTTCTCGGCTTCGAAACTTTTCTCGGCCGCGTCGAAAGCGACCGCATCGAGCGCCTCGAGAAAACTCCGGAACTCTTCGAAAAGTACCTCCCCTACGCGATGGCGCTGCACGTCGAGAAAAAATGGGTCCAGGCCTTTTCGGGCATCACCATGCAACCACCCCAGTGGTACCAGGGAACCTACGTCGGAGCCTTTCAGCCGTACTTTCTCGTCAACGACTTGAACATGATGACCATGCAGGCGGGATCCGTGATGTCCTCAGCCCCGCGCAGCTCCGGAGGCTCAGGCTTCGGCGGTGGCGGCGGGGCAGGCGGAGGCTTCGGCGGCGGTGGCGGCGGCGGCTTCTAAACACCCTCCCCGAAAAGGTGCACTTTAACTTCCTCTTTGCCCTCCGGTTTGTCTCTGTGTTCTCTGTGTTCCGCTTTTCTCTTTTCTATTTTCTATTTTCTCTTTTCACTGCTTGATTGCAGCTCACCGCCCTGTAATAGCTCACGAATCCTTGCCATTCCGCCACAGTCTCAACCAACCGTGCTCCCGCACTCCCTCCTCATGCATCTGCCTCGACCACGCGTCCAGGATGCTCGATCGATTGAAATAGCCCACCATGCGCTGCGGATCTTCCCGGCTCACCACCGGCAGACGCCCAATATTGTGCTGCAACATCCGAAACATCGCATCGTGCGCAAGCTCATCCTCATACGCAACCACCGGCTTGTTCGACCCCGCCTCCAGCACCGTTAATTTCCCCCTTGCGTCTCCCTCGAGCCCGCGAAGCAAATCCCCTTGCGTCACGACGCCCACCAGCCGGCCTTCCTTGTCGACAATCGGCAGCCCCTGCGTCAAATTTACGGCTGCTTCGCCGCGCGCCATCCGCTCCGCAAGTTCGCCAATCGTCATCTCTTGCGGAACGGGCTGCACGTCCCTGCGCATCACTTCGCCAACGCGAACAATCTGCAGCACGCCCGCCTCATATGCTTCCGGCACCGACAGTCCGCGCCGCGCAAGCTTCTCCGTCATGATCGAACTACGCAAATATCGGATCGCAATCATGTCGGCGATCACGCAACCGAGCATCAGCGGCAGAATCGCGTTGTAGTCATGCGTGATCTCGAAGGCAAACACGATGAATGCGAACGTCGCCCTCGAAGCCGCGCCGAACACTGCAGCCATCGCCACCAGGGCATACGCCCCAGGCGAGAGATGGGCGCTCGGAAGAATCCAGTTCATCACCATCGCGAACGCTCCGCCCAGCGCCGCGCTAGACATGAACATCGGCGCCAGCAAGCCTCCGGATGTACCTGATCCGAGCGAAATCATCAGCGCCAGCGCCTTGAATACTGCAATCAGAATCAGCAACTTCAACGCGAGATTGTTGTTCAGAATGTCCGAAATCGTGTCGTACCCAACGCCCAGGACCCGCGGAATAAAGAACCCAATAATGCCAAGCCCGAGCGCGCCAATCGCGGGATGCCAGAGATCGTCGATCGGCAACCGGTCGAACTGGTCCTCCACCCAGTAGAGCGCTTTCGTGAATCCGATTGCGGTGATGCCCGAAATCACGCCCAGCACCAGGTAAAACGGCAACCCGTGCAGCACGTCGAAATTCACATTCCCCATCGAGAACATCGACTTCTGCCCGAGCAGCACGGCGCGCACACTGGTGGCAAGCGTGCTCGCAATCACCAGCGGAATGAACGAGCGTGAGCGAAACTCGAACAGCAACAGCTCAATCGCGAGGATCACGCCCGCAATCGGCGTGTTGAACGTTGCTGCCATTCCCGCGCCCGCGCCGCACGCGAGCAGCACTTTGCGTTCGGCAGCCGTCGTCGAAATCAGTTGGCCCACCAGCGACCCGAATGCTCCGCCCGTCTGAATGATCGGCCCTTCCGCGCCGAACGGGCCTCCCGTTCCTATCGCGATCGCAGCCGATAGCGGCTTGAGAATCGCCACCTTCGCGTCGATCCGGCTTCGCGACGTCAGCACCGCTTCCATCGCTTCCGGAATTCCGTGTCCCTTGATTTTTTCCGAGCCGTACTTTGCCATAAAGCCGACGATAAGGCCGCCAATCACCGGAATCACGATGACCCACGGCCCCAGCGAGGTATGTTCCGGGCTGCGAAAGTGAAACGACCATTCGTGGTAGTACGCTAGGTTCGTAAAAAGGCCAATGAGGTCATACAGAACGTACGCAATGAGTCCAGCCAGTATCCCGATCATCCCCGCGAGCAGCGAAATCAGCCCGATTCTGTATCCGGCAGACTGCTCCGGCAGCGCGCCCTCTGTGTTTTTTCCGGTAGATGTCACGAAACTCCCTTCCTCATTCGCGCGCGCATACTCTTCCCTGTCTTGTGCCTCTGGTGAGATCGCTCCGCTTTGCGATTGCTCCTCCGCGCCGGAGGCGACGCAATGTCAGAACCATTCGATCGGCCGTTGTGTGTGATTACGTCCCGCAGCGCCCTCATCAACTTCGGCCCGGCCACGCGCAACTCCGCTCGGTGCGCTGCGGCAAGCCCTTTCAGTAACTTCTCTCCTTGCGGCGTGAGTTGGAGCAGCACCTCGCGCCGATCGGTCTCACTCCGCCAGCGCCGAACCAGCCCCTTCCCTTGCAGGCGGTCGCTTAGCTCGCACGCACTGTGGTGCTGCACCTGCAACCTCTCGGCCAGGAATCCCACTGTCGCCGTCGATCCCGGCGGCACGCCCTTGATCGCCAGCAACGCCTGGTGTTGGTGCGGCTCGACGCCCGCATCCCGCGCCGCTCGTTCGCTAAAGTTCAGGAATCGCCGGATTTCGTATCTGAACGCCGCCAAATCCCTGTAGTTCGCTTGGTTTTCTGTCTTTTTGTTCACGGCTTAAAGCACAATTATATCGTAATACGATATATAGGGAAAAGAGGCTTTAATCGAAAAAGCTGCTGCGGGAAGCTTTCGGAGAGAATAAACAATGGAATTTCAGCTTGGCTGCAATGCCTAACAACGAGGCAGATTAAAAGACGGGCGGAATCAAAGCAGACACTCGCCGTGAGTACTCGTCGAACTTCTCTCCGAAAGCTTCCCGCAGCAGCTTTTCTTCGGTGCGAATCCGGACTTCTATGCCGATCAGAAAAATCACGATCGCAGCCAACAGCACCGGCCAGCGCCCCACGGCAAGGCCGGTCGAAATCAGCATGCCGAACATCCCGAGATAAATCGGATTCCGGACGAGCGAATACGGGCCCTGCGTGATCAGCTCATGGCCTTCCACCACTCGCGCTCGATACGTCCACTGCTTGCCGAGCGCTCGTCGGGCGGCTCCGCATAGCCATACCGACGCAGCCCCGATCGCAATCGTCAAAACCATCATCACGATTTCGCCGGTTTTTGGCATGGGAACGATCGGAGAAAAGTACGGCCGCGGGAAAAACCAGATAATCCAATACCCCGCCGCCTCGAGTCCGATTCCCCAGTACGACGCTTTATTGCGCTTGGTCTCTTGTGCTTCAGGCAGTTTCTTTCGAAACTGAAAAACCACAAAATACGCGACCCACGCCGCTAACATCCCGAAAAATCCCGTCGCCGCAATCCAGTCGAATCCGTGCATGGCTATCTCGTATTACGCCCGCCCCACCCGAAATGTTACGTTCGGGATCGCACGGCTTCGGCGTGTTTTCGCTGTGCTTTCAGGCATTCCCCTGCGTCCCGAAGCTTAGGGACCGTGTTTCTCCCTTTTCTCTTTTCCATTTTCTATTTTGGTTTAAGTCGCTTACGAAACGCCTTCTGCGTCTTGTGGTGCTCGTATCCCAGCCGCTCGTAAAACGCATGCGCCCGATCGCGGATCACGTTGGAACGAACACCCACCGCAATGCATCCCCTCTCGCGCGCCCACTCTTCCGCTCGTTCCAGTAGCCTGAGTCCAATTCCCTGCGACCTCACGCCTTCGTCCACCACGAGCCCGCTGATCTCCGCCCGCGCATCAGCCTCGACACTCCGATAAATGAACACGCCGATCCATCCCCCAATCTCGCCGCTCGCAAGTTGCGCCACAAAGACGGCGTAGTCGCGCCGCCCTTCCATGCCCGCGAGCCGTTTGGCTATCTCTGCTGCCGATGACGGATAGCCGAGTTGGCCAGCAAGCTCGGCCAGCCGCGCGTGGTCTTCCGCACGCGCTGGCCGGACATCAACCGCAGATCTCTCCTCAGTCATCGTTATGCGCGCGCCGGCCGGCTCATTCGAATCGCTTTCTTGAGGACCGCGATTTGCCCCGCATGGTACAAGTCGTGCTGCACAACGCCATGCAGGATCACGTAACGTGAATTGTCTGTTCTGGTCACCGGCTTCTCTTCCAGTTGATCCTCGCGCAGTCCGGCCGCCGTTTCGCGCAATCGCTTATGGCTTTCGTCTAGGTTCTCCACCGCCCGTTTCCAAGCCACCTCGCTCGTTTCCCAAACGGGCGGCCAGTCCGTCTCGGGTCTCACCTCTGCCTTGTCGCCCATCAGCTCGTGTCGCATTATGATTTTCCAGGCCGTGATATGGAGCACGAGTTCCCAGATTGAATGCGCATTGGCAATCGCGTGGTTCGACGCTTCCTCGGCCGTCAGGCCTTCGAGCACGCTTTTCAGCGGCGGCCCGTGCCACGCATCTCCTGAAAACGTGCGATCCATCTGGTCCAAAATCCGCTCGATCTCAGTCATTGTGGATCTCCCTAGAACACTTTATCCGAGTCGAGCAGGATTGTAACTGGTCCGTCGTTCACCAGCTCTACCGACATATGCGTTTGAAAAACGCCCGTCTCGACCCGTATGCCCGGCACCTTGAGCGCGCGTACAAACTCCTCGTACAGGTCCTTGCCCTTATCCGGCGGCGCTGCCTGGATAAAGCTCGGCCGCCGCTGCCCGCGCGCGTCGCCGTACAGCGTGAATTGCGAAATCGCGAGCACCGACCCTCTCGTATCCATCAGCGACCTGTTCATTTTTCCTTGCTCATCATTGAAGATGCGCAGATTCACGATCTTCTCCGCCATCCCTGCTGCAGTCGCCGCTGTATCTTCGCGACCTACAGCGACCAGCACCACCAGTCCCGCCTCGATTTCGCCGGTCGTGCGTCCATCCACCGCCACTCGCGCCCTGCTTACCCGTTGAATCACTGCACGCATTTGGCTCTTTGATTCCTGAGAGAAATTTCCGCAAGTGGCGAAAGCCCCGATTTTATTCGCGCCACCCGGACAAGACAACGCAATCCGCTCTACTTCCGGCATAATGGCCCGCATGAGCGACCAGATACTCGCACCGCCAGCTCAGAAACGCTGGCTTACTCGCGGAGTCCTTGGCATCGGACTCACCAGCCTCTTCTCCGACTGGGGCCACGAGGCTGCCACCTCGGTTCTCCCGGCGTTTCTCGCGAGTCTTGGCGCGCCCGCTGTCGCTCTCGGCCTGATCGAAGGCATTTCTGACGGCCTTTCGAGCTTCGCGAAACTTGCGGGAGGCTGGATCGCTGACCGCCCGGCATTGCGCAGACCCACCGCGATCATCGGATATCTGGCAACCGGGCTTTCCACGTTTGGTTATGCGTTCGCGCGAACCTGGCCATTCGTCCTGGTGCTGCGAGCGCTTGGGTGGACCGGGCGCGGTCTCCGCGGCCCGTCGCGCGACGTGCTGCTCGCTGACTGCGTCACCGCCGATCAGGAAGGCCGCGCGTTCGGTTTCGAGCGCGCCATGGACACGCTCGGCGCGGTCCTCGGTCCACTTTGCGCATCTGCCTTGGTCGCCACTCTCGGCATTCGCGGCGTTATGCGGTGGTCCCTTTTGCCCGGGCTCCTCGCGGCAATTGCTTTCGCGCTGCTCGCGCCGAAAAGCAAGCAGGACCATGCCCACCGCGCGCCGAGCTTTGCCTCGAGTTTCGCGCTGCTTCCCAAGAATTATTGGAACTATCTCGCCGGAGTTTTCGCCCACGGCATCGGAGATTTTGCTCCCACGTTGCTGATTCTTCGCGCGGCGCAGATCCTCACTCCGCGATTCGGGGCCACCCGAGCCGCAGCGCTGTCCGTAGGACTGTACACCTTCCACAACCTGATCAACGCAGCGGCTTCATACGTTTCCGGCGTACTCGGCGACCGCGTCGGCAAACGCGACCTGCTCGCCGCAGGCTATCTCACTGGCACAGTCGCGTATGCCGGATTCATCTTCGAGCAACCGACCGTTCCCATTCTCGCGATTCTCTTCGGTCTGGCGGGAATCCACATCGGCGTCGCGCAATCGCTCGAAAAATCCGCCGCGGCGGAAATTCTTCCCGCCGCGAACCGTGGGTCGGGTTTCGGCGTCCTGGCAACGGTGAACGGCGTCGGAGACCTGGTTTCGAGTGTCGCCGTCGGTGCGCTGTGGTCCAGCGTAAGCGCCACCGCGGGATTCCTCTACGCAGGAATTTTCGCCCTGCTCGGCGCAATCCTGATCTACCGTTGGCGTTGAACACGCCAGCCAGCTAGTTTTTTTTAGGTGGCTGCTACAAAAGCCCATTCCAACTACGCCTGTTGGGCCGGAGGGTCGCCATGCTGAACGCGAGTCATCTGTGGTTGATGACCCGTGCGCAGTACAGACAGGCAGCGATCAGGGCGATAAAAATGAGCAGGCTCCAGCCGGCGCGGAGGCCATCTTTACCGACGAAGATATTGCGGAGAGTCGACGGCTGCGCACTGGGGTGGGTTCAACAGGTGCAATCGTTGCGTCGGAATCCATTGGGTCTCCTCGTGCGGCGAAGTGTGGCGGAAGCCTATTCCAAATTCGTCAGCGGCGGAGAGAAAACTGTCCAATCGACTGGTGCGGGAGTGTGTGCCGTTCAGGACAGTTTTGTTGCCAGACGGGTGATACGTTCACTGCCTCAGTCAGGCCAGAAACTTTAGTACATCCCTTTCGAAAAACTTGGAGAGGCAAAATGAAAAAGCTATCAATTTTGGCAGTGGCACTTTCCGTGGCAACGTTTGGGGTCCCGGTTATCGCGCACGCAAGAACTCAGGAAGCGAGCCAGGATCAGAAGAAGGCGGAGTCGAAGACCATCAGAGGCATGGTGAAAGCGGACGGGGACAAAAGATCGTTTGTCTCCGACGAGGACGGAAAATCATGGGAAGTCGACAATCCCGAGATTCTGAAGGAACACACGGGCCATCACGTCGAACTGAACTGTGAACTGAACTCCGACAAGGGCCAGATCCACGTAACGAAAGTAACGATGATCGAGGTGCAGCCGTCGCAGTAGGCTCAAACCGGGCTCCAGCGCGACGAAAACGCTCGCAGTTCCGATGGAACAGGGCAAGTGGCAGGGCAAACCCGGACCTGCCACCTGCTGGGCCGCGCGATGTCAGAAATGGGCGCCCGCTCTGAACGAGAGTCTTTCAGTGAAGTTGCGGATTCCTCTGGATTACACCTTCATCCAAGCACCACTACCGCCAGTAAAGCCGCGCACGCTCTGGGTAACCTGGGAACGCATTCTCGTGAAAGGCGTCGTGTCGGCCGCAAATCGAGAGATTCAGCGCAGCCGGTTATTGCCTTAAGTCGCCCCACGCCCTACAGTACCGAGGTTGCGCCGCTCACTTTTATGAAAGTTTTGATCTTTGGAGCGACGGGGATGGTCGGGCAGGGCGTGCTCAGGGAGTGCCTGCTTGATGCTGATATCCAGGTCGTCGCGACGGTGGGACGGTCGGCGACGGGAATCAAACACGCGAAGCTGCGCGAGATTGTTCGGCCGAATCTGCAGGACTACGCGGATATTGAAGCGGAACTTCGCGGTTTTGACGCGTGCTTCTTCTGCCTGGGCGTGACGTCAGCCGGAATATCTGAGACCGACTACGAACGCGTGACCTACGGGATCACGCTCGCCGCCGCGGACACTCTCGCGCGACTCGATCCAGGCATGACTTTCATTTACGTTTCGGGCGCCGGAACGGACAGCTCGGAGAAAGGACGCGTCATGTGGGCGCGCGTGAAAGGCAAGACCGAGAATACGCTGCTGCGGCTTCCCTTCAAGGCTGCGTACATGTTCCGTCCGGGAGCCATCGAGGCAGCCCACGGGGAGCGGTCCAAGACCAAAGCGTACCGGGTGGCATACAATCTGGCGAAACCCTTGCTGCCGCTGCTCCGCCGCTTTTTTCCGAACTCGATCCTGACGACCGAGGAGATTGGCCGCGCGATGATTAACGTGGCGAAGTCGGGCACCCCGAAGCGGATACTGGAAAGCTCTGACATCCGAGAGTGCGCCAAAGCGACCCCGTGAGTCGTTGTTGTCTGGTCCGTCGAGACCAACAAAAATCGCCGACGCCACAAAGCTCAAGTGCCGCGACCCGCGCCTTCAATCCCGCCGCATCGACCTCGCCATAGACGTTGTACAATGCCCGGCTCGGTACAGGGTGATTTCAATGTGCAAAATGCGGAACGGAGAGGAGGCGAATGAGCAATAGGAAGCGGACCGCGGTATTTGGCGGGTTAGCGGCAGTAGCGGCCGCGAGCGTGTTGATGCTCGGTCCGCGACACGAGGGAAAGCTCGGGGCCGAGAAGGAAAGCGCGGCGCCTCTTCTTGCGAGTGATCAAGATTCGACGAACAATGTTGCGACGGGTGCGCTCGAGGTGACGTCGGGGCTGGGGCGGAAGCTGTACGCGTTGCCGGACGATGACGCGGTGATCACAGCGCGGAACAAGCTGGCGGCGGACCCGAAGAACGCAAAGCTTGTCATGACGCTTTCGCAGGCGATGGCGGGACGCCGCCAGTACCGCGAAGCGGTGGATGTATGCACGAAGGGACTCGCAACCGCGCCGGATAACGTGGATATCCTGATCGAGCGAGGCCACCGGGAACTTGGCCTGCGCAATTTTGCCGGCGCCCAGGGCGACCTCGAGCACGCCGCGTCGCTCGACCCGAAGAAGATTGACGCGTTCTATCACCTGGGCCTCGCCTACTATTTTCAGGGCCAGTTTGGCGCGGCGGCAGACTCGTTCCGGAAGGCGCTGACGCTGGCGCCGGACAACGACAACGTCATCGACTGCTCGAATTGGCTGTACGTTTCGCTGCGGCGCGCCAACAAGCCGGACGACGCGCAGCAAGTGTTGAAGAGGATTACTCCGGATCTGAAAAACACGGGGCCGCACTATGCTTTCTATTTGCGGCTGCTGCGGTTCTATCAGGGTTCCCTTTTCGAGGGACAAGTGGTGCCGCAGAAGCCGACGGACCCAAATGATGTGGAGGCGGAGCTGGCGTTCGATACTGTGACCTACGGCGTGGGCAATTGGCACTTGTATACGGGCGATCCCGATCGTCCCGCGGAGCTATTCAAGCAAGTGGTGACCGGCAATGCGTGGAACGCGTGGGGATTCGTGGGGTCAGAGGTGGAGCTGGTGCGAATCAACGCGGCGGCGGCGAAGGTTGAATAATCCAACGGCGTGGTGAGAAATTCAACGGGTCTTTTGAGTCGCCGATGTTGCGCGGCGCAGAGCTTCCTCGCGGCATCTCCATGCAAAGCGAGGAGATAGTCCTGGGAGCACCCATCCTCTGGGATTGGCACGCGATTTGCACCTATCTCAGGCGACTGGCTAGAGGGTCAGCCAGAAATCGAAGAAGGAGAAACGAAAATGGCAACGAAGAAAGCGAAGAAAGCCAGCAAGCAGCTCAAGGGAGCGAAGAAGCTGGAGGCGACGAAGTCCCTCATCGTGCGACGTTACCCGAACAATCCGATCTAGCAAGTGTGGCGCGCAGCTCGGATGGTGAAGCCGTTCACGAGAGGAGCAAACACAATGGCAACGAAGAAAGCGAAGAAAGCCGGCAAGCAGCTCAAGGGAGCAAAGAAGCTCGAGGCCACCCGGGTGCTTTTCCCTAACGGCCCGTGTCTGAAACCGTAAGTCGTGGTTCAGATGGTGAAGGAGTTCGCGAGAGGAGAACAACGTGGCGACGAAGAAAGCCAAGAAATCGAGCAAGCAACTCAAGAAGGCAAAGAAGCTCGAGGCTACCAAGCCGCTGATGCTGGCGGAGCCTCCCGATCCGTGCTGAACCTGTTCGCGAAATGACGTTGCCACGAAGGTGGCAAATCGAGCAGACTCGCGCAGGCGTGAAGTCAAAATCGCCGGCGAGACGCCGGCGCCACGAAAACTAGTCGGACCAGCGCTGGGGTTTGCGGTCCCAGCGGTGGGCTTTCAGCTTCTGCAGAACGTCGGGCGCGAGCGGGCCGGCGTCGCTGGTGGAGACGTTTTCCTTCACGTGGCCGGACTTCCGCATGCCGATGATCTCGGTGCTGACCACGGGATTCGATAGCACGAAACGAAGGCTCATCTCCGGAAGGCTCATTCCCGGCGGCAGTACCTTCTTCAGCTCTTCGACGCGCGCCAAAGTCTTCGCCAGATTATCCGGACCGAAGTATTTCGAGCGCCAGTCACTCGCCGGGAATTTCGTCTCCGCCGTGAATTTTCCGCCCAGGCTACCTTCGTCGAGCGGCACCCGCGCGATCACGCCGATGTTCAGCTCTTTGCAGAGCGGGAATAGCTTGTCCTCCGGTGCCTGATCGAAAATGTTGTAGATCACTTGTACTGCGTCCACCAAACCGGTCCGGATTGCTTCGATTCCGTTTTCGGGTTGCCAGCGATTCAGGCTTAGGCCGAACCAGTGAGTCCAGCCCTGGCTTTTGAGTTTCTCGACGGTGTCCTGGAACTCGGGCTCCTTCGTCCAACTGTCGTCCCAAACATGAAATTGCAAGACGTCGATCGAGTCGACGCGAAGCTTATCGCGGATGAGGCGCGCGTACTTGAAAACATGCTCGGCAGGAAAGACGTCGCGGTATTTGGATTTGGGACTGGCGGGCCACTGGCCATTCATCGGCGGGATCTTCGACGCGGCATAGAGGCGCTTGTCTTTGTTGCGCGAGATAATGTCGCCGAGCAGGTTGTCGCTCTTGCCGTCGCCGTAGGCCCAGGCCGAATCGAAGAAATTGCAGCCGAGATCGACGGCAAGCTGCAGCGATTCGAGGGATTCGCGATCGTCCGATCCGCTCCAGCCGCTCATGCCCCAGAGCCCGTATCCGATGTCGCTTACAGCGATTCCCGTTCGGCCAAGCCTGCGATATTTCATGAGGTGTCCTTTCTCGCGCGTGCACCGGGAAACCGGACGAAATGGCATTGTGCCACAAGGTCACTGGGTCGTGGCCGACACTTTAGATTGGTTTCTGGCGCCCGGCGCGACGCGTGATCGTCCCGGTCCGAATCCGTCCGACGACGACCCGGAAAACGCAAGAATGGAGTTGACAACTCGATGTCGCGGTGGGAAAGTCTCGCGGCAGTGCTCAGAAAATCGTTTTTGTAATGGGCAAAAGTGCAGCCGGTACCGGGTCCGGCCGCGCGCCGTTCGGTTTCCCTCGTCTGATTTGCACAAGAGAGAGAACTTCCCATTTTCTATGACATATTCTTGCGTTCCGATGGGAATCAGCCCTGCGGCCGGCTCAGGGAAACTGCCCGAAAATCACGTGAAAGGCATCGCCTCGAACATGAAGAAAACTGTCATCGCACCTTCCATTGCAATCGTCTTCTGCCTGACTCTGATTGTAATCGCGCCGGCAATCGTGCAATCGGGTGCTCCGCCTCAAAGCGACATCGATCAGCGCGTGGAGAAAATCCTTAGCCAGATGACCATCGAGGAGAAGGTCGATTACATTGGCGGCCTCGAGGGGCCGAAAGCGTCGAACATGTACATTCGCGGTGTCGAGCGCATCGGCTTGCCTGGGTTCAAAATGTCTGATGGCCCATTAGGCGTGCGCACCTGGGGATCCTCGATGGGTTACCCCGCAGGAATCGCAATGGCGGCGACCTGGGACCCTGCGCTCGAGCATCGCGTGGGAATTGAAATAGGGCGCGACGCGCTCGCGCGCGGCGTCGATTACGTTCTGGGTCCCGGCGTGAACATCTACCGCGCGCCCATGTGCGGCCGCAACTTCGAGTACTTCGGGGAAGACCCTTTTCTGTCGTCGCGAATGGCCGTCGCGGTGATTCAAGGAATTCAGAGCGAAGGTGTAAGCGCCACCGTCAAGCACTTTATGGCGAACAATCAGGAATATGACCGGCACAACGTGAGCTCGGATGTTGACGAGCGGACGATGCGCGAGATTTATATGCCAGCCTTCGAAGCTGCGGTGAAGGAAGCGCAAGTAGGCGCGCTTATGGACTCATACAATCTCGTCAATGGCGAACACATGACCCAGCATAAGCGCCTCATGACCGACGTCGTGAAAAAGGAATGGGGATTCGATGGCGTCATCATGTCGGATTGGGACGCGACGTATGATGGCGTCGCAGCCGCGAACGCCGGCCTCGACCTCGAGATGCCGTTCGGCAAATTCATGACTCGCACGCGGCTCATGCCCGCGATTCAGGATGGGACGATTTCCGTCGCGACCATCGATGACAAAGTGCGCAGGATTCTGCGCACCGCAATGCGCTTTGGTTTCATCGAGCGAGCCGCGCAGAGCCCCACCGAACCGCTGATGAACGAGAGCGGGCGCAAGGCGGCGCTCGACGGCGCTCTCGGCGGAATGGTACTCCTGAAAAACAATAATGTTCTTCCGCTCGACCGATCGAAGATAAAGACGGTTGCTGTAATTGGCCCTCGCGCGTGGCCCGGAGTGCCGGCGGGCGGCGGCAGCTCTCACGTCGATCCGATTCTCTCCGTGAGTTTCCTCCAGGGAATCAGCAACGAGCTGATGAACTCCGGTGTGAACATCCTCTACGCTCCCGGGGAACCGAAGCCAGCCGACATTTACAACGGCACGAATTTCACAGTTTCCGCCGGCGGCAAGGAGCCCGGGCTCAAGGGCGAATACTTCGACAATCCCAATTTGCAAGGCGCACCGGCGATGACGCGCACGGATGAGCACGTCAATTTCACCTGGGGCCACGCGGGCTACAAGCCCGGCGGACCCACGCGCGACTACTCCGTGCGTTGGACCGGTTACTACACGCCGGACACTTCAGGCGACCACATCTTCTACGTCGGTGGCCACGAGGGATTCCGCCTCTACGTCGACGACAAGCTCGTGATGGACCAGTGGGAATGGGAAAGCACCGATCTCGAATTGGACACGATTCCGCTGGAGGCAGGCAAAGCCCACAAAATTCGGCTCGAAACTTTCGCGAAGCACGAGTCCGCTTCGATCGGCATCGGCGTCGCTTCGGGCGAGAGTCCGGAGCTGAAAACCGCGCGTGAAACTGCCGCGCGCGCCGACGTAGTAATCCTCTGCGTCGGTTTCGACTTGCTTACCGAAGGCGAAGGGCGCGACCGCAGCTTCGCGTTACCGGGCGGACAGGACGAGTTGGTTCGTGCGGTCGAATCCGCGAACAAGAATGTGGTCGTGGTCCTCGCAGCCGGCGGCAACGTCGACATGATGAGGTGGATCGACTCGACGCCTGCGCTCTTACATACGTTTTATCCCGGCGAAGAAGGCGGCACCGCGGTTGCCGAGATCCTCTTTGGCGACGTCAGTCCCTCGGGCAAGCTTCCGGTTTCGTTCGAGCGCGCCTGGAAAGACAACGCCACCTACAATAGCTACTACGCTAAAGGCGACACGAAGCACGTCGCTTACACCGAGGGTGTTTTCGTCGGCTATCGCCACTTCGATAGGAGCGACGTCAAGCCGCTTTTCCCCTTCGGCTACGGGCTTTCGTACACCACGTTTAAATACAGCAATCTGAACGTCACTCCGTCATCGTTCAGCGGTGACGATCCGGTGACGGTTTCGTTCGACGTCACGAATACAGGCCAGCGCGAAGGCGCAGAAATCGGCGAGGTCTACGTCAGCGACGGCCATTCGAAAATCGAACGCCCGGTTAAAGAACTGAAGGGCTTTGGCAAGGTTGATCTCCAGCCCGGCGAGACGAAGACGATCACGGTGAAACTGAACCGGCGCGCCTTCTCCTACTACGACATCGCCAAGAAGGGCTGGACGGCGACGCCCGGCGACTTCGGGATTCTCGTGGGCAGCTCTTCGGCCAAAATCGAATTGAGCGGAAAAGTGACTCTTAATCCGTAGCCGCCCCTTTGTGGTACGCTTAGCGCCGTTTCGCGGTCCTGGTTCGCAGACGAGGACCGCGCGGAGTCAAGGAATGGATCGGTGAGCCAACGAGGCCGCTTCGCCGCTGCTCCCGCCTTCGCCACATTCGCATCACCTGCAATCGCTCCCGTTTCAGGCTGTTCGACTGGGACCGCTGAATGAACCTGACTATCATCGACTGGCTCATCATGCTGGTTTACTTCACGTTCGTGCTGGGCATCGGCGCGTTCCTGAAGCGTTACATGAAGACCAGCACTGATTTTTTCCTGGCGGGCCGAGCGCTGCCGGCGTGGATCTGTGGCCTGGCGTTCATCTCCGCAAATCTAGGCGCGCAGGAAGTGATCGGCATGGCGGCATCGGGCGCGAAATATGGAATCGGCACCAGCCACTTCTACTGGATCGGCGCGATTCCAGCGATGGTCTTCGTCGGCATATTCATGATGCCGTTTTACTACGGCTCGCGCGCGCGGTCGGTGCCCGAATACCTGCGCCTGCGCTTCGACGAGAAAACGCGCGGCCTGAACGCGATTTCCTTCGCGATCATGACCGTCTTTTCCTCCGGCATCTCGATGTACGCGATGGCGAAGCTGATTCAAACGTTGCACATCCTCGACGTGCCGCTCGCAAGAATCGGCGTTCCGCAATACTGGTCGTTCCACCTGAGCATTTTGATCTCGGCGCTGATTGTGCTTGCGTACGTTCTGCTGGGCGGCCTCACGAGCGCGATTTATAACGAAGTTCTGCAATTTTTCTTGATCGTGGCTGGGTTTCTGCCGCTCGTTCTGCTCGGACTCAAGAACATCGGCGGCTGGACCGGGCTGAAGGCGCAATTGCCGTCGACGTTTACGCACTCGTGGGAAGGAATGGCCAGCCCGCACACGAATCCGCTCGGCGTGGAGTGGTTCGGCCTGGTGATGGGGCTGGGCTTCGTGCTTTCGTTCGGCTACTGGTGCACCGACTTTCTGGTGGTGCAGCGCGCGATGGCAGCGGAATCGATGACGGCTGCACGGCGCACGCCGCTAATCGCGGCCTTGCCGAAAATGGTGATGCCGTTTCTCGTGATTCTTCCGGGCATGATCGCGATTGCGCTTCCGACGCCGCACGGATCCGTGGCAGCAGTGGTCGCATCGGCGCAAGGCGACTCCGTGTCCTCGACTCCGGTCCGGGCGCTCAACACTGAAGGCAAGGGATTGATTCCCGCGAAGATTGACGAAACCACCGGCGCGCCCGTTCTCGACAAAGACGGCAAGCCCGTTCTCGACTACGACCTCGCCATTCCCAACATGCTGCTGAACTATTTCCCCACGGGAATCCTCGGCCTTGGGCTCACGGCGCTGCTCGCGAGCTTCATGTCCGGTATGGCCGGCAACGTGACGGCGTTCAACACCGTGTGGACCTACGACATCTATCAGTCGTACATTCACAAAGGCGCGTCCGACCGCCACTACTTGCGCATGGGTCAGATCGCCACGGTGATGGGCATCGCGCTATCGATTTGCGCGGCATACGCCACCACGCGGTTCAACGACATTCTCGATTTCCTGCAGCTTGTGTTCGCGTTCGTCAACGCGCCCCTGTTCGCCACGTTCCTGCTCGGCATGTTTTGGAAGCGCACGACGGGCCACGGCGCATTCTTTGGTCTGCTCTCCGGCACGGCCGCCGCCGCCGTGCATCACGGCTTGACGCTGCCGGAAGGAGCTGTCCCGGGCATCAACGGCGGCTGGATCACCACCGTGCACCTCTATCCCAGTGCCATGGCGCAGAATTTCTGGACCGCAATTTGGGCGTGGACCGTGTGCTTTTTCGTGACGATAGCGATCAGCGTCGTCACAAAGCCGCGCCCCGAGAGCGAACTTGTGGGCCTGGTCTATTCGCTGACGGAGCGGACCAACGAAGTGCACCTTCGCTGGTACCAGCGACCCGCGTCTCTCGCTGTGCTGGTCCTGGTGCTGGCCCTCGTGCTGAACATAATTTTCCGGTAGGGGTCCGGCGGTTGTCGCCTCGAACCCGGCCGCGAAGTTAGTGGATCGGGGTTGAGGGATCTGCTTCTGTCTTTTGGCGACCGCGCAGATTTTGCGGGTCTAAGGGGACGACGATGAATCTCGACATTCGCCTGCCGATCGGCTTCATGTTCGGGCTGTTCGGCGTCATCCTCACCGTGTACGGTTTCTTCAGCAACCCGCAAATCTACGAGCGCTCGCTCGGCATCAACGTCAACCTCGAATGGGGCATCGCTCTCATCCTCTTCGCGGCCGCTATGCTCGTTTTGGGCTGGCGCCGCTCTCCGCGCGGCCGATGTTAATGCCAGCGACGCGGCACGTTTTCGTGGCAGCAGCGCTCGCCGCGGAATGAATTCTGGTTTGTCGTCGCGGACTTCCCTGAACGTGCTGTGAGTAAAGCGAGTCCATGAGAATCCCCTACGATCAATTGTTGGATGCTCTGTTGCGCGCATTGCTCAGAGTTTCGAACCGCAGCGCGCTCGTCTTAGCGCGCGGCTCCGCGGACGCCAGCCAGGACTCAGCATTGCCGCCCAATTCGGGTCGGCCATCTGGCGAGAGGTTCAAGCGGTAGGTTGAAACCGGATTGAGTGGGGAGGGCTGCATCAGGTTCGGCAGCGGGCATCTCAACTTCCGTGAGATTCGCCACTCCGCGCCGAATCCCGCTTCGTCCCAAATCCCCTCGTCTGCTAAACTTTCGCGTAGAGTTGCGGCATCAAAATGGGGCTGTAGCTCAGATGGATAGAGCAGCAGTTTCCTAAACTGCGTGTCGGGAGTTCGACTCTCCCCAGCCCCACCATGTTTCAGTCAGTTACGAACAAACGGCGCTTGCGAAAAATTGTAACGGGTCCTTTGTGGCCGCCCCGATTGCTTAGTATCGGGCGGTCAGGTCAGGAAATCGGAACGCGCTGGACGCTGGCGAACATCTTGTCCAGGGGATTCGCGTTCCCGCTCTCATCGAGATAAAGCATCATGTTGAGGTTCCCCAAGTACAGGCCTTCGATCGTGCGCGTGCGTGGTCCGGGGCCGTGCCGAACCAGCAGGGCGCTCTCACCGGAGTCCGACGGCTTGGTGACAATGCGGGCCTTCAGCACGATGTCGCTTCCCTGTCGGTGAATCGTCACTATCTTCCCCGTTCCTTCCGTTCTCACTGCCAGCGTGTACTGGCCCGCCGCCAATTTATTTCGGCTGCACTGGACCTGGAACGGCAATGAGAATTTGCCCTCGAAGTCCGCTTTCACTGGCGGGGCCGGGGTGGCGGGCATCATGTTCTCCGCCTTGTAATTATCGGGTGCGACTTCCGCCTGTGCGTGAGTCGTAGCGGGCCAGAAACACGCAATCGCCAGCCCCACGACTATCCACATAGTTTTCGTCATCGTCTGTTTCACCGGAATCTCCTCTCGGCGGAACATGCAGGGATCGAATTCCACACCTTTCCCGTCGTTTCGATCCTTGTTCCGTTGGTTACTCTCATTGGGTACACGCCACTCTGAGAGGCAAATCCGGGGCCAAACGTCCGGTCGGGCGAAACCGGAACCCATCTCCCTTGGAATGTGGGGGATACATTCGCCGGATTCTTTCATTCCAGCGGGTCAAGGCGGACTTGCGCTGAATAAATCAACGTCTGTTGAAAAATTAAACACAGGCAACACATCAGAGACTCTCACAAACTGCCTGCCGCAAGCTCGGCCTCGCCGGTCCACACGTTCGTTACGGCGCGTGGAACCTTCGCTCCTCAAACTGCGTACCTTGTTTCAGATGAGAGGTGTTCCCATGCGCTTTGCGATTGCGTTTCTTTCTGCGGTTTTCCTTCTGGCGATTCCGGCCGTTGCCCAAAGCAAGATCGAAGTGGACGATCTTGCGCACCATCCTTTCGAGACTGACTTTCCCTCAGGCGGGCAGCTCAGCCTGCATATTCGCTCGGCCGAGATTCACATCGTCGGGAGCGATGACAACAAGATTGCCGTCCACATCGGCGGAAGAGAAGGCAGCGAGTCGACTGACATGCAGGCACGCTTCGAACGCTCCGGCAATTCCGGCGAGCTGCATGTATCGGGTGGGCCCCACAACAACTTGACGATCACCGTCCGCCTGCCGAAGAGCTCCAACCTCTACGTGCGCATTCCTGCCGGCGATGTTGAAGTCAAGGGTATCACGGGCGACAAGGACATCGAGCTTCACGCGGGCGATCTAAAGATCAGCGTCGGCGCCTCAGCCGACTACGCCCACGTCGAGGCTTCCGTCACCACGGGCGAGATCGACGCCGAGCCGTTCGGCGAAAATCACGGCGGGCTGTTCCGCTCGTTCGAGAAGTCCGGGTCCGGCAAGTACAAACTTGTGGCGCACGTCGGCGCGGGCGACCTTACGCTTAAGTAGCGCGGGTACTCCGTGTTCTAACACGAGGAACGGCTGTTGGGGCTTTACCGCTGAACCCCTAATTCTTCGTGTCAGCCTCTTTGGGCTCGTCGCAGATCATTTCTTTCTCGATCTTGCGGTCTTCCTCGATGGGCTTTTGGAGTTTGTATTCCGCTGTCCCTTGTTCGGGCAATACGAGAGTGAGCCGACCGTGGCCCTTCCAGAAACCAGTTGCCTCGTCGATGCGCACGAAGTGGTCCTGACCCATCTTTGCCTCGAGCGCAATCGCGGAAGACTTGTCGTCGGACCTGATGGTGTGCGGCCCGGGAGTCAGCCGGATCGAGACGCGACGGCCATTGCCAACTCGCGCAACTTGCTTGTCGTCAACGTAAATGGAAGGAGCGAGCGCGGAACCTGCATAACGCCGTTGACGATATACGCGAAGACAAGCTGCGTCACCGGCGCTGGGAGCAGCAGTACGGGCGGGCGACGCTTGCGATTGCGGAGCCGCCGGATTTTGGAAAGCGGTGGCAAAGTTCTGCGGTTGTGCAAACAAACCTGTGCAGAGAACCAACATCGAGCTCAAAGCGCAGAAAGGCCTCATATATGGCCCCCCTTTCTAGCTGTCCAAGTGTAGTAACACCTCGTTCCTACTGCTAAAGGTCAACAATCTGCGGTCCTCGCGTTGACACGTCGTTGCCGCACGCCTAACATCGCGTGTGCTGTTGCATCGCTGACGCGCATAGGAGAAAGCATTGACACGATATCAGAGAAACAGGCTGCCGTGGGCGTTGCTGAGCGTGCTGGTACTGGCCCTAATCGCCGTGCAGTTGCTGGTCGTCGGGCACCGGCAGATCGCACAGGCGGCAACATCGCGGCCCCTGGGCCAGAGCGTCGACGATCCACGCCTCGCGAAAGCCTATCGCTTTGATCGTGGCGGCTGGACGTACGTTCATCTCGAAGGCGCCCCGTACGACATCGGTTTCCAGCACGGTTATCTTCTCGCGCCGGAAATCTCCGATGCGTTCGGCGCCGTTAGCCTGGAAATGACGCATTCCACCGGACGCGATTGGGATTTCTTCCGCCGCGCCGCCCATGAAATGCTCTGGCACCGCATCGATCCCGAATACCAGGCTGAGCTTCACGGAATCGTGGCCGGCCTCGACGCGCAAAAAGTGAAGCTCGACCTCGACGACATCGTCGCCATGAACGGCTTCATGGAGCTGCCCGACTACTACGTGCCTTGGCTCAACGCCGTCACGAAAGCCCGGAATGCGCCGAAACTCACCGCGCCAGAGGCGTGCAGCGCCTTCGTCGCCACCGGAAGCTGGACGAAAGACGGCCAGATCGTGATCGCGCACAACAACTGGACGAGCTACGTCGACGGCGAGCGCTGGAAAATCATCTTCGATATCGCTCCGCAGAAGGGCTTTCGCATGTTGATGGATGGATTTCCCGGGGTGATCGTCAGCGACGACGATTTCACGATCAACTCCGCGGGCCTGATGGTCACCGAAACCACGATCACGGATTTCCACGGCTGGGACCCCACCGGCAAACCCGAATTCGTCCGCGCGCGCAAGGCGATGCAGTACGCAGCCTCCATCGACGACTTCGTGAAGATCATGCTCGACGGCAATAATGGCGGCTATGCGAACGACTGGCTGCTGGGCGACCGCAAGACCGGCGAAGTGGCGCGATTCGAGAACGGCCTGAGGCACACGAACGTGTGGCGAACGAAAGACGGCTACTTCGTGGGCTCGAATTTCCCCAGCGATCCCGACGTCACCAAAGATGAAACCACGTTCGATACGACGAATCTGGCCGCTTCCGCGAACGCGCGGCACGCCCGCTGGGATCAACTCATGGCGGAAAACAAAGGCAAGATCGACACGACGCTGGCGGAGGCCTTTGAGTCCGACCACTACGATTCATACACAAAGAAGGAAGGCGCAGATCGCCGCACACTTTGCGGGCACGGAGATGTGGAAACTCCCGGCGACCCGATGAACCAGAAGGAGCCCTTCCGGCCGAGCGGCGCAGTTCAAGCGAAAGTCACCGACAGCAGTATGACAGCGTCGATGACCTTCATCGCCCGTATCGGACACCCATGCGGCACCAATTTTGACGCCGCGAAATTCCTCGAGGCGCACCGGGACTATGCCTGGCAGGCGGCCGTCCTGCGCGACATGAACGCGGGCCCTTGGACTCAATTCAAGGCCGGCGAACATGCCGCGCAGTAAGCGGCGAGACTTCTACTTCGCAGTTATTTGCCTGGACCCGCGACCTGCAGGTTGTTCGTCACGCTGAACACGTTGGGCACTGTGTTCGCGCGAAGGCCGGCCATATCCTTGTCACCTTGGCTGTCAACGATACCTTCGAGAGTGACGTGCCCGTTGTTCACGATGATGTGAATCTGCGGGATCGCTCCCTCAGCGTACCGCGACAAAGCCGGGAAACTATAAATCGCCCGGAATTCCTGATGACGGATACCGTCGTCCATGGGAGAGGGCGGCAGTACCTCGATTTGGTTGTCGACCTCGGTTACGCCCTCAATACCCTTGACCACGCGCCCCGCATCCTCTTTCAGCGTAGGCCGAACCACTTGCCCCAGCAGGGTCACTTTCGTGCCTTCGACTTTATATTCGAGATTATCGAAGAGCGAAAGATACGGGAGCATTACGAGTTCGTGTCGAACTTCCTTGGTAAGAGATGCTTGTTGACGCCCCGGGTCCCGCTGCCCCTGCTTTGACGTCGCCGCCAGGAGGCTGGTTCCCGAGGCAAAGACCATCAGCAACGCTGCTGCGACTCCAAGAAACGAGCTTGAAATAGAACGAGTAGATTGTGACATTGTGCACCGCCTTTCTTCTGCTGCTGCCCCACAGGTCTTTAGATGCGGGCAGGCAAAGGTAGGTTCCCAGGGACGATACCTTAGAGCCGTAGGTTAAATTACTTATTCCACGGGTGCGTTTAGCGCCGCTATCAATTCGACGAAACTGTCCGCTACCAGCACGCGCTCCGTCGCTTCGTTCCGCGTGAACAACTCGCCTGCGTCGCGCAGCAAATCGTTTTGCGACTGGTTGTCCTCCGTGAGAATCAGGATTACCAACCGAGCGGGTTTGCCGTCTCGCGACCCGAAGTTCACTCCCGGCGGCGTAGTCTTGCCGATTACCACGATCGGCTCCAGTAACCCACCCACTCGGGCGTGCGGGACGGCGAGCCCGTCCTGCCATCCACTGGGCGATACCTCCTCCCGCTCCCACACCAGGCGGAAGAATCGCTCCGGCGAATTGCCTACTGCTTCCGCCGCAACTGTGCACATCTGGAGCACAACGTCTCGTTTTGTCGTGCGGTCAATATTCGGCAAATAGAGCCTGTTCGACACCACATCCTTCAGGCGGATGGTTCGGCGCCTGCGAATCAAAAAGTGTATTGCGGGTCCCGAAACCATTGACGTGAGGAGCGCCATGACGACGAGAGCTACAAAGAGCGTTTCCCGAATCAGTGCGTACTGGAGCGCCAGCAGCCCGAGGATTATCTCCATCGCGCCACGCGCGTTCATGGCCAGGCCGATTCCCCACGACGTCCGCCGGTCGATCCCGCTCAAGCGCGCGCCTCCGCCCGCGCCGAGAAGCTTTCCGGCGCACGCGACCACAATCACTGCCACGGTGATGCCCAGGTTGAAATTCGAAACGAAATTCGTTCGCAACCCGATGCTCGCGAAAAAGAATGGGGCAAACACGTTCGTGACGATTTCGTGGATTTGCTCTTTGGTGCGCGCCCGCAGGTGATTTGACTCTCCGATAGCGATGCCTGCGATGAACGCGCCGAACACCGCGTGGATGCCCGCGTATTCGGCGAATGCCGCGGAAAAGAGCGTCAGAGTGAAAATGAATCCCAGCACGCCTCCCGGCCAACTTGTATGCGCCTGAATGCGCGGCAGGAGTTTGTCGATGAGCCAGCGCCCGAGCGTGAGAGCCAGCACTGCAAAGCCGATCACGAGAATGATCGTTCGCTTCACGCCGCCCAGCGTGTGGTCGCCCGCATTCATCATCCCCAGAATCATTGAGAAGAGAATCCATCCCACGAGATCGTCGAACATCGCCGACGACATCACCACGGTCCCCATCTCGCTTCGCAGCAGATTCAAATCGATCAGGATCTTCGCGATGACGGGTAAGGCCGAAATGGAAAGAGCCGTCCCAACAAACAGGGCGAAGATCACACGATCCGCTCGAGGTTGCGCTCCAAAGAATCGTGGAAACAATCCCGACGCGCCGAAGCCAAGGGCAAAGGGGACGAGGACACCGCACAGGCTTACCATTAAAGCGCTCTTGCCCTGACGGAAGATGCTTCGCAAGTCGATTTCAAGACCCGCTGCGAGCAGGAAGAACACAACGCCCAGGGTCGTAATGCCTTCCATGACGACAGGCATCGCTCCTGTACTCGGGAAGAGCGCTTGATATATCTGCGGTTTGAAATGCCCGAGGACTGTGGGACCGAGGAGGATTCCCGCGAAAATCTCGCCCAGCACGGAGGGCTGACCGATTTTCTGCATTAGTTCGCCGGCGATCTTGGCTGTGCCGAGAAGCACCCCGAGGGCCAGGAACATAGTCATGATGTCGTGGGGAGTGAGGTGAGGCATCAGCGCCCTTTCGGTCGATTCTCGCGGGCTGGCCGCAAGGGGTTTCGGGTGGTCTGCAAAACGGCCACTACTCTACCGCACTTGGTTCCAGCCCGGCAGGGGTGTATCGGATAGGACGCAACGCAGATCAGCCCTGTGGAAATTAGAGTCAGGTTAATGCTACAAAATTAATGCGCTTCCCCGGGTGTGTCTTCGTGCCAGAAACGTGCTCTGCCAAAGGTTGCAAGGCCGCCGTCCCAGCGGGGCTCGCGGCGGATCACATGTGTGTCCTCCATTACACACTCTTCGTCGAGCAGGAATGCGCCGAAATGCGCCGCGAATCGAACCTCGGTAACGTGAGCCACGACCGCCAGGTCGAGTTTATGGACAAGATTGCGTCGCGCGGCGAGATACTAGTTCGCGTGGCAACAAGTGGCTTCTCGATGTCAGATGAGATCAAGGCCCGCGTTCTAAGCACCCTGCTTACCCTGATGAATTGCCGCGAAAATATGGACCGCGCAGCCATGCGCCAGTCTTCCTTGCGGCGTTTCGTCGGCTAATCCCTCCGACGGTCCTCCTGCACTCTTACGCGCCGATATAGCGCGCGTACAACGAACGTGCCACCGCGGGATCTTTCGTGCCTTTCACGATGGCCCGACCGTCCGCAAAAATCGTCATTTCATAGGGTGGAACGCGCAGCCGCAGCAGGAATTCGTTGTTGCGAACCTCGCCGCCGGAAACATTCTCGAGCCTCTCGGAAAGCTGCGCGAGGTCGAGCTTGCGGTTTCGCTCGTGGATTTGCACCGAATCGCGTCCGCACAGTGTGATGTGAGGTTGCACTTCGCCTTCCAGGTATCTGAACTCGCCGCGGCTACACGCGCGGCAGTCCGGGTTGCGCGCAACGCGGATCGATTGAAACCGCCCGGCCCAGACGTCGCAAGCGACCAACCGGTCGTTCATCGCTTCGGGCTTCCCCGCGAGAAATTTCAGCGCTTCCGCCGCTTCGATTGACGCAATTGCGCCTGCAGCCGCGTTGAGTACGCCGATCGTGTCGCAAGTCGCCTCAGCGCCAGGCGCCGCGTTCTTCTCGCCGCTCTCGAGCAGGCACGCGAGGCACGCAGTCTGCCCAGGCCGGATGGTCATCGTCACACCGTAGCTGCCCACAACCGCTGCGTAGATCCACGGAATTTGCAGAAAGATGGCTGCGTCATTCAGCAAAAGCCGAGTCTCGAAGTTATCGGTGCCGTCGAGAATCAGTGGAAACCCGGAGAGCAGTTCCCGAGCATTCCCGGAAGTGACATCGGAGACGATCCCCTCCACGCGCACGTCGGAGTTGATGGCTCGGAGGCGCCTTTCGGCGGCGACGGCCTTCGGCAAGGCTTCGCGCGCATCCGATTCCTCAAAGAGCGTTTGGCGCTGCAAGTTCGACAGTTCCACGAAATCCCGGTCGATAATCCGCAGCCGTCCGACACCCGCTCTAACAAGGAGATTGGCAACCACGGTCCCAAGCGCGCCGCAGCCCACCAGGACAGCACTCGACCCCAGAAGCTTCTGTTGGCCTCCCTCGCCGAGGCTCGCAAAAAGAATCTGTCGGGAATATCTTTCGTGCTGCCTGAGGTCCATGCTGCCGTTTCCAACTTCAACCAATAATAGCTCCTTTTAGCGCGCGGCAGGCAACGCGCCATGCTAACCTTTCTTCTCACTTCGTTGGCGGATGCGAACTCCTTTCAAAACAACGCTCAGGAGGGTCTTTCACTCGCGGCAAGCCGTGCTGCGAATTCTTGGCGTGATTGTATGCTGCGGCACTGCCGCGTTTGCCCCGTCGGCGCGAGGGCAGGATGCGCTGGTTGAGGGACGCCCCGTCACCGAGATCCACGTCGTGGACGATAGTGGACGGGACGTCGCGAACGCCCTTCCGCAACTCGCTCTCCAGGCGGGAAAGCCGTTCGATTTTGTCCTGGAGCGCGAAACTCTCCGAGAGCTCTACCACTTGGGCGACTACTCGGACATTCGCGTCACAACTTCTTTGGAAGCTTCTGGCGTGCGCGTCAACTTCGTGGTCCAACTGAACTATTACACTAACGTCGTCCGCATCGAAGGATTGAAAGAGCCTCCGACGGAATCGGCCGCGCTCGCCGCCATGCGCCTTAATCTGGGAGAACCGTTCCGTCAAAGTTCTCTGGTGGAGGGCATCCAACGATTGCAAGATACGTTCCGCGCCGACGGGCTCTACCTTGCGAACATCAAGTGGTCGCTCGAACCACATAGCGACGCGCGACAGATGGATGTAACCGTCACGGTGGATCCCGGACCCCGCGCCCGGATCGGTGGATTCGCCATCACCAACCAGTCGCCATATTCCGATAAGCAGCTTCTCCAGCGCTCTAGAATCAAGGCTAAGCAGGAATTGATCTCGTCGCGCCTCTCGCATAGTACTCAAAAGCTGAAGGACTATTTGGTTGGCCAGGGTTACCTGGGAGCCACCGTCGCCATCACTCCCGGTTCCTACGACTCTCAAACCAACACCGTGCCTCTGAGCTACTCCGTGATCGCCGGCCCGCGCGTCAACGTTGAGGTCACGGGAGCTCACCTGAGCAAGGGGCAACTTCGCAGGCTTGTGCCCATTTATGCCGAGGGTGGAATCGACGAAGACCTGGTTCAGGAGGGCCGCCGCAATATCCGCGACTATTTTCAGCGCCAGGGCTACTTCAACGCCGATGTGCAGGTTCGCTCAAAGGATGCCGGAAACAATCTCCGCGTGATCGGTTACGACATTGCGCGTGGCGATCGCTTTCGGCTGGTCGGCGTGCGATTCGCCGGCAACAAGTATTTCAGCACCGACTTGCTCACAGGCCGCTTGCAGATTCAAACGGCCTCGTTCGCCTCGAGCGGCCGGTTCAGCCAACAACTCCTCCGCGCGGACATCGATTCAATCCGCGCCCTGTACATTTCGAACGGCTTCCGCGAGGTCCAGGGAACCGCGCAAACCGACGACAATTATCACGGCAAGAAGGGCAATCTGTTCGTCACGTTTAACATCGTTGAGGGCCCGCAGACTCGAGTGGCTTCGCTCGAAATTGAAGGCAACAAAGCCATTACGACCAATACCTTGCTCGCGGCCGTGGGTTCTACCACCGGCCAACCCTATTCCACCGAAGACGTTGCGAGCGACCGCAACAACATCCTGGCGCTCTATTATGATGACGGCTTCCCCAAGGCGCGGTTCCAGGAAGAAGTTTCGCCCGACGCTCCCAGTAGCGTCCCTTCCAACCGCATTCGCATCGTCTATCACATCGTCGAAGGCCCACGGATCGAAGTGGCGAAGGTGCTCCTCACCGGATATCAATACACGCGCCCAGGAATTATCGCGCGACAGGTGCAAGTGAAACCGGGCGGCCCGCTACGCGAGGGAGACGTGGTCGATACTCAGCGGCGTTTGTACAACCTCGGCGTTTTTACTCGCGTTCAGATCGCGCCCCAGAACCCTGACGGCACCGATCCCAATAAAGTGGTGGTTGTCGACGCGCAGGAGGGCCACAGGTACACCATCGGGTATGGATTCGGCTACGAACTCCAGCGAATTTCCGCAAGCTGCAACACCTCAAGCACGACGACAACCTGTGATCCAAACGCCACTAAACTCGGGCAAAGCCCGCGAGGCATACTCGAAATCTCGCGCTCGAATATGTTCGGCCGCGCGCAAACACTGTCTTTCCGGGCGCGCGCCAGCACGCTGGAATATCGCGGCGCGCTTGGATACACGGCAGACAATTTCCTGACGAAAAGCAATCTGAGCCTGCAGCTCACAGGTTTCGCGGAAAAAACGCAGGACGTTACGACTTTCACGTCGACCCGCTATGAGGGCGCTCTGCAGCTCGCCCAGAAGGTCTCGCCCTGGAGCGCGTTTCTTTACCGCTATTTTTACCGGCACGTGAGCGCGGCCAACCTGAAGGTGACGCTGGAGGAAGTCCCGCTGTTTAGCCAGCCCACTCTCGTCTCCGGCTTCGGCATCACGTATGCGCGCGATCGCCGCGACAATGCCGGCGATCCGAAACATGGCACGTTCAATACGGCGGATGTGAGCGTGGCGGCCACCAGTCTGGCCTCCAGTGCCAGTTTTTTCCGCGGTTTCTATCAGAATTCGTCCTACACTTCGTTTGGCCGCGCCTTCGTCTTCGCCCGCTCGCTGCGCTTCGGCGTGGAAGAACCCTTCGGTAACACAATTGAAGGGAACGGACCTTTCAATGTTGCACAGTGCACCACAACGCAGGTGGCTCCCGACCAGGAGGTGATTCCTCTGCCGGAGCGGTTTTTTGCCGGCGGCGGCACGTCGCTTCGAGGGTTCGGCCTAAACGAGGCCGGGCCCCGCGATCCCTGCACCGGATTCCCGGTAGGCGGCCTGGCTCTTCTCGTTTTTAACCAGGAGCTGCGTTTCCCGATGAAGCTTCCGTTCATCGGCAATCGCCTCGGTGGAACAGTTTTTTACGACGGCGGAAATGTTTACACCGACTTGAATCACATCAATATCAGGTGGACGCCACCATCGACGACCGAGCTGGATTATTTTTCGCATACGGTCGGCTTTGGTTTGCGGTATCCCACGCCCGTCGGCCCCGTCCGCATCGACCTGGGCTATCAAGTGAATCCGGCGTTGTATCAGTTTTATAATCCGACGACCCAGATGGTCCAAAACATTCGGCTGCCTCATTTCGGGTTTTCATTCAACATTGGGCCGGTCTTCTAATGCGCCACGTCACTCTCATTCTCGGCTTAATGACAACAGCCTTCGCGGTGAGCACACCGCGAGCCATTGCGCAGACACTGCCGTCGTCGCCACCAGACCCGGCCTCGGCAGGCGCAACACGGATAATTGACGGGATCGCCGCGCGAATCGAAGACGACATCATCACGGAAAGCGAGGTCCGCGAACTCGCGGCCTTCCAGGAACTCATCGACGGCCGCTCAAAATCCCGCGAGGAAATCATTCGCGAGCTGGCTGACCAGTGGATCGTCCGCCAGGAAGCAGTTGCGGCGAATTACGGGCAGCCCTCGCAAGAAGATGTGGATCGCGCCTACCAGCAGCTTGTGAAGCAGTTCCCCGCCGCCGAAGAATTCAACCGCCGTTGCGCCGCTCTCGGCCTGAGCGAAATCGCCATTCGCCGCCTCCTCCAACAGCAGCTCTACCTTTCGCGCTTTCTTGATCGTCGCTTTCGCCCCGCGGCGCAGGTGGATCACCAGGAGATCGAGGTGTATTACGCGCACGAGTTTGCCCCCCAGTTGAAGACCCGCGGCGAAGCTGTCCCGCCCATTGACGACGTCGAAGACACGATTCGAGAAGTCCTAATCCAGCGCGCAATCACCGAACGCGCAAAGAAATGGCTCGATGACACCCGCGAGCGGCTCCGCATAGAGATTCTGCCGGAAGGAGCCGCGCCGTGAAAATTCGCTGGAAACACGGAATTGTATTCACGCTTCTTTTCTTGGCGACGATCGCGTTTGCTGTGTATATCGCGTTCGTAACAGGCTTTGTCGAGCCGTTCATTCAGCGCGCCTTCATCCGCAACATCGAGCAGCAAACGGGCACGCGCGCCGAGATGAAGAAATTTCGGCTTCACCCGTGGATTTTACGAGCGGAAATCGAAGGTCTCACTCTGCATGGCCTCGAAAGCCCTGGCGCGTCGCCGCTTTTCCACGTGGACCGAATCAACATCGGCATTCGCGTCATTTCGTTCTTCGGGCGAAAATACGCGCTGGACGAACTGCTCGTCGAGCGACCGCAAATGTCCGTTCAGATTGACGCGGCCGGGCACAGCAACATCCCGAAACCAAAGCCCCGCTCCGGCAGCGGCCCGTGGCAGGAAACTCTGTTCAAGCTTGAAGTAGGACGCTTCGAGTTGCGAGACGGCAGCGCCGATTTCAGCAATCGCCGCGTCCCGCTTTCAATGACCGCTCGCGATTTCGATTTCACCCTTCGCTACGCCGCGGCTCCTGCCGGCGCGGACTCCTATCTCGGTAGCTTTACCTTCCGTCAGGTTCACATCGCCGAACGGCGCGACCTGCCGTTTGCCTTTGATCTGTCCGGCAAGTTCACCCTTCACCGCAATTCGTTTGAATTGGACCAGCTGGCTTGCAACCTGCCTCACTCCGAGCTCAATCTGCGCGCCGAACTGCCGAGTTTCGCGCGTTCCGATTGGAACCTCCGCTACCGCGGACTCCTCTCACTCGAAGACGTGAGAACGATTTTCCGTGCACCCACCACTCCAAGCGGCGTCGCCGATTTCTCGGGGCAGGCGCACTACGCCGCGGGCCAATGGACCGCGAGCGGCTACTACGACGGTCATGACATCCGCATGCCCTATCAGTGGTTCCACGCAGGAGGATTGCGAACGTGGGGCGACTACGAAGTCGCGCGGCAAAAACTGAGAGTATCGAATCTCAAGGTGAGCGCGTTCGACGGCTTTATCGATGGCCGCCTGGAGATGGACTTCCAGAACCTCGCATTCCGCACGGAAACGAAGCTGCGCGGCGCGAGCCTGGCGAAGGTTTTCGTAGCGCTCGATAATCCGAGCTTTCCCGTTCGCACTTTGCATTGGGACGGCTCCATCGACGCTGATTGCGTGAACACTTGGGACAGGAATTTCAAGCATTTCGAAACGAAGGGCGAGACGCGATGGTCTCCCCCGGGAACGCTGGCTCCGGGAATGATCCCCACGTCGGCTAGCATTGACTATGATTACTCGACTGATCGGCACGCGGTGATGATCCAGAACGGTGCCGTGATCTCGATGCCGAAAACCCAGCTTTCGTTCTACGGGCCGCTTGGAGCGGCGGATTCAGCGTTGGAACTGAAATTCCATGCGGATGATCTGCTCGAATGGGACGACTTCATCAACATCCTACGCGGCAAAGACTCGGCGCCGGTACAGGTTGCAGGCAAAATCGATTGGCGTGGACGCATCCTCGGTCCATTGGGCGGCCCCACGTTCGTCGGCCGCATGCAAGCGTCCAATGCGCGTTACGACAACCTCTCCTGGGACTCGATCAACGGCGACATGGACTATTCGCCCGACGATTTCCGGCTCACGAATACAAAGGTTCAGCGCGGGCGCACCTCAGCGATGATGGATCTCGCGCTTCAACTCGACGGCGCCTGGAGTTTCCTGCCGGCCAGCAAGTGGTCGCTGGACGCGCGCCTGGACCACTCGCCCACCGACGATCTGCAACAAATTCTGGGTCTCAACTATCCGGTGACCGGCCTGCTCACCGGCGATTTTCGCGGCAGCGGCACTCGTGCCGCGCCATTGCTCGACGGCGATTTCGTGCTTGAGGAGATTGACGCGAAAGGAGTCCGTTTCGACCGCCTGAGCGGTCAGCTTCACCTGAAGCAAGATGAGATACGGCTGTCCAACGCCGAACTGCGTCGCGACACAGCCCGAGTCACGGGGGAAGTCGCGTACCACTCGCAAGAGCAAACGGTAGAGTTCAACTTAACCGGCGCAGGCATTGTGCTCGAAAAAATCAGCGCGATACAGAATGCGTCGATCCCTATCGGCGGCGAGCTCAAATTTGATTTGCGAGGAAGCGGGCCGCTCCTGGCACCCGTCGCTCAGGGTGATTTGCATCTCGCTAAGGTCCGCCTTGGCGCGGAGGATGAAGGCGACTTCCGCGCGCAGCTCTCCTCGGATGGACACACGGCGAGCCTCGCGATCAACACGGAATCCGCGCAAAGCCCCGAATCGGTTCACGCGAAACTTGAGGGGCAACTCACGCTCGGACTTGACGCCGATCGGCCGATTGCGGGCAAGCTTTCAATCGAACAATTCGATTTGGACCCGCTCCTCGTCGCCGGCCTTCATCTAAAGCACATCACCAACCACAGCAGCTCCGACGGCGTTTTCACGATTTCCGGCGCGCTTCGGCAGCCCGATTCGATCGAGGTGGTTGCCGATATTACGCGAATCTCATTCGACTATGAGCTTGTCCGCCTGACGAACGATCAGGATATCCGGCTCACCTATCGTCGCAACGAAGTCCGCGTCGACCAGGCGCATCTCCATGGACCCGACACTGACTTCCGAATCAGCGGCACGGCGCGGTTCGATCGTGATCGCCCCCTTCGCCTCGCGGTTTCCGGCCAACTCGATCTCCGCCTGGTCGCCGGTTGGCTTCCCGACTTCGAAATTCAAGGGCAGACAACCGCCGATGTCTTCATCCAGGGCACGATCTCGCGGCCTCGAATCACGGGGCGTGCCGGCGTCAAGGACGCGTCCGTGAGCTACTCGGATTTTCCGGTCGGACTGAGCAAGGTGAATGGCGACTTCGTTTTTGACGAAAGCCGCCTGCTGTTCGATCACCTCACGGCACAGGCCGGCGGGGGTCAGTTGACCCTCAGCGGCAACGTCGTGTACGGCGAGGGGGAGCTCCGGTATGAAGTGAACGCATCCACCACGCTTGTCCGCGTCCGGTATCCCGTGGGAATGAGTTGGCTCACGCGGGGCAACCTTCAATTGTCAGGCTCCAGCAGCGCTGCTCTGCTCAGCGGACGCATTCAGGTGCAGCGCATTCTCTTCGCGCAAGGCGTCGACGTGGCATCTTTCTTCGCCTCGGCTTCGGAGACATCCTCCGGTCCCCCAACCAGTTCGGCCTTCCTGCGGAATTTCTCCTTCGATATCGACGGTCAAACAATGCCCGGGGCGGAAATTCAGTGGACCGGCGCGCATGTCGGAATCGAAGGCGAGGTTCGTCTTCGAGGCACCTGGGATCACCCGATCCTGCTTGGTAACGTTCACCTTCTTGGCGGACAGATGGCATTTCGCGGAAACACCTTCGATCTCACTCGAGGCGACATCAATTTCTCAAATCCGTTCCGCCTGGATCCGGTGCTGAACGTCGAAGCCGCCTCCACCATCAGCCAGTATCAGTTGACGATCAATTTCTCCGGCCCCGCCAGTCACCTTTCGTTGACCTATCGCTCCGATCCGCCCCTTCCCGATAGCGACATCATCGCCCTCCTCGCGCTTGGGAGTCCAGGCGAAGAAGCCGGGTTGCGTTCTTCGTCGGGCGGCGGGCAAAACTACGGCGCCACCGCACTGCTTTCGGAAGCAATCTCCACCGGCATTGGCGGCCGGATCGAGCATCTATTCGGCATCAGCCAATTTCGCGTGGACCCGTTCGTCGCGGGCACAGCCACGGAATCGAACGCCGCCGCACGCGTCACGATTCAGGAACAGGTTGCACGCGACCTCACGATCACATACTCCACGAATGCTGCCACGACAAACCAGTATCAGTTGATCCAGGTTCAGTACAACATCAGCCGTGAACTCTCCGTCGAATTCCTGCGCGACATCAACGGCACGTACGGCTTCGATATCAAGTGGGTCAAACACCTCAAGTAGCCGCGTTTTTCGCTTAGTTCCCCGGCCGCACGCCCCACTAGTGAGGCATCAAGAACAGCGAAGCGGGCGGCAACCGCACGTGCCAAGGCACGGGCTGGTCGCGGAACCGTTCCCACTTTTCCTTGAAAACTTCGGCCTGGAGATGGAATTCCGAAGAACTGCCGACGGGCGGCTCGTGCAACTTCAAAAATAGCGTGGTGCGGAACGGCGTTTCCGACGATCGCGCGAGCCAGCACGGAAAGGTGTTCTCGGTGGACGCTCCGGGAATCGCCGCTTCCTCGAAATCGATATGATGCGCGCGGATTCCCACGTGAGCCGCGCGCTCAATCCGATGCGCAACGCGAAGCTGGCATCCCCAGCCAGTTGCCTCTACTATCGCTTCTTCGGAGTCCGCCGAAATCGCCTTCACCTTCGAGAAATTCTTGCACCCCGTCAGCCGCGCTACCTCCAGACTCGGCGGCCGCTGGAAAATTTCCTCTTTCGCTCCGCACGCGGCAATGCGCCCGCGCGAAAGGACGAGCAGTTGATCGCACAATCGGTACGCCTCCTCGATGTTGTGCGTCACAAGGAGCGTCGGCCGCTGGTATTCTGCAAAAGTTTCCTGAAGCTGCGCTTCGATCTGGCTCCGTAGATGCGCGTCGAGAGCGGAGAGCGGCTCGTCCAAAAGCAGAGCCCCCGGTTCGATTGCGAGCGCCCGCGCCAGCGCCACACGCTGCTGCTCGCCGCCGGAAAGCTCGCGTGGATAGCGATGCTCGAGGCCGGCAACCTGTGTGCGCCGGACCACCGCAGCGACGCGCTTTTCTCGGTCGACCCGCGATAGATTTCGCACGCCGAACGCAATATTTTGCGAGGCGGTGCGATGAGGGAACAACGCATAATGCTGAAACAGCAGGACCAGCCGTCGCGATCGTGCCGGCACTCGCACCCTTCGCTCGGAATCGAATAGTACGCGATCGTCGAGTACGATCCGTCCGTGATCGGGACGCTCGAGTCCCGCAATGCATCGCAGGAGCATCGTCTTGCCGGAGCCCGATGGCCCCAGAATGCTCAACGGCGCGCCGGACTCGGCGCGGAATCGAACATCCAGCGTGAAATCGGGAAGCTCTTTCGCGATTTGAACTTCGAGCGCCATGTCAGCGCCGCACCCAGCGGGCGGGACCGCGCGCGCGAGTCCAATAGTAGAGCGCGGCGAGCAGCGAAAGTGAAATCGCAATATCGACCGCGCACCATGTCCACGCGTGCTGCATGTCGTTTGCATCGAAGGCCGAATAAATCGCGATCGGAATCGTCTCAGTCTTACCTTCAATGTTCCCGGCAAGCATCAACGTGGCGCCGAATTCCCCCAGCGCCCGCGCAAAGGAAAGGATTGTTCCCGCAAGAACGCCCGGCCACGCCAGCGGAAGTGCCACTTCGCCGAACACGCGCCATTCCGACGCACCGAGCGTCCGCGCAGCCTGAAGAAAATGAGGATCCACTTGCTCCAGCGCCGCTCGCGCCGTCAAGTACATCAACGGAAACGAAACCACGGCCGCCGCAATCACAGTTGCCGGCCAGGAAAAGACAACAGTGTGGCCGAATCGCAAAAGCAGTTTGCCGAGCGGACCATTGCGCCCGAAGAGTAGCAAGAGAAAGAAACCGACCACCGTCGGAGGCAGAACCAGCGGAAGCAGGAACAGCCCGTCTACAAGCGCCATCACCGGCCCGTTATGGCGTTCGCGCCACGCCGCTGCCGCAAGCCCCACCACCATCACGATCAGCGTTGCGGTGACGCTGGTTTCCAGCGAGATCCAGACGGGTGACCAGTCCATGGCCAGAGGATTGTAGGCCGGTTCAGCCGCTTCGGAGGAGGTTTTCGCAGTGGAAGGGCGGGGGTTCAACCCCGCCGCAAGCCGACCGCTCTCTTCGAGAACTTTGGCAATCCGCTGTTGGTTGGGCTGCTTACCTCTGTGGCTGCGGCGTCTGCGGTTTGGGCTGCTGCGGCTGCGACGGCTGAGGTTTCGGTTGCTGCGGCTGCGCACCCGGGGCCAGCGTTGGCTTCTGCTCTTCCGGCAGGAACGGCTTGACCTCGGGATAGTCGCCGGACATCTCCCTCAAGGTCGTGATCGCCGCTGTGCGCTCGATCGCCTGGCCCTTCTGCTGCGTTTCCTGCAGTACCTGCGGGAGCGCCTTCATGACTCGCTGACCCAACGGCGATTCGTAAAATTGGATCATTCCCTGTAGATCTTCCAGAGAGAAATGTTGCGCGTAGATCGGAATTTCCTCGCCATCGACTTCCGTTGCCGGCGACTTCGCGCTCACCTTCTGGTTGAAGTCTTCGAGGAATTTTTGCAACCGGTCTCCGCTCATGCTCCGGCTCACGGCGGATTTAACCTGAGACGTCATCAGCTCAGTCATGTTTTCACCCATCTTCGATGAACCGGTAATCTCCATGAAGTGCCGGATTACTTTTTCTTTTTCGGGATCGATTTTCTCCGCGGTTGCCGCAGGTACCCCAGCGGCCGGTAGCGGTTTTAACTCAGATGGCTGCGCCGGAACTCCTGGTTGGTGCGGCGGCGGAGCGGATTGCGAAGTCGCTTGCGCCATCGTCGAGCCAGCGACAAACAACAGTGCGCCTATAAGTGCGAGTCGGTATTTCATGAATTCTCCTTGGGTCGGTGGATCAAGTGCAGGCCTCCATCTTAACCAAAGCAGCGTTCCGCGTCACGGATCGATTTCCAGTTTGCACTGCGTGAGTCTGCCTCCAAATGCTCACTTCAGTGGACGCTCACCGAGGGCGTTCGGGTAGCACGTCCACTCCCGCTTGTGATAATTTCAAAACAGGCCGTCGCTTTCGCGATTGAAATTTCGTGCCAACAGTGAGGTCTAGTAAATGCCTCAAAGGGGCGTTGCTTCAGATGGGCAGCAACGGCAGTCGCGGCGCAAACGCCGACTCAAATTTTGAGGATGCCCGCCGGGAGATGGTTGCCCGGCAAATCCGCCACCGCGGCATCGATTCGCAGCGCGTGCTGGACGCAATGCGGTCCGTTCCCCGCCACCTCTTCGTTCTTCCGGACCATGTCTTCGCAGCCTATGCCGACGAGCCTCTTCCGATCGGTGAGGGCCAGACAATTTCGCAGCCCTTCATGGTAGCGGCAATGGCAGACGCGTTGTCGCTCGAAGGCCACGAACGCGTGCTCGAAATCGGCGCTGGTTCAGGCTACCAAGCGGCCGTGCTGTCGTTGCTAGCGCGCGAAGTCACCGCTATAGAAACGCAACCGACCCTCGCGAGCGCTGCGTGCGAGCGATTGGCTCGCCTCGGCTACGCGAACGTTCGCATCGAAGAAGCCGACGGCTCCCTCGGCTGGCCTTCGGCCGCGCCGTACGACGCGATTCTCGTCACAGCCGGCGCACCCGCCGTTCCGCCGCCGCTCGTCGAACAACTTGCCGAGGGCGGACGCCTCGTTATTCCCGTCGGCCGCTCAGAACAACAGGAACTCCTGCGCATCGTGAAGCGTGACGCCGGCACGACCCAGGAATCGCTGTACGCCTGCCGCTTTGTGCCGCTGATCGGACGCTATGGCTGGCGACAAGACTCTCAGGAAGCGTCCCGCGGATGAGCGAACCCGCGCCGGACCTTTCCATCATCATCCCCGCTTACAACGAGGAGAAACGCCTGCCTCGCGCGCTCGCGCAAATTCGCGACTACTTCGCTCGCGAGCAGGCGGCCGCCGGAGAAATTGAAATTATCGTGGTCGACGACGGTTCAACGGACGGAACTGTAAGAATCGTGGAAGAAGCGGGGCGCCAGATGCCGTTCCTTCGACTTGTGCGGAACGGCGAGAACCGCGGGAAAGGCTACAGCGTCCGACACGGCATGCTCGAAGCGCGCGGACGCGTCACGCTCTTCACCGACGCAGACCTTTCCTCGCCTATCGAGGAGTCGGCGAAGCTTCTGGCCGCGATTGCCGCGGGTAACGACGTCGCTATCGGCTCACGGGCTCTCGACCGTTCCCTCATCGAGGTCCACCAGTCACCCTACCGCGAACTCGCCGGAATCATCTTCAACGGTTTCGTGCGGTTGTTCACCGGCCTGCCGTTCCACGATACGCAGTGCGGCTTCAAGGCCTTCGTGCGCGAGCCGTCGCGTATCGTCTTCGAGCAGCAACGCATCGAGGGCTTCGGCTTCGACCCCGAAGTGCTGTTTCTCGCAAAGCGCCACGGCTTGCGCGTCGACGAAGTTCCCGTGCGATGGGCGCACGACACGGCAACCAAAGTCCACGTCATTCGCGATAGCCTGCGGATGTTCGGTGACCTCGTCCACCTTCGATGGAACTGGCTGTTGGGCCGTTACCCTAAGTAAAGCTGCGGGTGATAAGGCTAATCCTTCTTTTGGGCGGTCGGCGGCAATAAGTCGTTCGCGCGCAAGTACGCCGCGGCGGTGCTGTAGTGGTCGGCGAAGTCGTTCGTCAAGATGATCATCGTGGCGGCGCGGGTGCCGGTTCGCGTGCCGAATAGCGTTAACTCCTCGCCGAGATTTGAGTCGTCCACCTTCGCGAGCGCCTGCGTGCAAAAGTCGAAGGAAGCTTTCAGCGCGCCCACCAGCTTGTCCTTCGGGTCTGTGTCCACAGGTTTATCGCCGCTCGGCGCCGGCATGGCCGAAATCTTCGAGCACAGAAAATTATTCGAATTCGCCATGTGAACCACCAGATGGGCAAACGTCATTTGGGCAGGCGTCGGATGAAAGCTGTATTTATCGGCCGGCATTTCGTCGGCGGCCGCGACGATGCTTTTCGACTCGCGGTCCAGTATGCTTCGCACCGCATCGGAAACCGGGCTCTTGCTCGCTTGCGGAGTCTGCGCGAAGGAAGCGAAAGGCAGCATCGCAACCGCCGCCAGGGTCACCAGGACTTTTTTCATTTTTTCCTCTCCTTTATGTATGCCTGCTTTCGGTCAGAGCATAGTCCCGGCCAAGTTGAGCAGCAAGAGAATGGAAACGATACTTTGTAGAACAAAGTACTTGACAGGCTGGAACTGGGATGCTAGTCTCCAGCTATGTCGAGCCGCCAGCCTCTTCCGTCCCGCCCGCGTGATCCTGTCGCTCTCGACGATCGCGCCCGCGACAACCTCCGCTTCATTCGCGAGACCATGGAGCGCGCCGGATCCTTCACCGCCGTGCCCGGCTGGGGCGGCGTCGCGATGGGCATCACGGCGTTTGGCGCCGCAGCGATAGCATCGCGCCAGGATTCGCCTTTGGCGTGGCTCGTCACCTGGATGATCGACGCGGCGGCAGCCATCGCCATCGCATCCTGGACCACCTACACGAAGGCTCGCGCTTCCGGTGGGTCGCTTTTCTCGGGCCCCGGCCGCCGGTTTGTGTACAGCTTCGCACCGCCTATTTTCGTCGGCGCGCTCCTTACCCTGGTCCTCGTACGCGCCGGGCTCACCGGCACAATCGCGGGCATGTGGCTGCTGCTTTACGGCACGGCGGTCGTGACGGGTGGCGCGTTCTCGATTCGGATCGTCCCGCTGATGGGACTTTGCTTCATGGTTCTGGGCGCCGTAGCGCTTTTTTCGCCCGTGAGCTGGAGTAACGCTCTCCTGGCTGCGGGCTTCGGCGGACTTCACGTTATCTTCGGAGCGGTGATTGCGAGGAAATATGGTGGCTAAATCGAATGCGGCCCGCGTCGAGCGGGATGAAAAATCAAAGCGAGTGGTTGCAACAGCGCGGCCGTCGGAAAATGCGACGAACCTCGACCGCCTGATTCACGAGCGCACGCGTCTCGCCATCATCAGTGCTCTTGCCGTCAACGACTCGCTCACGTTTAACGAGCTGAAGCAGCTCCTCAGCGTCACCGACGGCAATTTGAGCGTCCACGCGCGCAAACTCGAGGACGCAGGCTACATCGCCTGCGCGAAATCCTTCGCCAACCGGCTGCCCAAGACGGAGTATCGCTTGTCGGCGCCCGGACGGCGCGCCCTCGAGAAATATCTCGATCACATGGAGGCTCTGATTCGCGCCACGCGCGAGCGATAGCGGCGTCTTCTTCAAAATTTCGCCAGGCATTAAAGCTTTCACCGTACTCATTAAAACCAGGTGGTGGCGGCGCCAGCAAAGGAACGGTTCGCACTGATACTTCATGAATAAAAGTACTTTAAAAGTTATTCCGGAATCTAAATTGCACGTCGCCATCCTCCTTGACGGCAACGGCCGCTGGGCCGCGTCTCGTGGATTGCCTCGCTCAGAAGGGCACCGCGCGGGGGTTGCCGCTGTCCGCCGCATCGCTCGGTCCGCCCCCTCGCTTGGGATCGGCATCCTCACTCTCTATGCTTTTTCCTCGAACAACTGGAATCGTCCCGCGAGCGAAGTGGTTTCGCTGCTCAATTTGCTCGAGGAGTTCCTGCGTAGCGAAGCTTCCAAATACGCGGCCGAAGGTGTGCGCCTGCGCGTTATCGGCCGCCGCGACCGCGTTCCTCCCTCCCTGGTTGCCGCGATCGAATCCGCCGAGCGCATGACGTCCTCGGGAAGAAAGCTCGACCTTCGCATCGCGCTCGACTACTCCTCGCGCGATTCAATCCTGCGGGCCGCCTGCTGGATGCTATCGAGCCTCGAAGTTTCCGAACGCGAATTTGCCCGGCGCCTGGGTGAAGTCACCTACGCCGATGGGCCCGCGCCCGACGTCGATCTGCTGATTCGCACAGGCGGCGAACGCCGTTTGAGCGATTTCATGCTGTGGGAGTGCGCGTACGCGGAGCTCTTTTTCACTCCCCGAATGTGGCCCGAATTTGAAGTGGCCGACCTCACCGAAGCCCTCGACGATTTTCTCGGCCGCGAACGCCGTTTCGGCCGCTTGCCCGAAGCCGCCGCCAGTTAGAAAGAAGGAGCAACGCAAATGGCAACAAAACAACTGATAGCAATTCTCGGTGCACTGGCGTTCTTGGGAACTTTCGCGGTGCTAGCCGCAACACTTGCGGCCGCTGTTGCTGCTAAGCTCATCGGCGAAGAGCGCCTTTCTCGCTGGACGGCCGCGACTTCGAATTGGCTCTTCAGCGGCTGGGGATTTGCGCGGAAGCTGGCCCTTGTGGGGCTCGTTCTGCTCGCCGGCTACGGAATCGTGCTGCTCACGGCTTCGGCCACGAGCCATGAATGGTCGCTCGCGCCCGGCGAGGAAAAGTACTTCTGCGAGATCGATTGCCACCTCGCGTATTCCGTCTCCGGCGTCACGCAAATGAAAACCATTGCCGCGGCGAACCAACAAAGCGCCAGCGGCACATTCTACATCGTCAGCGTTCGCACTCGTTTTGACGAGGGCACCATCTCGCCCCACCGCGGCGACGGCCCGCTTTTCCCCTCTCCGCGCGAAGTGAAACTTGTCGATGACCAGGGTCGTGAATATGGAATTGCGAGCGAAGCGCAATCCGCGTTGGAGAATTCGCTCGGCAGCCGATGGACGCCCATGACCCAGGCGTTGCGCCCCGCCGAGTCTTACCAGACGCTGCTCGTTTTCGACATTCCCGCGGGCGCGTCAGGCCTGAAGCTGCTGATCACGTCTCCCACCGAACCATCCTGGCTCGGCCGCGTCCTGATTGGCGACGAGGGAAGCGTTTTCCACAAAAAAGTGTATCTTCGTCTCGCAAGCTGAGGCGAATCGCTCGGCATCTAGGATGCACTACGCATCCGCGTCATTTCGAACGCGCGACGGATCACCCGCGTAGCGGTCGGCGTCAAAGAGTATCGTTCAAGCTCCATCTCCGTCGCCCAGGCCACGTCCACTACATCGCTTCCCGAGCGCGCCTCGCCACTGACTGCCTCGCACAAATAATCCACAATCACGAAGTGGTATCTCACTTTTCCAGCCTCATCGTGAAAAACGCGCTCGAACACCTCGATCAGCTCGAGCACGCGCACTTCGATTCCGCACTCCTCGGCAAGCTCCCGCCTGACGCCTTCGGGCAACGTCTCACCCACTTCAAGGGTCCCGCCGGGAATCGACCACTCCCCTTCGAGCGGCGGGTGCCCGCGCTTGATCAGGAGAGCGCGGCCATCCGAAATCACCACGCCCCCGACGCCCACGATCGGGCGCTCCGGGTACTCCCGGGAATCTCGAACATTTGCATTGTCCTGCGGCGGAAAGTTTGACACGGGCGTTATATAATACGCTTGGCCGTCGTAGAATCGTCCTGAAAGGGGAGGACCCACGTGACCAGATGTCCAGAATGTGACGCCGAAATCGACTTGGACGAAGATGAAGTCGAGGAAGGCGAAATCCTGACCTGCGCGGAATGCGATTCCGAGCTGGAGGTCACGCAGACTCACCCCGTCCATCTCATCGTTCTTTCCGAAGATGAGGACGAGGACGAAGAGGAAGCGGAGGGCGAAGAGTCGAGCGTGAAGGAAGAGGAAGACGAGGATGAGGAAGAAGAAGAGGTTGAATGATTTTTCTTCAACATTCCGCCCGGCGATCTTCCCGTTTTCCTGAAAGACGTCATCTACTCACGCGTGCAGCGGAATGCGCGCGGTTCTCGCTGCCCGTGCTCATCGCGCTGCTTTGTATTTTTTCACCCCCCGCACGCCCGGCGCAGGATCAGAAAGGCCAGCCCGAGCTCCGCACCGTACACGGAACCGTGGACGACAAAGATGAAAATCCCGTGCCCCAGAGCGTGGTTTACCTGAAGAACGTGAAAACCCAGGGCGTTAAGACCTATATCGCCGACGATTCCGGCACTTACCGTTTCAGCGGACTCAATCCAAACGAGGATTACGAAATCCACGCCGAACACAACGACCTGACTTCTTCCGTCCGCACCATTTCGAGCTACGATTCCCGCCGCGATATCAATCTCGTCCTGAAACTTTCCCACAAGAAGAACGAGCACTAAGAGGGTCCATCGCGAAGGTGAGCAAGGACTGAACTCAGCCGCCGGTGCCTCCTATGTCCCAGCCGGAAGCGGAGCTGGTGAACCCTCTGGTGCTCCCTTCCGATGCAGGAGTTCGACAACCGCGCGATAGAGACGCGTACGAACTTCCTGCCGGTCTCGGACGCGTGTGATGTAACGAACGGTGACGCTGACGCCGCCGCCGGCCGGTTTCACACTCATCGAAGGCGCCGCGGAGAACTTGCGCTTCGCGTATGCGGGAACCACCCGAGTCCATTCCTCTTGGGCCTCCTGCGCGTATGGCGCCGTTTCATCCGTGGCGATCTTTTGAATCGCCTCGGCCGTCGTATACGGATCGATGTCCGCCGGAACTTGAATCTGAAGTTCGTCCCACAGCCACTGGCCCGAAGTTGAAAAATTGAAGTAGTGGCCCTCGATCGCATAGCTATTCACGAACGCTACCTTTCGCCCCGTCGGGTGCGCCGCGTCCGACCAGTTCCCCGTTTCCAGCAGCGTGGTGCGAAACAACCCCACCTCCATCACTTCCCCGCCGACGCCGTTGATTTCCACCCAATCCCCTGGGCGGATTCCGTCCTTGCCCATCAGCACGAACCATCCTACGAACCCAACGATGAAGTCCTTCAGGGCCACTGTGACGCCCGCCGTAGCCAGCGCCAGAAACGTCGCAAAATTGCTCGGCACGCCGAAGATTACCAGCAGTATCGACGCTACTCCCAGCGCCTGAATCACAACCATCGCCACCGTTCGCATCGTGTGCAGTTCGCGGTGCTCTGGCGTCACGTCCGAGAAGAACCGCTGCACCGAAGCATTCGCAACAAGCACGCACACTGCGATCAGTAGAATCCAAAACACCGCCATCGAAAGTGCGTGGAGAAACGCCTTTTCCCGCACGTCCACGAACGCCGCCCAATTGCCGTACACCGCCGCGAGCTGTTGCTCGTCTTGGATGCGCTTGTCGTACTGGCTCAGATCCTGCTGCTCGCTCCTCAAGTGGCGCAAAAGGGAGAGAGCCGAACCAGTCTCAGTCGCGCCGTTGCCGTTTGCCGCGGTTCCCTTATCCACACCCTGATCTGGCGCCTTACTCGATTCTTGGTCCGGCGGCCTGGCGGCCACGCTCGCCGCGGACGCGCCCGTTGCTGGATGACGAAGAATTCGCTTCTGCGTCTTCTCCGTGCCCATTTCTTTTTCGAGCGTCTCGTGATCACTAGCCAGCTCCGCCGCACGCGCCAGCGCACTCTGCTGCGCCTGCCGCAAGAGTTGCTCCTTGCTTCGCAGCGAGAGCAGGGCGCGTACTTCTGCAAGGATGCTGGATGACGTTGTCGACTCGAGTGACTCGGCGAGGTTGGCCGCCGCCCCGGAGGCGCCTGCCTTACCGGTGTGCGCTTCGGACGCGTTGTGCTGGTCGAGTTGCTGCTGGATGATGGCTTTCTTGTCGCCGCCGGCGCGAATCAAGTCCTGATGCGCATCTTCAAGCTCTTCCTGATGCAGCGACAATTGCTCCTGGGCGAAGTCCAGGTCCGCTTGCACATCGTCCTTTCTGTCCGGGCGCGCCTTCGGCAATTGCTGCTGTAATTCTGCGACGCGGTCCTGGTCTGCGTCCACTACGGCATCCGCGGCCTTGACGCGCCTGGTCAGGTCCCGTGTTTCAGGAGTCAGCGGAGGCGGGTTCTCGGCTGCGTCGCGCAAACCTGCGTCGAACGCGACGTCTACGGAATGGTCGGCGGCGTGCAGCGCCTGTTCCGCGTAGTCGCGTTCCGTGTGCGTCACGGCGAGCTGTGACAATTGCTGCGCGGTATCCAATTCGCGCGTGTCGACGATTGCCGCCTCGCGCGCATTTGCCGTCCGCAGCGCGCGCCAGCTATCGTGATAGTTCCCCCAGCTCCGCGTAAGGATTGCCGCCGCGAGCGCAGCCGCCAGCAAGACGGCTAATCCCGCAAAGATTGCCTTCTCTTGAGTCTTCATGATTTCGCCCGACTCGCGATTGTAATACGCCGTTTTCCGTAATGGGCCCGGAAATCGCCTCACCAGTGCCCCGTGATAACGCGTCGACACCCTCTTGGTCGGCATTCGCACGAGCGTCAACAGGCGGCGTAATATTTCCAGCGCCGGGAGCGTTCGAGTGCAAAATGGTATGAGGTGAATGATGTGACGAAGAACGGCGGAGCCGCGAAAACGCACTCAAAGGCACTCCCACTTAAATGGCGTCGAATCGCGCCTGGCGAGAGCGTGACACAGCGCATGGCCGCGGGGAAAGCGCTACGCGAGGAAGCTCCGCGCAGCGCGCACGCGAAGTGGACGCCTCCGAAGAATCGCCCCGATCCGGTGGCGCTGCTGATCGAGTCCGACAAAGGGCGCATCCAGGAGCTGGTGCCGATTCGCTACGAGCGCATGCGCCAGTCGCCATTCGCCTTTTATCGGGGCGCGGCGGCTCTTATGGCTGCCGACCTTTCGCACACGTTGGTCACTGGTATTCAAGTGCAGGCGTGCGGCGACTGTCACGTCGCGAATTTCGGCGGCTTCGGAAGCCCCGAGCGTCAGCTTGTGTTCGATATCAACGATTTCGACGAAACGCTCCCCGCGCCCTGGGAATGGGACGTAAAGCGGCTGGCGGCCAGCATCGTGCTAAGCGGCAGAGACCTGGGGTTTCGCGAGCGTCACTGCGACGATGCCGCGCGGGCGGCGACGGAATCGTATCGCGAGCACATCCGCCAATACGCCGGCATGCGCGCGCTGGACGTCTGGTATTCGCGTTTGGAAGCGGAAATCCTGGTGAGGCGTGCCAGGACGGAACGTGCGAAGGAACGGTGGGAGCAGGCGGAGCAGAAAGCGCGACTCGAAACAGCGCAGCACATGTTCCCCGAGATCACTCGCACCAAAAGCGGACACACCAAAATCCTCGATCGGCCGCCGCTCGTTTACCACCCGGCTGACATCAAGCGCAGGGGCAGATTCATCGAGGACATGTTTCATCGGTACCGGCTCACTCTGCCCGAAGAACGCCGCGTGATTCTGGACCGCTACCATATCGTGGACATCGCCCGCAAAGTTGTGGGCGTGGGCAGCGTCGGCACCCGCTGCGCTGCCATGCTGCTAATGGCGGGAGAGAACGATCCGCTCTTCCTGCAATTCAAGCAGGCGGGCGCTTCCGTGCTTGAGCCGTACGCAGGCAAGAGCCGGTACAACAACCACGGCGAAAGAGTTGTCACCGGGCAACGAATGCTGCAAACGGCGAGCGACATCTTTCTCGGCTGGACGCGCGACGACGACGGGCACGACTACTATTTCCGCCAGCTTCGCGACATGAAAATGAAAATCGACCTGGCGAATCTGCCCAAGCCGGACTGGGCCGAATATGTTGAAATCTGCGGATGGGCCTTGGCGCGCGCTCACGCGCGGACGGGCGACCCCGCCATGATCGCGGGCTACCTTGGAAAGAACGACAGTTTCGATGTCGCCATTTCGAAATTCGCGGCCGCCTACGCCGATCAGACCGAACGCGATCACGAACAATTCCTGCGCGCGATACGCGCCGGGAAAATCCACGCGGGCTCCGGAAACGCTTGATTTCTCGGAATCGAACTCCTACAAATCGAGCGGAAACGGATCCCTCCCGGTGATCAGCCGGGCCGATCGGTCGTAACTGGCATAAAGCCAGCCCCATTGCAAAAGCACAAGAATACGATTCTGGAACTGGACGATGTTCACCAGGTGGATGAAAATCCATATCAGCCACGCAGGCCAGCCAGCTAGTCGAAATCGCACCAAGTCCGCCACCGCCGCGCCCCGTCCGATCACCGCCAGATTGCCTTTATCCGTGTAGTGAAACGGCTCGATAGCCGCGCCTTTCAGGCGGTGCTTAATCACTTTCGCGACATAGCGCCCTTGCTGAATCGCCGGCTGCGCTACGCCGGGCAGCAGTTTTCCTCCCTGATGACTGAAATTCGCGAGATCACCGATCACAAAAATCTCGGGATGACCGGGCACCGTCATGTCCGGTTGAACGATGATGCGGCCGGCTTTGTCTAACGGCGCTCCCGCATCTTTCGCCAGCTCCCGGCCGAGCGGCGAGGCCAGAACGCCGGCGGCCCACAAAATCGTGCGCGTCCGGATTGTTTCGGTGCGGTCTCCGGCGCGAATCGTCACTGACTCCGGTTGAACGTCGATCGCGAAAGCGCCCGTGCGAACCGTAACCCCGAGCCGCTCCACCATCTTGCGCGCCGCTTCGGAGAGACTCGGCGGGTATGTCGGCAGAATGCGCTCTGTGCCTTCCACCAAAATGATTTGAGCGGTAGAAGGATCGATATCGCGAAAATCGTGGCGCAGAGTGTCGTTGGCGATGTCGCCGAGCGCCCCGGCCAGCTCCACTCCCGTTGGGCCGCCGCCCACGATAACGAACGTCAGCCAGGCTCGGCGTTTTCCCTCGTCGGACTCCCTCTCAGCTGCCTCAAACGCGAGCAGAATTCGGCTGCGCATGGCCGTGGCATCCTCCACCGTCTTCAAGCCCGGCGCGGATTTCTCCCATTCGTCGTGCCCGAAATACTGATGGCTCGAACCGCTGGCGATCACCAGCGTGTCGTAGGGAATCTTGCCGTCTTTCAGGATGACGCTTCGATTTTTCGCGTCAATGCTCGTGGCCTCCGCCAGCAACACTGTCGTGTTGGTCTGCTTTCGCAGCACCTGCCGCAGTGGCGCCGCGATATTGGCGGGAGAAAGCGAGCCGGTGGCGACCTGATAGAGCAGCGGCTGGAAAAGGTGATAGTTGACTCGGTCGAGAAGCGTCACATCCACAGGTGCATTCTTCAACGACTGCGCGAGCGTAAGTCCGCCAAACCCGCCGCCAATGATTACTACCTTGTGGCTTCCCGCCATTTCCGCCCCCGCCGACTTACACGTATCAGATGCGGACGGGTACGGGAAAGTGGCGAGAAGCCTTGTTCGAGAACACGGTTCGGCTACTTCGCCGCGATGTCCTTTGTGTCTGCACGAGGTTGCATCGAGACAACGACGTACTCGCGCTCTTTCTTGTCGCCCTCAGGATCGCGCAGGTAGAGCTTGTCCTTGTGAATCCGAAATTCCACCGACTCGCCTACAGGCAACAGCACGGGGTGCTTCTGATCGTTGGGACGAATCCGGTATACGATCCGGTCTGACTCCAGCACGTATTCTTGGCACAGAACTTCCTGTGTCTGCTTGCGTGAAGCATCCGTGCCAAGAATCTCTCCACTGACGGTCTTGCCTGCTTTCTCCGCCATGCCGCACGTGGATGATTCCATCGACAGCAACGCGGCCTTGTCATAAGACGGCTGGTCCTTCGCAAATAGAATCGGACCTGAAAGCAGCGCCAGAGCAACCATCGTGGATGCAATGATCGGTTTCTTGCTCATATCAATCGCCTCCTGAAACTTGTAGCCATGCTAGGAAAGAAGGGTTCGCTTCGCCGGATTTGATATAGGCCTCGCCAGCTTTTTTTCGAATCGGTCCGGGATGCAACAAGCGAGCCGAGCCCCGCGAGACACCCCGTACGACTGTAAAAACCTCCTCTATCCGTTACGTTTTGTCCCAGTACTCGGCTGAGATAAGTCCTCCCCCTCTATCTCTAAGTAATTGATTCTACGCATTTTAATATCGTGGTCAGACGCTTGCATCAACCGCTCCGTATTTCGTCGGCTTTGTGGCCGAATCGCTCGGGGTAATGAGGGAGACTGCTATGAAACGATTCGGACTATTGGTTGTGGCAGCAACGGTTTTCACCTGGAGTGCGAAAGCCCAGACTTCGGTGAACGCGCAGACGGGCGCGACCTCGAATGCACAAGCCGCTGGCCAAGTCAGCGGCGTTCAGGCGCAGTCGAGCACTTCCGCCTCGGCATCGCAGTCGGCGCAGTCCTCCAGCCGGAAAGGCCAGGGCACTCAGGCGTCGAGCGGGAGCGCAGCGTCAGCGTCCAATTCGAATTCGATTTCAGCGAATGCAGGACCAAACGCTTTGGCTCTGAACGACAGCACAGCTGTGAATGCTGTCCTCGTCAATTCTCTGGACGCCAAGAAATGCAAGCCGGGCGACAAAGTCGAAGCGAAGACAACTTCCGACGTGAAGCAAGACGGCCAAGTCCTGATAAAGAAGGGCTCCCGCCTGCACGGCCATGTCACCGAAGCGCAAGCGCGGTCGAAGACGAATGCCGAATCTTCGTTGGGGATGGTATTCGACAGTGCGAGCCTGAAAAGCGGTGGAGAGGTGCCGTTGCATCTCGGCGTGCAAGCTCTTGCGGCTGCCTCCAGCCAAACGTCAGCAGCTCTCGCGGACGACGAAGGGATGGTCGCCGGCGGCGGATCGATGGCGGGATCGGGTCGAGCCGCGGGCGGCGGGCTCCTCGGCGGCGCAGGCGGAACTGTTAGTGGCGCTGCCGGCGCCAGCGGCGGCGTTGCGGGAAACGCGGGCCGAACGGTGAGCGGAACAGTTGGAACCACTGCCGGTGCCGCAGGGCCGGCTGCTGGCAACGTCGGCGGATTGAACGCCGCGGGACAACTTACATCTTCGAGTGCCGGAGTGTTCGGCTTGCAGGGCTTGAGCCTCGCCTCAGCAGCAACCAATGCCACGCAGGCCAGCGTGGTCACCTCGAAGACTCAAAATGTGCATCTCGATAGCGGCACGCAAATGCTGCTTCGAGCTTCGAAACAGTAGCCGCTGGTAATCTCCGGCCGCTGCTCGGTTTTTAGTGGCGGCCGGATTTTTTTGTATCCTGTCACCGGAGAAGGGCTTGATCGCGTCATTCGAGAAGGTCTCAAACCATTTCAGAACGCGTCAAAGGGCCGTGCCCGATCTGGTCGCTACCGCGTGCATGCTTTTCCTGTTTGCGTGGCCTGCCGGAGCTCAATCGAATCAAGTCGGAGCGTTCTACGGCGGCGTCTTGTCACAGAATTACAATTTTCAAGGTCCTGCCGGGGGCCAGGCTCACGTGTCGGCCGGGTACGCGGCCGGTTTGAATCTCGATCACGGATTTACGAGCAATCGATGGATCGTGCCGCACATCGAACTAGAGTTCACGGTGCTGCCTCCTCGCAACGTGAAATCCACTTCGGCGGCGGTTCCGCAAAGTTACGATTCGCTGTACCTCACGCCGGGACTTCGACTCGAATTTCTGCCGCGGGCCTTGGCCCATCCATGGGTGGCCGCAGGGGGCGGATATACCCTCTACATCCAGAGCCAAGTCCTGACGAATGGTCAAACGTATAGCGTCCATTTCGTGAGTCGCACTGTCGGCGATTTCGGCGGCGGAATGGACGTGCGGGTTTGGAGGTCAAAGCAATACGCCTGGGCAATCAACCTCCGCGGGCAGTTCCGTGACTTTGTATCCGGTAACCCGGAACTGAACGCGCCACTCAGCGCGAGCGTTCAACACAACATCGTGGCGAGCGCCGGAGTCTTCTTGGAACACCAATCTGCTTACCGCCGCCCTTAGTAGTCCTTCCGGTCCCCGAGGCTTCAATGTCACGATATCAAGTCTAAAATCTCCGCTTCGACTAGCGGGCCGCCCCGTCGTGAGTTCAGCCCGGACCGCTCCCCTTCAAAAGGAGTCAGCGGACACTTACGAAATCCTTATGCCTCGCTTATGTCTTCCTGATGCGAATTGGATACGGTGTTCGGATGCTTTCTGCGCCGCAATGCGCGGGGAGCGCTGTGTGCCGGGAGAACGGTTGTGGCTTTCCTGATCGCCGTACCTATGGTCGCGTGCGGTTTCTTCGTCTATGTGCTCATCGAATTCTGGCGCGACGAACACGGTTTAAGGAAAAAGCCTCCGGATACCGCACGGAACCAGGGTTCGTAGACGCGCGGAGATTCGCGGACCTTTTCCCCAAGTTCGCGAATTCGCGAAGGAATCGCGGATTTACGAGGGTTAACTAGCTTAATTCCAATAGCTTAGATACGGCCTTGGCATTGCTCGATTGCGTGAGTAATTCTAGCTGCGGGTCGAAGCGACATCCTTAGCGCCGTCACGCAAGGCGAATTCGAAAGGTTTGGATTCCAAAATGAAGACAAATCAATGGCAGTTTGTGGTTAGAACGATTTGTGGCGCGACCTTGCTTTCCTTGTGGGTCGCAACGCCTCGCGGCACATTTGCCCAGAATGGACAAGATCACAATCCGCCAACGACTGCGGATTCATCGGCAACTTCCTCCCCGAAGACTGAGACTCCAAAGACAGACACGGCTCCAAAATCAGCCGCCGAAGTAAACGCCCAAATTCTGCAAGAGCTGGAGACGATGCGCGCGAGAATCGCCGAGCTCGAGACGCAGCTCAAGCAGCAGACCGGCAGCGCGGTAGCCTCGAGCCCGATTATGTCCGCTCCTCCGCAGCCCAATGCGGACCCCGAGGAGTCTGCCGTTGCGAGCGTTGCGCCGCCTGCGGCCCAGCCTGAATCGATCCACGAAACGATCCACGCAGCCGGTCAGGCCGAACCCGCCAAGGCGGCGCAGCCTGCCGAAGTGGAGCCTTTTGCGGACGCGGATTGGACCTGGCTGAACGGCAATCCCCGCACAAAAGACATATTTTGGGACTCGAAATTCTTTACGCCAGAAATCCGGGCAGACATCAACTACGTGTTCGACTTCAACCACCCCTCGGACCACTCGATCGGCGGGTCCAGCGAACTCTTCCGGTCTCAAGAGGTCCAACTCGAACAGCTCGGAGTGGGCGGCGACTTCCACTATGACAACGTCCGCGCCCGGCTCATGACGCAGTTTGGCATGTATTCCGCGACGACTCCGCGAAATGACCCCAGTCCCGGACATGGTCAATGGGATCTCGTCTCAGCCTACCGCTACCTATCGGAAGCGTACGGCGGATATCACTTCAACGTGCTCCACGGGGTCAACGTGGACGCGGGAATCTTCCTGTCGTACATCGGCCTGTTCAGCTACTACAACTTCGACAATTGGGCCTATCAACCGTCTTACGTTTCCTCGAACACCCCGTGGTTTTTCAACGGCGTGCGCGTACAAATTTTCCCCACGAAACACTTGAAGATTGAACCCTGGATCATCAATGGCTGGCAATCGTATGCTTCGGCCAACCACACGCCGGGTCTCGGCGGCCAGCTTAAATGGACTCCCACGAGCTGGATCAACATCATCTCCAACAATTACGGCTTGGGCCAGGACGACCTCTTCACTCCCCACCGCGAGCGCATCCACACGGACAACAGCATCGAGGTCAAATATTTCGACAGGCCGGACAACCAGCTTCTCGACAAGATGGCGTTCAGTCTCACCGCCGATGCGGGTTGCGAATACGGTGGCGGCGTGAGCTGTTACGGAGACAAGAAGGGCGGTCCCAAGCAGAGCTTTCTGGGCTACATGCTCTACAACCGCTGGTGGTTCGATAGAGACAAGTTCGGTCTGACGCTCGGCGGCGGCAAAATCAACAATCCGGGGCGCTATCTCGTGCTGCTGCCCCCAATCAACGGAGAGAGCGCCATAACAGCGTCCACAAATTCGCCGTACTTTACGGAGAATCCCGGGGACCCATTCAAAGCGTGGGATTCCTCTCTCACGTTTGACTATATGCCCAAGCAATACGTCACTTTCCGCTGGGAATATGATTATCGCAGCGCCAATGTTCCGTATTGGTCCGGCCGCGGGGGGATTACTCCCCCGGGTGGGAATACAGGTTTCCCCACACAGTACGCCTGCCTCAACGGTGCCACGTCCGGAGCAACCACCCTATCCGGGCCCTCGGGCGCGACAGCCGCCTGCGGCGCGATGGGCTCAAGCGTCTGGTTCCCCGATCTTCGGAAGGATGAGTCATTCATTGACCTGTCGATCATGGTCAAGTTCTGAGCGGGCGCAGAGCGAATGGTCACCTGGCATTCTGCAAGAACGGAGTCGCGGTTTTTTCGTAACGCTGTGGCTAAGATTGTGATTGAAGACCGCGGCATGGATCGAGGTGGATCATGAAGGAGAGCGGTCTAGCGGTGGGCTCGTTCAGGGTGGTGTGCGCTGTGTTCGCGATCTGCGCAAACGCGGGAGTTGTGCACGGGCAGGCGATCGTGTCGCGCGGATCCGGGACGACAACGGAAATTCCAGAAGCGATGCAAGAGCGCGTTAGCAAACTTGAGAATGAGGTGGCTGAGCTGAGGGCAATTGTGAAACAGACTGCAATCAACTTCGCCTACCGCCTTGGCCTCGTCTGCGGCCTTGGCTTCTCCTGCGCCCGTAACGTCCACGACATCGGATATCCAAGCGGATATCCAGCCGCAAACCCGGTCGGCGTCGGAAATACCGCAAGCCCAGCCGAATGAGTTGCGACCTCAGGACAGCAAGACTCTGGATTTCCTCCGCGACACAACGATCGATGTCGGACTGGACACCTATTACGCGTACAACTTTAACGCTCCGATTGGTCGCGTGAACCTGCTACGCGCGTACGATGTCTTGAGCAACGAGTTTAGTCTCAATCAGGCCAGTCTGATTGTCGATCATCCTCCCGATCTGACTGAGGGACGCCGCTGGGGTGGGCGCCTTGACCTGCAGTTCGGCCAAGCGACGGACACGTTGCAGGGGAATCCCACGAACGAGCCGCGGCCCGATATCTATCGCAACATTTTCCAGGTCTACGGCACGTATATCATTCCCGTCGGGAAAGCCGTGACCGTGGATTTTGGGAAGTGGGGCAGCTCGATTGGAATAGAAGGGAACTACATGAAGGACCAGATGAATTACTCAAGGGCATACTGGTTCAACTTTCTTCCCTTTTATCACATGGGATTGCGCGCCAGTATTCCGGTCACCGACCGGTTCACCGTCAACTATTGGGTGGTGAATGGGACGAACCAGGTCGAAGCGACTAATGGTTTCAAGGATGAGCTGTTCGGATTCACGGCCAAACCGGCAAAGACGGTGACCTGGACTTTCAATTACTACCTGGGACAGGAGCATCCTGATCGAACTGTGGCCCCAGCCTGCCCGATTCCCGTTCAGCCAGGACTTTGTTTCCAGGCCATTCGTCCCGCTCCCGAAGGGCGGACACACATCTTCGACACCTATGCCACGTGGCAAGCGACACCGAAACTCACGTTCGCCCTTGAGGGAGATTGGTTTATTGAGCGGCTCTGGGAAAATGCCGCGCCGCTTGAGTCCTCGGCTCCCTCCCACGTCGACGGCGGTGCTGCTTACATCCAGTATCAGTTCACGTCCAAGCTCGCGCTCGCCACGCGGGCGGAATATATGTCCGATCGCGGGGGGCTCTTCAGCGGGATCACGCAGGCCCTGAAAGAAAATACGGTGACTTTTGACTACACCGTGGCGCCTGGGTTTTTGATGCGGTATGAGTGGCGGCGCGATTATTCGAATCAGCCGTCGTTCCTGACCGATGTGCAAGGTGTTCTGACAAAAGAGCAAACCACTGCGACCGTGGGAATCATTTGGTGGTGGGGCCGGAAAGAAGGCGCTTGGTGATGTTCCAGTTCTAAGGAGCGATAAGCGATGCGGGACATTGCTTTCGTGGTCTGTACGATTCTGTTTTTTGCAGTGACGGTGGCATACGTGTGGGCTTGCGACCGCCTGAAATAGGAGCGTGAAATGCTAGGGAGCGTCCTTCTGCTGGGAATTTGCGTTTCGCTGCTGGTGTACCTGCTGGCAGCCCTGCTTTGGCCGGAGAAATTCTGATATGACCCCAAACGGCTGGCTTCAGATCGGGCTTTTCCTTCTTGTGATCTTTGCCCTGGCAAAACCGCTCGGCATTTTCATGGCTCGCGTATTTGCCGGAGAAAAGACGTTTCTCGATCCGGTGATGCGGCCGGTCGAACGGCTGCTCTATCGCGTGACTGGAGTGGATGAGACAAAGGAAATGCCGTGGACCGAATACGCCATCGCGATGCTGTTGTTCAGCGTTGTTTCGATGGTGCTGCTGTACTTGATTCAGCGGATGCAACAGTGGCTGCCATGGAATCCGCAGCATCTGGCCGCTGTGCCCACGGATTTGGCGTTCAATACGGCGGCCTCGTTCACCACGAACACCAACTGGCAGGCGTACATCCCTGAAACAACGATGAGCTATTTCACACAGATGGCCGGTCTCGCCTTTCACAACTTCGCGTCGGCGGCGGTGGGTATCGCGATGGCGATCGCGGTGATTCGCGGTATCGCTCGGCGCGAGAGGGAAACAATCGGGAACTTCTGGGTCGACTTCACGCGATGCACGTTATGGGTGCTGCTTCCGATTTGCCTCGTGGTTTCGTTGATATTTGTTTCCCAGGGAGTGATTCAGAACTTCAGGCCGTATGACACGGCAAAGCTGGTGAACCCGCAGACGGGCTCGCTGACCGGAGCAGACGGCAAGACTACGACGCAAACGGTGACGGAACAGGTGATCGCGCAGGGGCCCGTCGCGTCGCAGGAGGCGATCAAGATTTTCGGCACGAACGGTGGCGGTTTCTTCAACGCGAATAGCGCGCATCCCTTCGAGAATCCCACTCCGTTTACGAATTTTCTCCAGCTCGTGCTCATCTTCGCGATTCCGTCCGGGTTGACCTACACCCTCGGTCGGATGACGGGCTCGCAACGCCACGGATGGGCAATCTGGGCCGCCATGGCCGTGCTTTTCATGACGGGCGTGGTGTGTGCCTACGCGGCGGAAGCGCGCGGTAACCCGCTGCTGCATGGCGTCGACCAACGAGTGAGCGCAACGCAATCGGGCGGAAACATGGAAGGCAAGGAAGTGCGCTTCGGCATCGCGGATTCGGCGCTGTACGCCACGGTCACCACAGACGCGAGCTGCGGCGCCGTGAATTCCATGCACGATTCCTACACGCCCCTTGGGGGCATGATTCCGCTGATCAACATGATGTTGGGCGAGGTGATTTTTGGCGGGGTCGGGGCCGGACTCTACGGAATTGTTGTGTTCGTCATCCTGGCGGTGTTCATCGCGGGGCTGATGGTCGGCCGCACGCCGGAGTATTTGGGAAAGAAAATTGAGGCTTACGACGTGAAGATGGCCATGCTGACCGTGCTGATTTTCTCTCTCGTCATTTTGGTCTTCACGGCCGTTGCAGTGGTCACGTCGTACGGCAAAGCCGGCATCAGCAACCCGGGTCCGCACGGACTGTCGCAAATTCTGTATGCCTACACGGAAGGCGCGGCGAACAACGGTTCCGCATTCGCGGGCGGCAACTGGAACTCGCTTTGGTACAACACAAGCATCGGTTTCGACATGCTGCTGGGAAGATTCTTCATGATCATTCCTGTGCTGGCGATCGCGGGTAACCTGGCCCGCAAGAAGATCGTCCCGGCGTCCGCTGGCACGTTTCCCGTGACGACACCGCTCTTCAGTGTGCTCCTGGTTTCCGTGATCCTGATCGTCAGCGCCCTCACTTTCTTCCCCGCCCTTAGTCTGGGTCCGATTCTCGAGCACTTGCTGATGCACGCCGGAAAGGTGTTCTAACTCCATGACGAAACTAGCTGGTCAGAGCGGCAAGTCGTTGTGGAAGTGGGGCATTGTCGCCGTCGCCCTGAAAGATTCATTTGTGAAGCTGAATCCGCGCACGCTGATGAAGAATCCCGTCATGTTCGTCGTCGAAGTGGGCGCCGTCGTGACCACTGTCGATCTCTTTTGGGATCTCCATCGCCACACAGGCGATATGCGCTTTTCCGTGCAAGTTACGCTCTGGTTGTGGTTCACGGTTCTCTTCGCAAATTTTGCGGAGGCTATGGCTGAAGGGCGCGGCAAAGCGCAGGCAGACACGCTGCGCAAGGCCCGCGCCGAAACCATGGCGCGGCGCCTCCGAACCGACGGATCCATTGAAGAAGTAACCGGGTCCAAACTCCGCGCCGGGGACCTCGTAATGGTCTCCGCCGGTGAGTTCATTCCCGGGGATGGCGAAGTTGCGGAAGGAGTTGCGTCCGTCGACGAATCCGCTATCACTGGAGAATCCGCGCCCGTTATTCGAGAATCCGGCGGCGATCGTTCAGCCGTCACGGGCGGCACGAGAGTTCTATCCGACGAGATCAAGGTACGAATCACTTCGAATCCCGGCGAAACCTTTCTCGACCGGATGATCAAACTCGTGGAAGGAGCCGAGCGCCAGAAAACTCCGAACGAAATCGCGCTCAATATTCTCCTCGCGGGCTTGACGATTATCTTCCTTCTCGCGGTCGTCACGCTGCAACCGATGGCCATCTACTCGGGCTCGCCCCAGTCTGTGTTTGTGCTCGTCTCCCTGCTGGTGTGCTTGATCCCAACCACCATTGGCGGCTTGCTCTCCGCGATCGGCATCGCCGGAATGGACCGCGTAGTGCAACGCAACGTGCTCGCAATGTCGGGCCGTGCCGTCGAAGCAGCCGGCGACGTGGATACGCTTCTCCTCGACAAGACTGGAACGATCACGCTCGGCAACCGGCGCGCGACAGAATTAATTCCCGCGCCCGGCGTAAAGGAAACAGACCTTGCGGACGCTGCCCAACTCGCATCGCTCTCGGATGAAACGCCTGAGGGTCGCTCCATCGTGGTGCTGGCAAAAGAGAAATACGGCCTGCGGGGCCGAGAGCTTTCCTCAGTCGCCGCTACGTTTATCCCATTTTCTGCTACTACACGGATGTCGGGCGTGGATATCGACGGGCGCGAGATTCGCAAAGGTGCTCCCGACGCGATCATCCAATACGTCAGCAAGCGCGGCAATTGCTCTCCGCGGGAAGTGGACGAGGCCGTCAAGTCCATCGCCAACGCAGGCGGGACGCCGCTCCTGGTCGCGGAAGACTGCCGCGTGCTTGGCACCATCTATCTGAAGGACATCGTGAAGGGAGGCATGCGCGAGCGGTTCGATCAACTGCGCGCCATGGGAATTCGAACCGTGATGATCACCGGCGATAATCCGCTGACCGCTGCCGCGATCGCGCGCGAGGCCGGCGTGGACGATTTTCTCGCCCAAGCGAAGCCCGAAGACAAACTCGCTTTGATTCGCCGCGAGCAAGCCAAGGGCAAACTCGTCGCCATGACCGGTGACGGCACGAATGACGCTCCGGCCCTCGCGCAGGCCGACGTCGGCCTCGCCATGAACGCCGGCACTCAGGCGGCCAAGGAGGCCGGCAACATGGTCGACCTCGACTCGAACCCCACCAAGCTCATCGAGGTGGTCGCCATCGGAAAACAATTGTTAATCACCCGCGGCGCGTTGACCACCTTCTCGGTAGCCAACG
>Ga0073928_10000891_pt1 | contig 62335 bp, 49 predicted proteins | sample PaiPotPPA55metaG_FD_76969 | JGI IMG/M metagenome (GOLD analysis project Ga0073928, IMG submission 76969) | Iron sulfur acid spring bacterial and archeal communities from Banff, Canada, to study Microbial Dark Matter (Phase II) - Paint Pots PPA... ... | reverse complement strand
CGTCCGGTGCGCCGCCGGTCGTAGGGCAGCGCGAACTCAAGGCCGAAGGCCGCGATCGCGAACCTGGGCAGGTCGAGCCATGAGCCGACCAGGACGGCGCGCGGCACCCAGCCGGGATGGAACTTGTCGTTGAACCGGTAGAGCGAGTCCACCTGGATCAGCGGGTCGAGCAGGCCGATCGCTCTGATGGTGGTGCGCTGCGTCCGGGTCAGCGCCTGGGGCGTGGCCCTGGCCTGGGACAGCAACGGCCGGAAGGCCGCGAAGTTCAGCGAGACCTTGGCGTAGCCGTGCGTCCTTGCGTATTCGATCACGTCGACGATCAGCCGCTCGTTCACCCCGTTCGGCGAGAGCGGGGTCCTCGGCATCACGTCGAGGGAAAGCGCCGCGTTCGGGCCGCCGTGCGCCGTGGGGAGGTATCGCTGGAAGGCCACCACGTACCCCTCGGGCGCGAGCGCCACCGCGACCAGCGCGTCCGGGTGCGCGCCGCGCGCCATCGCGTCCAGGTTCATCGCGAAGCCGTGCTCCCGCCCCGACGGGCCGAGCCATTCGCGGTGGATCCGGCGCAGCTGCCCGGCCAAGCCCGGTTCCAGCGCCCGCTCCAGGACCACCTCGGTCACCAGGCCGGCCCGCTCGGTCCGGTGTACGGCCTGGCGCACATTGCGCATGGACCGGCCGTTGAGACCGAACCCGGCCGCGTCCACCACGACCTCGTCGCCGATTCCGATACAGCGCATCCGATGCTGCTGCCACAACGGCCGGGCCGTCGGCCCCGCGCCGAGCACGGCCGGGCGCCAGCCGCTGCGTTCGACCAGCGCGCGGAACTCGTCCACGGCGCCGGGCCAGGACTCGACCGCGCCCACCGGGTCGCCGCCGGCCACCGCCATTCCGGCCAGCACCCGGTAGCCGATCGCGGCCCGGCCGTCCTGGGAGAACACGTAACTCTTGTCGTACCGCAGCGCGAAGGGCGCGAGGGTCTCGGACTCGGGGTGCGCGATCATCGCGCGCAGGATGGCCCGCTGCGCCCGGTTGCCGGGCCGCGGCGCCGGGGCCGAGGCCATCAGCCAGCCGAGCACGAACACCAGCACCGCCCCGGTGAGCAGCGCGAGGCCGTTGATCTGCCAGGCCGGTCCGTCGAACGCGTCCGGGCCCGGGTTGGCGGCCGCCACCGAGACCACCTCGCGCCCGATGTCCGGGGCCGAGACCGGGGTCTGGAAGCGGGAGCGCTCCATGAACAGGCCGCCCCCGCCGACCAGCAGGATCGCGGTCGCGGACAGGGCGGTGATCTCGGCGGACTGGCGCAGCCGGGTGGCGTTGAGCGGCACCCGGAAGCGGGAGCGCGCGTGCCAGAAGCCGATGAACGCGAAGGCGAGGGGGGCGAAGCGCCAGGGTGCGGCGGGAGTCGGTGTCATGACCGCCTCGGCCTCGGCCACCGTGCTCCACACCATCAGGGCGAGGATCAGCGCCCAGGCCGTCTGCCGGCTCCTGGCCAGCCCCCAGGCCAGCATCAGCAGGATGCCGGAGAGCAGCACGGCGTGCGGCCCGGTGGGTCCGGTGCCGCACACGGTAAGGGCCAGGCCGTTCAGCCAGCCGGGTTCGGACAGCAACGCATAGCCCAACATGACCAGGCCGGCGGCCGCCACCAGCCCGGCGAAGGGCCACACCGCCCGATCGTGCCGGTCCCCGGCGTCCGAAGCCGAGTTCGCCGAGTCCTGCGCTTGGTCCTGCGCCGTGTCCCGGCGGACAGACATCACATTCATGGCTACCTCCCCGCAATAGTGCAACTACCCGCAGGGCGGGCGGATTCCCCTCCCGCGGCGGAGTTGTCGAGTCGTTATGGAGGTGGTCAGCCGATCGGCCCAGCCGGATTGCTGCACTCGGGGCGCGTTCGTCGCGAGGCCGGTCCCGCCGCGTATCCGCACAGGCTCTGTGAGATGGTGAGACGGTGTTCGAGAACGTGCGGGACCGCGGGTTGCACGCGTCGATCCGCCACACGCACGTGGCGCCGGTCCGTCGCGGTCTCGTCCTCGGCGGCGGGGGCACGCTCGGCGCGACCTGGATGATCGGCGCTCTGCGCGCGATCGAGGAGACGCGTGGCATCGACGTCGGCGGTGCCCACCTGATCGTGGGCACCTCGGCCGGCTCGATCCTCGCCGCGCTGCTCGGCGCGGGCGCCGGACCCGAGGACCTGTGGCGGCACCAGCGTGGCCAGCAGGTCGAGCACGGTCCGATGGCCGGCCGCAGCTTCGACTACGACCAGGCCGCGGGCGGGGCCGCACCGCCGCTGCCGATCCCGGGCATCGGCTCGCCGCGGTTGATCGCCCGCTCGGTGCGTCATCCGCGCCGTTACCCGGGCACCGCGGTGCTCTCCGCCTTCATGCCGCCGGGACGCGGCTCGCTCGGTGACATCGGGCGGATGGTGGAGGACGTCATCCCCTCCGGCGCCTGGTCCCCGCATCCCGGGATCCGAATCGTGGCCATGGACTACGACTCCGGTCAACGGGTCGTGTTCGGCCAGGCGGGCTCGCCGCCGGTGGGCCTGGCCGAAGCAGTGGTCGCCTCCTGCTCGATCCCCGGCTGGTTCCCGCCCGCGCGGGTCGGCGAGCGGCGTTTCGTGGACGGCGGCACCCTGTCCAACACCAATCTCGACCTGCTGTGCGCCGGGGAGTTGCCCGGCGGCAAGCCGCTCGACGAGGTCTACGTGCTCGCCCCCAGCGCCGCACGCGGCTACGACAAGCCGTCCAGCGTGATGGGCCGGCTCGAGCGCGGATACCGGCACCTGGTGACCCGGCAGATGCTGCAGGAGGTCATCAAGGTCAGGAAGGACGGGACCAAGGTGACGATCCTGTGCCCCGGCCCGGAGGACCTCGAGGCGCTCGGCGCGAACCTGATGGACCCGAGCCGCCGGGTCGACGTGCTCGACACGGCGCGGCGTACCGTGGCCGCGAGCCTCGCCGCCGAGCACGAGACCGACGCGGCGTTCGCGCCGCCGACCCGCTGAGGCTGCGTTAGTCTCGACCCATGCGCGTCTATCTGCCTGCGACGATCCTCCTGCTGGCGCGGCTCGAGAAGGACGGCGAGATCCAGCTGCCGACCGGCTTCGCGGTCACCGAGACCCTCAGGTCCTGGTACGCCGAGGGGGACGAGGAGGAACTGGAGTACGCGGCGCTCTCCGCGGCCGCCCGCACCTCGCTCCGGCTGCTGGTCGCCGCGCCGGAGGCGCCGAGACGGCGGGTGGTGGTCGCCGCTGACGTGCCCGACTCACGCGTCTCGGTGCCCGGTTCGGTGAGCGGCACGGTGGAGCCCGGCGTGATCAGCGTCACGGGTCCGGTCGGGCTGGTCGACATCGCGTCCCTGCACGTGGACGAGGCCGGCGCGGAGGAGTCCGTGATCGCGGCGGTGCGCGCCCTGCCCGCCGCCGACACGGGTGACGACGACGCGCAGTTCACCGCGGACGCGGTCGAGGACTTCGACCTGCTCTGGTACGCCGCCCAGGAACTGCGTGATCTGACCTGAGCGGTGGATCTTCGGCCGCCTGTTCGCCTGGATGGTCCACACTGTAGGAATCCACAACCCAGACGTAACAACGTGATCGGGCAGGCGCGTCCCGGCGTTCCACTTTGGCGGGTAGCCTTTCAGGCGTACCCGAGGCCGGAGACAGCTCCGGCCTAAGACCCCTTGCCGCGCAAAGGCGCGTGGCTGGTATGGAGCGAGCGCTCATGGTGACGCAACTGGACTCGGCTAAAGCGGAGCTGCTCGGGGAGGCGGCCGAACTGGCCAGATCCAGCGGGCAGGCTGACGGTGTGGCAGAGGCGGTGATCAACCGCTACTACCGACACGTCGCCCTCGACGATCTCCTCGACCGCTCGCCCGCCGACCTCGCCGGCGCCGCCGCATCGACCGCGGCCCTCGCCGCCCGGCGACCACAGGGCACCGCGAAGATCAGAGTGCTGACCCCGAGCGCGGAGCAGGACGGCTGGGGCACCGGCCGCGGCCGCCGCAGCGTGGTCGAGATCGTCACCGACGACATGCCCTTCCTGGTCGACTCGGTCACCGCCGAGCTCAGCCGCCAGGGCCACGGCATCCACCTCCTCCTGCACCCGGTGCTCGCGGTCGACCGCGACGTCGCGGGGAATCTGCGCGAGGTCTACGACCTCGACCCGCCGCTCGCCCCGTCCAGCGCCTCCGCCGAATCGTGGATGCACATCGAGATCGACCGGCAGGCCGATGATCCGGCCCGGATCGCCTCCATCGAGGCCGACCTCCGCCGAGTGCTGCAAGACGTGCGCGAGGCCGTCGAGGACTGGCCCAAGATGCGATCCGCCGCCCTCGCCGCCGCTGATGCCCTGGACGGCGCGCAGGGCGAGGGCGCTCAGGCCGCGGGCCTCGACTTCGAGGAGCTCTCGGCCGGCCAGGAACTGCTGCGCTGGCTGGTGGACGGACACTTCACCTTCCTCGGCTACCGCGAATACGAGCTCGTCTCCGCCGAGGGTGAGGACCGGCTGCGCGCCATTCCCGGTACCGGCCTCGGAATCCTGCGCGCCGACCAGGCACAGAACGCCCCGGGCACCTTCGCCAAGCTGCCGCCGGAGGTGCGCGCCAAGGCCCGCGAATCGCGGCTGCTGGTGCTCACCAAGGCCAACTCCCGGGCCACGGTGCACCGCCCGGGGTACCTCGACTACATCGGGGTCAAGGTATTCAACGCGAAGGGCCAGGTGATCGGGGAACGCCGCATCCTCGGCCTGTTCTCGGCCGCCGCGTACGCAGAGTCGGTGCAGCACATCCCGGTGGTGCGGCAGAAGGTCCGGCAGGTGCTGGACATCCACGGCTACTCGCTCAACTCGCACTCCGGCAAGGACCTGCTGCAGATCCTCGAGTCCTACCCGCGAGACGAGCTCTTCCAGATCCCGGTCTCCGAGCTCGCCGAGATCTCCGGCGCGGTGCTGCATCTCCAGGAACGCCGCCGGGTGCGGCTTTTCCTGCGCGAGGACGTCTACGGGCGTTTCTTCTCCGCGCTGGTCTACGTGCCGCGCGACCTCTACGACACCACGAACCGGCTCAAACTCCAGTCGATCCTGCTGGAAGAGCTGCACGGCAAGGTCATCGACTACACGGTGCGCTCCACCGAGTCGGTGCTCACCCGTCTGCACTTCGTGATCCGGATGCAGAACGGCGAGCGGCTGCCCGAGGTGGACGCCGAGCAGATCGAGCGCCGTCTCGCCCGGGCGCTGCGCACCTGGAACGACGCGCTCGACGACGTGCTCACCGAGCAGGTCGGCCCAGAGCGTGCCAGTGCCCTGCTCGCCGAGTTCAAGGACGCCTTCCCCGAGGGATACAAGGCGGACTTCCCGCCCGAGCGTGCCGCGCAGGACCTGGCCAGGATCGAGGCCATCCACGCGGACGACACCACCGACTCCTCGCTCGCGATCTACCGCCGCAACGACGCCGCGGACGACGAGTACCGGCTGAAGATCTTCCGCGTCGGCCGGATGATCACGCTGGCCGAGGTGCTGCCCATCCTCCAGCGCTTCGGCGTGGAGGTACTCGAAGAACAGCCCTACGAGCTACGGCGCACGTGCGGCGACAGCGCGTGGATCCTGGACTTCGGCCTGCGCGCGAGCGGTCCGGAGGCGCCGCGCGATCCCACCGCCCGGGACCGCTTCACCGCCGCGTTCGCCGCGGTGTGGTCCGGCGTCGCCGAGAACGACGGCTTCAACACCCTGGTCCTCGGCTCCGGCCTGACCTGGCGTCAGGCGAGCATCCTGCGCGCTTACGTCAAGTACCTGCGGCAGGGCGGGTTGACCTTCAGCCAGGGTCTGATCGAGAAGGTGCTCGGCGCCAACACCCGGATCGTGCAGCTGCTGGTGAAGCTGTTCGAGGCCTCCTTCGACCCGGCGCACGCGGACGCCGGACACGAGCTGATCGACGGCATGCTCGAGGAGATCGAAGGCGCCCTCGACACGGTGGCCTCGCTGGACGAGGACCGGATCCTGCGCTCGCTGCTCACGGTCATGCGGGCGACCCTGCGGACGAACTTCTACCAGCCGGGTGCGGACGGCGGGCCCAAGTCGTACATCTCGTTCAAGATCAACGCCCCGGCGGTGCCCGAGCTGCCGATGCCGAAGCCCAAGTACGAGATCTGGGTCTACTCGCCCCGGGTCGAGGGCGTGCACCTGCGCTTCGGCAAGGTCGCCCGCGGCGGTCTGCGCTGGTCCGACCGGCGCGAGGACTTCCGCACCGAGATCCTCGGCCTGGCCAAGGCGCAGATGGTCAAGAACGTGGTGATCGTCCCGGTCGGGGCCAAGGGCGGGTTCGTGGTCAAGAACCCGGTCGACCCCGCGAACCGCGAGGCCTTCCTGGCCGAGGGCGTGGCCTGCTACCAGATGTTCATCAGGGGCCTGCTGGACATCACGGACAACCTGGTGGACGGCGAGATCGTGCCGCCGGCCCACGTGGTGCGCTACGACGGCGACGACCACTACCTCGTCGTCGCCGCGGACAAGGGCACCGCGACCTTCTCCGACATCGCCAACGCGGTGGCCGCCGAATACGGGTTCTGGCTCGGCGACGCGTTCGCCTCCGGCGGCTCGGTCGGCTACGACCACAAGGTGATGGGCATCACCTCGCGCGGCGCCTGGGAGTCGGTCAAGCGGCACTTCCGCGAGCTCGGGGTGGACACCCAGACGCAGGAGTTCAGCGTCGTCGGCATCGGCGACATGTCCGGCGACGTGTTCGGCAACGGCCTGCTGCGCTCGCCGCACGCGAAGCTGATCGCCGCCTTCGACCACCGGCACATCTTCATCGACCCGGACCCGGACCCGGCGGCCTCCTTCGTCGAGCGCCAGCGGCTGTTCGACCTGCCCCGCTCCAGCTGGGCCGACTACGACACCTCGCTGATCTCCGAGGGCGGCGGCGTCTTCCCGCGCTCGGCCAAGTCGATCCCGGTCAGCCGGCAGATCCGCCGCGCCCTCGGCCTCGCCGCCGGGGTCAACCGGATGACGCCGGCCGAGCTGATGCGCGCCGTCCTGCTCGCCCCGGTGGACCTGCTGTGGAACGGCGGCATCGGCACCTACGTGAAGTCGGCCGGCGAGTCGCACGCTGACGTCGGCGACAAGGCCAACGACACGATCCGGGTCAACGGCGGCGACCTGCGGGTCAAGGTCGTCGGCGAGGGCGGCAACCTCGGCTGCACCCAGCTGGGCCGGATCGAGTACGCGCTGCAGGGCGGCCCGGAGAGCACCGGCGGGCGGATCAACACCGACGCGCTGGACAACTCGGCGGGCGTGGACACCTCCGACCACGAGGTCAACATCAAGATCCTGGTCGACCAGGCGGTGAAGTCCGGCGTGCTCAAGGCCGAGGAGCGCACCAAGCTGCTCGCCTCGATGACCGACGAGATCGCCGACCTGGTGCTCGCGGACAACTACGGCCAGAACGTGGCCCTCGCCTCCTCCGTCGCCCAGGCCCCGCAACTGCTGCACGTGCACGCGCGGTACATGAGGGCGCTGACGACCACCGGACAGCTCAACCGGGACCTCGAGTTCCTGCCGCGCGAGCGGGTGATCTCCGAGCGGCGCGCGGCCGGGCAGGGGCTGACCCAGCCCGAGCTCGCGGTGCTGCTCGCGTACACGAAGATCGTGCTCAACGAGGACTTGCTGGCCAGCGACCTGCTCGACGACCGGTTCCTGGAGGCGGAGCTCTTCGGCTACTTCCCGAGCGCGGTCCGCGAGCGGCTGCGCGAGCTGATCGCCGCGCACCCGCTGCGTAAGGAGATCATCGCCACCCAGGTCGTGAACAACCTGGTGAACAACGCGGGCATCAGCTTCCTGTTCCGGATGCGCGAGGAGACCGGGGCGAGCTCGGCGGAGATGGCCAGGGCGCACACGGTCGCCCGCGAGGTCTTCAGCCTCGACTCCTTCTGGAAGGCCATCGACGAGCTGGACAACAAGGTGCCCGCCGAGGTGCAGACCCGGATGCGGCTGGCCGGCCGGCGGCTGACCGAGCGCGGCGCGCGCTGGTTCCTGCTCAACCGCAAGGACCCGATCGACATCTCGGCCCAGGTCGAGGCGTTCAGCACGGGCGTCACCGAGGTGACCGCGCAGCTGCCCAAGCTACTCAAGGGCAACGACCTGCAGCAGCTCACCGCGGCCTCCGCCGAGCTGGTCGAGGCCGGCGTCCCGCAGCCCCTCGCGGACCGCTGCGCCGCCGCGTCCGCCGCGTACTCGGCACTGGACATCGTCGAGGTGGCCTGGGACAGCAGCCGGGCTCCGGTCGAGGTCGCGGAGTGCTACTTCGACCTGGTGGACCGGCTCGGCATAGGAGCCATGCGGGACCGGATCACGGCCCTGCCGCGCACCGACCGCTGGCAGACCATGGCCCGCGCCGCGGTGCGCGAGGAGCTCTACACCGCGCAGGCGGCGTTGACCTTCGACGTGCTCGCGGCGGCCCCGGGCGAGTCGGACCCGGAGGCGCGCTTCGCGGCGTGGGTGGAGAAGAACCACGCGGCGGTGGAGCGCGCGCAGGCGATCCTCAGCGAGATCTCCTCGGCGGACACCTTCGACCTGGCCATCCTCTCGGTGGCCCTGCGGGTCATCAGGACCCTGCTGCGGACCAACGCGATGTAGGGCGGTCGAGGTAGCGCGCGGCCACGTTGTGCAGACGCGCCGGTGCGCCTCGGCGCGTTGCCACAAAGTGATCTACAGGGTGACCCTGTAGATCACTTTGTGCTTCCGGGGCGAAGGGGCGCGGCGTGTTGGCACAGGGTCGGATCTGAAAGCCCGGTCAGCGGGCCGCGGCGGTGCTGCCGGCGGCGGAGCGGGCCAGCGCCGCGCGCTGCGCACTCTCGACGAGCAGCGCCAGGTCTGTGGGCGTGCCGGGCAGCACCGGGAGCGAGCCCGTGCCGGCCAGGCCGGCGCCGCGGGCGGCCAGCGGGTCGCCGAGCCTGCGCCAGTCGTCCACCGCCACGCTCGCCCGGGCCGTCGCGCTCGAGGCCATCCGTCCGCTGACCCGCGGCACCTGTACCGGCAGCACCCGGCCGTCCGGCAGCGCGAGCCAGCCGCGGCCCGGCAGGCTCGGGCGTACGGCCGCCGCGTCCGGGAGGGAGACTAGGCGCCTCGACTCTTCCGGGCCGTAGGTGCGCAGCGCCAGGCGCAGGTCGAGTTCCTCGCACAGCTCGCCGTCGAGCAGCCGCCTGGCCGGTCCGTCGTCCAGGGTGATGCCGAGCAGCAGGTGCAGGCCGGAGGCCGGGCCCTCCTGCGCCAGCTCCGTCAGCTCCTTGATGAACCACGGGTGCCGGGCGGCGAGCCGGTCGAGGCCGTCCACGCCGAGCAGCAGCCGACGGCCGCGCTTGCCGTGCATGGCCTCGCGGGTGGCGCCGAGCACGCCGCGAAGCTCGGCCTCGCCCGGCGTCTCCACATGCACCGCCACGTGCGGCAGCCGCGCGCACTCGCCCCAGGACGGACCGTTGCCGCCGGAGACCAGCAGCACCCGCAGCCGTTCCGGCGGCGTCGGCAGCGCGGCGGAACACATGACGGAACGCAGCGCCTCGGACACCCCGGAACCCGAGGCGCCGCCGATCAGGATGTGATGGCCCGCCAGCTCCGCCCGTACCGCTCCGTGGCTGTCCGCCCCGAGCACCACCGGCAGGCGCTGCTCGCCCGCTCTGGTCTCCGTCCAGCGCGCTGAGAGCTTCGACGGGGTGAGCAGGTCGAGCTCCAGCAACGGCAGCAGCCGCGCCTCCTCGGGCAACTGCCGCTGGTTCGTGCCGTGTATCCCCTGCACGCCGCCTTCGCGGGAATCCCGCAGCGGGGCGAGGGCGTGCGCGAACCGCAGCGCCCACTGCGGGGACGTCAGGTCGGCGAGTATTCCCTCTATGGCCAGCGCAGCCGGCCGCTCGAGGCGCAGTCGCGTGTGCACCTCGCCGCCGACCGTCGCCACCGCGCCGACGCCCGCGGGCAGCTCATCCGCCCGGTCCGCCAGCACTATCGCGTGCATGCCCACCCGCGGCCCCTCGGTCAGCAGGCGCAACAGCTCCGGCGAATACGTCGGGTACGGCGTCCCGGCCGAGTCGCCGCGGTCCAGGATCAGCACCGTGCGGCGTCCCGGCCAGGGCTCGTCGCTGCCGCGCAGGGCGCCCTGCCGTGCCTCGAGACGCACGGTGAGCTCGGCGATCCGTGCCGCCATCTGGCTGTCGTCGAACCCGACCATCGCCCGGCAGTTCTGACCGTCCTGCGGCGCGCAGTGCGGCAGCCAGGTCGTCCAGCGCCAGCGCTGCGAGCCGGCGTCCGGACAGAGCACCACCAGGTCGACGTCGAGCGGGGAACAGAGCGTGGCCAGCTGCGCCACCAGACATCGGGCCAGCGCGCGGACCGAGTACGAGCCCGAAGTCCCCGTCTCGTCGCCCGGCTGCCCCGAATCCTCCGCTGAGTCCCGTAGCGATTCCCCTGTTGAGTGATGCGCCGGTTCTCGGCCCGTCCCGCCCGCCGCGACCAGCCCGAGCACCCCGATCTCGGCCAGGTCCACCGTCACCGGAGCGGCCGGCACCCGCGGCCGGAAGCTGCGCGAACCCTGGCTCACGGTGACCGCGGACGGCAGCCGGGCCGTGCCGAGCCGCAGCTCGAGCAGTTCCGGTTGGTCCCTGGCCCGGCTCCACAGGCCGAGGCCCGGGCGCAGCGCCGCGGTCAGCAGCGAGGCCGGGTCCGGGTGCCTGGTCCTGCGCAGCCCGGACTCGACCGCCAGCGCCGCCGAGATCTTCGCCTCGGTGGCCGACTTCGCCTGCTCGAACGCTGCCTGCGCGCGGCGCCGGGCGGCCGGCAGTCCGCGCGGCCCCGGCGGCTGGGGCAGTTCGAAGCGGGGGGACGGCACGAGCGGGCTCACCCGCGGCCGTACCCGCACCAGCACCCGGCCGAGGCGATCGGGCTCGGCCTCGAGCGGCTCCTCGCCCAGCCGCAGCAGCAGCGTCGTCTCACCGAGGCGCACCGGCGTCTGCGGCGGCAGCAGCACCGGCTCGGGGCCGATCCGGCTGCCGCCGACCACCGTGCCGTTCGTCGAGCCACAGTCGGCGAGCCGCACCCAGTCCGTGCTGACCGAGAGCTCGGCGTGCCGCCGGGACAGATCCGGGTCCTCGATCCGGATGTCCGCCTCCACGCCGCGGCCGACGGTCAGGCGCATTGCGGCGTGACCGGGCGCGGGCGGCGTGAGCAAGTGCACCCCTCCGGCGTCCGGGCCGCCGATCACGTGCAGTTCGAGGTTTCCGGGCGGGGGCAGCGCCGCGGCGGGCTGATCCGCCGTCAGCACCGCGCCGTCCACCAGCGGCGGCACGCCGAGCGGGTGATCCGCGGACAGCAGCGTCGCCCCCACGTGGAAGACCGGCTCGGCCAGCCCGGCCAGGTTCGCCAGCTGACCGGCCGCCGCCCGAAGCGGCGTCCCGGCCGGCGCCGTGACCAGCACGTCGAGCAGCGAACTCGGGTTAGCGCCGCCGGCCGTGGCCCGGCCCGGGGCACGGGCGGGCCCGGTCGGCACACTGACGGACAGTCGCAGCTGCATCGGATACGCGGTCCTTGTGCGGGCGGGTCGGGGGGCTACCAAAGATTACGGTAACGGTAACGGTAGCCGAGAGCTCTGACAGTCCCGACGAGACGACGGCGCCGAGAGCCGAGGACTCTGACAGACTCGCAGCACTCCGCAGATCGCGCCGGACGGCCGAGGGAGCGCGGGAACGTGCCTTCTGACTGCCCGTCTGACAGATTTAAGGTAGCGATTGGGGTACAAACCGCCATCCCAGACTTCGGCCGTTCACGACTGCGCACTACGCTGGCCTGGCACCACCGCCTTCAGTGCACCACGCACCACCACGCTGACTGCATCACCGCACCGCCATGACCGCATCACCGCACCGCTCGCACCACCGTACGCCGCCAGGCCGGGGAGGAAAGGGTTTCCGTGGGTCAGCCGATCGGCAGCCGCTATGAGCTGGAATCGCAACTGGGCCGTGGCGCCTTCGGTTCGGTCTGGCGGGGCCGGGTACGCGACACCGGCGAGGCCGTCGCGATCAAGGTCCTGCTCGAGGAACTGGCCAACGACGCCGACGTGGTCACCCGCTTCCTGCGGGAGCGCACCGCGCTGGTCGCCATGCGGCACCGCTCCCTGGTCGCCATCCGCGACCTGGTGGTCGAGGGCGACGTGCTCGCCCTGGTGATGCAGCTGGTCGAGGGCCCCGACCTGCGCGCCTACCTGCGCGGCCGCGGCACCCTCGGCGCCACCGAGACCGCGCTGGTGGTCGCGGACGTGGCCGAGGCGCTGGCCGTCGCGCACGCCGCCAAGATCATCCACCGGGACGTGAAGCCGGCGAACGTGCTGCTCAAGCCGGAGGACGGCGGCTACCGGCCGCTGCTGACCGACTTCGGCATCGCCCGCCTCGCCGACGCCCCCTCCGTCACCCGCACCAGCCAGGTGGTGGGCACCCCGTACTACCTGGCGCCCGAGGTGATCTCCGGCCAGCAGCCCAGCCCGGCGGTGGACGTCTACGCCTGCGGCATCATGTTCTTCGAACTGATGACGGGCCGCCCGCCGTTCCGCGGCAGCGACGCCATGGAGGTCTTCCAGGCCCACCAGACCCAGCCGCCGCCGCGCCCGGACGGCGTGCCGGACGCGATCTGGACCGTGATCGCCTCGGCGCTGGCCAAGGACCCGGCCAGGCGCCCGGACGCCACCGGGCTCGCCGCCCGGCTGCGCGCCGCGGTCGGCAGCGGACAGCCGGGTTCCGGCCGGCTGCCGGTCCACCCGCGCGAGGGCACCGTCGTGCTGCCCAAGCTGGCCGGCGAGGCCGAGCCCGCGGCGCCCAAGGCCGCCCCGCCGAGCCGCACCCCGGCCGCCGCCCCCGCGGCGGCAGCGGCCGCTGCGGCGGCCGCACCCACCCGGCCGATCAGCGCCTACGCGGCCCAGGCGACCGCCGCCCCGCCCGCCCCTGCTGCGCAGCCCGTCCAGCGCCCGGGGGCGGCCGGCCTGCAGCCGGCGCCGACCGTCCAGCGCCCGGCGGTGCAGCCGAGCGGGTACCCGCAGCAGCCGGTCTTCCCCGGCCCCGCCGCCCCGCGCTCCACGCCGCGCGACGCCACGCCGGGCAGGGGTGCATACGCGCCGCAGTCCCAGCAGACCGCGTTCCGGCCGCCGCAGCAGCGCCCCGCGCCGCAGCAGCGCCCGGTGGTCGCCCCGGCGCCGCTGCGCCAGGCGCCGCGCCAGCCGCGTCCGACGAGCTACGACGCGGCGCCCAAGGCCGGCCTCGGCTGCCTCGGCCGGCTCGCCATCCTGTTCATCGTGCTCGCCCTCGCCGCCCTGATCGGTGTCGAGATCGGCAACCGGATCGCCAAGGACCACGGCGAGACCGATCTGCTGTTTCGCAATTCCGGTGTCTCGGTGACAAGCGCGGTGACCGGATCCAGTCGTTAGCCAGTGGGTCGCCACGCTGAAACGGCGTGGCGCCACTAGGGTGAATCCCGTTCCTTCAGCGGCCGAGCGGAGCGAGCAGTGACGCGCAGGATCGGGAGCCGGTACACGGTTTCCAGAGTCATCGGCCGAGGCACCTGCGGCACCGTCTGGTCCGGCCAGGGGCCCGCCGGCCCGGTCGCGATCAAGCTGCTGCGCGAGGACCTGACGGCGGATCAGACCCTGATCGCCCGCTTCGTCCAGGAACGCACGGTACTCACCAGCCTGCGCCACCCGCGCATCGTCTGCGTGCGCGACCTCGTCGTGGACGGCACCGACCTGGCCCTGGTGATGGACCTGATGCCGGGACCCGACCTGCGCGGGAAGCTCGAGCGCGACGGCGCGCTGCCGCCCGTCGAGGCCGCGGCGATCTGCGCGGACATCGCCGAGGCGCTCGCCGCGGCGCACGAGCGCGGCATCGTGCACCGGGACGTCAAGCCGGAGAACGTGCTGCTCGACGCCGCGGGCCGGGCGTGTCTCACCGACTTCGGCATCGCCCGACTCGTCGACGGCCCCCGGCGCACCAGGGCCACCCGGATCGTGGGCACTCCCGACTACCTCGCCCCCGAGGTGATCGAGGGCTGCCCGCCGGGACCCGCTGTGGACGTCTACGCACTGGCCACCGTCCTTTTCGAGCTCACCACCGGCTGGACCCCGTTCGGCGGCGGCCATCCGGGCGCGGTGCTGCGCCGGCACGTGACCGAGCCCGCGCCGCGGGTGCCCGGGATGCCGGAGCCGCTCGCCGAACTGCTGGAGCGCTGCCTGGCCAAGGCCCCGGCGGCCCGCCTTTCCGCGGGCGAGTTCGCCGCCGAGCTGCGCGACCGCGAGCCGGCCCTGCGCGGTCAGGGCGCGCTGCGGGTGACCTCGCCGCGCGGGGAACAGGCTTACGACTCGAGCGTGATGACGCACGCGGGCACCGTGCCGTTGGTGCATTCCGACGCTGATCCACTGGCGGACGACTCCCGCTCCACGCACGTCAACATGATGCAGGCGATCAAGGAACCGCTCGATCCAGACGATGAGCTCGACCCGGACACCGGCGAGCGACACCGTGGCCGATGGATCCTCGCCGCGGTCGGCGCGGGCCTGATCCTGTTGTCGCTGCTCGGATATCTGCTCAGTCAGGGCAATGGGAAGGCCTCGGGTGCCGGCGACGCGGCAGACGCCCACACCGTCGGCGCGTCGTCGGCTGCGGCTGAGCCGAGCGCCACGGGCACCGGGCTGACCGCGCTGCCGGCGTCCGGCGACTTCGGCTTCTCCGCGTACTCGAACCTGCCCGCGCCGTCCTCGCGCATCGTCGGCGCCGTCCAGCTCACCTACGCCGACGGTTTCCTGTACGCCGCGGCCACCGGCGCCGACGGGAACGTGCGAGTCGCCGCGGTCCCGGCCCGGCAGGGCGCCTCCGTGGACTGGACCATAGTGCCGGGCGTGGCGAGCAGCATGCAGCCCGCGCTCGTCGGGACCGCCGACGGCCGACTCGAGCTCTACGTCACCTCGGCCGACGGCCTGGTGCAGCGCGCCGTACTGAGCGCCCCCGGCGGCGGCTGGTCGCAGTGGACGCCGCTGGGCGCCGCGCACGTGGCCGGAGCGCCGGCCGCCGCCGCGGTCGGCGCCCACACCGTGGTGTTCGCCGCGTCGACCGGCGGCGGCCTGCTGCAGTCCGCGATCGGCGCGAACGGCGTGTTCTCCGGCTGGCACGCGCTCCCGCAGGCCGGGTCGATCCTGCCGCAGGTGGCGGTGGCCGCGCAGGGTTCCGCCGTCGCCGTCTACGTGGTGCGCGCCTCCGACGACGCCACCCTGCGTGTCTACGACAGCGGCACCGGCTGGCAGTACGCGTGGCCCACCGGTGCCACCGGGCAGCCCGCCACCGCGTACGCCGCGGACGGCCACCCCGACCTGTTCGTCCTCTCCCCCTCCGCCGGCCTGCAGGTATTCCAGTTCTCCGGCGCCGATCTGCACGGCACCATGACCTGGGTGCCCGCCGGAGTGGCCGCCGTCGACCCGCCCGGAGTCACCGCGGTGCCCGGCGGCGGCATCGCCCTGGCCGCCGTCGGCGACGACGGCTCGGTGGGCGTCTACACCACCACGCGTTGACGGGCCGGGAATCTAGGTCCGGCTCCGCCGGGCTCAGCAGTGCGTTCGCGGCACTGAGCCGGAGGAGAACGGCGCGCCCAGGGTCGCGTAGTCTTAAGGCTTGTGTCGGTAGACCTTGCAGAAGAGCTCAAGAACCTCAAGTCCACGATGGCCTCGATCGAGGCGGTGGTGGACCTCGATACCCTGCGCGAGGAGATCAAGCGGCTCAACGAGGAGGCCGCCGCGCCGGACCTGTGGGACGACCAGGCCAAGGCGCAGCAGGTGACCAGCCGCCTGTCCAACCTGCAGGGCGAGCTGAGCCGGGTGGAGAACCTGCGCCGCCACCTCGACGACCTCGAGACCCTCTACGAGCTCGGCTCGGCCGAGGACGACGCGGAGACCCTGGCGGAAGCCGAGGCCGATCTGCCCGCCGTGGCCAAGTCCGTCTCCGAGATGGAGGTGCGCACGCTGCTCAACGGCGAGTACGACTCGCGTGAGGCGCTGGTCACCATCCGCTCCGAGGCCGGCGGCGTCGACGCGGCGGACTTCGCCGAGATGCTGCTGCGGATGTACCTGCGCTACTGCGAGCGGCACAACTTCCCGACCGAGGTCTACGACACCTCGTATGCGGAGGAGGCGGGCATCAAGTCCGCGACCTTCCAGGTGAAGGTGCCCTACGCGTACGGCACGCTCTCGGTCGAGCAGGGCACGCACCGGCTCGTGCGCATCTCGCCCTTCGACAACCAGGGCCGGCGCCAGACCTCGTTCGCGGGCGTCGAGGTGCTGCCGGTGGTCGAGCAGACCGACCACATCGACATCCCCGAGGACGAGCTGCGGGTGGACGTCTACCGCTCCTCGGGCCCCGGCGGCCAGGGCGTGAACACGACCGACTCGGCCGTGCGCCTGACGCACCTTCCCACCGGCATCGTGGTCTCCTGCCAGAACGAGCGCTCCCAGCTGCAGAACAAGGCTTCCGCGATGGCGGTGCTGCAGGCCAAGCTGCTCGACGTGAAGCGGCACGAGGAGCAGGCCAAGATGGACGCGCTCAAGGGCGACACCGGCGGCTCCTGGGGCAACCAGATGCGCTCGTACGTGCTGCACCCGTACCAGATGGTCAAGGACCTGCGCACGGACTTCGAGACCGGCAACACCTCGGCGGTGCTCGACGGGGAGATCGACGGCTTCATCGAGGCGGCCATCCGCTGGCGCCGGCAGAGGTAGTTGTGGGAGATCGACGGGCTGTGTTCATCAAGGCGGCCATCCGCTGGCGCCGGCAGAGGTAGTTGTGGGAGATCGACGGGCTGTGTTCATCAAAGCTGCCATCCGCTGGCGCCGGCAGCGCTAGCCGTCAGCCGAAGCAGCCGGCGCCGGCTGTCGGCGGCAGCAAAGAGCCCGGGTGTCATCTGTGACACTCGGGCGACAAAGGGTTCGAACAAGGTCGAAAAGGGACATGCCGGAACCGGCGTCCGTCGCGGATTTGCCGACAGGGCGCCGGTTTCCGCGTCAGCGCACGGTAATGCGCTGCTCACGCGAGGGTCAATCGCAGTCCTGCGCGGCAAATGTGACCGGAGCCACATCCGGGTCAGGCGAAGCGCACGTCCAGGGCCACTATGGCGATCAGCGCGGTGATGACGGCAAGCAGCATCCACCAGGTGGCGTTAAGTCCGTTCCGCCCGTATCCGTACTGGTCACGCGTAGCGCGGCAGACCCGGCAGCGTCCTTCGGACACCCTCCCGGCACAGTTGGCGCACACCAGGTCGTCTAGTCGCATCGTCTCCTCCTCGTTACCTCTTAGAACGCCCTGGCGCCTCCATCCGTTCCCTCCTACCCGGGCGCGGCGCCCTACACTCCAGGGAAGTTCGCGCAACTCCCTCCGGCGGGGGCGGCGTCACTCACTACACTGCCGGACGTGATGCAACCGTGATTAGCTTCGAGAACGTCAGCAAGACGTACCCGGGCCAGGAACGCCCCGCCCTGAGCGAGATGTCCCTGGAGATCGAGCGAGGCGAGTTCGTCTTCGTGATCGGTTCCTCCGGCTCCGGCAAGTCGACCTTCATGCGGCTGGTCCTGCGCGAGGAGCGGCCCACCACCGGGCGCGTCATCGTGGCCGGCAAGGACCTGAGCCGGCTCTCGAACTGGAAGTTGCCGCACCACCGCCGGCTGATCGGCACCGTGTTCCAGGACTTCCGGCTGCTGCCGAACAAGACCGTGCACCAGAACGTCGCGTTCGCGCTCGAGGTGATCGGCAAGCCGAAGAGCCACATCGTCAAGGTGGTGCCCGAGGTCCTTGACCTGGTCGGCCTGGCCGGCAAGGAGGACCGGCTGCCGAGCGAGCTGTCCGGCGGTGAGCAGCAGCGCGTCGCGGTGGCCAGGGCCTTCGTCAACCGGCCGATGATCCTGATCGCGGACGAACCCACCGGAAACCTCGACCCGGAGACCAGCGTCGGCATCATGAAGCTGCTCGACCGGATCAACCGCACCGGGACGACGGTGGTCATGGTCACCCACGACCAGGCCATCGTCAACCAGATGCGCAAGCGGGTGCTCGAGCTCGACCAGGGCGCCCTCGTGCGCGACCAGGCCCGCGGCGTCTACGGCTACGTCCGCTAGACCGCGCCCGCCCGCCCCCCACACGAGAAGACTTCGGCAGGGACTGACACCGACATGCGGATCCAGTACGTACTCCAAGAAATCGGCCACGGCCTGCGTCGCAATCTGACCATGGTGATCGCGGTCATCGTCTCCACCGCCGTCGCGCTGACGATGGTCGGCGCCGGGCTGCTGATGTGGCAGCAGACCAAGGCCATGGAGGGCTATTGGTACGGCAAGGTCGAAGTCGCCGTCTACATGTGCAACCAGAACGACGTCGGCAACTCGCCCAACTGCAAGAGCGCGGTCACCGACGCCGAGTCCTCCGCCATCAAGGCCACCCTGCTCAAGACCCCGTACGTCCAGACGGTCTACCCCGAATCGCAGGCGCAGGCGTTCAAGAACTACGAGGACGAGTACGGAAAGACGGCGCTCGGCCAGAACGCGACGCAGAGCTTCCTGGAGTCGGACTACCGGGTCAAGCTCACCGACCCGTCCAAGTACCAGGTGGTCGAGGGCGCCGTGGGCGGTCTGCCGGGCGTGGCCTCGGTGGTGGACGAACAGCAACTGCTCCAGCCGCTGTTCACCTTCATCCACATCGCCGAGTACTCGGCCTCCGGCATCGCCGCCGTCATGCTGGTGCTGGCCTTCCTGCTGATCTTCAACACGGTCCGACTCTCCGCGTTCAGCAGGCGGCGTGAGACCGGCATCATGCGGCTGGTCGGCGCCTCGAACTTCTACATCCAGATGCCGTTCCTGCTGGAAGGAGCGGTGGCCGGCCTGTTCGGCGGGGCGCTCGCCACGGGCGTGCTGATCGCGATCAAGTCGGTGTTCATCGACGGAATCGTCGCCCCGCACCTGACCTCGATCCAGTTCATCGGCTGGGGACCGTTCGTCTTCATCGTGCCGATACTGCTGGGCGCGGGCGTCCTGATGGCTGTGATCGCATCCGCGTTCACGCTGCGTAAGTACTTGCGCGTCTAAGAGATAATCGAGGCATGGTCAAGGAGCGCGGGCAGAAAGTCGTCGCCCGGAACAAGAAGGCGCGGCACGAATACTTCATCGAGGACACCTGGGAGGCCGGGATCGTACTGACCGGCACCGAGGTGAAGTCGTTGCGGGAGGGCCGCGCCTCCCTGGTCGACGGCTTCGCGCAGATGCGGGACGGCGAGCTGTGGATGTACAACGTCCACATTCCTGAGTACAACCAGGGCACCTGGAACAACCACGCGCCGCGGCGGCTGCGCAAGCTTTTGCTGCACCGCGCGGAGCTGCAGAAGCTGATCGGCAAGACCAAGGAGTCCGGCCTGACGCTGATCCCGCTGGAGCTGTACTTCAAGGACGGCAAGGCGAAGGTCGAGCTCGGTCTCGCGCGAGGCAAGAAGGACTACGACAAGCGGCAGACCTTGCTGGAGCGCACGATGAAGCGCGAGGCGGAGCGGGCCATGACCTCGGTGCGCCGCCGCCAGCGCAGCTAGGGGCCGGCGATCGGCGGCAATCTGCTAGGCCGATCGGGTCGGTGACAACCGCGCGGGGAATTGCCCATGCCGCCGCCTCGTTCCGCTGATCATGAGAGCCATCACTTATGCCGCGTACGGTGACGAGTCGGTCCTGACCCTCGACGAGCACTACCCGGACCCGAAGCCCGGGCCGGGAGAGCTGCTGGTCCGGGTGAAGGCGGCCGGCGTGAACCCGATCGACTGGAAGGTCACTGCGGGATACCTCCAGGGGCACCTGGACGTGCGTCTACCGGCGATCCCGGGCTGGGACGTGGCCGGGGTGGTCGAAGAGGCCGGCGAAGGGGTGACGGGCTTCGAGCGCGGCGACGAGGTGTACAGCTACGCCCGACTGCCGATCGTGCAGCAGGGCACTTACGCAGAGCTCGTAGTCATCCCGGCGGCATACGTGGCGCGGCGCCCGAAGCGGGGCGACTGGGCGCAGGCGGGTGGCCTGCCGCTGGTCGGCCTCACCGCCCTGCGCAGCCTCGACGCGGTAGGCGTGGGCGAGGGCGACACGGTGCTCGTGCACGCGGCAGCCGGCGGCGTCGGCTCGGTGGCGGTGCAGATCGCCAAGTCCCGAGGCGCCAGGGTGATCGGCACCGCGTCCGCCAGAAACCACGACTACCTGCGTGAACTAGGCGCCGAGCCGGTCGAATACGGCGACGGCCTGGCAGACCGCGTGCGGGCGCTGGCCCCAGACGGCGTGGATGCCGCCGCAGACTACGCGGGAGCGATGGCCGAGGTCTCGGCGAGCGTGACCAAGGATCCGAGCAGGATCGTCTCCGTCGCCGACCGTTCGGCGGAGCAGGTGGGCGGAAAGTACGTCTTCATCGAGCCGGACGCGAAGAGCCTCGAGGAGCTCGCCCGACTGGTCGACGCCGGAAAGCTGACCGTGCACGTGGCGACGGCGCTGCCGCTCGAGCGCGCCGCCGAAGCGTACACGCTGTCCAAGCAGGGCAAGGTGCGCGGCAAGATCGTGCTGGTACCGTAGCCGAGGCCGCATTTGGAGCGTGCCGGAGCCGTAGCCGGAGCAGTGCCCGAGCCGCGAACCCGGCGGCACCTGTTCGCTGATCGCAAACATGTGGCTGAGGCCCCGCGGCACCGGCTATCCTGGTAGCAGCCGCGTCGCCTAGGCGTGGGCCGTTGTTTGAGAACTGCACACGTACGCTCTTCTGCTGTCGCCCCGCCGTAAGCACGGTACGGGCGGCGGCCGTGCCCGTGTGTGGTTCTGCCACCTGGGGGTGAACGGTTTCGACATTGGACGTTGACGCAGGGGAAGCGGGCCGAGGAAGCCGTGATGATCTCGTTAACCAATAACACGGCAAAAAAACAAATGCCAACTCCAAGCAGATGGCCCGCACTGAGATGGCTCTCGCTGCCTGATCTAGCTTTTCGCTAGTTCAGCACGACAGCTTTCGCAGTGCCTTGTCGCCCCAGGGACGCCCCCGACCTGGCCGCGGCATAATCTAGGGGGCTAAACCTCACACTCAGGCCACGGGTGTGTGAGGGAAACCTACGTGGCTGGGCTTGTCGCCGACCCGTCCCGGGGATCGGCGGAGCCGAGAAACTCATTCGGGACTACGCCCGTAGAAGCCCTGCAGAGCCGCCGATGGACCCGGGTTCGATTCCCGGCACCTCCACAGTTGTGTTTATGCATATTGAGATGGCCGCATCGTCCCGAGCGACGGTGCGGCCTTCGTCGTCTGTAGTGCGCGAGCGGAGCCCTCTACCGCTGTGCCTGGTGCCTGCGCAAGGCACAGCGGGTGCGTCACCCGCCCACCCGTCCCGGTTCCAGCCCAACCCAGTCGCGTCGGCAGCGTGAGGCAAGACCACCGGTTCTAGCCCGGTCGCGCGAACAGTGTTCCTCTCGGTGTCGCGGCGGTCTGCCGCGACACGAGCGTCTGTCGGTGGCTGTACCTACGCTTGCCGCTCATGGGCGTATACCTGGTGAGCGCAAGTACGTACTACTTTGACGATGACTCGTGCTGGCCGGCGGTGTTCACTGAGCTATCCGCCGCGCTGCGGCATAGGGGCATTCACAGGGGCATGCAGAGCCCGGTCCACATTCCAGACTACGTCCGCCTCCCACGCGGCTCAGGTCACGAGTTCGAAGAGAAGCTCATCCCTCCCATGACAGGGTTCTCGGCCCTGTGCTCGGCTGAGCTCGTCGGCGACGATGCCGATGCGTTCGATTGGAGCCTTCTCATTCCCATCGACTTCGAAGGGGCGATCGAGCTCCCGGTTCGATCGAGCTACAGCAATACGACGACGGTGCGCAGCGCCCAGCGGATGCTGCCCGCCGCTCAACGACTCGCTTCGCTTCTAGAGATGCCTGCCAACCTTCCAGAGCAGTGCGACAACCTCCAGTTGACCGAGTTCTTCATGGACCGCGACGAGACCGAGCCGACCGAGGCGACACAGGGTGCACGCTGGTGCGATGACCCTGGCACCGCGTTCTACGTCGCGATGTACCTGCGCGCTGCTGAGCACTCGATTCACCTCAACTGCCCGATGTTCTACACGTAGCGACAAGGGTGAGCTTGAGCGTGATCTCTGCTCTCCACCGTCCTTTCAGGTTTGAGTAAGCCAACGCCATCTCCACGCGCTCCTGGAAGGCCGCGTGTGGCTTCTGATTCATGTCCGTCTTCTCGGCGCCCCCGGCTCCTCCGGTGCCGACCGTTCAGTCAGTGTCCTTCGATACGATTGTTCGAGTGGATTAGCCACCAGGGGAAGGGGATCGATGTGGGCGGGACAGGGTGGGAGCACGTCGTTCGCTACGCGGGCAGCGTGGAAGAGTCGCTCGACAAGCTCCATCGCGAGGTGTTCGCGTCAGGCAGATTCCAGTACTGGGTCGACGAAGACGGTCTGGAGGTACCAGCGTCCTACGAAGACTTCGTCTCACGCAGGATCAGCTACAACGAGCCCGAAGGTGGAACGCACTCGGTGCTCGATGTCTACAAGGTTGCGGCTGCCGCCGACTACGAAGATGACCTGAGGGCCGAACGTTACTACGACAAGCTCTACCCCCTTTCCGATCAAGAAGCGATCCGCGTGTTCGGGACTGGCCGGCCGACGCTCGACGATTGGGAGCGGCGCAAGGACATCGCCGAGTTCGGGCGCCTGCACCAGGCCAGATTCAGCGGGCGTTGCGTGGTGCTGTTCGACGGAGATGCGGCTGCCTTGCTCGCCGTCTGGGGATCATCCGGCTACTGATCGTCTGGGACTTGGGTCGCATACACCTTCCCCGTTGACCACGGTGACAGCACTGTCCCGATCACAATGGCGTGGGACGGGCAGCGGTGGTGCCTATCGAACCAGGACTACCAGCAGGCATTGCTCGATGGCGGCCACGAACTCTCCGTCCCGCTCCGACATGGCTTCACTACAGGTGGCGGGTGGTCGACGGCACGACGGGAACCGACCATACCCATGACGGGCAGGTGTCGAGGTATTCCTTTTGGTCGCTGTGGAACGTCAAGCATCCGATGAACCAAACGCCGCCGGCCCCACCGGCCTGGCCGGGGTTGGGCTGCGCCTTCGGCGAGACGATGACCGCGAACAGCGCGAATTCCTTCTCGTTGCCGGTCTGGCCGGGGGCGGGCGTGAGGAAGTCCTTGTACGCGCGCATGGCCGTTCCGTCTCCGGCAGCCGGCTTTTGGAGACGATGGAAGAAACCGTTGACGAGGCGGCTGTGCGGATGTCCTGCCAGCCAGTCGGCCGTAGGCTGGAAGCTGTAAATGGCACGTGCATGCAGCAGCGCCCACTGCGTCACCGTCGCGATGGACGCGCTCGTACCGGTTCCGGCGGCCCCTTCGCCTGCGTGGCTCGTATCGCCGACGAATCCGGTGCACAAGGGCTGCGTACCGTCGTAAGCAGTCTCATATACGGCTACTGGCGCAGTGCCACAGATCGAATCGGTTCCGCTCGCAGAGGGTGTGGAGGCGGACTTCGCCGAACCGCACCCGGCGAGGCCAGTGCAGCAAATGACGACGAGCGCCAGCATGGTGGCTAGGCGCTCACGAACTCTCCGCACGCGCATGCGCATACGCAGAATGCTTCCACGGTTTCAGCTGCTGCGGGTACGAACGGGGATTCTGCAGAACGAATTTGACGCCGATTTGACTCTGATCACTCTGGCATCGGCGAGCGTGCACGCCGTTCAGCGGGCTAGACGGGTTTGAGTAAGCCCTCAACATAACTGTCCATTTTCATTCAGGCCAGGCAGTCGAGTTCGGCTGCCTGGCCTGTCGCCTGCACGTTCACGGGCATTCGTCGGTCGTGTTGCCGGGCATCACTGTGCGAATCGTTGCGCCACCTTCTCGAGCACCTCCAGCCCCGGAGCGAACAGGTTTGCCACCGGGAATGAGGCATACGTCGGCTTGGTCGCGATCCCTGCCGCTTCTGCGGTGGGCAGCAGCACACCGCGCACGAAGGCTTCGAATCCCGCCAGCTCGTCCCACACTTCGACGATGCGTATCCCGTGCGTGGTCGGGCCGGCGACGTGCAGATGGATGCCTTCCGCCGGCGTGCCCTGCACGCCCATCCGGGACACGATCTCGAAGTAGTCGGCCTCCGTCTCCTCCCAATCCATCACGATCACAACCGTCATCTCGCGAGCTCCTTCGTCTCCCCGGCCGATGGTCACGGCCGCGTGTATCTCAAAGCTAGAAGCTGCCGGGCACACCACCGGGCGGTCGAACGCGACAGGATGGGAACCGAACACGACAGCGTCGGTACCGGATCCGTCGGACTGCGCGCGGCGACTATGGCAGGGGGCTGACCAGCATGGCCGATGATTTCCGCGCAAGCGTTCGGGGGACGGTCTCCTCCCACGTGACGCGCCTTGTCCTGCGTACCGCGCGGGACGCGGGGGTCCGCGACCCTGACGCCAGCCACCTGCCGGGACTCGCCGCGGAGGTGATCGACGACGACTTCGCGCGGCCGCCGACCGAGTCGCTGTTGCGATTGTGGGAGCTGTTCACGGCCACAGCACGCATGCCGGGCGCCGGACTGCGTGTCGCGGATAACGCCGCGCTCGGCCGGCTGCATGTCTGGGACTACCTGTTCATCAGTGCCGGCAGCCTCGCAGCTGGCGCACGCCTGGCCGCCGAGCGGCTACACCTACTGGTCGATCCGTCGGCTGTGATGACCGTCGAGGAGGACGGTGATCTGCTCACGATCGGCTATGGCTCGGAGGCGTCCTGGACCGAGGCCGCCGACGGCATCCACGAGTTCGTCATGGCGCTGATCCTCCGGCGGGCCCGCGAGACCGTCGGCCGGGATGTGGTGCCGGTCCATGTCGGTTTCGCCCACCCCGCGCCGCGTTCACACCGTCATCTCGCGGACGCGTTCGGCTCGCCTCACCTGGACTTCGGCCGCCCCGCCAACTCGGTGACGTTCCTGGCCGCCGACACGCGGACTGCGAAGCCTGCGGATACCGCACTCACCCGAATCCTGTCGCAGTACGCCGATATCCTCGCCTCCCACGCCCGACCTGCACAGGACTGGTGGGAACGGTTCGAACAGCACCTCGCCCTGGCCAACGCTGACGGCACCGCGTCACTCGCGCAGATCGCGCACCGCCTCTCAGTCACGCCGCGGACCCTTCAACGTCGCCTCAACGACCACGGCACCACCTGGCAGCGCGAACTCGACAGGGCCAGAAGCGCACGGGCCGTCGACCTCAAGGCCGCAGGCTCATCCATGGCGGCGATAGCCGCGCGTCTGGGCTACAGTGACCCGCGCTCGCTGCGGCGGGCCATGCGGCGCTGGTGCGCCAATGGTCAGACAGGTTCCTCGCGCTGATCTCGATCGCCGGGCGACGGGGGAGGGACGACGAGGGAAACGTGTAGCGCGTGGAGATGGCGAGGGCTTACCTCAGCCCGCGGGCAGTGGTCGTGGCCCGGCGGGGCCTCACCGTGGCGCTTCACAGTGGAGCCTCACAGTAGGACGACTCGGTGGAGAAGCTCCCTTCGAGGTCTAGATCGACTTTACGGCTCAGCGTCGTAGATTTCGCGACCGCCCTCGCGCAGCCTCGCGATGAGTCGGTCAACGAACTCGGCCTGCGAAGCGAGCAGCTTGCGCCGAGCATCCCGGGGCGTGAACCATTCCCCACGATCGACTTCGGGGAACTCGCGGATTCGGGTGCCCTTGGGCCACTCCATCTCGAAGGTGTTGCTCACGAGCGTTGTCACGTCGAAGTCGTGCTGCGCCGCCCAGGCCGTGACGACCTTGCCGCCGCTCTGCGTGACCGAGTCGAGCGGCAAGAGGCCGGTGCCGTCGAGAGTGAGCCCCGTCTCCTCGCCGAGCTCGCGCAGGGCTGCCTGCAATGGGTCGCTTCCTTCCTCGTACTCGCCCTTGGGGATCGACCATGCGCCGAGGTCTTTCTTGGCCCAGAATGGGCCGCCGGGGTGTACAAGGAGGACCTGCAGCTCTTTGTCAGTGATCTTGTACAAGAGGATGCCCGCACTGAGCTTCTTCATTGCACGACTCAACCCTCCCCTGGGGTCGGCGGCTTGACCTTGTCCAACAGATTGCCGCGGTACACCAGGATTTCGCGGTCCGCTGCTTTGTAGAGCCGCTGCGGCTGCCCGTAGACCGCCTCGACGTCGGCTACTGTAATCCCCTGGCTCGCTGGCGGGACGTTCGCGATGACGAAATCGGCCGTGTATTTGGCTGGATCGAACCAGTCGGACTTGGTTTCCCAGTCGTAGGCGTCGAAGGTACCCGGGGTCTTGACCACGGCCCGCACCTGGACTGCATCGCCGCTTTGGAGCGTCACCGACGAAGCGTCTCCGTAGGTTCCCAGGCCGTAGGTGAGGCCGCGTGCCTGAAGGAAGGAGGCGAGTTGGGGTACTGCGGTGCCCTGCGGGGGGAGGGTTAGGCCGAGGATCAGGGCGTAGGCCGTCAGCGCCACCAGGGGCACTGTCCATAGGATCTTCCTTGATCCGGCCGAATCGGCGAGTCGCTCGGCGACGCCCGGGGTGACGAGCCTGGCCGCGAGTACGGAGCCGCCGCTCAGTACGAAGCAGAGGTCGTATGTACTGCCGAGGGTGGCGTTGGGGGTCAGCGCGAAGCCGGCGATGTTGAGCCCGATGCCGAGGGCGATCAGTTGCTCGCAGGGGTCGGCCCGGTGCCAGCGCAGCAGGACCGCGACCAGCCCGACGACGACTGTGGCCAGGGCCAGCATGCCTACGGAAACCCGCAGGATCGCCATGAGGTTCACGCTCGTGCCCGGCCCGGTGTAGCCGAAGAGCTGTAGCACGTCGATGCCGGCGGTCTTCGCGTTCTCAAGCCACTGAGCTGCGGGAACGATGTCCGTATGCGGTTGGATCATCGTGTAGCCGCCGGCTTGCTTGATCACTTGGCGCAGCTCGCGTTCCGCAGGGACGGAAAGGAGAGCGGCCAGGGCGAAGGGCACGTCCCTGCTCCAGACCCGGCTCCTGAACAGCAGTCGGGAGCAGCCGACCAGGATGACCGGGATCACGCCGCAGTAGAGCACCGTGGCGTCTCCGAGTTGGCCCAGCGTGAGCACGGCGAACAGAAGAACGGGCGCTGCAAAACGCCAGGTCGCGCGGTCGTAGATCAGGAACGCGAGCAGCATGAACACCGCGGTGCCGAAGTGGATCGGCACCGAGAGCATGAGCAGGGGGCCAGGAGGCGAGGCCAGCGGCGCCGTCAACACGAAGAGCACCGCGAGGCAGCGCAGTGCGGCGTGCATGCCTGTGCTGCGGCCCTTGGCCACGATCATGGCGATCGCGAGCACGAGGAGGTAGGTGAGGGTCACCTCGACGTTGGTGATATCCGCCCGGAGCCCCATGACACTCTCCACCAGGCCGAAGAGCGGTAGCTCAAGCGTGTAGTACGTCGCGTCACCGAGGATCCATCCGCGCAGCAGAAAATTGCCGTGGAACATATCCCAGCCCTGCAGCGCATTGTTCGCACCGTCCGAGCTGAGCGGGTGGAATACCGAGATTTTCAGCAGGATCGCGGCGAGCGCGGTTGCCGCTGCGACGATCATCAGCGCACGGACGGCTCGCCCCCGTGTCCGACGGCGCCGGGGCGGCGACTGACCCAATTCCACCTGCGGATACGTTTCTGCGGAGCCGGACTCGGCCAGGGCCGGGTCAGTCACTCTGACCGCTCTTCGGGCCCTTCGGCATGGACTCGACCTGGTCTGTCGAAGCTGCCAGCCTGCTCGTCACGGTGCCGGTCACGGCGTCCACGGTGGCCTCGTAGTGCGGTGTCAGCTTCATGATGTGCTGATAGGCGAAGGCCGAGGGCCGGAGTCCGGCGAGACTCGAATCGATCCTCGACAGGACGCGGCGCCTGCGCGAGGAGATGGCGGGGAAGGGCAGCCCGGTCGAGTGCTCCTCGATGATGTCGAAGCCTGTCTCCACGACGAGCCTGCGCAGCGTGTGCAAGGTGAAGAATCGAAGGTGGGTCTCGTCCAGGATGCCTCGCCGGTCGTAGTCGAACCGGCCGATCAGCACCTTGGCCCTCGGATACCAGTGGCCGAAATTCGGCACCGAGAGCAGGACCTGGCCGCCGGGGCGGAGCACCTTCCAGATATCCCGCAGTAGCCGAGCGGGATTGCTGAGCTGTTCGAGCACGTCCGCGATGACGACGACGTCGAAACCCGTGCCGACCTCGGCCGGGATGCCGTATTCGAGGTCCGCCTGGTGGAACTCGTCCATCTGGCCGGATGCGTCAGGGCTCTGTACGAGAGCGATGCCGACCACGGTGTGGCCGAATTCCCGAGCCCGGCGCGCGAAATCACCGTTGCCGCACTCGAGGTCCAGGATGCGCGACGGCTCCATCCCGGAGAGCAGCGCGAGCAGGACCGCGCGGTTGGATCCGTCGCCGGCTTCGAAGGACCGCTCGGGCGCCCTCGGCACCCAATCCGAGGTGCCGAAGCCCTTGTTGACCCGCTTGTAAGTCCAGACGTCCTTGACGACGTCCACAGCGTACTTCAGACCATTGACGTAGCAGATCTCGTCGCCGTAGAAGGTCGGGATCGGGATCTCCACGATCCTCTTCTCGGCGTGCGCGAGCTGCACGATGATCTGCGTGTCGAAATCGAAGGCGTCAGAGTTGTACTCGAAGGGGATTTCGCACAGGGCTTTGACGCTGTACGCGCGGTAGCCGGAGTGGAATTCGGAAAGATTGGTGCCCAGTATGCGATTCTCGATCGTCGTGAGAATCCGGTTGCCGAGCAGCTTGTACATCGGCATCCCGCCTCGGCGCGCGCCTCCGTCGTCGAGCATCCGCGAACCGAAGACGGCGTCCGCCTCGCCCTTCGCGAGGGGTGCGACCATCTGAGGCAGATATTCCGGCGCATACTGCCCGTCGGCGTGCAGCAGGACGACGATGTCGAGTCCGCGCTCGATCGCGAGCTTGTATCCGGCTTTCTGGTTTCCGCCATAGCCGAGGTTCTTGGTGTGCCGCAGCACGGTGGTGCGCAAGGTCGGATGGTTGCGCGCCCACTCCGCGCCCACCTCGAACGTCTCGTCGCGGCTGGCGTCGTCCATGACGATGATCTCGGAGATCCTCGGCCGGAAGTCGGTGGGAATCCGGTCCAAGGTGTCGTGAAGCGTTTCGGCCGCGTTGTACGCGACAACCAGAATACCGATCGTCGGATCAGTCATCATGGCGCTCTCCGTCGCGCTTGATCGCTTCCTGCCCGGAGCTCCGAGGCACTTTGCGAATCCAGACCTTACCAGCGAAGGCGCATTTCCACCCGGCTTCCGCAGGTCGGCGTGGCGGACTGATTTCGCCCCCGTCGCAATGCGGTTGAATGTACATTTTCCGATCACCTTATGAAACGACTGCGATGGGCCGATAAAAGGTCAGCGTTTGGCCTCGGTGGCCGACAGGTCGACGGACGCGCCCTCGGTATCGATGCGGGGGAGGATCCGGTCCAGCCAACGCGGGGTCCACCAAGCGCGCTTGCCGAGCAGCGTCATGACGGCGGGAACGAGCAGCAGGCGCACGACCGTGGCGTCCACCAGGACACTCACCGCAAGGCCCAGGCCCAGCATCTTGACGACGATGTTGTCGCTGAGGATGAACGCGGAAAAGACGCTGACCATGATCAGCGCCGCGCAGGTGATGACGCGGGCGGTCACCTCGAGGCCGTGCGCGACGGCACCCTTGCTGTCGCCGGTGTGCAGCCAGCTTTCGTGCACCCTGGAGAGAAGGAAGACCTCGTAGTCCATGCTCAGCCCGAAGACGATGGCGAACATCATCATCGGCACGTAGCTTTCGATCGGCACCTTCCCGGATACGCCGAGCGCCGGCCCGCCCCAGCCCCACTGGAAGACCGCGACGACCACGCCGTAGGACGCGGCGATGGACAGCAGGTTGAGCACGGCGGCCTTGAGCGCGACGAGTAGGCCGCGGAAGACGCACAGGATGATGAGGAACGCCAGGCCGACGACGACGGCGATGATCTCGAACAGGCGGCTGGCGATGATCTCCTCGAAGTCGAGCTGCCCGGCCGTCGTTCCGGTGACGTACGCCGTCGCGGCGGTTCCTGCTACCCCGTGCGGCAGCGCCGTGTTTTTCAGGTCGTTGAACAGCGCCTTCGTGGCGGGGTCCTGCGGCGCACCGGTGGAGATGGCCGTGGCGACGAGCACCTTGCCGTCGCCCACGGGTGTGAGCGGGGAGATGCTCGCCGCGTTGGGCAGGCCGGTCAGCGCCTTCTGCAGGTTCGCCGTGAGAGTGGGCTGGTCGGCGGCCGGTACGGCGCTCTGGTCGATGGTGATGGTGAGCGGGCCGTTGGCGCCCGGACCGAAGCCGGTCGCGATCAGGTCGTAGGCGCGACGGTCGGTGAAGCTGGTGGGGTCGGCGCCGTCACCGATGTGGCCGAGCTGGATCGAGAACAGCGGGATCGCCAGGACGGCCAGGACGATGACGCCGCTGCCGAGGAACCACCAGGGCTTACGCTCGACGCGTTGGGCGTAGCGGTGCCAGAAGCTGTGGTCCTCCCGGCCGCCGGGCGCTGTGTTCGCGGCTGCCGTGGCGTCCCCGGCTTCGGCAGCGTACATGGCGTCCCCAGCGTCCGTGGCGCCCCCGGAGTCCGCCGGCACCGGCCCGGCCTCGGCCGTGGGAGTGCGTACGCTCAGGGCGTCGACTTTCCGGCCGATCAGGCCGAGCAGCGCCGGGACCAGGATGAGCGCTCCGAGGACCGCGGTGACGACGGTGACGGCCGCGGCCACGCCAAGCCGGCCGATGAACTCGACCCGCGAGACGTACAGCCCGGCCAGCGCGACGATGACGGTGCATCCGGAGACCAGTACGGCGCGGCCGCTGGTGCCCACCGCCCGGCCGGCGGCGGTGATCGGGTCGGCGCCGTCCATCAGCTGCTGTCGATGTCGTGTGATGAGGAACAGGGCGTAGTCGATGCCGACGCCGAGTCCGATCATGGTGGCCAGTGTGGGTGAGACGCTGGCGAAGGTGAACCCCGCGGCCAGCAGGGCCAGGCCGCTCAACCCCACGATCACGCTGATCAGCGCGGTCAGCAGCGGTACGCCGGCGGCGATGACGCTGCCGAAGCCGATCAGCAGGACCACGATGGCTACCGCGAAGCCGATCGCCTCGCTGGTCAGGTCGGCAGCCTTCGGTCGGGCGAGCTCGCCGAGCGGGCCTCCGTACTCGACGTCGACCCCGGCCGCACGCAGCGGGGCGACGGCGGCGTCGACACCGTCCAGGTACGACTGGCCGTAGGAGCTGGGGTTGGCGTCGAACTTGATCGTGATGTAGCCGATTTCGCCGTTCGCGGACAAGGCGCTCGAGGGCTGGCCGGGAGAGGCGGGCAGCGGGTTCTGCACGGAGAGCACGTGCGGGAGTTTCTGCAGCGACGCGACCGTCTCGTTCACCTGGCTCTGCACCCCAGTGAGCGGGCCCGAGGGGTCATCGAGCACGATCTGGGCGCCGATGCCGCCAGCCGAAGGCGCGTGCTGAGTGAGCACCTGCGCCCCCTGGTAGGACTGGGTGCCGGGCAGCGAGAAGTCGTCCGAGTACGTGCCGCCGTACGCGCCCTGCAAGCCGCGCATCGCCCCCAGCGCGGCCAGCCACAGCAGAATCACGACGACGTACCGACGGGCGGAGAACTCGCCGAGCGCCAGCAGGGTGCCCCGGCGGGTGCTTTTCGGCGCCGGGCTCTCCGGGGCGGAGTGGTTCGAAGACATCGGAACCTCCCGGATGCGCGGTCGCCCGCCAATCGGCGGTGCACGCTCCCATGCTCCGGCCTTCACCCGGGACTGACCGCGTCAGAGGGCGGCATGCGGGTGAACTTCCGCCGACTGACGACGCCCACGCCACGGCAAGAACACTCCACTCACCAGGCAAAGAATCGCCGCGACGAGGAGTGCCTCCCGTACGCCGAACAACGTGGCGAGCCAGCCGCCGAGTGCGATGAAGAGCGCGGTGATGGATTTGTTGCTCACCGACCACGCGGTGGCCACCCGTGTCATCAGCTCCTTCGGCGTCTGGCGCATCCGGTAGGCGGAGAACACTGGATTGAAGACGCCTGCGAGGAACAAGAGCAGCGAATCCGCGGCGATGTCCACGATCTCGGCCGTCGTCCCCAACGTGACGGTGACGCAGCCGACTGCCAACGGACTGTTGATCGCATACCCCGGCGGGACCCTGCCGACAGCGTCGAATGTCGACTTCGCAGCCGGCGAGACGCTCCCGGCCATGGTGATTACCGCCTGCGACCCTAGATCTCGGATCTCTGGCCTCAAGCTCCTTGAGCGGCCTTCAGCGCCAGACGCTGAATCAGGCTCTCGATATCGACCGACGGCGCCTCCTGCTTGACCATGTCGCAAAAGTCGACAAACGTGAGGGCGCTTGCCTGCAAGGCTCTCGCCATCCGAACCTGGGCGACTTCGGCGACCTGCATGACTGCCTGTTGAATCAGCGCCATGGCTTCGTTGTCCGGCCTGGTCGGCAGCTCCAGGCTGAACCCGCTGAGGTCGGTGAGCAGGGTGAGCACCGACTCCATCGACTCATCGCTCTTGAAGGTGGATCCGCCGTGTGTCTCTCGGTACGCGAGCGCCATCATCCCGACTGCGGTGCGGAAGACGTCCTCGTCACTCATTTCCATGACTCACTGTCTATCAGCCGTCACCGACACCGATGCCGCGGACGCGCCAATCTCCAACGCCCGAAGTTCGGCGAAGCGGTTAGCCTGGCGCAATGGCCCTCAAGGTACGCGGGATCGTGCTGCCCGAACGCGAAGAACGGTCAATCTGGATCGACGGGGATCGGCTGCGGATGGATCCGGTTCCCGACGCCGAGACCGTCGTCGACGGCGGCTGGCTGCTGCCTGGGCTCGTCGATGTGCACACCCATCCGGGGACGGAGGGCATCGACGCCCCCTTTGACGATGAAGTACTGCGTAAGCATTTGCTCGAGCACCGGGACGCAGGCGTGCTGCTGGTGCGCACTCCCGGTTCGGCTGCGCGGATTCCGGGCTGGGTTGACGAGGACGCCGCGTTGCCGCGCGTGCGCTCTGCCGGCCCGTGGCTCGCCACGCCGGGGCGTTTCTTTCCGGGATACGGGCGGGACGTGACCGAAGCGGAACTGGTCCGGGCGGCGGTGGAGGAGGCCACGGCATCCTCGGGCTGGTGCAAGATCGTCGGAGACTGGCATCCGGAGGATCCCGCCGTGCCGCTCGGGATCCTCACCGCCGCGGTCGAGGCCGTTCACGCGATCGGCGGCAGGGTCGCGGTGCACTGCCAGACTGCGGAGGGCAGCCGCAACGCGGTGTTGGCGGGGGCTGACAGCCTCGAGCACGGAATGCACCTCGACCTCGACCTGATCGATCAGATGGCGCGGCAGGGCACGGCTTTCGTGCCGACGATGAACGTCTTCGCCACCCAAGAGCAGGCTCGGCGGGCGAAGGAACCCAGCCCGAGGCGCGACTGGTGGCTCGCGGGTTGGGACGGGTTGCCGCGGGCCGTCCGCGCCGCCCACGAAGCGGGAGTGACCGTCCTCGCGGGAACGGACAGCCGTCCGTTCGGGACGGTCGCCGCGGAAGTCGGACAGCTGATCAAGGCCGGGCTGCCCGGCGAGGATGCGATCGCCGGCGCTTCGTGGCGGGCGCGGCAGTGGCTGGGCCTGCCCGGACTCGTCGACGGCGCCCCGGCGGATCTGGTCGTTTACGACACCGATCCCTTGTTTGACCCGTCCGTGCTGGCGCATCCGAGCAGGATCATCCTGAAGGGGCGTGTCGTCGCCTGATCGCCGACCGGCTTGCCACCGTCGGTGAACGACGTGGTGAAGTGCCTGGCCGGCGCACCACCCGGCAGCGGCTATGCCGGCGGGGGGCAGAACACGCCGAAGTGGTTGCCGGAGCTGTCGAGCAGTTCAGCGAATACCAGGCCGTTGGGGGTCGTGGTGATCGGCACGAGGATCTTGGCACCGAGGCGTTCGGCGTCGGCCACGGTGGTGGCGACATCGCCGACGAGCACGCTGAAGATCGCGTGATTGGCCGCGGCGTTCGGGGCGGGGAGGAGACCGCCTTGGGGGCGGTCGCCACCGGCGTAGGTGATCATTTCGTAGGCGTCGCCGAGCTGCGGGTCCGGCGTGAAGGTCCAGCCGAACAGGCCGCCGTAGAACTTCTTCACCTCGTCCGGCTCGTCGCTGGCGATCTGGAACCAGGCCACGGTGTTGTGCATGGGAGCGGTCATGCGTCCTCCTGAGACGTGTCGCGCGGATTCGCACGATCACGGCCACGATCTCGCGGCGAGGCGACAGCCCCCTGTCGGTGTTTCCGAGAGTCATCCGAAGGCGACGAGGCGAAGCTTTTCTTCGGGGATGTCGAAGTCGCAGCTGTCCAGGGACCGCGGCGGCCTCGCCTCATCGGTCAGGGCGATATCGGTCATTCGGTCGACGCGGAAACTCCGGGCGGCATCGCGCAGCAGGCACCAACCTGCCAAGTACCAGCTTTCGAAGCCGTGCAGGAGCAGCACCGGTTCGACGCGGCGGCGGGTTCCGGTACCGAAGCGGTCCCGATAGTCGAATTCGAGTACGCGACGGGTGCGTACAGCCTGTTCCACGAGGGGCGGGATCATCGGCGCGGCAGGCGGATCGCAGTTGTCGATCATTCCGACGCGGGCGGCGAGGTCGCGCGCGGCGGCCGCGTCACGCTCCGGCAGGCCGGCCAGGATCTTGCCCAAGGCGCTGCGGCCGGCTTGGGCGAACGGCGCGTCCAGGCTCCGGTGCAGTGCGACGGCGAGCGCGACGGATTCGGCGGCGGTGAAGTTCAACGGCGGCAGGGACATGCTCTTGTCCAGCGCGTAGCCGCCGCGGCGGCCGACATCGGCGTATATCGGCACGCCGCCCTGCTGTAGAGCATTGATATCCCGCTCGATGGTCCGGATGCTGACCTCGTAGCGCTCGGCGAGTTCGCGCGCCGTACACAGTCGCGGTGCCCGGGCACGCAGGTCCTCGACGATCGCATAAAGTCGATCAGTACGATTCACAGCGCCAATCTATAGCGCGGCACTGACATTACTGACTGCGTGCCGGTCAGGGTGTGGACCGGCCGGAGCTGCCGGGGATCAGCGGGTGCACATAGAAATCCGCGCACAGGTTCTCCGGGGCGCTGAACGCGGTGGATGCCGTCGTGTTCGGCGGCGTGATCAGCAGTTTGCCGTCGTCCATGCCCGGGCAGTTGGCGCCGACCGGAGTCTGGCCGTTCGGCGGGAAGTCCACCCATTCGAGCAAGGTGGACGCCGCTGCGCCCGGGGCCAGGGTGATCGTGACAGGGCTGGAGTACTGTCCGCCGATGTATCCGGTTTGCGCTCGGGTCGCGTTGAGCACCACGACCTTGTCGAAGTGGTCGGTGACACCCGCGCCCGGGTAACCCTTCACCGTGCACGAACTCGAGCCGGTGTTGGTGAAGGTGAGGATGTATCCCGTATGGCCTGCTCCGGCTCCAGCCGACACGTAGTGCACCGACAGCTGGCCGTTTGCGCAGGCGGGGGTGCCCGAGCCGCTGCCAGTCGATCCGCCGGTGCTCAAGCCGCTGCCCCCGGTGGCGGTGGAACCGCCGGTGCTCGACGTGGTCGGCTGGCCTGCCGCAGTGGTGGTCGAACCGGTGCCGGCCCCCTTGCTGCTGCTCCCACCGGCCGACGTACCCGTGCTGGACGTGCAGCCGCTGACAGTGGCTACGGCGGCGAACGCGATGGCGCTCGCGAGAACTGCTTTGCCGAGAGCTCCCTGATTCATTTCGATCAGCTGACCTTCCGTGTCATAGGACGGGTCTCCCGCCCGCCTTTGCATGAAGTAACACGATTTCCCGAGGTCGGCGGTTGTGTCGGTCCGGTAACGGAATGGCTCGGGGCGGATACAGATGGCGTGTGGGCGGAATCTGCCTACGGGCAAGGCAATTCGGAGTGCGGCGTGGTCGGCACCGTCTCGGACGAGGTGGCTTTGCGCCTGGGCGGCATGCTCCGCCTCTTCTCACGACCACACCATGCCGCCGAAGCGGTGGTCCTCGGATCGGACCCGGAGCTGGTTCAGGCATGCCGGGAACTGCTCGAATTGCTCTCCTGCCATCTGCATATGCTGCGCGACGCTGGTGATCTGGTCTTTTCCGGCCGGGACGTGCCGCGAAACGCACGGTTCCGCCTCGAACTGGCCGAAGGTCTCGGTCCTCGGGCCGAGGAGCCGAGGCTCCTTCGCGACCAACTCATCTGGGACCAGTGAGAGGTCAATAGCGCTCGCGGGGCTGTTTCATTCGGCCCGGCATGGCAGGGTGTGGCGGGTGACTTCCCACAACCGACGCATACGTATAGCCCGGACAGCTCCGATGGTCGCTCTCGCCGTCTGCGCTCTCGGCCTCGCCGCGTGCCGAGGGGCCGAGAGTCCCACGAGCGCGGCCGCCTCACCGCAAGCGACCGCGGCTGAGGCAGCTCAGGCGGCACAGTCCACGCAGGCGACTGCGACTGCAACGACTTCGACTGCGGCGACCGCGACTCAAGCGACCTCAGCGACCTCGTCCCCAGCGACTTCGTCTGCACAGTCGCTCGCAGGCAAGACGGTGGTCATCGATCCCGGGCACAACGGCGCGAACGCCTCCCACGCGGCGCAGATCGCGAAGCTCGTTCCCATGGGCTTCGGGCAGTACAAAACCTGCGACACGACCGGCACGAACGCCGTGGACGGCTACCCCGAGCACCTGTTCACCTTCGAGGTGTCGACCTTGGTGCAGAACCTCCTGGAGCAGCGCGGCATCAAGGTGATCATGACTCGCTCGAACGACGACGGCGTCGGCCCGTGCGTCGACCAGCGTGCCGCTATCGGGAACGACGCTCACGCGGACGCGGCGATCTCGATCCACGGTGATGGATTCGACACCAGCGGACACGGCTTCCAGATCATCCAGGCCAGCCGGTCCGCCGGGGGCGCCGCGAACGATGCGCGGTCCAACGCGCTCTCGCAGGCGCTGCACAGCACCTTCCTGTCCGAATCGGGACTGGCGCCTTCGACGTATATCGGCACCGACGGCTACGAATCGCGAAGTGATCTCGCGGGCCTTAATCTCTCCACGGTGCCGAAAGTCCTTGTGGAGTGCGGAAACATGAAGAATCCCGGAGACGACGCGCTGATGGAGTCGAGTGCGGGGCGTGCTCGGCTCGCCGCGGCGATCGCGGACGGAATCATCGATTTCCTGGAACGCGGCTCCACATCCTGAATGACCTAGTATCGATGGCATGGTCGATGGCCCTCGCCACGCAGATACGGACGTAGACGCGGACGCGAAGGCGGACGCGGACGTAGACGCGGACGCGGATGCGGACGTGGATGTGCGTGCGATCGTATTGGTCGAGGGCGTGAGCGACCGGGTCGCGCTGGAGGTTCTCGCGCGCCGGCGGGGGATGGATCTCGCGGCGGACGGCGTGGAAGTCGTCTCGATGGACGGGATCACGAACATCGGGCACTTTCTCGCGCGCTACCACGTCGACGGGACCGAACCCGGCGTTGCGGGCCCGCGGATCGCAGGGTTGTACGACGACGCCGAGGAACGCTTCGTGCGACGGGGGCTCGAGCGGGCCGGGCTCAGTGCCGGTTTCGACAGCCCACTGACACGTCCCGCGCTCGAACAGCTCGGTTTCCACTCCTGCTCGGCCGACCTGGAGGACGAGCTGATCCGCGCGCTCGGGCCTGCGGCGGTGGTGCGGCTCGTCGAGGCGGAAGGGGAGTTGCGCTCGTTCCGAACCCTGCAGCGGCAGCCGGCGCAACGCGAGCGGAGCCTGCACGACCAGCTGCGCCGCCTGATGGGGGGCCGCTCGGGCGGCAAGGAACGCTACGCGGCATTGATGGCCGCCGCCGTGCCGCTCCACCTGGTGCCCCGGCCGCTTGACGCGGTGCTGGACCACGTCTCAGGGAAGAATTGAAAATTCCGACAAAGCAGACTTGGTGACCGCTGAACCTTGAGGCTCCTTCACAGCCAGTTGATTCAGTAGTCGCTGATTGTGTTATCCTGGCTGGCCGATCTACAGGCGACTTTCATATTTTCAGGCGGACCGCATCGAAGGACTTGCTCACCTTGGGTACCAACTGGGCACCGCTGCCGACCGGGCTTAATCCGGCTGCCCGCCGATTGGTCGGTGAGCTGCGCACACTCAAGGACGCGCACGGTCTCTCCCTCGCCCAGCTGAGCATCTCCACGCATTACAGCCGCGCCTCCTGGGAACGCTGGCTCAACGGCAAGCGGCTGATCACCCCGGAGGCGCTCACCGCCGTGGCCACCCGCTTCGGCGCGGACCTGGTGAAACTTACGACGCTGCTGCGGCAGGCGGAACTCGGGCCGGACACTGCGCCCGAGGAGTCGTCGGCGGACGGCACGGCGCTCGAGAAGTCCGATGAGTCGGAAGGGTCCGGGTGGTCCGAGGCGCCGGGGTCGGTGGCGGACGAAGCCGAGGACGGGAACATCGCCGGTGACGATGAGGTCGGCAGCCCCGATCCGGTTCCCGCGCCCGTCGCGCAGTTGCCCGCGAGCACCTTCGACTTCACCGGCCGGCACTCGCAGGTCGAGGACCTGTGCTGCGCCCTGCTGCCGGGGACCGGAGATCCCGGCCAGGTCTCCATCGCGGCCGTCACCGGCGGGGGCGGCCTCGGCAAGACGACGTTGGCCGTGCACGTCGCGCACCGCATCGCCGAGCGCTTCCCGGACGGCCAGCTCTACGTCGACCTGCTCGGTGCCTGCCCGAACTCGCTGACCCCGGAGACCGTGCTCGGCCAGTGGCTGCGGGCACTCGGCGAGGACCCGTCCACCCTGCCTGCCGGGCTGGACGAGCGGGCCGCCCGCTATCGCAGCCTGCTGAGCCGTTCGCGGGTGCTCGTGGTGCTGGACAACGCGCGCGACGTCGAGCAGGTGCGCCCGCTGCTGCCCGCGACCAACAGCTGCGCGGTGCTGATCACCAGCCGAAACCGGCTCGCCGAACTGCCCGGAGCCGTCAAGCTGAGCCTGTCCTCGCTGCCCGACGACGAGGCGATGATCCTGCTCGCCCAGCTGGCCGGCGCGTCCCGGCTGGCCGCCGAGCCCGAGGCCACCGCTGAGCTGCTGCGCGCCTGTGGCGGGATCCCGCTGGCGCTGCGGATCGCCGGGGCGCGGCTCGGCGCGCGGGCCAACTGGCCGGTCTCCACCCTGGCCAGCCGGCTCTCCGATCAGCGCCGCCGGCTCGACGAGCTGGCCATCGGCGATCTGGCGGCCAGGGCCAGCTTCCAGGTCAGCTACGCCGCGCTGGCCACCTCGGCCGCGGCCGTCGCGCCCGACACCGGGATCTCGCCGGAACGCGCGTTCCGGCTGCTCGGTCTGTCCAAGGCCCCTGACATCTCGCTGCCCGCCGCGGCCGCACTGCTCGGCGTGTCCGAGGCGTGGGCCGAACTAGTGCTCGAAGGTTTGGTGGACACGCACCTGCTCGAATCCCCTGAGCCAGACCGCTATCGCATGCACGACCTGATCCGGCTCTACGCGGCCGAGCAGGCCGAACTCGAGGAAAGCGAGCAGGCGCGCGGGGAGGCCGTGGACCGGCTGGTCGGCTGGTACCTCGCCACCGCCGCGAACGCGCATGTGCTGCTCACCCCGCAGTCCCGCGCCGTCCCGGTGGACGAGATCGCGCTGTCCTGCCCCGCACTCGGCTTCGACACGTACCAGGACGCGCTCGACTGGTGTGAGCGGGAGCGGCCCAACCTCGTCGAGGCAGTGCTGCAGGCCGCCGACTACGGGCGCGCCGAGTACTCGTGGAAGCTCGCCGCGGCCATGCTCGGATTCTTCAACGTGCGTAGGTATCTGGCCGATTGGACCTCGACCCACCTCGCAGCGCTCGCCGCCGCTCAGGCGGCGCAGGACCTCGTCGGCGAGGCGTGGATGCACAACAACCTGGGCTTCGTCTACTTCTACTGGGAGGAGACCGAGCACAAGGCCCTGGCCTGCTTCGAGCGCTCGCTGGAGCTGCGGGTGCGCCTCGGCGACCGGCTCGGCGAGGCGATCGCTCTCAACAACGTCAGCGGCGCGCAGTACCGGCTCGGCAACCACGCGGAGGCGATCGCCAAGCTCGAGGAGGCGATGCGCATCCGCGAGGAACTCGGCGACGAACTCGGCGTAGGCATGGCCTGCCTGAACATCGGCAGCGTCTACTCCCACCTGAAGCAGAGCGTGCAGGCCGAGGGGTACCTGTTGCGCGCGCTGAAGATCACGAAAGACCTCGAGAGCCCGCAGCTGCACCTGAAGACGCTCAACACGCTGGGCGACGTCTACACCGAGACCGGCGAGCTCGACTCAGCGCTGAAGTACCTCTACCGCGCCCTGACGCTGAGCCGGGAGCTGCGCGACATCGACTGCGAGGCGACGGCCCTGCAGAACCTTGCGCGCGCCCACTACGCCGCCGGCGACAGCAGCGCGGCTTTCCCGCTGTGGCAGCAAGCCCTGGAGCTCTACGAACGCATCGAGGACCCGGAGGCCGACAAGGTTCGCGCCGAGATGGCCGAGGCCGGCGCGGGCGGCCACAGGTAGGCCTGCGTGTTCGCTCAGAGCAGAGCGGCGCGCCTTCCCAGGACGCGTCGAAGACCTACGCTGGCAGCATGGACATTGTGGACAGCGTGGACACCGCGGAAAGCGTCGAACGTTCGGACGCAGTAGTCGGCGCGGATCCGGGCAGCCGTGGGCCGGGCGGACGTGGACCCGGCCGGGGCCGTGAGCGCGAGCCGCTGTGGCGCGACGTCATCGGCGAGGTGCTGCGCGGCGAGCGGCAGGCGCAGGAGCGCACTCTGCAGGACGTGGCCGATAAAGCCATGATCTCCATGCCGTACCTCTCGGAGCTCGAGCGCGGCCGCAAGGAGGCCTCCTCGGAGATCCTCGCGGCCGCCGCCAACGCACTTGGTCTACGGCTGTCCGACCTGCTCGACCTGGCCCTCTTCCGGCTCGGCATTTACGAGCAGGCCTCGGCGGGCTCCGCGTCCGCCCCGTCGATCGGCACCCGGAGCCGCGACACGATGTGCCTCGCCGCCTGAGAGACCTGCAGAGACTTACAGAAACTTACCGAGTGGACTGCGCCAGCACCCGCTTGCTGATGACCTCGTCGGCCAGGCCGTAGGCCACCGCGTCCGCAGCCGTGAAGATCTTCTCCCGGTCCATGTCCGTGCGCAGCGTGGCGATGTCGTGCGGCGTGTGCCGGGAGAGGATCTCCTCCACCTGTTCGCGGATCCGCAGCATCTCCTTGGCCTGCAGGTTAAGGTCGGAGACCATGCCGCGCTGGCCCTCGCTGACCGGCTGGCCGAGCACCACGCGGGAGTGTTCGAGGACGAACCGCTGCCCCGGGGTGCCGGCCGCCAGCAGCACGGCCGCCGTCGACCCGGCCTGCCCGACGCAGTACGTGTACACCGGCGCGCCCACGAAGCCCATCGTGTCGTAGACGGCCATCAGCGCCGGGTACGAGCCGCCCGGGCTGTTGATGTAGATCCGGATCGGCTGGTCCGGGCTCGCCGATTCCAGGTGCAGCAGTTGGGCGATGACGACGTTCGCTACGCCGTCGTCGATCTCGGTGCCGAGGAAGATGATCCGCTCGGACAGGAGCCTGCTGTAGACGTCGTAGGCGCGCTCGCCCTGTGCGGTGCGCTCGATAACGGTGGGGATGGTGTATTGCGCCATGGTCAGGGTCCTCACAGTCCGACGCGTCGTTGCGGGGCGGCGGCGGCCTTGAGATCCGCGAGAGACTCGACGATCTCGTCCACCATGCCGTATTCCTTCGCCTCCTCGGCCGAGAACCACCGGTCCCGATCGCTGTCCCGCTCGATCGTCTCGACCGGCTGGCCGGTGCGGTCCGCGATGAGCCGCTGGGTCAGCCGCTTGAGGAATTCGTGGCTCTCCGCCTGGATCGCGATGTCCGCGGCGGTGCCTCCGACGCCCGCGGAAGGCTGGTGCATCATGATCCGCGCGTTAGGCAGTGCGAAGCGCTTGCCCGGCGTGCCGAGCGTGAGCAGGATCTGGCCCATGCTGGCGGCGAAGCCGGTGGCGATCGTCGAGACGTCGTTCGGGATCAGCCGCATGGTGTCGTAGATCGCGAGTCCGGCCGTCACCGAACCGCCCGGACTGTTGATGTAGAGGCTGATGTCGCTGTGCTTGTCCTCCGCGGACAGGATGAAAAGTTGCGAGCAGATGCGCTGCGCGGACTCGTCGGTCACCTCGGTGCCGAGGAAGATGATCCGCTGCGCGAGGAGTTGATTCGCGAGGTGGTCGTCGAAAGTAGCCATGCCTCTACTGTCGACGCGATCACGGCCGCGCCGTAGGTCTTTCTGCTGGTGGCAGATCTGCCTAGAGCAGACGCGGCCGGGCGTTGCGCAGTCGGATACCGCTGAAGCCGAGGCTGCTCACGATCACCGCGTCCCAGAAATCCCACAGATTCGGCAGGACTCTGAGCTGGATTCCGGCCTCTTCGTGCAGGGAGAGGAGATCGCCCGAGGACGAGTGCGCGGTCCTCATCAGAGGTCGACGTCGTGGCCCAAGCCATCGCGCGCGGGCACTGACGCGGGAACCAGTAGTCCGGGGCTCGATTCCAGTCCACAGCCCAGACATACGCTTCGGGCTGCTGCGCGGTGGCGGCCACGTGCGGAGCGAAGTGGGTGATCGTCGGGTCTTCGGAGAAGTGCAGTACCTGTCCGGGTTCTGGGCGCATCACTCCACACTGTCAGAAACGTCATCCTCCAGCGCTGCGTCACCCGCCAGCTCTGTGTAGTCGCTGTAATCAAGGTAATCGCGCGTCATCACCGCGATATCGCGGACGGCCTCCGAGTAGACCCGGGGCGAGACCGCGCCGAGGGGCAGCGGGCTGCGCGCGCGGTCCGCGGAACGGTAGAACCAACCCGAGCCCAACACGACGACGTCCCCGGACTCGTTGCAGGGCACGGCGATGGACACGTGCTCGTCCGGGAAATCCCGGTATGCCAGGCGGATCGCGTCTCTCTCGACTCCCGCGCGGGTCCGCCGGGAGTGCCAGTCCAGCCGACGCAGTGCGGCGTTGAACTGCTCCGCGCCCACCGACGAAGGCGCATATTGGCTTATCTCGATCGTCTCGGACTCCGGCTCGATGCGGGTGAAGTCCCGCTCGATCTGCTGGAAGGGCTGCTCAAGGTCCAGGGATTCGCTTACCTCGCGCCAGGCGGCCAGCATCGCCGGTTCGGCGTCGCGCGGATGCCAGAGGCGCACGATCGCCGCCGTCGGGCCGCCTTCGTCAGGCCACGAACCCCGCACCACCTGTCCGTCGACTGCGCGGATCCCGCCGTCCCATCTCGGGAGCACGTCCGTGGTCCGACCGTCGCCGAGGCTGAGCCGCCAGACGAGGCGGTGGGCGACGGTGCGGGTGACCGGATTCTCCAGGTACAGCTGCCGCCACTCCCCGAACAGCCACGTGCGCTCCGTGGCCAGCAGCGCCTCCACCCGGGCCCGTTCCTTGCGATACGCGGTGCGCAGGACACGCGCCTCGGTCGCCGCGACGCGCGACGCGGCCTCGTCCGGCGTCGTCTGGGCACTGAGATCATCGGCGGTGACCCGCCCGTCCGGCAGTAGACACAGCTCGAACCGGTGCCTGCGCACGGCGAGTACGCGCCTGCCGCCGGCGTCGAGGCCGTGCATCGTCATATGCAGCTCGGCGAGGCGGCTCGGCGGCTGCTCGCTGCCTCGCGCGGCCACGTCGAGGCAGAGCAGCAGCTGCTCCTGCTGTGCCTTGGTCGGTGCGTGCCGGGCGGTCGCGGCCAGCAGGTCCACGGCCTCCTTCGTGCCGATCGCGGCCAAGGACTTGGCTCCGGCATTCCGGATCCGCACCGAATCCATGGTCCACGGCTCGGTGACCGCACGCTCGAGGATCCGGCCGATGCTCGCCGCGGCCTGTGTCCCCTGCAGTTGGGCCGCCGCCCAGATCATGTTGACCGCGCACACGGTGTTCTCCCGGCTCACCAACACCGGCCGGCCGTCCGCCACGCCTCCGGACGCGGCACTCCCGGACTCGGCGTACGGTACGGCCTCGGCGAGCGCATCGAGCATCGAGGAGAGCGCCGCGTACGCCGGCCGGTGCTGCTTGCGCTCCAGGGCCTGGACCTTTTCGCGCCAGAGCGAGGACTCGTACGGCCGGGCGCCGAGTTCCCAGCGCAGCACGTCGTGCAGGATCCTGACTTGCTCGACGTCCTCCCACGGAACGTCGAAGACCGCGCGGGACCAGCCGTCGCCGAACTCCAGCACGCCGCCCTCGACCGCGGCGCGCGCCGTCTCCCCGCCGAGCCGCCTGATTATCCCCCTGAAGCGCACGCAGCGAGATTACGCTCACACACGCCCTCCGATCCACTGCCGGTCCCCTCCCCGCGTGCGACCATGGTTCGGAGTCGAAAGAAGCGAACAGGCTGCGACGAGACGCAGCGAGGAAGAAGGCTTGACCCCGATGACCACCCAGCCCAATGCCTCCTACTCCTACACGGTGCGGCTGGAGGCACCGGCCCGCGGCAACGCCGTGTCGAAGCTCACGCGCACGGTCGAGGACGCGGGCGGCGAGATCACCGCGCTCGACGTCTCGGGCTCGGGCAACGACCGCCTGCGTATCGACGTCACCATCGCCGCCTACAGCAGCGCGCACGCCGCGCAGATCACCGACGGGCTCAAGGCGATCGACGGCGTCGATGTCGGCCGGGTCTCCGACCGCACCTTCCTGATGCACCTCGGCGGCAAGATCGAGATGGCCTCGAAGGTGCCGCTGCGCAACCGCGACGACCTCTCGATGGCCTACACCCCCGGCGTCGCGCGGGTCTGCAAGGCGATCGCGGACAACCCGGAGGACGTGCGCCGGCTGACCATCAAGCGCAACTCCATCGCCGTGGTCACCGACGGCTCGGCGGTGCTCGGCCTCGGCAACATCGGCCCCTTCGCCGCGCTCCCGGTGATGGAGGGCAAGGCCGCGCTCTTCAAGCGGTTCGCGGGCATCGACGCGTGGCCGATCTGCCTGGACACCCAGGACACCGAGGAGATCATCCGCACCGTCAAGGCGATCGCGCCGGGCTTCGCGGGCATCAACCTCGAGGACATCTCCGCGCCGCGCTGCTTCGAGATCGAGCGGCGGCTGCGCGAGGACCTGGACATCCCGGTCTTCCACGACGACCAGCACGGCACCGCGATCGTCGTCCTGGCCGCGCTGACCAACGCGCTGCGGGTGGTCGGCAAGGACCTGGAGTCGGTGCGCATCGTCGGCTCGGGCGCGGGCGCGGCCGGCACCGCGATCATCAAGCTGCTGCTGGACGCGGGGGCCAAGGACATCACCGTCGCCGACTACCGGGGCGTGGTGCACAGCGGCCGGGACGACCTGGGCGCGGAGGGCTCCGACCTGCGCTGGGTGGCCGAGCACACCAACCCGGCCGGCTACACGGGTTCCCTGCGCGAGGCGCTGACCGGCGCGGACGTGTTCATCGGGGTGTCCGCGCCGAACATCCTGTCCGGCGCGGACATCGCCACGATGGCGGCGGACTCGATCGTGTTCGCGCTGGCCAACCCGGATCCCGAGGTGGACCCGGCGGCCGCCCGCGAGCACGCCGCGGTGGTGGCCACCGGCCGCAGCGACTACCCGAACCAGATCAACAACGTGCTCGCCTTCCCCGGCTTCTTCCGCGGCCTGCTGGACGCGCAGAGTCACGACATCCGGCCGGAGATGCTGGTGGCCGCGGCCCGGGCGCTGGCCGACGTGGTCAAGGAGGACGAGCTCAACGCGAACTTCATCGTGCCCTCGGTCTTCGACCCGGAAGTGGCCACCGGGGTCGCGGCCGCGGTGAAGAACGTGGCGCAGTCGGCGCTTCAGCCGCTGCCCTAGTCCTTTTAGTACTATTAGTCCCCTGAGTCCTCTGAATCCCTTGGGTCCCTGAGTCCCTTCGGGGGCTCAGGGGATCAGCAGCACCTTGCCGGTGGTGGCGCGGCCGGCCAACGCGGTGTGCGCCTCGCCGGCCTGCGCGAGCGGGTAGCGGCCGCCCACGTTGATCTTCAGGCTGCCGTCGGCGACCGCGCCGAGGATCTCGCCGGAGCGCCACTCCAGCTCCTCGCGGCCCTCGATGTAGTGCGCGAGGGTGGGACGGGTCAGGAAGAGCGAACCCGCGTGGTGGAGCCGCTGGATGTTGAAGGGCGGCACCTGGCCCGAGGCTCCGCCGTACAGCGCCAGCAGACCCCGCTTGCGCAGCGAGCCGAGTGAGGCGTCGAAGGTGCTCGCGCCGACCCCGTCGTAGACCACGTCGACGCCCTTGCCGTCGGTCAGCGCACGCACTTCGGCGGCCAGATCCTCGACCTCTGTGTACCGGATGATCTCGTCCGCCCCGGCCTCGCGAGCGATCCGCTCCTTGGCCTCCGTGGACGTCGTGCCGATGATGCGCGCGCCCTTGGCCTTGCCCAGCTGGGTCAGCAGCTGGCCCATCCCGCCGGCGGCCGCGTGTACCAGCGCCGTCTCGCCCGCCTTCAGCTGCCAGGTGGAGTTGACCAGGTAATGGGCCGTCATCCCCTGCAGCATCGAGGCCGCCGCGGTCTCCAGGTCGACGCCCTCCGGCACGATCACCAGACGGTCCGCGGCGACCACGTCGTAATCGGCGTAGGAGCCGGTGTTCCCGTCCGCCCAGGCGACGCGCGTGCCCACGGACAGCCCGGACACCCCGTCACCCAGGGCCTCGACCGTGCCTGCGCCCTCGCCGCCGAGCACGGTCGGCAGCGGACGCGGGTAGACGCCGCTGCGGAAGTACGTGTCGATGAAGTTGACGCCCGCGGCGGCCACCTTCACCAGCACCCGGCCGGGTCCCGGGGTCGGGACCTCGGCCTCCGCGTACTCGAGGACCTCAGGTCCGCCGATCTTGGCCACCGTTGCCGCATGCATAAGGGTCATGCCTGCGGCAACAACGTCCGCTACGCCGGGAATTCCACCTGTGCGCCCAAGCCGGTGAGCTTGGCGCCGAAGTCCTCGTAACCACGGTTGATCAGCGAGATCCCGTGCACGCTCGAGGTGCCCTGCGCCGCCAGCGCCGCGATCAGGTAGGAGAAGCCGGCCCGCAGGTCCGGGATCTCCAGGTCGGTCGCGTGCAGCTTCGTCGGCCCGGAGATCACCGCGGAGTGCATGAAGTTGCGCTGGCCGAAGCGGCAGGGGGTGCCGCCGAGGCATTCGCGGTAGAGCTGGATCTGCGCGCCCATGTCGGTCAGCGCCTTGGTGAAGCCGAGCCGCTTCTCGTACACCGTCTCGTGCACGATGGACAGGCCCTGCGCCTGGGTCAGCGCAACGACCATCGGCTGCTGCCAGTCGGTCTGGAAGCCGGGGTGCACGTCCGTCTCCAGCGCCAATGCGCTCAGCGGGCCGCCCGGGTGCCAGAAGCGGATGCCCCGATTGCCCGGTTCGTCCTCGACCTCGAACGCGCCGCCGACCCGGCGGAAGACGTTCAGGAAGGTCATCATCGGGCCCTGCAGCGCCCCACGCACGAGGATGTCGCCGCCGGTGGCCAGCGCCGCGCAGGCCCAAGAGGCGGCCTCGAGCCGGTCCGGGATGGCCCGGTGCCGGTAGCCGGAGAGCGAGTCGACGCCGGTGATGTGGATGACCCGGTTGTCGAGCACGGAGATGATCGCGCCCATCTTCTGCAGCACCGCGATCAGGTCCTGGATCTCGGGCTCGGTGGCCGCGTTGCGCAGCTCCGTCACGCCCTCGGCCAGCACCGCGGTCAGCAGCACCTGCTCGGTGGAGCCGACGCTCGGGTAGGGCAGCGTGATCTTCGTGCCGCGCAGCCGCTGCGGGGCCTCGATGTGCAGGCCCTCGGGCCGCTTGTCCACCACGGCGCCGAAGGCGCGCAGCGCGTCGAGGTGGAAGTCGATCGGCCGGTCGCCGATCCGGCAGCCGCCGAGGTCCGGGATGAAGGCGTGGCCGATCCGGTGCAGCAGCGGGCCGCAGAGCAGGATCGGGATCCGGCTCTCGCCGGCGTGCGCCGCGATCTCGGCGTGGTCGGCCCGGTCCACCGAGGACGGGTCGAGCTCGAGGTCGCCCGGTTCCTCGCCCTGGCGCACGGTGACCCCGTGCGCCTCGAGCAGTCCGGTGACGATTCGTACGTCGCTGATCGCCGGGACGTTGCGCAGCAGGCTGGGGCCGCTGCCCAGCAGGGCCGCCACCATCGCCTTCGGCACGAGGTTCTTGGCGCCGCGCACGGACACTTCTCCGGAGAGCGGAGTGCCCCCGGTGACCCGGATCAGATCCGCCTGGTCGAAGGACTCCGACGGTTCGGTGGGTCGGGGCAGGGTAGTGGCTGAACTAGTCATGGCTCCTGGTGCGGGTTCTCGTCGGGCGGTCGCACGGGAGGCCAGTCTGCCAGAGACGCACCGGCTGTGCCCAACGCCGCATACGCGTCGTCTTGCCTGTCAGTATGTACTCCATGGGTGTGGCGCATGTCCGACGCTGAGCTGACCGGGCGTCTGCTGGTGGCGACTCCGCTACTGGTGGACCCCAACTTCGACCGCACCGTCGTGCTGGTCCTGGACCACGACGCGGACGGCACGCTCGGGGTGGTCATCAACCGGCCGACCACGGTGCCGGTGCACGAGGTGCTGCCCGCCTGGAGCGAACTGGCCGGGCCGATGCCGATGGTCTTCCAGGGCGGCCCGGTCGCCCTGGACTCAGCGCTGGGCCTGGCCGAGCTGCGGGCGCTGCCGCGCGGCGAGGATCCGGACCCGCTCGGCTGGCGCCGCGTGCACGGTGACCTCGGCCTGGTCGACCTCGACCTGCCACCCGAACTGCTGGCCGCGGAAATATCAGCCTTCCGGGTCTACGCGGGTTACGCCGGATGGAGTGCCGGCCAGCTCGAGCGCGAGCTGGGCCAGGGCGCCTGGTACGTGGTGGACGCCGCGCCCGCCGACGCCTTCACCCTCTCCCCGGAGCAGAGCTGGCGCGGCGTGCTCCGCCGCCAGCGTGGCGGGCTCGCCCTGCTCTCCACCTTCCCGGACGACCCCGAACTCAACTGACCCGCCCGCGCCCCCGGCTCCGCGTCCTCGAACTGACCTGCGAGGATCCTCGTCTCGCCGGGGGTTTGGCGGGGATTTGGCGGGGATTCGTCCGGGGTTCGGTGCCGAGTACTCCACAGATCGGTGTCAAGTACTCCGGTGAACGACATGAGATGACCTTTCGGATGCTGCGTCCGCGCTGGTCAGAGAGCGGGCGGCATGAGTACTCCGCAGCGGGCCGGTCAAGCTCCTGCGCTCGGTCCATGAGCACGGTATGTGAACGGCATGAGATGACCGTTTCGGGCGGGGCGTCCGCGCTGGTCAGAGAGTGGGCGGCATAAGTACTCCGCGGCAGGCCGGTCAAGTTCCTGCGCTCGGTTCATGAGCACGGTATGTGAACGGCATGAGATGACCGTTTCGGGCGGGACGTCCGCGCTGGTCAGAGAGCGGGCGGCATGAGTACTCCGCAGCGGGCCGGTCAAGTTCCTGCGCTCGGTCCATGTGCACGGTATGTGAACGGCATGAGATGACCGTTTCGGGCGGGACGTCCGCGCTGGTCAGAGAGCGGGCGGCATAAGTACTCCACAGCAGGCCGGTCAAGCTCCTACACTCGATCCATGAGCACCGTAGATGAGATGACCGTTTCGGGCGGGACGTCCACGCTGATCGAAGAGCGGACAGACCACCGCACCGACAACGGGGACCACGAGCGCTTCTCGCACTACGCGCCGAAGGACAAGATCACCGAGGCCATGGTCTTCGGCACGCCGGTCACCGCTCTGTGCGGGAAGACCTGGGTGCCCAGCCGCGACCCGAAGCGCTACCCGATCTGCCCGACCTGCAAGGAGATCTACGAGGGTCCGGGCTGGGCCGACGACGGCAGCGACGACAAGGCGGGCAAGTCGGGCGGCAGCGAGGCCTGAGCGTCCGCGGCCGGCTGAAACCGCCGTCCGCGCCGTCGCCACCGCGCCGTCCTCACCTCCCCCTGCCCTGCCCGCAAAGAGCAGCGGAGGAAGAAGATCGCAGCCGTCCCCTGCCCTATCCGCGAAGAACAGAAGAAGAAGACCGCAGCCGTCCATGCCGGTGTCCACTCCCGTCGCAGCCTTGCGCCCGACCGAGCTCGAGCCCGCCGTCGCGGCGCTGGCCGCCGACCCCGGGCTGCGCGTGCTCGCGGGCGGCACCGAGCTGATGGTGCTCGCCAACGCCGGGCGGTTGCGCCCGGCCCGGTTCCTGCTGCTCGACCGGATCCCCGAACTGCGCGGGGTCTGGTACACCGAGCAGGAGATCATCATCGGCGCCGCGACCACCTGCGCCGACCTGACCCACGCGGACGTGCGCGCGGTGGTGCCCGCGCTCGCCCAGGCGGCCCGCGCGATAGGCTCGGCCGCCCTGCGCACCCGGGCCACCATCGGCGGCAACCTGGCCTCGGGCAAGCGCCCCGGCGGCGGTCCCGCGCCGTTGCCCGGACGCGACCTGCTCACAGCCCTGATAGCACTCGGCGCGATCGCGGTGTGCCGGGACGCGACCGACTGGCGGCAGATTCCAGTCGCCGATCTCTACGCCCGAGACGGCGGCGTTCAGCTGCGTCCGGGCGAGCTGATCACGGCCTTCCGGCTGCCCAGCGGCACCGGGCAGCAGGGCTTCATGAAGATCGGCACCCGCGGCGGTCCAGGCCGCCCGGTGCTCACCCTGGCCCTGGTGGTGGACCCGGCGAGCCGTTGGGTGGCCTGCGCGGTGGGCGGGCACGGCCCGGTGGCCGCGCGGGTGGACCACGCCGGCCAGTGGCTGGCCCAGCACGTGGACTGGGAGGCCGGGGCGATCCCGGACCCGGCCACGTACCAGACCTTCGCCCGGTTGGTCGCCGAGGGACTGCTGGCGCCGACGACGGCCGGTCCGGCCGGGGCCTCGACCTCCAAGATCCCGGAGGAGTACCGGCGTCAGGCCGCCGAGGTGTGCGCACGCCGCGCGCTGGTGCGGGCGCTGCCGCCGTCGGGCTGGCTCGAGCAGGTGAAGCAGTATCAGATCAAGGCGGAGCTGATGCGGGCGCGCGCCGCGGTGGAGCGCGCGGAGCGCGGGCTGCCGCAGGCCCCTGCGGTGCCGGGCGTTCCGGACGTGCCGGGTGGTCCGTCGGCGAGCGGCCCGGCGGCCGGCACACTGCGGTTCGGCAGCCTGCCGACCGCGAGGGGGTACGGAGCATGAGCGATCACGGCTTGCCGGATTATCCGATGTACGGCTCCGGGCCAGACCCGCTCACTGCGAGCGGGTCGCATGTTGTGCCGCAACAGCAGCCGCAACAGCAGCTGCCGCAGCAACCCCAGCAGCCGGCGCCGCGACAGCAACCGCAGCAACCGCTGCCGATGCACAAGCCCTTGCCGGCGGAGCAGGCGCCGTTGCCCGATTCGGCCGCGAGCCCGCTGGCCGGAGTCGTGATCCGCTGTGTGGTCAACGGCGAGCCGGTCGAGGTGCCCGACGTCTGGATCGCCGACAGCCTGCTGTTCCTGCTGCGCGAACGCCTCGGCCGGACCGCCGCGAAGGACGGCTGCGGCGAGGGCGAATGCGGGGCCTGCGTCGTGCTGCTCGACGGCGAGCCCGTGCTCGGCTGCCTTACCCCCGCGCTGGCCGCCGAGGGTTCCTCGGTCACCACGGCCGAGGCGTACGGCGAGGACGACCGGGTCTCGGCCGCGCTGGCCGCGCACTGCGGCGCCGGCTGCGGCTACTGCCTGCCCGGGATCGGGCTGAGCGCGCGCGCCCTGTTGGCCCGTCAGCCGGACCCGAGCGAGGCGGCGATCCGCGAGTCCCTCTCCGGCCATCTGTGCCGTTGCCTGCCCCCCGGTCCGTTCGTGGACGCGGTGTACGAGGCGGCCGACCGTCGTGGATAAGCCCTCCGCCCTTCCCGGCTTCCTGATCGGTGAGCAGCTCCCGCCGGAGCCGGCCGCCACCGCCACCCCCGTCGACGTCGTCGCGGCCCCGGCGTACGCCGCGGTGGATCCGCCCGCCGACGGCATCGGCAAGCTCGTGCCCGCCGCGAAGACCGCGGGCCGCTATCCCTACGCGGCGGACCGGCCCGGCGGCCCCGGTCTGCTCTACGCCGTCCTCGCGCGCAGCCCGTTCCCGCATGCCGCGCTGCTGAACATCGACCTCAAGCCGGCCCTCGACCTGCCCGGCGTGCACGCAGTGCTGGCCGGCCCCGAACTCGGCGTGACAGCGGTCGAATACCGCGGCCAGTGCGTGGCCGTCGCCGCCGCCGAGCATCCCGCGCTGGCCAGGGCCGCCTTGGATGCCGTGGAGATCCAGTACGCCCCCGGCGAGCCGCTGCTCGACGCCCGCCAGGTCTTCGCCGCGGCCCGGCGCACCGGGAACGACTCGCGGATCTCGGCGTACCGGCGTTACACGCTCGGCGGCGGCGGGGAGCCGCCGGAGCCCGCCGAGGACGAAGCCACCGTCATGTACGGCTACGAATTCGGCCGGGGTGCCGACCCGGCGGCCGCGCCCGGGGCCGTGCTGGCGATTCCGCTCACCGCGCCGGACGGGCACGGCGGGACGGCGCTGACCGGCCTAGAGCTGCACACCGCCTGCGCCGACCCGGTGCGTGACCTGCGCGCAGTGGCCGAGGCGGTCGGACTGCCGCTCGAACGAATCCACCTGGTGCCCGCCCCGTTCACCGGCACCAGGTCCGGCGACGACCCGGACCTGCGGGTGGCGGCCGCGCTGCTGGCCCTGCGCACCGGGCGTCCGGTGCGGGCCGAGGGCGGCCCGGCCGACCGGCTGACCGGGGACGCCGGCACGCCCGCGATCCGGGTGCACGCCACGCACCGGGTGGACTCCGAGGGCACGCTGCTCGCGGTGCGCGTGGAACTCGTGGTGGACGGCGGCGCCGATCCGGCCGGCGCCGAGCCGCTGCTCGACGAGCTGTGCCGAAGCGTGGTCGGGCCGTACCGCTGCGAGGACGTGGACATCCAGGGCTGGGTGGTGCGCACGCACAACCCGCCGGCCGGACCGTGGCCAGGTGGGGCCGCGATGGTCGCCGCGGTGGTGGCCGAGGCGCAGATCGACGCGGCAGCTGCGGCCTGCGGGCGTAGCCCGCTCGACCTGCGGGTCAAGAACCTGCTCCGCTCGGGGGACCACCTGCCGGACGGCCGACGCGTCGTCGGCGCGGTGCCGTTGCCCGAGTTGCTCACCGCGCTGCTCGACACCCCGATGCCGCCGTTCCCGCCGGGCCCTGACATCCGCACCTTCCCGGGCACGGTCGGACGCACCGGCGAGCTGACCCGGGTACGGCGCGGCGCGGGCATCGCGCTGGCGATGATCGACCTGGTGCCGCCGGACCTCGGCGAGGAATTCGCCACCGCGCAGGTGGCGCTCACCTCCGACGTCAACGGCCCGATCGTGCACGTCGCGACCAGCATGGTGGACACCGGCTCCGGCCAGCACGCGCTGCTGCGCAAGACGGCCCGCGAGGTGCTCGGCGTGCGCAGGGTGATCGTGCGCAGGCCGGCGAACCCGGCGGACCTGCCGTCCACGGCGATCGGCCCCGGGCGCACGACCTGGCTGCACTGCATGGCCGTGCAGCGGGCGGCGCGGACGGTGCGGGCACAGGCGCTGGCGAAGATCGCAGCCCAGTTCGCCGTCTCCCCGCAGCTGCTGGAGATCCGCGACGGCATGGTCGTGACGTACGACGGGACCCTGTCGCGGCCGGTGGACGAGGTATATGCGCAAGTGCTGCGCGGAGCCGCGGTGTACGTCGCGAACGGCGAGTTCCGCGTGCACGGCGAGGGCGCGCCGTCGCCCGGCGTGTTCGTGCCCGAACCCGGCACCGCGCACGTAGCCGTCGCCGCATACCGAGCGGTGGTCGACGCGGACACCGAACTGCACACCCTGCGGCCCGTGCGCGTCACGGCGACCCACGACGCCGGTCGCGTCCAGCTGCCGGAGCGGGCGGAGGCGGCGGTGGGCTCGGGCGTGCTGACCGCGGTCGACTTCGTCTTCAACGCGCAGGCTGAGGAGATCGACCTGGCCGGCGCGGAGCTCGGCGGCTTCGGCGCGCTGGGCCCAGGCCAGTTCCCGACGATGCTGGAGCAGCCCGGGCTGCAACTGCTGCCGTTCCTCGAGTCGTCGATCGGCGAGCTGGACTCCACGATGCTGCGGCGCCGGGGCTTCGCGGCCCCCCTGCCGCTCGGCTACCTTCCACTCCGCCGCGCGGCTTACGCGGCGTGCGCGGCGGCGCTGGCCTGCGCGACGAGAGACGCGCTCGAGTCGCACCCGACGAGGCTGCCGCTGAGGCCTTGGGGGTAGCAGTACCGGCGATTCATGAACTAGGGGAGGAACGATCGATGAAGATCTATGAACTGGATGACGGTCCGTCAGTCGAGGACGATCTTTGGGACGCCACGGATATGCTCGTCGAGGCCGAGCGGCTCGACAGGCCGGGGAAACTGCCGATTACATATGAGCGGCTCGCCGAACTCCATGCGAACCGAAACGTCGGCACGACGCATACGTCGACCTGGGTGGCGCGCCGCGCTGATCTGGTCACTGCCTATGCGCTGCTCATCATGCCGATGGAGGAGAACACGGGCAATGTGGTCATCTGGCCTACGGTGCACCCGGCATGGCGGCGCCGAGGCATCGGCAGCGCGTTCCTCCGCGAATTGCTGCCGGCGATCGAGGCGGCGGGCCGCACGCGACTGATGGGCAATGTGCGTGCCGACGGTCCGGGCTTGTCGTGGGCGACGAAGGCGGGCTTCAAGCCTGCGCAAGGCTTTCTCCAGCAGGAACTGGTGTTCGCGGAGGTGGATCCGCAGCTCTGGGAAGTTCCGGTGGCTGAGGGCTACGAGCTGCGCGAGTGGGTCGGAGTGGTGCCCGAGGAGCTACTCGGGTCCTTCGCGGCCGCGCGCCAGGCGATCCACGACGCACCACGGGGCGAGTTGAGCTTCGCGGAGCCGGACTGGACGCCGGAGCGTGTGCGCAAGGACCAGGCGGGCTTGGCGGCCGCAGGGGTCGAGCAGCGGTTCGTCGTCGCGATCCGGGAGTCCGACCAGGCGGTCGTCGGCGTCACTGAGACCAATTTCGCGTGGAGCCTCCCGGATCGCGCGCTTCAAGTCGACACCGCCGTGCTCGCGGAGAACCGCGGCCTGGGCCTCGGCCGGGCAATGAAGGCGGCCATGCTGCGCAAGCTGCGGAACGAACGGCCAGAGGTCCTCCGGATCAGCACCCAGACCGCCGCCGACAACCTCTACATGGCCCGGGTCAGCCGCCAGGTCGGCTACCGGGATCTGTGGGTGACCCAGTACGTCGAGGCCGACCTCGCGGACGTGCGGCGGGCGCTGGGCTGACCTTCGGCCGGGCAAGACTATGTAATGGTTGGCTAGACCTAGTGATCCTGACGTAACATTCCCGGGTGACCACGCTCGTCGACGCCGCCCTCGAAACGCCGGAAGACCCGGACCACTTCGGACTCTCCACTGCTACGACAACCGGCGAGCAGACCCCCGTCGACGGCATCTTCAGCCCCCGTTACCTGGCCATCACCATCGGCTTCATCTCCTCCGTGCTGCTGACCGCCTTCGAGGCGATGGCCGTGAGCAGCGCGATGCCGGTGGCGGTGGCCGCGCTGCACGGGCTGCCGTTCTACTCGCTCGCCTTCTCGGCGTACCTGACGACCAGTCTGTTCGGCATGGTGCTCGCCGGGCAGCGGGCCGACCGGCGCGGGCCGCGGCTGCCCTTCCTCAGCGGCATCTGCGCCTTCGGCGTCGGCCTGGTCACGGCGGGGACGGCCACCACGATGGCCCAGCTCGTGCTCGGCCGGGCGATCCAGGGCTTCGGCGGCGGTCTCGTCATCGTCGCGCTCTACGTGCTGGTGGGCCGCGCGTACCCGGAGCACCTGCGCGGCAAGGCGTTCTCCGCCATGGCCGCGTGCTGGGTCCTGCCCGGCGCGGTCGGGCCGGTGATCGCCGGCGTGCTCACCGAGGATCTGAGCTGGCGCTGGGTGTTCCTCGGCATCGCCGTGCTCATCGTGATCCCGCTCGTACTGCTGGCCAAGCCGCTGCGTGATCTGCCCCGGCCCGAGCCGGCCCCGCAGAGCGAGGCGGAGAGCGCCAAGCTGCGCCGGGTCCGCGTGGCCGCCGGGCTGACCGCGCTCGGTGCCGGGCTGATGCAGCTCGGCAGCCAGGAGATCAACTTGATCGGGCTCATCCTCGCGCCGCTGGCGCTGGTGCTGCTCATCCCGAGCGTGCCGAGGCTGCTGCCGCCCGGCACGCTGCGGGCGCGGCGCGGCCTGCCGACCGTCATCCTGATGCGCGGCCTGATGGCGGGCTGCTACTTCGGCATCGAGGCCTTCATCCCGCTGATGCTCGAGCAGCACCGCGGCATGAGCGTCACCTTTGCCGGGCTCTCGCTGGTGACCGCGACCGTCGGCTGGGCGGCGTCCTCGTGGGCGATCAACCGGCCCTTCGTGACGACGCGGATCTCCCGGCCCGGTCTGGTCCGCCTCGGCATCGCCATCGGCCTGGTCTCGCTGCTCGGCGACATCCTCGCGGTCGACTCGCGCACCCCGCTGTGGACGGTCGCCGCCGCGATGCTCTTCGCCTCGCTCGGCATGGGCATGACGTTCCCCACCATCAGCGTGCTGACCCTGGAGCTTTCCGAGCCCGAGGAGCAGGGCACGAACTCGGCCTCGTTGCAGGTGGCCGACGGCATCACCAGCACGACGACGATCGCTCTCGGCGGCGGCATCTACCACGCGCTGAGCACCGGCTCCGCAGCCTCCGGCGGCGTCTTCGTGCTGCTCTACTCGCTGTTCATCGCCGTCGGCGCGGTCGCCTGGCTGCTCGCGCCGCGGGTGCGCAGAGCATGATGACTTCATAGGATTCCGGGGCTAATGTTCCCCTCGTCGCCCGTACTACAGCGCACAGCAGGGGGCTGTGATCGGGTATGAATCGGGAGGGTTCCACTTGAGCACGTTCAACAACGCGCGATATCGCGCTGCCCTCGTCGCCGCAGCCGCCCTGGCCGCCACGGCCATGGGCACAGCGTCGGCCACTGCTGCGGCCACCGGCCCCACCGCACCGAACGAGCTGTTCAACGGCTACCAGCACTGCTCTACCAACGCCTCCGCGCCCACCTACCTGTGGGGCGGCACCGAAGGCGTGACGCTGGAGGGCATCCCGCGGGACGCCGCCGCGGCCTCCGGCACGGACTTCGGCGCCCAGTACCTGCTCTGGCCGGTCCCCGCGCCGACCCAGACGACCACATACAGCTCCTACACGTCGTTCTCGGCCGGGTTCGAAGCGCCGGCGAACGTCCCGGGCGGCGCGCTGACCGACCGCACGACGTACGCCTGGCAGGCCCGCACCATCATCGACGGCAGCACCGTGTCGACGTGGTCGAAGACCTGCTACATCGCGATCGAAGACGGCCAGCCGGCCGTGCCCACCGTCACCTCCGCCAACTACCCGGCCGGCCAGTTCGAGCCGGGCGGCGTCCCGGTCCAGGTCACCTTCGGGGCGAGCGGCGATAGCGACGTCGCCGGCTACGAATATGTCTGGGACACCGGCACCCTGCCCGTGTACGGGGTGTCGATCGGCGCCTACGGCATCCCCGAGCCGAAGTCGATCTGGGCCGACACCAAGTACTACGTGAAGGCCCCGAGCCTCGGCGGCGACGTGAGCCTGAACCTGATTCCGCCGAGCGGGTGGGGCCCGCACTCGCTGACTGTCGCCAGCATCAACCGGGCCGACAGCACCTCGACCCCTGTCGACTACCAGATCTATGTGGGCTCCACCGCTCCCACCGTCACCGCGGCCGTGGCGAGCCCGCAGTTCGACACGCCGACCAAGTTCACCTTCACCCCGAACGCGACGGCGGAGGCGGCCAGCCCGATCGTCAGTTACAGCGTGTCGATCGGCGGCGGCACCCCGCATGTCTTCAAGGCCGGCGCGAACGGCTCGGCAACCGTCACCCTGCGACTGAACAACGTCAACGGCAATAACGGCATCGCCGTCACCAGCACCAGCGCCAATGGCTGGGTAAGCGATCCATACGAGAAGTACTACTACTTCAACACCACGCCGATCGTGAACTCGAACGAATATCCCGAGTACGCCACCAGCGGCGGCGTCGGAGTCTCCGGCACCTTCACCCTCACCGCGCAGGTCCCGAACATCGTGAGCTACACCTACTCCTTCGACAACGGCGCCACCGAGACCACGGTCCCGGCCAACGCGGCGGGCAACGCCCAGTTCACCTGGGCGCCGCCGACGGGTGCCACCAGCTACGACCTGAACGTCTACGGCACGACCAAGGACGGCCTGCAGCTGCAGTACACGGATTACTACTTCAGCGTGAACTGACCCGCCTGACGCTCGGTCAACGATGCGCACACGACGGGTGGCGGCGTGATCCACGCCACCACCCGTCGTGCGCCTTTGTTTCCATTCCTGTCGGGCGCGCCCGCTACGGTAGAAGACTGCCGACAGCCAGACCGCCGACCAGGGGGACGTACCGAGTGAGCACCAACGCGGCAACGCACCTCTCCCCGGCCTACCCGGACCGCGCCCCCTGGGGCACCGCGGGCAAACTGCGTGCCTGGCAGCAGGCGGCGCTCGACGAATACCTGCGCCGCGAGCCGCGCGACTTCCTGGCGGTGGCCACGCCGGGCGCGGGCAAGACCACCTTCGCCCTGCGCATCGCCACCGAACTGCTGGACCGTCACATCGTCCAGCAGATCACGGTCGTGGCACCGACCGAGCACCTCAAGCACCAGTGGTCCGAGGCCGCGCGCAAGGTCGGGATAGCGATCGACCCGACCTACTCCGGCTCCTCCGGCGGCACCTCCCGTGACTACACCGGCATCGCCGTCACCTACGCGGGCGTGGCGGCGCACCCGATGCTGCACCGCGCTCGGGTGGAGAACCGGCGCACGCTCGTCATCCTGGACGAGATCCACCACGCGGGCGACGCGCTGGCCTGGGGCGACGCGATCAGCGAGGCCTTCGAGCCGGCCGCCAGGCGCCTCGCGCTGACCGGCACGCCGTTCCGCTCGGACATCGCCCAGATCCCCTTCGTCTCCTACGCCCCGGACGCCGAGGGCATCCGCCGCTCGGTCGCCGACTACACCTACGGCTACGGCGCCGCCCTCGCCGACGGCGTCGTGCGGCCGGTCATCTTCATGTCCTACGCCGGGCAGATGCGCTGGCGCACCAAGGCGGGCGACGAGATCGCCGCCTCGCTCGGCGAGCCGATGACCCAGGACGCGGTCAGCCAGGCCTGGCGCACCGCGCTCGACCCGGCCGGTAACTGGATGCCCTCGGTGCTGCGCGCCGCCGACAAGCGGCTGACCGAGGTCCGCCGCGCCGTGACCGACGCCGGGGCCCTGGTCATCGCCACTGACCACAACGCGGCCCGCGCCTACGCCAGGATGCTGCGGGAGATCACCGGCCAGTCCGCCACCGTGGTGCTCTCCGACGACCCCAAGGCCTCCTCGCGGATCGAGAAGTTCAGCGAGAGCGAGGACCGCTGGATGGTCGCGGTCCGCATGGTCTCCGAGGGCGTGGACGTGCCGCGCCTCGCCGTCGGCGTGTACGCCACCTCCATCTCCACGCCGCTGTTCTTCGCGCAGGCCGTCGGCCGCTTCGTGCGCGCCCGACGTCGCGGGGAGATGGCCTCGGTCTTCCTGCCCTCGGTACCGATGCTGGTCCAGTTCGCCAACGAGCTCGAGCTCGAGCGCGACCACGTGCTGGATCGCAAGAAGCGTGCCGAGGACGACCTGTGGTCCGAGGAGGAGGACCTGCTCGCCGACGCCAACGCGGAGAAGAACGAGACGGACCTCGGCGAGTTCGCCTTCCAGGCCCTCGAATCCGAGGCCACCTTCGACCGGGTCATGTTCGACGGCGGCGAGTACGGGCTGACCGCAGCGGCGGGCAGCGCGGAGGAGGCCGAGTACCTCGGCATCCCGGGCCTGCTCGAGCCCGAGCATGTGCGGGCCCTGCTGCAGAAGCGGCAGACCAGGCAGATCGCCCGGCAGCGCGGCCGCGCGCCGGGACCGGGGGCCGCGCATCCGGTGCCGGCCGAGGAACGGCCCGTGGTCAGCCACCAGCAGCTGCTCGGCCTGCGCAAGGAGCTGCACACGCTCGTCGGCGCGTGGCACCACCAGTCCGGCCTGCCGCACGGCGTCATCCACAACGACCTGCGCCGAAGCTGCGGCGGCCCGCCGGCCGCGCAGGCCTCGGCGGCGGAGTTGAAGGCCCGGATCGAGAAGGTGCGGGCCTGGGCCGCCGGGCGCGAGAAGCAGCGTTGACCGGTATTGACAGATGTTGGCTGGTGTTGACCGGCCGCTGAGCCGTCGGTGATCTGCCTCCGATCAGCCGCTGGGATGTCGCTGAGCCGTCGGTGAGCTGCCGCTGATTCGCGGGTCATCCGGGAGTCATCCGCAGGCCATCCGCAGGTCACCGGCTGGTCCGGGCCGCTCGGCGGGTAGGCCGCCGGGTTCCGGCTCACCCGATTCCCAGGGCGCGTGTCTAAACTGCTGCGGTGACCTCAAGCGCGGCGAACCCCCCAGGCGAGCACCATCCGGAGACCTCGCAGACCCTCGACCGCGGCCTGCGCGCGCTCGAGGAGCTGGCCGAAGTCCCCACCGGGCTGACCGTGACAGAGCTCGCGGAGCGTCTGCACGTGAACCGGACCATCGTCTACCGGCTGCTCGCGACTCTCGAGCTGCACGGCCTGGCCCGCCGCGACTCCTCCGGCCGCGCGCGGCTGAGCATCGGCGTGCTCGCGTTGGCCCGCCGGGTACAGCCGCTGCTGCGCGAGGCGGCCGCCATCCCGCTGCGCAGGCTGGCCGAGGAGGTGGGCGCCACCGCGCACCTGACCGTGGTCGACGGCACCGAGGCGCTGGCCGTCGCAGTGGTCGAACCCACCTGGACCGACTACCACGTGGCCTACCGGGTCGGCTCCCGGCACCCCCTGGACCGGGGCGCGGCCGGCCGGGTGATCCTGCAGTACCGGGAGAACAAGGACATCGGCTACCTGCTGACCGACGGAGAGCTGCAGCCGGGCGCGTACGGCATCGCGGCGCCGGTGATCGACGTGCCGGGTGTGGAGGCGTCGGTCGGCGTGGTCTCCTTCGGCCAGCTCGACCCCAACCGCACCGGGCCGCGCGTGGTGCGTGCGGCGGCAGAGGTGGCCGGCGCCCTGCGCTGAGCGCCGTTGCCGGAACTGATCAGCATCAATCCCGGCCGAGGAGCTCGTCGAGGCCGATCGACCTCTGATCCGGCTCGGCCGCAGACAGAGTTTCGGACTGAGCGTCGGCTGTGGACAGAGCTTCAGGCGTAGACGGAGCCTCGGGCGCACCCTCCGCCTCCGCGTCGGCTCGCGGCGCAGCCTCCACTCGCGCCTTCGGCACCGCGCAGGCAGGCGTGCCGCCCGGCAGCCGGTACCGGTTATTCGCGATCAGCCGGTAGACCCCGGCTCCCAGCCAGGAGAACGGCGGCACCAGCAGCAGCGCGCCCAGCGGCCGGAACGGCCAGCGCGAGCGCAGCAGCGTCCGGGCGACGGCGGCGGCCCCGGAGGGAATCGGCTTCGCCGAGGTTCGCGGCCGCAGCCACTGCACCGACGAGGTCACCGCCTCCTCGGTCAGTCCGTGCGCGGCCAGGTCGAGGCTCTGCCAGGGGACGAAGCGCACCGCCGGCCGGCACCAGCGCTTGGCCCAGCGGACGCTGGAACTGCAGAATGCGCAGTCCCCATCGAAGACGAGCGTGGGTGTCGCGATCGCGTTCACGACTCCAGCGTACGCGGGCCCGGCGACGCGCCGTTCGACCGCCCGCCACACTCGGTCAGAGAGGAAGACCGCGTCGCCGACCAGCATGAACAGTGAGAAGAAGGGCAGCCCGAGCAGCACGGCGATGCTCAGGTGCATGCCCGCGAGCACTACCAGCGACGGATATTTCAGCTTCGGCGTGAAGACGGTGAACGGGAAGCCGATCTGCACGAACACCGTGAGATATCCGGCCAGCGCCAGCACGACGCCGTGCCCGAGTAGCCAGGAGTCAAGCCCCGGCCACGGTTGGAACCAGTGCAGCTGCAGGACGTAGCCCATCGCGCTGCCGTCCTGCCACATCGAACCCTGGACCTTGTACAGCCCGGCTGTCGCGTAGATCACACAGACCTGAAAGGCGATCACCAGGACCGCGCCGTTGTGGAGGACGTT
>Ga0073928_10000887_pt1 | contig 62569 bp, 49 predicted proteins | sample PaiPotPPA55metaG_FD_76969 | JGI IMG/M metagenome (GOLD analysis project Ga0073928, IMG submission 76969) | Iron sulfur acid spring bacterial and archeal communities from Banff, Canada, to study Microbial Dark Matter (Phase II) - Paint Pots PPA... ... | reverse complement strand
TCCTGTCCTCCCGAGCCTGACCCTCCCGAGCCTGATCCACCGGAGCCGGAACCTCCCGACCCGGAACCGCCAGAGCCTGATCCACCTGAACCCGAACCACCGGAACCCGATCCGCCTGAGCCGGACCCACCAGACCCTGATCCACCGCCGGAACCGGAACCACCCGAACCTGAGCCATTCCCGCATTGGGCTGTGTAGTTCACCATCGCGGACATCTGATTCCTCATCGTCGGTTTTCCTACAGCCTGTACGAAGATGCTGTAGCCGCCATTCGCCAACGAGTATCCGCACAAATCCAAGTTTGCCGATCCCGGGGCCAGAGTATCTAAAGGCATCAAGCCGTTTCCATCCGCGCTGACGTACACCACGTAGTGATCAACCGTGTTTTCGTTTCCCGAAATCTGCCAATTGAGCACGCTGCCGGAAAGACCTGCTGAAACCGAGACACAATTGTCGATCCCAGTTTCGATTTCCGTGGCTTCCTCGTAGTCATTCCAGGTAACAAGCTGCAGAGCTTCGAGTTGATTAGTTGAGCCGTAAAGGCTGTTCACTTTGGCGAATGTATCCAGCCACGTCTGGCCGCATCGCTGGTCCATGATCCGCCCGGATCCCCATGACGCCAGTGTGTCGTTAAACCCTTTGTACGCCGCACCTATGGTCTCTTCGAGGGGAGCAGCCATTCCTGCCGAATAAAATTGCGACAAATATTCCATGCCTTCGTCGGTGACATTAACGATCACCCATGAATAACTGCCGCCGCTCGCTGGGTGAGTGAACCCGTTCTTGTGCTGAAAAATAAAGTGGGGATTCGTTGGAGCAGCTGCACCCGCCGCAACCCAATCCACTGTATAAAAAAGATCGAGGTCAAAATTTGTCATCACCGGCCTTCCGTCTTCCAGCATGTAAGACGGAGACGGAACGTATGTTTTCTCAATGTACTGAATCAAGGAAACGAGCGTTTGTTGAGGATTGCACCCCGAACATGGACTGAGGCCAATTGCTCCTTTATCAATCATGATGGCGAAAGTGAATCCCGGATGTTGCTCGGCTTCAGCCATTACCAGCTTCGCGGTTGCGTCCGTGAAATCGGCAGGCCCGTACCAGTCGATAATCGTGCCGTTAACTCCACGGCTGATCATGTCTGTGATTTGACGATGGATCTGGACCGGATCATGCGAGTTGTATCCGACCTTGATATGTCGCGGATCGCCCCACCACGGCATGAAGTGCGCGTAGATTTTCGTCGTCGCGCCCGCATATAGCAGAGAGTGAATATCTACTTTGCTCACGTTCCCCGCCGCGATATTGCCATTCGTCTGACCTGCGAAGGTATCAGCGGCGCTCGTATTGTTCGAGGTCTCAGCAAGTAACGTGGTGGTCGGAACAATCGGAAGATTCTGAGCCGCAAGGGTTGCTGCGAGAGAAAAGGTCAAAAAAAGAAATCCGGAACGCATTCTTCGTCTCCTAGGGTTTTCCTGTAGGTCTTGACCGGGATTTACCTTACGCAGTGCAGGTAAATACTGTAGGAAATTCCCAGGAGCATAAGATATTCACATGAGGAGGACAATGAAAATCTACAGGAAATGCACTAATGGTTACGTGAAACAGTGTAGAAGATTCTTAAGGTGTTTAACCTAGGGATTGCGATTCCTGCTAAGGTTCCAATTCCTTTTGAACCCTGGGCCCGCCACAACTTGAATTTTAGTAAAGCTAACGAATCTCCTCGCGATTCGACAATGTTGCTTCAATCAAAGTTAGCCCCTGCGCGATCATCGGCAAAGGAAAGATTGATCCGGAGACGTAACCAAAGTATTAGGGCAATTGTCTTAGCATTCCCAGATGCGGGTAGTGGCGTGCTGAATTCTTAATGAAACATTGCTCGGGTGAAATTAATTTTTTTCACAGGTTTGTTGTCGGTTTTACTACTTCCACAGCCATCTTCTTCTCTCGGCGCGGAATCCAAACCGCAGCTTGAAAAAATAAAAACATTTGACCTCGGGGGCGCGAATTGGCGCTCCGTGAACAATTTGCCGCAAACAATCTACTAAAAATTACTTGGAGAAAAAAATGACGAACGAATCTTTGAAGGAACTTTATATTGACGAGCTACGAGACCTCTACAGCGCTGAGACTCAGTTGGTCAAGGCGCTACCAAAATTGGCCAGGGCTGCAACCTCAGAGGATTTGAGTGCGGCTTTCGAAGAGCATCTGGAACAGACGAAAGGTCACGTACAACGTCTGGAACAGATCTTCGAATCACTGGGCGAAAGCCCGAAAGGTAAGAAATGCGTTGGCATGGAGGGCCTGATAAAAGAAGGGTCGGAGATGACTGGCGAATTTGAGGGAGAAGTCCTGGACGCGGGTCTAATTGGGGCCGCTCAGCGGGTCGAACACTACGAGATAGCTGCGTATGGCACGGTTGCGGCTTTCGCGGAATTACTCGGTGAGTCTGAGCAACAGTCTTTGCTGGACGAGACTTTGCAGGAAGAGAAAGAAACTGACGAAAAACTCACTGAGCTTTCAAAAGAAATAAACGTTCAAGCCAACGAAGGTGCGGACTCAGGAGAAGACATGGAAGAGGTCGACGAATCACCGAGCCGTCAGAAAATTGCGAAGCGGAAACCGGGCAGGGCTGCCTAAGCAATTCCTCTTTAATTTAGAGACTGAGGGCGATCGAACCTGGTCGCCCTTACTTTTGATGGGATCACCGCCGCGACTCTCCTGGCGAAAGATTTCTTCGGGACTCCGGACGGCCCAATTGACGGACGAAGGTTAGAGTCGTTTCTCAGCGCTTGTGGGTGAATCTGACGCCGGGCAAATCACCGAATAGGGCGTAACAACGCGGTTGGCGGATGTCGGCATCCCACTCCACTAAATGGGCGTGCGGAGCTACGTAGTTGAGTCCGCCATCTTCGTTAAAGATAGGTTGGTGGCAAATTGAGCCATCACAATCTTCGGCGGATTCGATTCGAACACAGGGATTTGATAAACGAAGGCTGTGAGGGGGCACAGGGGTTTTCATAGCGGCATAATATCCAACCACGAAGCTGAGTGTACAGCTTTTTATTTAATTATTACGGTTTGTTCCTGGTTGACATGAGCCAACTCTATTTGGCCCCCGAGAAGATACGCTTGCTTGCTTTTCCCGCGTCCATTCCGAATGTCGGATTATGGTAATCCCCGCCGATCTTCACGGGGATATCCGACCCATCTCCCCGCTTTTTCTTGAAAAACGGGTCGAGGACTTTTAATACGACGGCCTTCGCCCCGTGGGTCGTATCTGAAAGATCCGAATCCATTTTCAACGCGCCATGCAAGTCTATCTTTTCGCTAATCAAATCATAAGTGCCATGCATCTGCGCATGTGCGCCAGGAATGTAAAAGGAAAGGTTTGAAAATGTCGCAACGCCATTCTTGAGCATCACATGGCCTCGAAGATCGGAAACAACAGGAGGCGCGCTTCGATCCGCGACGTCTTCTTTAGCCTCTTGGTCCTTTCCCTTCGCTTTGTCCTCTTTTGCCATTTTCTCCCTGGTTTCTGTCTGGGCGTTTTGGCTCAGCTGATTAACCTTTTCCTGCGTACTTGGGTGGGTGAAATTACTATCACTAATTCCAAAATCACCTTCCAACTCAATCTTTTTCAAAAATCGACTTTTGCCTGGAGGGAGTATCGCTATCCCCTTAAAGCTCACTTCACCGGCCATTGGCGGCTGCGCCGCTTTAGTGAACAGACGTAGAATGTCTTCAATTCTGCCGTTGCGGGTCTCAAGATTGACAGTTGCGGTTTTTCCTCGCTGGCCGTGAGTGCCAGCGATTTTGCCCTCTGACACGACCGTTGTTTTTGAAAACTGACTGGAAACACGACTCAGAAACGTATCGCCATTTACACCGTTTACATAAGCCTTAAAATCCGAATTCAAAGCTACGGCGTGCTTGCTGCTTTTGACCTCAAAATCCGGAATACTGATTTTTCCGGACACGTCAATGTGTTGCAGCATGCCGCTGAACTTTCCTTGCGAGGAAAGAATGCCGGCAATTCCGCCGAAGGTTCCGAGATCAGCATTTTGAAAGGTATAGTCGCCGCCCACAGGCGTCTCGACACCCTTCCACGGGCCGAATTGTCCAGAAGCAATAATTTCGCCCGGAGGTTCGGGGTTTGAAAACCGCGCTGCGAAATAAATTGAGCCAACGGTGGTTATGGGGTGCAGCGTAAGCTGATGAATCGCGAAAGCTACAGGCGGTGTGCCCGCCTCCTTTCGCGGAACCTCCAGAGCACTTTCATGGATCTCGATGGTATTAATACCCGTCGATCCAGGGTTCAAACCCTGAAATTTAGCCTGCGATCCTGAAGGCGGGACAAAAACGTGCATTCCGTCGACGCGAATATTGCTGATATGCCTCGTCAGCAGGCCAAGCAAATTGCTTTGAATTGTCAGCCTGTCTACAGTTGCGAGCGGCTGCGGGTTGGAGCCCAAGCGATAAATCACGTGTTCCGAAATACAACCAGGCGACGGGAAGTAAACCTGCCGGAAACTGCCAATCTCGACTTTGCCACCGCCAGCTTCTTCAAGCGCGGAGACAACGGCAGATTGCCGAAAAGGCCACCGAGCAGCGAGAAGAACAAGTACAAGAACGAGTAGGGCCGTAATTATCACGCCAGCGGCTATTAACTTTTTACGCGCAAACTGAGTGCGGGACCGACTGCGAGGCTTTGAGGACGAAGCTTGCGTGTTTAATTCCGGCATGGAGTGGAGTTTCTCATCAAGTTTGAGATTTGGAGGCGCAACTGACGGTTAGGGTTGGCAGATACTCAAAAGGATGAGCGCGGCTGTCTACTTCGAATTGGTTGCCCCCCAGGGATTCGAACCCCGATAGGCAGATCCAGAATCTGCTGTCCTACCATTGAACGAGGGGGCAACGAGACGCAAGTAGAACGGAATTGCTCCGCCATTGTGATTTTATGGGCACAGCGGATTGCGGTCAACCAACTGCGTTACTTTTGCTTTACTCGGACCACCGTAATCTTTGAAAAGCCTTCTTCAAACGTCGGAGGCTTTTGCTTAGCAGCCATGCGGCGCATCACGTCTTCCGAAACTACCCGCTCGCGCTTCCGATTGCGTTCCAGACACACATCAAGCGGCACATCAAAGAAGACGGCCTGGACTTCATATCCGTAGTCTTTTGCCAGCTTGATCCAGCCACGGCGATCATGAGACGTAAGGTTGGTCGCATCGACATAATTTAGCGGACGCCGCGCAATGAGCCGGGCTTTCAGCATGGAACGCAGATTCGAGAAAACCAGGTCCTGAAATCGTTGCTCTGTGGGATCGTCAAATAGAAGCGCACGCAGTAGGTCGCTCGAAAGGGGCGAGATATCATTGCGCTTGAACCACGAACTCTTGCCGGAGCCTGGGAGCCCAATCGCCAGCACGACGACTCCTTTTGGGACGCGCGGCACGATGGGCCGCGGTGGCGGTTGGCCCGCATCATTCGAGGGAACTGCCGACTCGGTTGCCTCGATATCGCCCGCCGCAGGCGCAGGCGGGTTACTGACAGCTAGTGAATGAACGGGCCGAGTCCCACCTCGTCCACGCCCGCCTCTTCCCCGTCGGCGCCGTCCCTGCCCTGGCGTTGGATTTGCGCGTTGTTGGTGCGGACGCCTTGGCGCTGCCGCGTCCAGTGACTCCTCTATCCTCGGTTCCGCTTGTGCGCGATCTGGTGATCGCAACGTTATTTGTGAAGGGTTCACCCCTGTTGGTAACGCAGCTGTGACCTCAGAATCGTCGGGTTGAGGTTGCTCGACTACGGAGGGACGCACGGGCTTGGGAGAGCCGGACGACGGAGCTTCTCCATCGAAGTACGCGGGCTGTAGAGGAGCTTGGGCGGCCTCTTCTTTACCTTCTTGCGGACTTTTTTTGCGCGAAATACGCTCGCGCATCCATTTACGCATGTCTGGCTTTTAACACACATACAGGTGTGGGAGCAACGCAAAGAGAGAATTCAAAGGTGATGAATCCAGCACGTCAACCTTTTAGTGACCTTGTTTTGAGGCGCGTCATGCTTTCAAAGCCTGTCAGACTGTCTTTCCAGGTCCAGTCGAAGCACCAACTTCGTTCGAACCTTTTACCCTGAGATGGAATCTAAGTAAACGGGGCTAGCTTAGGCTTTTATTAAGTAGACGTCACGAACTGCTGTCTGGGGAGGTAGCAGAATGATCGCGAAGTTGTTCGATTCTTTCTTCGGGTGTTCACACAGTCATTATAGTTTTCCTAGAAGCACTGGTTTGCACAGCGTTTCACGGCGCACGCCAGCAGCCTCATTAACCGGCACATATGTCGCTTGTCTGGATTGTGGGAAAGAGCTTCCTTACGATTGGGAGGCCATGAAGGTTGTCAGTTCAGCTGCCGAAAGTCGCAAATATTTGCACACTCTTGCTACGAAAGAGGCTGCATAATCGGGTTGCATTGCGAGTGATATTCAAAATAAAACCGGCAGCCTTTGGGCTGCCGGTTTTTGTTTTAGGTAAGCTGACCTAGTTAGTGTCATCCCGCCGCTTAAGCGTTGGGTGCCCGTCATCCGTTGTCTTGTCGTCGGTCCCGTTAGTATCGGTTGGTGACGTTCGACGTAGACTCGGTTTCTTTCCGTCTTTCTCATCAAGGACCTTGTGTTTGTTCTCTATGGCTGCGAGTCGCGCCTTCACATCGTCAAACTCTGAGGTCGTCACTTCATACTGAGGCCGCGCGGGCAAAATCTGAGCAATCTCCTCTTGCGATTTCAATATGCGGTCTGGGGTTTGGGGATGGGTTGAGAAAGCCTTCGACAAAGTTCCTGGCTTCTTTTTCTCCTCGGCTTGCACCTTCTCAAAGAAACTGATGAAAGCCTGCGGATCATACCCCGCCTTGTACATATACTGAAGTCCAAGATAATCGGCTTCCGCCTCAAAATTGCGCGAGAACTTCATGAAAGTTAAGGGCACCATTAAGCCAGCTGCCTCATAGCCTGCATATCCGATCGGTCCGCCAACGAAGATTAGCGGAATGGTCGCCAGGTTCATCAATTGGCCGCGCGTATTCTCCCGCGCGGCGTGGCAAGCTGCCACGTGTGCGATCTCATGGGCCATGACTCCGGCCAATTCAGCCTCTTCGTCGGCTGCGAGGATCAATCCTGAATTGACGTAGAAAAATCCACCCGGTAAAGCAAAGGCATTGATGTCATCCGAGTCGATGACCTTAATCGTAAACGGGACTTGGGAATCGGAATTGCGCACCAAGTTCTGGCCCAGGCGGTTGACGTATTCGGTGATCACCGGATCATTGACCATCTTTGATTGCGATTCGACCTGCTGCGCGAACGATTTCCCCATCGCAATCTGCTTCTCGAGGCTGTACCAGTTACCCATACCGCGATCGCAACCAACGTGGCGATTTCCAATCGCGTCTACGTCGGTCCTACCTCCCTCGTGTACCGCCTTGCTGTCGGCAGGTTCGGCGGGGACAGGAGCATTCGTAGGGGCGGCGGAGGGTGTCTGAGTTGCTGGAGGTGGCGCGGAAGCAGTTGGCGCTGTTTGTGCAAAAATGCTCGATAAACCGCAGGTCAGAGCAACCACTGCCGGAAGAATTGCTAGGCGGATCTTCATGACTACTCCCTTACCGCTAAACCAAGCGTGCCCAATTGGATTATACGCCTGACGGAGAGGCGGACTCTTGATTATTGGACGCACGATTGCAAAGGAAGGTTATCCTCCGGAGGAAATAGATCGAGAGTCCATAAAGCGCCCTAGGGGACCTGCATATAGGCCCTTAGTCGTAATATTCAAGGCCAAGGTGCGTGATCAGTTCCTCGCCTTTTAGGTGCCTGAGCGTGTTCTTCAGCTTCATGGACTGAATGAACAAATCGTGCTCCGGGTAGAGGCCGGGAGCGGTCATCGGGGATTTGAAGTAAAAACTGAGCCATTCCTGGATTCCCAAGCCCCGCAATTCTGAGCTCCGTTTGGCCAAGTCGAGAAATAGAACCAGATCGAGCACAATCGGAGCCGCGAGAATTGAGTCGCGGCAAAGGAAATCGACCTTGATCTGCATGGGGTAGCCCAACCAGCCAAAGATATCGATATTGTCCCAACCCTCTTTGTTATCACCACGAGGAGGGTAGTAATTGATGCGGACCTTGTGGGTGAAGTGTCCGTAAAGTTCGGGGTAAAGTTCAGGTTGCAGGATGTGTTCCAACACCGATAGTTTCGATTCTTCCTTGGTCTTAAAAGAGCCGGGGTCCTCAAGCACTTCCCCGTCGCGATTCCCGAGGATGTTTGTCGAAAACCATCCATTTAGGCCGAGCATGCGAGCCTTAAACCCGGGCGCGAGAATAGTCTTGATCAGCGTCTGGCCCGTCTTAAAATCTTTTCCACATATCGGAGCATTGTTTTGCCGGGACAAAGCTTGCATAACCGGCAAATCGACGGTCAGGTTCGGAGCACCATTCGCAAACGGTACGCTTTCCATTAAAGCAGCGTAGGCATAGATCATCGACGGAGCGATCGATTCGTCGTTCCGAGCCAAAGCCTTCTCGAACGCTTTCACAGATTGGTGTGCCGCGGTTTGGGTCAGAAAAATTTCGGTTGATCCGCACCAGATCATCACCAACCGCGACGCCCCTGAGCTCTTCTTAAATTCCTGAATGTCCGCGCGGACCTGTTCCGCAAGATCCATTTTGTTCTTGCCTTTTTTGACATTGGATCCGTCAAGCTTCTTCACGTAGTTATGATCAAAAACGGCTTTTCGTGGCTTGATCGAACTCAAGAAAGGTTTCACCTTCTTCAGTAGCTCGCCCTCCAGCACGCCAGCTTTGGACGCGGCGGTGTACATGTCATCTTCGAATATGTCCCAGCCTGTGAAAACCAGATCCTTCAATCCTGCGAGTGGGAGAAATTCGCTGATCCTCGGTGAGCGTGCGTCAGTACGCTTGCCTAGCCGGATCGTTCCCATTTGAGTAAGAGATCCGATTGGCTTGGCGAAGCCTTTTCGGATGGCCTCCACTCCGGCTACGAACGTCGTTGCGACTGCGCCCATGCCGGGAATCATGATCCCGAGCTTACCTTTGGCTGGCTGAATGTCTGCGTTAGTTTCTTGAGAGTATTTCTTGGTTTTGCTGTTCTCTGCGTGCTGCCGCATCGGCATCTTTAGTAGCTTCCTTATGAGCGCTCTTTTTATGTGAGGGCCGGGAGATGTAAAGCAAACGGTTATGTTCTCGTATCGCGAAAGGATTTGCAACCAGCGGCGCGCCGACTAAGGTAGAAATCTAGTCGAAGCACAAGGGAAACTACAGCAGTTATGACGGCTGGAGGGTGGCTGCGAGTGGACGCACTAAAATGCGTCCACCAAATTACCGAACGGTGAGCAGGCTCCATCCGAGATTGACAAATCCTTCGCTTCCAAACGGAACTAGTGGACGGTCTCCGACGTGGATGGAGAGCATCTGCTCAAACAAACCTGGCTTTCGATCGAACGCCAGGAGGGCACGCGACCTTAGCCACGAACTCTTATCCATCAATAGCATCGCATTCGACATAAACTCGGGAAGTTTGGCAATTTGGCGATGCGCAGCTTGATAAGTGGCAAGATCGCCCTGGGCAAGAGCGCAGCTAAGAGCGAGCGCCTGTCGGAAAGCCATGGCAAGTCCTTCTCCGGTAATCGCGTCGACCGACCCCGAAGCCTCGCCGACAAGAGAGACATTGCCCCGCGCAACCGAACGCAGGCGACGAAAAATTGTGACCGCGCCTTTCGGGTTAGAAGTTCTGTGCGCGCGTCTGAGATGTTGATGAAGTTCTGGAAAATTGGCCAGACCGGCATCAAAAGATTGGAAGCGACGCTTTGAAATTAGCGCGACACAAATTTCATCTGCACTAATCGGCGTCACATACGCCTGCCCTTCTTTCGCCCAGTGAATCTCAACGAACTCGCTCCAAGGTTTTACTTGGAAGTGTTGTCGCATCCCAATTCGCCGGTCGAGGCTGATGCATTTCGAGAGGTTTGCCCATCCTCGCGTTTGAGAATTTTGTCCATCCGCTCCGACAATCCAGAGGCAGCGAATTGCGTTTCCGTCCACAACAACTGCCGCATCAGTTGCGGCCGTAACTCGCACTCCCCACCAGGTTTTTACACCGAGTGTTTCGGCGTGACGATATAACGCTTGGTGCAGCAGCAACCGGCGAATTCCGATTCCCTGCCCTCGCGGAAAATCGGCGTGGACGGAGCCTTCGGGGCCGACGAACTTTATTCCACGAAAACTCCCCATTTCACATTCGTCAAGGCTAACCCCCAGTTCTTGCAAGGCGTCGAGACCGTCTGGCATCAAGCCTTCTCCGCAGGCTTTGTCGATTGGCCCGCGGGCACGATCGGCGACGATGACGTTGAAGCCCTGGCGCCGCGCGGCGATGGCCGCGGCGAGTCCCGCAGGACCTCCGCCAATTACGAATACATCAGTTGACCTCAGAGGCCCTGTCATATCACCAGCGCAATCATTAATTCGGAGCAGAATCCAAGGCCCATCGCCGCAGCGAGAACCGGGTGCGCCTCGACGAGGCAATCGACTCCGCAACGCGAGCGCATCTGATTCATAATCGATTCAACCTGGGTTCGTTTTGCATTTTCTATTGGCCTTCAGAATCGTGCGGTAGAAGTGCCTATTGGATCAAATGTTGAGGGCGCGGCCTGCCAATCCGAGTGCATCTGACCAGAAAGCGCTAGAAGAGTGGACAGCCTGTACGACATCGCTCACAGCGTCGACAAACTCGTCACATTGTTCAACGCTGACCACCAGCGGCGGGGCGACTTTGAGAACCATAAAATTGTTCCCACAAACCTGCGTGAGGATGTTCTTGTGGCGAAACATTCGCATGACAACCATCTGGCCGAACATCGCGGGATGAATCTTCTTGAAGGCCTCGAAAGCGATTCGCAGTCGAAGCTGTTGGGGAGCGGCAAATTCAATTCCGGACATAAGCCCGAGTCCACGCACGTCTTTCACCATCTCGAATGCGGCAAGTCGGTCCCGCAATCGATCGCGAATGTAACTGCCGAGGCGTTCCGCCTTGCGGGCGAGGTCTTCATCCTCTAAAACTTGAAGAGTCGCGAGCCCGGCGCGCATCGCGAGGCCGTTTTCGCTGTACGTCGAAGTGTGGATAATTGCTCTCTTGAGAGAATCGTAGACCGATTCATACACTTCGTCCGACATTAAGACCGCGCCGACCGGAATTAGTCCTCCGCTTAACGCCTTGGCCAACACCACCATGCCTGGTTCGACTCCATAGTGATGCGCGGCGAGAAACTTGCCCGTGCGTCCGAGGCCGGTCTGAACTTCATCAAGTACAAAAAGCGTTCCGTACTTACGGCAAAGGGTCTGCACTCCGAGCAAGTAATCGTCATCAGGAACGCGGATACCGGCCTCGCCCTGTATAGGTTCCAAGACCACGGCAGCCATCGTCCTGGTTTCTAATTTTCGTTCCAACGCGGCCAGATCCCCAAACTCTACTTCTTCCATGCCTGCGAGCAATGGGCCAAATCCTTGACTCCACGAGCAGTCTCCCATCATCGAGAGTGCTCCACAGGTCAAGCCATGGAACGCGCCGGACGCGTAGACCATCCCGGAGCGTCCGGTGCAAGCTCGAGCAAACTTGATCACCGCTTCGATACCTTCGCTTCCAGAGCTGCAGAAAAAACACTTTTGCAGCCGTCCGCCACTTCGCTCGCACAGCTTCGCGGCAAGTTGGCCGGCGAGTTCAGGGACATGACTCTGCAACATTGCAGGACCGGATCGCGCAAGTTCGACTCGCAAGGCACTTACTATTCGAGGATGATTGTGTCCCGTATTATGAACACAATACCCAGAAAGGAAATCGAGAATGCGCCGGCCGTCGTTAGTAAATAACTCGACGCCCTCGCAGCGCTCGTATCGGACATTCATCTGCAGAAGGTCAAGCAGGTTGACCCACTGTGGATTTACATTCCGGCGGTAAGGATCTGAGAATTGGGCCGACTGGAATTGCAAATTCCGGGGAATAACAACCGGAGAAACAGCGGTATTTTCCATGAAAGGGCTAACTTAATAGAATGGTTCTGGATGATAAAAGTTGCATGTGAGCCACTAAAACTTTGACGAAATCATGCACTATTCTTTGTGGAGAGCTGCGATCATCATTCGTGTCAGCCCAGTACGCGAACAGCCGCCGAGTAATAATTAAGGAGACACTGATCCTTACGAACTTCCAGAAGAGAGGCACCTCACTTTAGCCGTCCGCGGCGTGGCTTCGTTTTTCCTACCTGTTCCCGACTCGGGATTTCTGATTTAGGAATTCTTCCGTTACTTAGGTACAGGGTCACCGGACACATTTACGCATGTCTGGCCCTCCTCTAATTTAGAGACTCCACCCGTGCACCCCCCCAGGCCCGGATTCCCTTTTTGGAGCTCATGTACTTCCATGTCTGACGATTTTCAGCTGGGCCTCCTGCCTGAGAGGAAAATGGATTGGCGAACTCTAGTCTCCAGCTACGGCCTGGTCGGGCTGATGCTGTTATTCGCAATCTTTGCTCGAGTGATTTGGCCCGATGAGATCCAGCTTCGACACGGATTTACTGTGACTGATATTATCCCGACGCCCGATTTTCGACCGGTGCCCCCTCCGCCACCGGTAGTGATCCCACCCAAAGTTTTCGCGAAGCTTCCGCCAGTGGAAATCGAAACTCCAAAATTGGTTCTACCGAAGATTGTCCGCGTGCAGCCTAAGCCGTTACCCAAAGAAATCGAGCCACCCAAAATTGAAGCGCGATTTACGAAACCCGAAGTTGTTCCGGTTTCCGCAGCCCGCCCCGCAAAACTCTTGTACACAGGCTCTTTTGGCAGTTCAGCTGTCGCCACGGTGAATGCTCCGATTGAAAAAGTTCAAACCGGAGGCTTCGGCGATCCGAATGGCTTAAAGGGCGAGGGAAAAAGTCAGGCGCATTTGGTCACAGCGACGCTGGGTTCGTTCGATATGCCGCAGGGTGCAGGAAAAGGCAACGGAGCCGGCGGAGCTAAGGGACTTCAAGGCACAGTGGCCAGCGCTGGTTTTGGAAAAGGGATCGCTCAACCCGGTCAAGGAGATGGACGGGCTCGAGGTGTGGTCTCGCAGACAGCATTTAACGCCCCTGATCTGAAAGCGGCCGCGAAGCTGCACGTCGCTGACGGGCCAGCCACCACTCCAATAGAAATTACCTTCAAGCCAAAACCGATTTACACCGAGGAAGCTCGAAAGCTCCAATTGCAAGGCGAGGTTCTTTTGGAAGTAGTGTTCGGCGCGAACGGGCAGCTACATGTAAATCGCGTCGTGCGCGGATTGGGCCACGGCCTCGATGAAGCAGCCGTAGTCGCAACGAGCAGTATGCGATTCAAACCAGCTTTGCGGAACGGATCCGCAGTAGATTCCACTGCTATAGTTCATGTCGTGTTTGAACTGGCGATGTAATTGTTGGCGGGGCCTTCAGGCCGCGCGGACATAGAGAGAACTGAGGAATAGATTGATGACCATTTCGAAATGCACTCTTTCGGTTTTTCTACTCCTTTCGCTCGGTGCGGTAGCGCAGCAGGCGGCGGATCGAACCTCGTCGGCTCCTGTCCCTGCGGAAGTCGCGGCAACGTCGCAGCCATCCAACTCTGGTCCGACGGCAATGACGTCTTCGGCGCCCGCACCGCAACCAGAACTTGCGACGACCGCGCCCACGACTATGGATGACGTTGTGAACCGCACAATCCTGCGCGAACACGCGCTTATGGATTTTCTGAAGGCGCGCACTCCGCTGGTGGAGACCTATCTGCAAGACCTGACCGCCGACCCGCAACTTGGCGATGTCCCGAAAGCAGACCACTACTTTCTGGGACGCATGGACCTCGGCGAGGCGATTGATCGACGGGACTATCTCTCCAAAAACAAGAGTCTGGAAACCAATCTCCTCGGCGGGTTCAACAAGATGTTCCGAGTTCAGTATCAACCGATGGGCTTCTCCTGGATGATTTTTGCAGACCACAGCAGCTTTGATCGTAATCACTATGCGTTTAAATATGTGCGCCGTGAATTTCTTGGTGAGGTACGCTGCCTGGTTTTCGATGTCACGCCGAAAAAGGACAGTGGAAAAGGCCGTTTCGTGGGACGCATTTGGGTGGAAGATCACGACTACAACATTGTGCGTCTAAACGGAACTTACGAACCGCGGCCCAGGAAATCGACTTACTTTTTCCACATGGATAGCTGGCGCCTGAACCTGATTCCCAATTATTGGGTGCCCACGTACATCTACAGCGAAGAGGGAGATTTCAGTTACGGCGCCAAGACCGCTATCGCCTTCAAAGCGCAGACCCGCATCTGGGGCTACAACTTGAAGAACGAGCAAAAAGAGGACGAACTGACTCAAGTGAGAGTTGATTCGGTCAAGGATGACAGTGCGTCCGTTCAGGACGCTTCTCCACTCGAAGCGCAACGTGACTGGCAGCAACAGGCTGAGGACAACGTCGTGGCCCGGCTGCAACAGTCAGGTCTACTAGCTCCGGAGAGCGATGTCGACAAAGTTCTTCAAACCGTAGTCAATAATCTTCTCGTGACTAACAACATTGACTTGCCGCGCCCGGTACGGACTCGCATGATGCTGACTTCTCCGCTGGAGACTTTCAGCGTGGGGAACACAATTGTGGTTAGCCGAGGTCTGGTTGACGTGCTCCCAGACGAATCCAGTCTGGCGATGGTCCTCTGTCACGAACTGGCCCACATTGTTCTGGGTCACAATCTGGGAAGCAAGTTCGCCTTCAGCGATCGTATGATTTTCAGCGACGAGGCCACCTATAGAAACCTCGGATTTAAACACAGCCCCGAAGAAGAGACCGCAGCCGACACCAAAGCCATTGAAATGCTCAAGAACTCTCCCTACGGACAGAAAATGGATACCGCCTCGCTATTTCTGAAACAACTTTCCCAAAGGGCCCCCACACTCGGCGCCTTGCTCAGCACTCGCCTCGGCAACAGCTTTGTGGACGAAAGAGGAAATTTGATCCGTTTCACCGCGCTCTTGAATTCTGGTCCGGCGTTGGATCCAAAGAAGCTTGACCAGATTGCCGCTCTGCCTCTTGGTGGACGCGTCAAGTTGAATCCATGGACCGATCAAGTCGAGTTAACCAAGTCGGCTCCAGTCGCCATCACTAGCGCCCGCGACAAAATGCCACTCGAAGTAACACCATTTTTCCCTCATCTCAGCCATTTGAATGGGGCTGACAGTACAACCGGAACGACCGCAGCCGCCAACAATACCGCTCCACAATAAGATCGAGTTGATGTAAGCACGAGGCTGGAACCGGGAATTAATGCCGGTTTCCGGCCTTCGTTCTTTTAGCTAACCAGATACCCGCCGCTATGGTAGAGACGCGGGTTGATGCGTCTTCTTAGCTCCTGCGAACTACCACCATTTCAACGCCGCCCTCGGTCCAACTCAAGAAACGTATAGCCGCCCACCTGATGAAGAGTCCGATCACGCTAAACTTTGCCATCCGGCTGACTATCCTTGCCCGAAGACTCAGGAACGAGCCATGCTCACACTTTTCCAAGAATTTCTCACGATGAAGATCGATCGCCGCGTATGGGTGTCCCAAATCTCGGACGAGCCTTGTCACGCGGGAATTCGTAGTGTAAGTAATTTGGTTCAGCAGCGCTGGACTTCGTCCGCGAGCTCGAAGATACAGCCGCCCCAGGCTCTTTGGAAGAAGGGGAATCCAGAATATCTTATAGTGAGGTTCATAAAACCGAAGATAGTTAGGACAAGCAATATAGATTGCGCCACCTGGTTTGAGCACCCGAACGGCTTCTCGTAACACCGCCCTCTGATCCGAAACATGCTCCATCACCTGATTCATCGTGACAAGATCAAAACTTCGATCGCTGAAAGGTAGGTCTTCTCCCGTAGCGACCGCAAATACCTGGCAGTCGATTCGGCGTCTTGCAATTTGGATTGAAGTTAGTGACCCGCCCTGACCGATGCGGTCAGGCTCGATTCCGAAAGCACGCAATCCGCGACGACGGCCCGCGATGACAAATGCGCCGACGCCGGAACCAATGTCCAGGATGGTCGCGTTCTCGGGAAGACTCCAGACTCCAGCGAGTTGGTCAAACGTGGCCTCGCCGTTGTCCTCAACAGTTTGATCAATAATCCGTGCCTGCCATTCTGCCGTTTGAATACCGCGCCAATTCTCCCTGCGGTATCTCTCCAAAAGAGCGCGGAGTTCGGGTTCAGTTAAAAGCGCGGCGACTCGCGGGGTAGCGGGCTTCATTTTTGCGCGCACACGCTAAAGTTAGCGGTAAAACTAGTGTTAGAAGTGAGTTTTAGCGTTTCGAAGAGTGTGCCGAGTAAATTTAGCATCGGGATAATGGTGAAACGGAATAAGCCTCGGAATGCAGCCACCGTTGTGAAAGAAACCACGCACACGTTGATCGTCCGAATGAATCCAGTCACGCTCGTTCCTTCTGGGGCCAAGTCAATCGCTGAGAACTCCTTCAACAATTCACGGAGTGCGGCAGGCAGGAACCGCCAAGTATCCCGGTCTGAATCCTGCGGATAGACGGCAGGCACGCTCAGAAGGAGAAATCCGCCGGGTTTCAACACGCGATGAATTTCGGCGATGACTTGTCGTGGATCGGGAGCGTATTCCAACATTTGCGTGCACAAGACGAGGTCGAAGCAATCATTTCGAATGGGTAGTTGCGCGGCATCTCCTGCTATATCGACCAGCGGTGTCAGGCGGAGATCCAGCGCAACGTATCGCGACGGCTGGCCATTTATCAACGCCCTGTATGGTTGTAGACGACCGCCGACATCGAGCACGAGTGTGTTGGTATGATTAAGCCGCCCCAGCCACTTCGTGAAAACTTCACGGCGCTTGCGCAGCACCAACCAACTTGGATCGGTCAAAGATGGGTAGAGGCGATTTCGGCCCTCTTCCTGAATTTGCCCAATATCAGCTGTACTTGACATGCCAGTTTGCCGAGTCGCGTCTGGCGGTTAAATATATCCCAAGTCCTTCAACCGCTCTTCTATGATCCGTTGTTCTTCCTGGTCCATTTTCGCGGCATCGTCGCACACCAACTGCTCTAACACATGTGTGAGAAATTGCTCCAAAGTACCGAAGCGCTTGCCGTAGATTTGCTCTGCTCTCAAGCACAGGTCGGAGGACAGTCGCAAATCGCGCATTCCCTCTGACATCACGCCTTTCCCCCGAGGAAATTAAGCTTCCCGCCGGTTCGCAACCATATGGCCCCCAGGATAAGTCGATCGTCCGAGTTAATACCTTTAAGGAGTGCGATACCAATAAATGCGACATAGCCTGCAATCAGCGCTATAGCGATGAGAACCAAGTCCGAATGATGACCAAGTAGAAATCGACGCTCGATCAGCAACACCAGAAGCATCCCGACGAAGGGGAGCAGCAGGCGAAAGTAGCTCATGTTATAAGGAGACATCCCTAGCTTCCGGCGCACTTCCCACAGGTACCATAAATTAGACGCTATGCTCGTTATTGCCGCGACTATTGCCGCTCCCAGGATGCCCCACTTGGGAACCAGCAGTAGGCCTAGGGCTACCATCACAACAGCCATAACTGTCTGAATGCGGACCAGATCGCGCTGATGTCCCGACATCAGAAGTAAGTATCCAACCGACCCCACGCCACAGTTCACAACCTGTCCGAGCGTGCCAATGACGAGAACCGGCCATCCGGTTTCGAAGTCGCGACCAAAGACATGCATCAGAACGGGAGCGAATATTATCATCACCGCGCCAAGCGGGAGGGTTAGCCCCAAACACCATTTGGCCAACGTTTGAAATACTCTGCTAAGCAAGGCAATATCTCCGCGCGCATGAAGATCCGCGATAGCAGGCGAGAATATTTGATTCACCGATTGCAGAACGATCGAAACAAATGATACGAGGCCCATCGCAACCGCATAGATTCCGACATCACGTGCATTGAGGTAGAAGCCAATGAGGACCTTATCTGACTGGGCCATCAAGAATTCCAGAAGGCTTACGCCCAAGGCGAACGCAGAGAAGGAAACAACTTGTTTTTCAAGCGGGGAAAATATCGGGAGGCGAATATTCCGAGCGGGAGGGGTCAATCTTCTCACGGCGAGCCCTAGAAGCACCAGTACTGCCACTGCGCTGAGTATCTGCGCAAGAATATAACCTCGCAAACCCAGCCCCAAGACAATCAAGCCCACGCTCAGCACCATGGTCAACGGTGTCCCTATGAAATTGGTGATTACGGTTCTTCTTGCAACGTCTTTGTACCCCGCAAGCACCTGGCCGAGGAACGTCGTTAGAACACCGAGTAACATGAGCAATAGAAACAGCCCAAAATATTCCTTCAACTCCGGTGTGCGATAAAAATGAATTGCAATCCACGGACCCGCCAATAACAGCAGCCCGCCCAGCGTCAGATTGGAAAGCAATAAAAGAAAAATGCCTCGGCCAATGAAATGCCTTAGTTGTTGTATCTTCCCAGTTGCGGAATATGCGGCCACAAATCGCACTGCAGACTGAGGAAGGCCGAAAGCGTTGAATAATCCCACGAACCCAATGATTGTCATTCCCAAGGCGTAGACGCCGAGAGCCTCGGCCCCCAATACCCGGGCCAGATACACCTTGAATAGATATCCGGTTGCAGCGGTGAAAATAGTGCCGATGAAGAAAAATGAAGACTGGCGGGAGATATTCCCCATCTGGTGCCTGAAGCTGGCATCGGCAGATGGATCGATGGGAGCCACCAGAATCGTCTCGGATACCGGCCCCTTTACGGTGGATGTTCGCGGCATATAGCGCCTAACCCTTGGCCGCAATCGGGACCGGTACCAAGCCGAGGAGCAATTCTCGTAAAGCCTCAGTTGCGGAGCCTTGACTTTGCAGATCCTGGGTTGCGTTGAACCCTACGGGCGCCGATTCCAAGAGATTCGGGATATCGTTGATTTGACCGACGTTTTCTAACAGATGTCCGATTCCGAACCTCTGGTATTGCCGAATGTAGCTGGGGAATGAATCTCCCAGCCAACCGCACAGAAATATCGGTATTCCACGGGCTACACATTCCAATGCCACGCTGGATTGAACGGTGAGCGCAATCCGGGCATTGCGCCAAAGCTTTTCGGAGATCGGCCCGGTGATGATTCCTATTTCTCGCACTTTTTCGCGGGGCCAGAGCCGCAAGAGTAAATTGCGGTGACCCCGTTCACTCTCGAACGGATGCAGTTTAAATACCAGCTTGAGTCCGCTTCTCTCCGCCAGAGCACCCAAAGGCGGCAACAGTTCGCGGTAAACCTCTTCCACGCGCCACGACCCGAGGGCGTAAGGCTCGGTAAAGAATACGAGCCATCGTTGGTTTTTTATGTCCTGGCGTGGAGCGATTTCTGACTCCCGTGAGCCAGGAAACGATTCCACAGGATGAGGTGGGGCGACATGAAGCACCTTAGCGCTGTCAATGCCGCACACTCGAGTCATATAGTCGTGCTCCATGCCATTTTTCGCAACGTAAAGATCCGCATCGTGAGTGGTTATTGCCATCCAGGAATCCAAGGCTCCGTGGTGGCACGCCACTGCTGGAATTTCGGCGTACCTGGCTAACAGAACGGGAATTCTCGTATAAGGATTAGTGTGGTCGGCGGAAAAACAGGAGCGGATGTTTTCCGAGTCGAAGAGCCGCTTCCAGGCGTCCCTTATCGTGATTCCCCAACGCAGCAGCGATGGAATCTGCTCGAAAAGACCCACTGTGGCAGCCGACTTATATTCCGGCGCAGAGTCGATTAGCCGCGTTCTCAATGTCTCCCATCTTTCTGACAAAGAAGCGATTTCGCTTGCATCGGGCACTGAGAAATATGGGTGCAGAGATTTCATTTGGACGTTCGCAGGCAATTCCTGCAACTTCGCGTTGTCGCGAGCACAAGCCAGGAGAAATTGTTCATCGGGCAACAGCTTTGCGTAGGCAAGAGCGATGCGAGAAACACTCGTGTACGCGCTCGGCAAAAGGATTTTGGGCCGGGATGAACAGCGAGCAGGTCTACCAAACCGGCGCCTGATAAAGCGTTCCCTGTCAAACTTGTCCTGCGCTATCTGAAAGATTTGATGGGCGTCGAAATTTGTACCAACGTGGAGGTAGTGGCGGAATTGTCGCAGCAGCGTTTGAAGAGAGCCTTCTAAATTAATCAGCCGCCCGCCAAGAAGGAAATGGAGTGCGGCAGACCGGTAATCTGCACGGCTCGAATATATTTCGCACTTCTCGTTTATGTGCCTGGAGAGCCGATGAACTAAGAGTTGTTGCTCTATCCTAGGCACAATTTCCGGCAGGAGAATCGACCACCAATCGATGCCAAAACTGTCCACTAGACTTCCCGCGCCCAATCTAGTGAGAAATCTGATTCGGTTAAAGTCTTCGTTCTCGTCAGCAAAATCGAATAAGGAGACTACTTGGTACCCGGACTGCCTTCCCCAGTTTTCGTAAGTAGCCGACGGCGCGCGGCCAAGGTCAATTACTAAGTCGCATCGGGTTCGACTTAGCTTTAAACGGTCTTCGGAGTGGAGAACCAGCACCTTCATACGCAGAAATTCCTAAGCCAGTCGAAGAACGGTTCACCTTTCTCAGAGCGCCTTATAGCTTACCAAGTTCGCTTGATACGCGAGTGCGGTTAGCCAATCGCTATCGAGGAGGCCTGATTCTTCAATGTGAGCCTCCGAGCCTGGATGCGTCATTACTTCAATGGTCGGCTTTTCAGGGGGCTTAATCGAGCACAGTGTCACAAAAGTCTCCAGATCGGTGAATATTCCGGTTGTCTTAAAACCGACCGACCTTAAGGCTCGATTGTAAAGCTTCTTCCTTGCTAGCATGCCAGGCGTCGGAAGGAACTGCGTGTTGTAGAGGTTCCTGCTGATTCGAATACGATTGATCTTATAGCGTCGCCGAAGCAGCGCAAGTACAGGAAGCATCTGTGGGATGGTGTGGACGTGGTGGTGGCCGTCCAGATGACTCGGTTGTGCACCCATGCGTATAACATTCTCAATCTGTTCGCACCACTCTCGATAGATGGCCCGGAGAATCCGGGCGCCGATCTTAATCTCGCGGATGGCGTTCCCATTAAAATGGCCTTGTTCATCAAGTATTTCCGAGAGCGCGACCTGACCGCTGGCACTGAGCGGCTTGAACTCAGTCAAATTCAGGTGAACACCGAATGAGCATTCAGGAAATCGATGCATCCTTCTAAGTGCCTGGGCCGTAAAAGGACCGTTCGAAAGAATCGTGCTCGAGGTTACCGTTCGATTTTCCAATCGGCGGAAAATGGCTTCATTCACTTCTTCATTAATGCCAAGATCATCAGCATTTACAACTATTCGAATAGACATCGCAAATATTGATAGGTCTGAAAGTACATATGATTAGTGGGCGTTTACCAAATCCCAGCTCAGCGGAGTACCGCGCTCCACGTCGCGCGTAGCTCGCTTGCCAAGAATCTGTGGCAAATAACGCGTGTGCAATCCGTGGCCTGGACGAATTGAACGAACATTTTCATCCGTAAAGACTTCGCCGGATTTCACATCTTGAACCGCAAAAAGTGAGCGGCGGAAGACTCGGCTGCTCTCTTCGTGTGCGCTAACTCCAAAATGAACATGTCCCAGCGCTCTTTCAGCAACTCTTACGGCTTCCACCATCGATCTGAACTCATCAGGTTCGAGGGAAAAGGCGCTGTCAGGCCCTTTCTCGGAGCGGGAAAATGTGATGTGTTTCTCAATTATGCTGGCTCCGAGCGCTACAGCCGCTACAGGAACCGCGATACTCATAGAGTGATCGGAGAGTCCAATGGGGACTTGGTGGCGACGAACCATCTCGGAAATAGTTCTCAGGTTCATTTCATCCGGCGGAGCGGGATAGGCACTGGTGCACTTGAGCAGTGCAATCTGCGTGGCACCCGCTGCGCGTGCCACAGCCAACGCTTCGTCTATTTCTTCGAGCGTCGCCATGCCGGTAGAGATGATCAGCGGCTTGCCGGTGCGAGCCATTCTCCGAATCAGCGGAATATCGACCAGTTCGAACGACGCCAGCTTGTATGCCGGAACGTTCATCTTCTCCAAAAAATCTACGGCCGTTTGGTCGAAGGGCGAGGAAAATAGATCCATCCCAAGACTATCCGCAACCTGCTTGAGTTTGGGCTGCCATTCCCACGGCGTATAGGCGTCGCCGTAGAGATCGTAGAGGGTGCGTCCATCCCACAGCGTCCCTCCACCGATCCTGAAATATTCGCGGTCGCTGCGAATCGTGATCGTGTCGGGAGTATAGGTCTGTAATTTAACGGCATCGGCCCCAGCCTCCTTGGCCGCGTGAAGGGTTCGGACTGCCCGGTCAAAGTCCTGATCGTGATTCGCGGAAAGCTCCGCGACGATATAGACAGGATGACCTGGGCCGATGTCGCGTCCGCTGATGTTCACCAGTGGTGTCATTTCAGACTTATGGTGATGAGCGCTGCACCTTATACTGACTGTTCTCGTCAGTGTAATGGGCTCTTTCCAAAACGAAAACGATAGCGGCGTGGCCGTCGACCACGCTTCTTTCCGCCTGAGTAAATCCGCACTTGGTGAATAACCTTAAGGAGGCCAGATTTGTAGGTTTTATAAATGCCTTGATTCTCCCTATTGGGGTGGCTCGAAACAATTCCTCCAACCCTAGCGAAAGTATTGCAGTCCCATATCCCCCGCCGCGGAATTGACGGTCCAGGTTCATCGATAAGACCGCAATGTTGTCCACAATGTCGTATCGCAATAGACCAATCGGAGTGTCCTCGTCATTCAGCGCGATGAAAATTAGCGCGCTGCTGCGTAGCTTCTCGGCGAACCAAGCCTGATGCTGTTCCCATGGAATTGGTGCAGATGAGAATGAGTTTGCCCGCGCTTCCGCATCGTTTGCCCACTCAAACAATAATCTAGAATCACTTTCTATAGCCTCGCGAAGGCGAATTTTCTTAGCCAAGATTGCAGAAAGTACTCGGCCACAGCCTTGGCCATCTACTAATCGACAGGCTTTGGACGAAACCGCACTTCTCATTTGCAACGACCCGAGAAGCGATTCTATCTGTGTGGCCATTCTCTCAGCGGAAACTTCGTCCACACTACCTATGTGAATAGCGCATCCGCGGGCATTCAACTCTCGCGCGATTCGCCGTTGATTCGGCGCAACATCCATAAGAATCGCGGGAAGTCCCAGCAGGCACAGCTCCCAACAAGTGGAACCAGACGCCGCGATCGCGATATCAGCCCACGCCATTAGTTCAGCGATGTTGGACGGTTTTCTGACTAATTCAATCTTCGCCGATGAACCTCTCACTGCGCACTCAATAGTTGCGAAGTGAGGATTGATGCTTCCAACAATTACTCTCGCCTCGAAGGAGACCCTCACCTGATGCAAAGCGTCGATTATGTTCCCCGTGATATTGCCCGGATCGCTCCCGCCCATGCAGACGAGAATTTTTCTACCCACGGTGGCTATTTCGCGTTTCCACGCGCGCCATTGCGCGAATTCGCGGCGAAGCATTGCGTAGCGCGGTCCGAGGAGCAAACGGGTGTACGACTCACGACCCGCATACAAACTCTCGTGGGCGTGCGCATTCTGGTTAAGCACAAGGTCGGCGAAATAATGGCCAGCGTGACCGTTGTCATCCACGAAAAGCACCTTCAGTCCCGCCACTTTCAGTTGGCGCTGATAGCCTGAGCCGAATTGATATCCATCCACGACCACCCAGGTAGCGTTATGACGGAATGCCAACTCTTTCACCTTCCGGGCATCATCTTCCCCGCCGGCCGATGCTTCCAACGGCGCTACTTCCATATTCTCTGCAAGCAGACGCTCGCGTATGGCCGGCGCTGTCTCTGCGATGGCAAAAACCGGCCGTCCCCCGGCGTCCTGCCACGCTTGGGCTAGCGCCAAGCTGCGCATGACGTGGCCCGTTCCCATCGCGGTGCTGGCATCGCTACGCAGAATAAGCGTGCCTGGATTTTGTGCCAAGTTTCTGATTTCCGCCCGAAGCAATACCCAAGAGTCCGCAGCGCATTCGAAATCGCGGTGGATTCATGAGTACGGCAATTTTACCAGCGGGGCCTCTGCTCTATACCTTCCGTCTATACTACTGCCGGGAATAAAAGTCAGTCTCGATTGAAATCCTTCGGAGATGAAATGAGCAAACCGGCATTCAATACTGTGAGCGTATCCGCAGCACGCGAGAAGACAACTCGCCAGGAGTTTCGCGAATTGTTCGGGCGCTGCCCCATTCCAGACAATGAATTGTTGGGCAACCTGGGCCTTTTCATCAATCGCCAGGCCCTCTCGCGGCTCCTCTACATGCATGATTTGTATCGCAAGATCATCAATGTTCAGGGCATTGTCATGGAATTCGGAACACGCTGGGGGCAGAATCTGGCGCTGTTCCACTCTTTTCGCGGGATCTACGAGCCATTCAACTACGCCCGCAAAATTGTGGGGTTCGACACCTTCCAGGGATTTCTGGGTGTTTCAGAGCAAGACGGCAAGGGAGCAGCGGCGATTGCAGGTGGCTATGGCGTAGCCGAAGGATACGAAAGTTACCTTGATGCAGTGCTGCAATATCACGAGCAGGAAAGTCCACTTTCCCATATACGCCGATTTGAACTGCGGAAAGGCGATGCCTCACTCACCCTGGCCGAGTATCTGAAAGAGAATCCGGAAACCATCATCGCATTCGCCTACTTCGATATGGACCTCTATGAACCCACGAAAAAGTGTCTTGAGTTGGTGATGAACCATGTAACTCGGGGTTCGGTCCTGGGTTTTGATGAACTGAATTACCATCATTTTCCCGGTGAGACTTCCGCGTTTCGTGAAATCCTGGGCCTGCTGCGGTACCGGATTGAGCGGTCTTCTCTGGATCCGCTGTCTTCATTCGTGGTCATCGAGTAACTGGCACTCCTGATTGAATAGGCATGCACACCATTCGTCTTGAAAGACCCCCTGAGCGCCGAGATGTTCAAATCGCATTGTTGGCAGGATTTATGCGACGCGTTCCGGAGACGAAGGGCGAACCTGGATTTCGGTTTCTGGGATCCGGCAAGGCGGCCATTGCGGCTGTATTAGGGTTCCTGCGGCGAACGGGGATTCTGGCCAGCAAGAATTCTGAGGTGCTGGTTCCGCAATGGCTGGGGATACCGGTGTATCAGCAAATCACCAACTATGCTTTTCCTGTGCTTTCCTGTACGGCACGAACGCGAGCCGTATTCGTGTACCACCAATACGGGTTTCCACAAGACATGGACCGTATACTCGATTTTGCCAGCACCAACAAACTAACCGTCATCGAGGACTGCGCCCATGCGGCCGATAGCTTTTACAAAAATCAGCGTCTGGGGACCCTGGGAGAATATGCCATCTATAGTTTCTCCAAATTTACGTTCTGCTTTGCTCTGGGAGGAGTAAGTTTTCGCAAAGCCGATTTTTCCGGCTATCTCGATTCCGCAATAAAGCGACAGCCTCGGCTGCTACGATCGGCCATCAATCTGTTCAAGCTGATCGATGAGTTCAACCTTTCTGATGATCGTCCGCGACTCCCCGCTTTGATGACTCGGGGAAGGATTGCCGCCTATTCCTTGTACGGAGAATCTCTTGCACCCTCTAATCGGGCAATAGCCCTATGGGCGGGCAATGGACCAGAGGAGCTTGCGACCCGCCGCAGGTACTTTGCGCACTTGCGGGATCGCACTCGCGATTTAGGAATCTGCGATCATCTGGAGACAATGGGGGTTGCGCCTTATGCCATTCCGGTGCGGGTGCCTGATGCCAAGGCGCGCTTGCTGGTCGCGAGGCTGGATGAAGAGGGCATCCACACGGGAATCTATCGTTTCGATATGAACCGCTGCTTACTGGAGCCGAACTTCGCCCCTTGTGTGCTTTTACCGTGCCACGGCGGCATTTCCGGTGCGGAGTTCGATAAGATTGTCGAAGTCGTCCGTCACGCGAGCCAGAACGCGACATGAACAGAAACATCTTGCGCCTGGTTGTGAAGTCAGGAAAGACTTCATGAGCAGGCTGGGCACGCTCGACATTTCCGCCGCACCGGACGCGGTTGAGGTTTGGAAAAATCTCGCCGAAGTGTGCCCGGATGCATGGTTTTGGCATACCTGGGCGAATATGGAATTCAATTCGGTTGCCGCCCAGGGAAACGAAGCCAAGAATTTATCTTTTTTTGTACTGCTGGATGGACAGCCGGTGGGTCTCGTTCCCCTTCTGGTAGAAAGGACGGAAATCGGGCACAGTTTCTCCGGTCGCGACGCTGCTTACTACGGCGGTCCATTGCCTTGGCCTGCATTCCTAGCAGGCCTGCCCGATTTTGAAACTATCGAAGACTACGCGTTCCGGGAACTGGAGCGGAGAGCTCGCGGGTCCGGGGCCGGACGCATTCGCGTTCGGCTCGCGCCGCCGCAGCCCTTGGATAGCGAGCAGCCGCGCCTAGCTCGCGCAATTTCCGTACATGGCTATCTGGACTCGAGTTACACAAGCCATTCCTTCCGCGTTCAGCCGGATTCGATGGCGAACGTACGGGAGCGCTATCGTCGGTATGTCAAGAAGTTTATGCCGCGATATGAGTTGTCCATCAAAGACGGGGAAGCCGTGACTCCGGGGCTTGAAGAAAGTTATTTTCACCTGCACATCAAGGATGCCGGCGGACAGTTTCGCAACCGAGAGAGTTACCGCTTTCAGGCCAATCTCGCCAGGGAGCACGAAGCTTTTTACGTGACTGCGACTCGCCGAAATGACGGCATCGTCGCTGGCATGCTGCTGGTGAGCGTGAGCAAAAACGCGGCTTACGATAACTCCGTTGCCGTAGATCCGAATTTTCAGGATGACTACGTGTCTCATCTGCTGAAATGGACGGCTATCGAGACGCTGCTGACGCGTGGCGTCAAGACCTATGAGTTAGGGCAGAAAGCGCTTCCCCCGACCCCCGCTTCAATCCCTTCCCCAAAAAACTACGGCATCAGCCATTTCAAGGATGGCTGGAGCAACGGCGAGGTCAAAACAGTAGTGGCGGCCGAAAAGTTCCTCGACACAGGGTTCCTCAACGCGGTCATGGCCGCGCGGACGGATGCAATGAAGACTTACTTCTCGCTAAAGTAGCCGAAACCAGTTCACCGTGTGCGACTCCCTTCCAGACTGATGAATTGGAAAGTCTCCGTCATGCGACCATAAGTACGCGTCAGCAATTCCATGCCCTGCGGTTCGAGTCCAACATCGCGAAACATCTGCGGGAGAGAAGCGGTATCGGAGAATCGGAAGGGAAAGAAATTTCCGTAATAGGGCGAGTCCTTGCGGTAGATACCGTTTAGCGTGAATTCGTCAATTTTCTCGGCAGGGGCGAAATTCCTGAAGGCGCTGCTCTCGCTCGATGGGGTGAACAGGAAAAACTTGCCGCTGGGTTTTAGCACCCGGGCTATTTCCGAAAGATACTTATTAAATTCAACTAGATTAAGCACATAGCTGGCAACGATGTCCACCACGGCATCGAAGCCTTCCTTTTCGTACGGCAAGCAGAGCAGATTGCCCAGCTTGAGCTTCGCACCAACTTCCCACTCCGCAAGGACCAGTTGCCCCAGCCGCAATGCCTCCGGCGAGAGGTCTACGCCGTGGGCGTCAAAACCCTCGCGGGCGATCACCCACAAATTGCTGCAGGAACCGCAGCCAGCATCAAGTATGGAGATTCGGGCTCGCTCCTCGCGAGTGAGTTGAAAGAAGTTCCGTGCCAGAAACCTTACCAACTCCTCATTGGGGTAACGGCGCTGGGCCTTGATTCCCTCAGTTGCATAAGAGCGCTCGTGCCAGTCGAGAATTGCTGTATTGTGATCCATCGCGCGTTCTTCCGATCCTCCGAAACTCGTTTCCGTTTACCGCACGCGAAAAACTGGCTGAATCATTTCGCCCTCCAGAAAACGCTCGGGATGCGGGTCCTCCAACCATGCGGCCACGGTCTTCATGGTGGCCGCGTACGCTTCGAGAGTCTGCTGCACGGCGAGGTGATCGTGGGCCGCGGTCATGTTGTGTGTAACCAGGGTCAGGATGCCTCGCTTGATCAGCTCCTGAGAAACCAGGCTGCGAAGCAGCAGGCTGTCTTTGCCCTCGGTGTCGTGAAATCTTATCAGCGACCACGATGGGTGTCCCTCGCAGGTCAGACGACCCGCCAGACCCGCGAGTTTAGCCAGCGTGTTGAATCCGTCCTGGAGCACTCGGCCGTTGGCTTCCATCCGAGCTAGGGCGTCGGTGCCTTCGAGAATGTCAAGAACCTTCATAGCGGCCGCCATGGAAGAGACTTCCCCCGCAAACGTGAAGCTGAAGAAGATTTCTTCGAAGACCTTCATCACATCGGCGCGGCCAAGGACGCAAGCAATGGGAAAACCATTTCCCATCGCTTTGCCGAAGCAAGCCAGGTCCGGTATAACGCCATAACGTTTTTGCGCTCCGCCAAGACCGAAGTGGAATCCTGAGCAGATCTCGTCGAAGATCAGCAATGCCCCATGACGATGAGTCATCTCCTTCACTGCTTGCAGATATCCCGGGGCGGGCTCGACGAAGTTGACGGGTTCCATAATGACGGCGGCAAATTCTCCGGAATGTTCCTGTAACAATTTCTCAAGCGCGGGCAGATCGTTATATGGAAAAGGACGCGTAAGCGCGCGCACGGCGTTTGGAACTCCCGCATAGCGGGTCGTGCTTCCGATGTACCAGTCCTGCCAACCGTGGTAGCCACTGCATGCGATCCGCTCGCGTCCAGTGAAGGCGCGCGCCGCCCGGACGGCACCTGAGGTTGCATCAGATCCATTCTTGCCAAAGCGAACCATTTCGGCGCAGGGAATCAGCCGCGTTAGCCGCTCGGCCAGTTCGACCTCAAGAGGATGAGGCAGAGAGAAACTGTGCCCTTCCGCGAGCTGAGCCGAGACCGTCCGGTTCACTTCCTCATTCGCATATCCCAGAATATTTGGCAGGAGACCTTGGACGTAATCAATGTATTCATTTCCGTCCACGTCCCAGACGCGGCAGCCCTTGCCACGCTGGAGAAAAACTGGCGCGACGCCTTGAACGTACTGGTTATTGCTTTTGCTGAAAGTCTGGGCACATCCTGGGATCACTTTTCGCGAGCGAGCCAGCCAGGCTTGCGACTGGGTGGTGGAGCGCCTTGCAGCGGGACCAACCGCAGCCTGGCGATATAAGCTCGAATAGTAACCTTCATTGCTGACAACCGCTGGAATTGCCGCCAAGTCGGGCCTCGTATTCAGTAAGTCCAATACATCCCTATACCCGAATCCTCCATTCCCCGAAAACTCGGCGTATATCTTTCGCACGAACTCCAGATCGGATGGATAATCCACGGTCCAGCGGTGAGTGCCCAATGGGACTGGGAATTCGCTCTCCACATTGACGGTGCGAAACTTTCCCCCGAGCAAATACGGAGTGACATGCTCGCGCTCGGAAAGTTTGACCGACTCACTCCAGGCCCGCTCCAGCGCCACAAAGGAAAAGACCTCCGTATCCAGACCGTCGGGATACGTGTAGCGCAGCGTGTTTGAAGCGTAATCGCTTCCCCCTTCCTGAAAGCGAGTCACAACCCTGTCAATAACCTCAGAATCGATTAACGGACAATCCGCCGTGACGCGAACTATAACGTCGGCCTTTTTCTCCTTGGACGCTTGATAGAAGCGATCCAAGACATCGTGTTCGCTGCCCCGAAAACATGCGATGCCCTCGCGGAGGCAGAAGCTGGCAATTGGGTCATCCGAGGCAACGCAGGTTGTTGCCACCACGACCTCATTGACGGTGCGAGCTGCTCGCGCAAGCCTTACCACATGCCATAGCATGGGCTTGCCGGAAATTTCCGCTAAGGTTTTACCCGGGAAGCGAGTTGAGCCCATGCGCGCTTGAATAATGCCAAGAATCATGCCGAAGTCGTGTTCTCAACGGGGACCATTCTTCCCTGCCGATTGGAAGCCCTGGCCGCGAAGACGATTTGCATCACGCCCACGGCCTCCGGAATGGACAACGTCGTCGTATTGCGAGTGCGAACGCAATCCAGAAAGTGTCGCATCTCATCCATGTACATTTTATTGGGCTGCCAGTCTTCAGGCTGTGGGAATGTGGTCACCTGCCGGTTCGCATCGTAAAAGCGGACCTGCTTGCTGTTGAAATCCCAGAAAATCGAACCTTTCTCGCCCGCGATCTGGCAGCCCCGTTCGTAAGTTCTTTGAACGTAATCAAGGTGAATCTCCGAAATCGCGGAATTGGAATGGCGGCAGAGAAGAACTGCAACATCCTCGGTTGAGATTTCCAACGAGCTCAGATGATTCGCGATACAAAATACTTCTCGAATCTCTCCAAGATACCAAAGCGCCAAATCAATTTCGTGAATGCCGTCGAGGATACACCCGCCGCCAGTCTCTTCGCGAGCCGCATAGTTATCGCGGTAGTCAGTGCCAGGCCGCCATAGGGGTAGGTACGAACCGGCATGAATTCGAGCGAACAGGATTTTTCCCAGCAGACCTTCTTGAAGTAGTTCTTTCACCTTCAAAGGGCCGGGGTGGAATCGCATGTTGCATCCCACAAGAGAAACCAGTTTTTTATGCTCAACAAGTTCAGAAAGTTCGGCGAGGCCGTCTGGCGTATGGGAAAGCGGCTTTTCTACAAATACATCACAGCCGTAGCGAACCACCTGAAGCGCTTGCTCCATGTGTAAATGGGATGGAGTGGTCACGACAACGAAATCTGGAGACCAATTTAGGCCACCACTCAGGTCTGTAAATGTAGTGACCCCTAGTTCTCCTGCTATGGCGCCACGCCTGTTGCCATCGGTTTCGACTAGGCCCAACTGGACTGAGCCCAGAGCCCTCAGGTTCCTCAGATGCCGTGTGCCTATAGAGCCACCGCCCACAACAAGCGCTTTCATTCGTATCGACCCTCTCCGCAACGTTCGGGCCGGGGTTGGCATGAAGCCTGGTGATCCCACATTTTAGTTCCCGTCACGATCCGGAAAATGTCGTCATCACTTTATTCACCGCTCGAATCACATCCTCCACATCTGGGTCGCTCATGCCATGAAACATGGGCAGGCTAATGAGGCGCTCATAAGAGTCTTCGGCGGTGCGATACGCTCCTTGCTTGTATCCGAAACGATCCCGATAGTACGGATGAAGGTGAACTGGAATGTAGTGTACGTTGACTCCAATATTTTCGGCCCGGAGAGCGCGAAAGATTTCGCGCCTTCCAGTTAGTAGATGTTCCAATTCCAAGCGGATGGGATAGAGGTGCCATGCTGGATTAACATCCTGGCGGACCTTCGGGGCAGTAATGCCCGGAATTTCCTCAAAAGCCGCATTGTAACGAGCAGCGATCTCCCGTCTTCTCCGCAGATTCGACTCGAGCCTCTTGAGTTGTTCAATCCCAAGGGCACACGCGATGTCGGTCAGACGATAGTTGAACCCCAATAAAACCATCTCGTAGAACCACTCGCCGTCTTGTTGGCGCTGTCTGGAATCGCTGCTAATCCCGTGGTTTCGAAAACGACGAAGGGTCTCAGCGAATAAAGAATTGTCAGTGGTGACCATGCCGCCTTCGCCGGTAGTCAAATGCTTGACCGGATGGAAGCTGAACACTGACATTTGCGAAATGCTCCCAATGCGACGCCGACGATATTCCGCGCCCAAAGCGTGGCATGCATCCTCGATCACAACTAAGCCATGTCTTTCGGCCAGAGCCGCAAATACATCCAAGTCGGCAGGATGACCGGCGTAGTCCACTGGCAACATCACCTTGGTCCGTGGAGTGATCCTTCGAGCACAATCCTCCGGATCAAGATTTAGCGTGTCGGCGGAAACATCGGCAAACACAGGCATCGCACCTTGGTACAAAACGCAATTTGCCGTGGCGGCGAAAGTCATCGGCGAAGTAATTGCTTCGTCACCGGGTTTCAAGCCCGCAGCAAATGCAGCGCCATGCAGGGCGGCGGTACCGGAACTGAAACTCACCGCGTATTTCGCTCCGATCCACGAAGCAAAGGCTTCTTCGAACTCCGCGACCTTGGGACCCGTGGTCAACCAATCAGAGCGAAGAACGTCCACGACCGCTTGAATATCGGACTCGTCAATCGATTGCCGGCCGTAGGGTAGGAACGTGCTGCGGACGGGCGTCCCACCGTTGATCGCTAAAGCTTCTGTCGCGGCGGAAAGTACGCTCACGAGACCCTCAAACTCCGAGCGCTCAAGAATAGGCGCCCATTTGAACCATTAGCTTCGGAAGGTTTTTCTTCAAGAAGGTCAAAAAGTTCGTCGGCCGTAAGCCATTGCTCATTCCCGTCGCTGGTATAGCGAAATCCCTCGGGAAGAGGACGCGCCTGTTTCCAATTTTCTCTCTGCCACCAAGAGTGATTGGGTTGCACGACGTACATGTCGTCGGTCTCGACCGCATTCCGCGACTCATCTTCCGAGAGCAAAACTTCATGAAGTTTTTCTCCAGGTCGAATCCCGATACATTCCACTGCGCATCCGGGAGCAACGGCCTCGGCCATGTCGATCAATTTCATGCTCGGAATTTTAGGTACGAAAATCTCGCCACCACGCATTTGCTCGATGCACCGAACAACGAACCTCGCTCCTTGTTCAAGAGTGATCCAGAAACGGGTCATGCGCGGGTCGGTAATTGTAATTTTGCCGGTCTTGCGTTGCTCCAGGAACATCGGGATCACACTGCCTCGGCTTCCCACCACATTGCCGTAGCGGGCGCAGCTAAATCGCGTATCTTGTGCACCGGCGTAGGCGTTTGCCTGGACAAAAACCTTCTCCGCACACAATTTGCTGGCACCATAGAGATTCACCGGATTCACTGCCTTGTCTGTACTCAAAGCCATTATCCGGCGCACGCCCTGATTAATGGCAGCGTCGATAACATTCTTGCCGCCGATAATGTTGGTCTGAATTGCCTCGAACGGGTTGTATTCGCAGGCGGGCACCTGTTTTAGAGCCGCAGCGTGCACGATGACGGTCACACCGGAAAAGGCGCGTTCCAGCCGTTGCGCATCCCGCACGTCGCCGATGAAATAGCGCAAGCTGGGATGATCGAATCCCGACGCACGCATATCGTGCTGTTTCAGTTCGTCACGGCTAAAGACGATCAGCTTCTGCGGATGGTACTCCGCAAGCATTAATTCAATAAACCTCTTGCCGAACGAGCCCGTGCCGCCCGTCACCAGCACAATCTGTTCGGACCACTTCATTTGATTCCTCATGAGTGCCAGGGATGAAAGTTAGAAAGCCAGTTCTCGCGCATCACCTGCGGATAATCAGATTCCAGCCACGTAGTATAGCGGAGATTGGGCCATGCGCTTCGACTTTGGCTTCTCCGTTAACATCTTGGCGCCTTCAAATTTGCTTATTCGAGCATTCCGCAGGGTGCTAAAATGTGCCCAACCTGTTCTACTTGTGGGATGGCTTGCGCTTGGTGTTTGAGCGGGCCGAAGATATCGAAGGAATCTTTTCGCTATCTTCACCGCAAGTTTTTGTCTAGGAGCTTTAATGAATTTGGGCCCGGTTATCCAGGCTAATGGGTATCGAGAGCGCGAAGTTCAGTCCGCCTTCCCTATTTCGCTCAACCGCCAATGGACACCCTATAACCCTTCCGCCTTTTCAACGCGGGACTCGCTGTTACGGGAATACTGTCATGTTCTCCTGAAGCGCAAGTGGGTAATACTGGGTTGTTTGCTGTTGATTTTCACGGCAGTTCTTATCGCAACTCTACGAAGCACGCCGATTTATGACGCCGTCGGCAGCATTGCTGTGAACAGAATGGACCCCGTGACGCTCAACGTCAAAGATTCCGGTAACGGCGGTTACGACTACTCCGATCCGACAGATCTCGACACCGAGGTTCGCATCCTTCGCAGCGACTTGCTGGCGTTGCAAGTTATTAAGCAACTCAATCTGGACAAGCAAGGAGGAGCCGCTCCAGCGACCTCGTCCCCGCCCTCTTCATTGGGACTAACTACCGATACCCTCCAACCGGAGTCTGAGAGGGCATCCGGGATGATTGCCGCTTTCAAGTCGAATCTGGAAGTTTCACTCGAACCCAACACTAGAGTCATCGACATCCACTATCGGAGTCCAGATAGATTCCTCGCGGCTAGGGTTGTAAATACGCTCGCAAACACTTACGCGGAACAAAACTTCAAGACACGTTTTGACTCAACCATGCAAACTTCGGATTGGCTGTCCGAACGGCTGGTTGATCTGCAGATGAAGGTCGAGACTTCCCAAGAAAAGCTTGTCAAATATCAGAAGGAACACGAAATCCTTGGCATCGATGAAAAACAGAACATCACGACTTCCAAACTGGATGATTTAAACAAAGAGCTAACCGAGGCCGAATCCACTCGGATGGACAAGGAGTCGCTCTATCGCCTCGTCGAGTCAGGCGATCCGGATTCGATCTCAGCGGCATCCACCACCACCACAGCGTCCAACTCGGCCTCCTCCCTGTTGCAGAAATTACAGGAGCAACACGCGGATCTAAAAATACAAATAGCCCAACTAGGAGCGCAGTTCGGACCGTCCTATCCAAAATTAGCTCAACTGGCAGACCAACTCAAAGAAGTGGACGCACAGACTGAAGCTGAGAGAAAAAAAGTAGTGACGAGGTTGCGCGGTGACTACCTCGCAACGCTCGCGCGGGAGAGTTTACTGCGGACCGCGCTGAACCAACAGAAACAGGACGCGAATCAATTGAACGAGAGCGCCATCGAATACAATTTCTTGAAACGCGATGCAGAAGCGAACCGAACCCTTTATGAGAATTTGTTGGAGAAGCTCAAAGAAGCGGGACTAACTGCGGGACTTCGCTCAAATAACATCCGCCCAGTGGATGTGGCCCAGGTTCCAGGATCTCCAGCAGAGCCGAATGTTGTACGAAACCTTACGTTCGCGCTGGCCCTAGGTCTAACCACGGGAGTCTTATTAGCGTTTGTTTTGGAAGGTCTCGACAACACGGTCCGCACAATCGAACAGGCTCAGGCGGTTTCGATGCTGCCGTCCTTGGGAATGATTCCGCTCGGGACCACGTTTTCTGGAGAAAGCAACTTTGGGAAGAGGCTCTCTTTCCCTGCGCCCAAGGAAGGCATGGAATTAATCACTAAGTCTCGGCCACACTGCCAAATGGCTGAAGCTTATCGGGCCTTGCGTACGTCCTTGCTGTTGACCTCAGTCGGAGCTCCGCCAAAAGTAATCCTCGTCACCAGCGCGCTTCCAGAGGAGGGCAAGACGACCACCAGCATCAATTGCGCGATAGTTTTGGCTCAAAAAGGCGCACGAGTGCTCTTGATCGACGCTGATTTGCGGCGTCCCAGCATTCACCGAATGCTCGGGGTCGTACCGAAGACGGGATTGAGCAATGTCTTGACGGGGAGCGCCAGCCTTCAGCACGCCATCGTGCGTTCCCCGCTGGTGCCGAACTTATTTGTGCTCCCAGCGGGAACTCAGCCGCCGAATCCCGCTGAACTGCTCGCATCCGCGGAAATGGGATCCGTCCTCGACGACTTGCGCGTGCAATACGATCACATCGTGATCGATACTCCGCCCACCCTCCCGGTTACCGATGCTGTTGTAATGGCCGCCAGGGCGGACGCTGTAATTCTTGTCACTCGCGCAGGCAGCACTACTAAACATGCGTTGAAGCAAGCTCGCGATATTCTGCTCCAGGTCAATGCGAAAGTGAGTGGCGTTTTGTTAAACGCAGTGAACCTGCACTCTCCCGATTATTATTCTTATTATGGCCAAATGAGAAAAGCTGCTCGTTCTTACTACCGGGACACCCACGAGGACGACAGCAGCGAGAACGGAACCAACGACCACGATGTGGTTTCTGTCATCACCGCGGGATAAACTCCTGAGCCAGACCTCTGCAGTCGCTCCGGCATATCCATAACAACCGTGTCCATAACAACAAAGCGAATCATTTTGATTGCGTGTTTTTTGACAGGCACGCTCTACCTTGCATTGGTATCCGCGCAGTACTTGGCATTCCGTTTCTCTAAAAGAGCGGATTTGGATAGTTTGCGCACGGCCGTCCGCCTTCAGCCTGGTAACGCGGACTATCGTTTTCAACTTGGGGAATATTACTTCTGGACGCAACGACCAGCAGAGGAAGCCAACTCTTATCGCACCGCTGCCGAATTGAATCCACACGAAGCTGAGTATTGGATGGGACTCGCGGCAGCCGAAGACTCACTTGGCTTTGCGCGGGAACGCCGAGCGGCTCTCCAAAATGCGATCACGGTCGATCCCAAGAATCCCAAAGTAGCTTGGGAGGTGGGTAACTTCTTCATAAACGAAGGCGACGTCGATTCTGGATTGAAAGAGTTCCGAGTGGTTTTGGAGAATTCTCCGGTTTTGGCAGGGACAGCGCTAGAACTCTCCTGGCAGAAACGACCCGACGTAGACTCCCTGCTGCGCGATGCCATCCCTCCAAATTCAGGTAACTATTCATCCTTTTTGGAATTCCTGATGTCCAAAGGCGACGACGATTCCGCAGGCGAGGTCTGGGAGAGGATGGCAGGGCTTCGTCAGCCTGTAAGTCTCGGAGTCGTCCTCGACTATGTTCGCTATCTCATCGGGCGAAATCGACCAGAGCAGGCGGCGACAGTTTGGCGCCAGGCCAGGGATCTGAGCAATCTGAGGAATTATCAACCCTCTGCTGAAAACCTGATTGTTAACCCAGATTTTAGTTTCCCCACACTAAATGGCGGCTTTGACTGGCGTTACGAAAAGCGGCCGGATGTCACTCTCGCATTGGATCCAACGGAACCACATCTCGGATCACCTTCTCTCTTGATCTCCTTTGACAGTCGCGGGCTTGAAGATTCCGGAATCGGCCAATTGATTTCTGTTGAGTCTAATGCTCGATACCATTTCTCGGCTTATTTTAAGACCATGAATATGCAGGGCGCAGGCGGACCTCACTTCATTCTTCAGGATTTCTATAGGCAAGAATCATTGTTCAGCAGTGAGGACCTTAAAGGCTCTTCCGATTGGCGGCAAGTAACCGGGGAGTTCAAGACCGGTCCCGAAACCAGATTACTGTGGCTGAGAATATCGCGAGTGCCTGCGGGAAGCCCCATTAAAGGCAAACTTTGGGTTGACAACATTCGGCTGCAGCCCAAACAGGAAGAGAATGCAAAGTGACTTCTGATTTGCCACTCCCATACCGTCCGGGAATCGTGAAACAGAAGGAATTGTCCGCGACGGATTCTTTCATCTTCTACGGCGTATTTGGGCTTTTGTTACTCGGCCCGCTTGCATTCGGAGCCGTTGAACCGTGGGCGATCTTTTCGTTGGAAGCTGCGGCCGGGGTTTTGTTTATCGTGTGGATCGCCTCGCGATTGTTGTCCAGTGAACCGTCAATCCGTTGGAGCCCTCTGTTCGCACCGATGTTAGTGTTTGTGGCACTAGTGGTTTTCCAGATCGTCACAGGAAAAACCGCATACCGATCCGCGACCGTCTCCAGCGGACTGCTTTACGGCGCGTATGGCTTGCTCTGCTTTCTGACGGTCCAATGTTTGCGAAAGACCTCGCAAGTCAAAATTCTCGCGACGTCGTTTTCCGCGTATGGCATGGCGGTCGCGATCTTCGGCCTCTTACAGGGACTGGCCTCCAACGGCAAATTGTACTGGTTGCGGACGTCTTCTGGCGGCAGTTGGATATACGGCCCCTATGTAAACCACAACCACTATGCGGGGCTGATGGAAATGATGGTCCCTATTCCGCTTGTTCTTTCGCTTACGAGCCATGCAAGAAGCGGGTTGCGAAAAGCTGCGGTTGTGGCTTCAGCCGTTATGGCGACCACAATTTTTCTTTCCGGATCACGGGGCGGCATGATTGCTTTCATGTGCGAGCTTGTCCTGTTGGCGTGCATTTTGATTTGGCAGCGAAGTTCGGTAAAGAATTCATTTTCGAACAGATTGACATTGGCTCTTTTTGCCGTTTTCTTTCTTTCCTTCTTGGGTTGGGTCGGCGGTCACGAGGCAATGGATCGACTGTTCAACGTTGAATCCACAACACACGAGATCACCGCCGGTCTAAGGCTGGCCATCGATCGCGACTTGCTGAAAATGTTCCCGCATCGTCCGTTCCTGGGATGGGGGCTGGGCACTTTTGAATACGTCTATCCTCAATTTCGAAGCTTTTATACGAGTTATCACATAGATGAGGCTCATAACGATTACCTGCAGCTATTAATCGAGGTAGGCGCCGTCGGATTTATCACTATGATCTGGTTCTTATGCCTAGTTTTTCGCAACGCGTCGAAAAAGTTGCGCAACTGGCCCACGGACATAAACGGCGCAGTTGCCTTAGCTGCGCTTCTTGGCGTCGCGGGCATACTGGTGCACAGCTTGGTGGATTTTAATCTTCAGGTACCAGAGAACGCCGCGATGTTTTATGTTCTCTGCATAATCGCAGCAATGGAAGCTCGCTTCGATTCGTTTCGTCCGCCACGCCGCGATTAATCTTCAAGGTACAATAGCGAGTTTGCGTCGTTCCCGGCTTTCCAATTGCTATCCTGATTTTCAGTTATGGCGGCTCATTTCACACTACGCCTTGCGGACCGGATGTCTAGACTCGGCACCGAGACTGCCTTCGAAGTCCTCTGTCGAGCTCACGCTCTTGAACGCCAAGGAAAAGAAATTATTCATCTCGAAATCGGGGAGCCGGACTTCGACACGCCCGCAAACATTGTTGAAGCGGGCGTGAACGCCCTTCGTGATGGCTGGACCCATTACGGTCCTTCCGCCGGATACCCCGAACTGCGAGAGGCCATTGCGGAAGAGGTGAGCCGGACACGCGGTGTTGCGGTCACGAGCGACTCAGTCGTAGTCGTGCCGGGCGGCAAACCGATTATTTTCTTCTGCATTCTGGCGTTAGTCGACGAAGGCGATGAAGTCATCTACCCGAACCCCGGCTTTCCGATCTATGAGTCAATGATTCGCTATGCTGGAGGGCGTGCGGTTCCTCTCCGATTGCGAGAAGAAAAAGACTTTGGATTTGACATCAACGAGTTGGCTTCACTCATCAACGATCGCACCAAACTGATTATCCTGAATTCACCCCAGAATCCTACAGGCGGCGTACTTAGCGAGCGCGAGGTTCGGGACGTGGCCGACATCATCGGCGATCGCAACATTATGGTCCTGTCCGATGAAATCTACAGCCGTCTGATTTTCGAGGGTGAGCATCAGTCGATTATCTCAGTACCCGGATTTCAGGAACGAACGATCCTGCTCGATGGATTCTCGAAAACGTACGCCATGACCGGCTGGCGCATTGGCTACGGCGTTATGCGTTCGGACTTAGCGGTCCATATTAGCCGGTTGATGACTAATTCGAATTCCTGCACAGCTAGCTTTACACAGAGGGCTGCTATCGAGGCACTTCGTGGCGATCAGTCGTCGGTAGACCACATGCGCGCGGAATTCCGGCGTCGCCGCGACTTTTTCGTGGCTGGTCTCAGTCGAATCAAAGGATTCTCCTGCCGCACACCCAAAGGCGCGTTCTATGTGTTTCCCAACATCTCGAAAACAGAATGGACATCTCAGAAATTAGCCCATGCTCTTCTCGAAGAGGCCGGCGTTGCATGCTTATCCGGCACTTCATTCGGAGCTTTCGGCGAGGGATATTTGCGCTTCAGCGTCGCCAACTCCTTAGAGAATCTGGACAAAGCATTAGATTGTATTGAGCGGTGGACAAAACAACGCTTGTAGTTGTGGCATCGTCATGGCAGGAAATAAAACTGTTCGGAAGAACTACGAACCCAAGGCAAGCCGCCCGCATATGCCTGGATATGGCCTCCCGAAAGGCACCAAGGGGCTGTTGCCATGGCGCTGGGCCGACCAGCGGCTAACCAAGTCACATAACTACTGGATCACGACAGTCAGGCCAGATGGAAATCCGCACATGATGGTGGTCTGGGGATTTTGGCGGGATGGAGTGTTTCTATTTAGCACTGGCACGCAGTCACGCAAGGCGCGCAATTTGAAGAAGAATCAGCATTGCGTTGTTTCCACCGAACTGGCACATGAAGCAGTGATTGTTGAGGGCATCGCAGAGGAGGCACTCGATGTCGCTCTTCGACGCGAGTTTCTCACGCGGACGGAACGAAAATACGAGTTTGACATGTCCGGGTTTAAGGCGGACATACTGTCGTTGAAAGAGCCAATCTTTGCGGTTCGCCCTCGTGTGGTGTTTGGATTGGACGAGAAGAAGTCGCTTAATTCTGCAACGCGCTGGCAGTTTGCGTAGTGTCGCGTCCGACGAATTCCGGCGGCGGCGTAGCTTAAATTGTCATCCTTCGTGAAGCGAAGGATGACAAAACCACTGAAGAATCATGGCTAACAAATTTCGTGTTTTTGCGACTTGCGATATTGGCGATGCTATTGAATTGCTGCGGCAGCGGGGGTATCAAGTCGAGGTGTATCCAAATCCCGTAGCGCCGCCAAAAAGCTTAATCATTGAAAAGGTGAATTCTGGGATCGATGGACTTATCACTACCCTGCGCGACCAGATTGACGCGGAGGTGTTCGAAGTAGGAAGAGGCACCCTAAAGGGTGTAGCTCAATACGCGGTCGGGTTCGACAATATCAATCGCGCTGACGCGAACCGTTTCAAAATCCCCTTCACGAACACCGCTGATGTTCTTACCGAGGCTACCGCTGAATTTGCCTTTTTCATGCTAGGAGCATTGGCGCGAAAAATGTGGTCGGCGGAACATCTTACCCGCGAGAACAAGTGGGGATATTGGCATCCTTACCTGCCGTTCCTAGGAGACGAAGTCACTGGCAAGACAATCGCGATCATAGGAACTGGGCGGATCGGTCTGGCGATGATCAAGAAATGCGCCGGGTTCGATATGAATATCCTCTGTTATGACCCGGCATATCAAAATCAGGATTACGTAAATAGCATTCAGGAAGTTATGGACTTGCGTCATAAGCGCGGCATTTGCAAAGAGGAATTTTGGATCAAGTACGTGACCTTCGACGAGGCGCTTCGCCAAGCGGATTTCATCAGCATTCATGTCCCGCTGATTCGCGAGGGCGAGAGCGCGACGCCAACACATCATCTGTTCAACGAAAAGACCCTCCGAATGATGAAACCGACCGCCTTCTTGATAAACACGTCTAGGGGGCCAGTGATAGACGAAACGGCACTCTCGAAAGCGCTTAAAGAAAATTGGATTGCTGGTGCAGCCCTCGACGTCTACGAAAGAGAACCGCTGCCACCAGATTCACCGCTGCGAGATTCCGCTATCGAAGACCGTTGCCGCCTGTATCCGCATTTCGCCAGCGCCGCCAAAATTACACGTCTATCTCCCGATCCAAACAAGGGAATGGCAGGGCGCTGCGTACAAGGTCTGATCGATGTGTTGGAACAGAACTATGGCGGAGACATCACAAAAATGCCCTATGTGGTGAACAAAGAGGCTTTCGGAAAATGAAAGGAAAGAATCTATTCCGAGATCGTATGTTCTTCGCTCTGCGCTCGCAGAACGCGGTCAACGGAATAAGGTCCACGTCGCGTGGGCTCGTGGTAATGGCGCACTTGCATTTCGCCTAGCAGCCCTACCGCCAGCATATTGAAACCTCCCAACAGCAGCACCGCCCCAAAGATCATGAGAGGACCATGGTGGGTCATTACATCCGCGTGATTCAGGAATTTCTCGATCAGCAGCCACAGAGTGACGCCCGATCCGGCGAAGATGCTTAACATCCCCAACGTTCCGAAGAAATGCAGTGGCCGGGAAAGATAACGCAGAAGAAAGCGGATCGTAATCAAATCGAAAAACACTCTGAACGTCCGAGAAATTCCGTAATGAGAAACTCCGCGCTCGCGATTGACATTGCGAATCGGCACCTCACAAATCGACGCGCCATGCCATGACGCCAACGCCGGAATAAAGCGATGCAACTCGCCGTAGAGGGGCACTTGCTCCAGAATGTCTCGCCGGTAAGCCTTAAAGGTCGTACCAAAGTCGTGGATATCCACACCGCTCAACTTCGCCATCAGCCAGTTGGCGCATTTTGAAGGAATTCGCCGCAACCAAAGATTATCGATGCGGCGTTTGCGCCAGCCGCTGACAATGTCATATCCCTCGCTGATCTTTTCGAGAAACAGCGGGATATCGGCGGGATCGTGCTGCAAATCACCATCCATCGCGATGACGTATTCGCCCCGAGAGTGATCGAAACCCGCCGCTAGAGCGGATGTTTGCCCAAAGTTGCGCCGTAATTTCACCACCGTTATGCGGCTATCGATAGCGGCGATTTCTCGAAGAAGATTGAACGTATGGTCTCTGGACCCGTCATCGACCAGTACGATTTCAAAACTTTCGCCGCTCACTTCCATAACCGCCTTGAGGCGATCGTAGAGGTCTGTGACATTCTCCTGCTCGTTATGCAGGGGAACAACAATTGAATATTTGGGCATTAAGTTTTCTATTATACGATCACCAGCAAGCTTTTGCGCGTCCGTGGGATTGTCGGTCCGTGAACTCCGAACCACAACGTAAAACCTCAATGTTTTATGGTTTTCCCGCTGTTTCCGTATAAGATGCGCTCAGCACGAGTCTGCTGTGCGCGAATGGACTCCAAGGAGCGCGACAATTATGGACATCGTGGTGGTGATGTTTGGCAGCCTTATCTCAACCATGTCGGCGTTGACTTTTTTGGAGGTCCGCCGCATTCGGAAGAAAATGACGGAATCGACGCGCGCGGTCACCGCAACCGATCCGCAAATAGAAGTCCCGCGTAAAGCGGGCTGATCGATGCAAACCGATTCGGAAGCCTCACTCGTACCTGAGCGCCTTGATTGGATCCAGTTTTGCTGCCCTCATGGCAGGAAACATTCCGCTGGCAATACCCACGACTCCGAGAATTGTCGTAGCGATAAGAAGAATTTTCGGCGCGACTATGAGCCTGATGTCTCCGGCATCCGCGTGCTTTGCCAGCGCACTGTACAAGGTGAGAGTTCCGACGGAAAACGACACTGCGTAAGAAAGCAGAATTCCGAGAACACCGCCCACCGCGGTGATCACCATTGCCTCGGAAAGAAACTGAAACAGGATATCCCGCCTGCGAGCCCCCAAAGCTTTTTCTACTCCAATTTCACGGGTACGCTGGGTCACCGAAACCAGCATGATGTTCATCAGGCCAATGCCACCAATCCCCAGAGTAATCGTCCCAATGAATGCGAGCAAAATATTCAAGCCCAGAGTGATGATGCTGAATTGCTCAAGTTGCTTCATCGCGTCGAAGATGAACACAGCCCGCTCATCATCCGGTTTAAAGTTGTGAGCTAACGCCAGTGAATCCCGAATGGTCTTTGTAATTTTCGTGTGGTCGACGCCGATGGAATCCACCCAAATCCCGCCTAAATAATGCGTGTCCGTGAGAACGTCAGTTGAATTGAATGGAAGATAAGTAGTCCGGTTGTCGTCGTTGTCCGCTTCCTGCATGCGAGGCTGCAACACCCCGACAACCTGAAAACTGACTCCATTGATGCGAACCCATTCTCCAAGAGCGGGCATTCCCGAGAACAATTTATCCCTTGCTTCCGATCCCAGTACCACAAAGTGTCCATGGCTTAAATTGTCTTCATCATTAATGAAGCGTCCGCTTTCCACGTTCAGGTTCCAGATATCCAGCATGGAAGGGTCGATACCAAGAACTGGAAAACTGAACGAACGGGACCCGTTCTGAACTGTGCCTTGTACCTGCGAAAATCGGGAAAGATGGCGCACGAGTGGGGCGACGTTGCGGACCAACTCGACATCGTCCTGAGTGAAGCGGATTGGCACGCCCGCCTTATTGCCGCCGGCCTGCTGTGAAGTGCGCCCGGGAAAGATGCCGACAGCGGTTGCTCCGAAGCTTTCAAAGATATTCTGTATGGCGCGCCCGAAACCCTGTCCGTAAGCCAACAGAAGAACGACCGTGGCAATTCCCCATGCCATGCCCAGCATGGTCAGCACTGTCTTACGCAAGTCGTGCCGCATTGCACCGTAGGCTTGTTCCAGCAAGTCGCGCTTCATAACTATTCTCTTCTAAGTGCCTCGACTGGCGCCAATCCCGCGGCTTTCCTTGCTGGATATAGCCCGGCCACGACACCAGCGAACGCCAGCGAAAGAATGGCCAGCGCGGCAGTCGATGGCACGATTTGTGGGGTGTCAAACCCTTGAGGCTGAGGCAGAATTGATAAGGCCGCCATCAGGCCGGCGGCCCCAGCCATGCCGAGCCCTCCACTTAACAGGGTCAGAAATGCACCCTCAACAAAAAATTGGAACATTATGCTTCGATTGGTTGCTCCGAGCGCTTTCCGAAGACCGATCTCCCGCGTGCGATCCGCAACCGCAACCAGCATGATGTTTATAATTCCGATCGCTCCGAGTGCGAGGGTTACCAATCCCACGCTTCCCAGGAAAGTATTCATCGCATCAAAAATCTTCCCGACCTGGTCCACAGACCTGACAGTGTCCCACTCGTCGAAAGAATCAGGGTTTGTGGAATCGAACCCGTGATTGCGCGCGATCACTTTGTGAACCTCTATCTGGGCCGTCTCATGCCGGTCGCGCGACTTCGGCTGGTACTCCATCAATGAAATGACGTTGGAAGCATTTCCAATATCCAGCGGAGGAAAGTCTTCGTGCATGGTGGTGAAGGGGATAAAGTTCTTCAGATTTTGGTCGTTATTGTTGCCGTGCCCTAAGCGCTTCATCGTTCCAATGACCTGAAACCGCATTCCGTTTAACAGGATTGTGCTACCGATCGCAGGACGGCCTGGAAACAAGATGCGGCGCGACTCATCCCCGAGAACGATAACCTGGCGCTTTTGGTTGATGTCCATATCGTTGAGCCAGCGGCCGTCGTTCAGTGGCAAATATCGGATCTGGTTCAACACCGGCAGGGACCCGATCACCTGGCCGCTGCTCTGATAAAAATCGCTCACCGCGCGAATATCGCTGCGCTGAATAACTGGCACCGCAGCCTTAACATCGGGAGATTCCGCCAGGACATCCAGGTAATCGTCGTATGTCAAATAATACTGGCGCATGCTGGTGAAACTGCCATTCAGGGCCGGTGCCCGGCCTCCCCAAATAAAGATGACATTCTCACCAAGTTCGTCGAACTGCTTTCGATTGCCGGAACGAAACCCTTCCCCAAGGCCGACCAAGAGAAGTAACGATCCGACTCCCCATGCGATGCCGAACATGGTGAGAAAGGAACGCAGCTTGTGCGCCCACAAAGTCTGAAGAGTCTGTCCGAAAATTTCGAAGAGCGCCCGCATGGGTGATTAGAGGTATGTGATCATAAAGATCATAAATAAGTACGATGCGATTCATTTGCGATTGCCGAGAATAGCCATTGGCCGTGTGGCAGCCAAGCATTCGTACCGTTCTTCCAAGGCTCGACGGAGTGGATGATCGGGCCGGTCGTGCGCCTCACGCAACCCGAATTGTGATACGCAATGTGGGGCTGGAAGTTCCCTAGGGCTCCCGTCGCAATAGAATCAAGTTCCACATCCGCTATCGGACAACAAGCGAGAACATCGCGGTATGTGACAGTCACCGTGCAGGTGCTGGGCGTGGCTGGATCGCTTGAGCCGCCCTGCCGCCTTCGCCTCCAGCTGGCACTGGGGCTCAGTATATTTTGCTTAATTCACCGTGAAGTTGAAGTAGTCCTGGGCAGTCACCGTACCTGTCGCCGCGTCCGCGGCACGGAAGGTCACAGTGTACACATCCGGCGTTGGGCCGGAACTTCCTGCCGAGCCACCGGTTGTGCCCCCACTCGACGAGCCGCTACCGCCGCCGCAGGCTGTCATCCCGACCGCCAGAACCGCCGCGAGCCCGAACCACCAGCTGCAGAGTTTGCGGCCCCGCCACCTGGGGAGCATCATCAGTAACATGCCTGTAATCGCTATTCCACCGAAACCAAAGGCTGCTCGCGACATGGCCAGCACGTTCGCACTCGATGCGGGGGAAATGATAGTCATCGTTGTGCTCCCGGCCTGGTTGCCGGTGACATTCACCTGTGCCGGGCTGAAGCTGCAGGTCGGTACATGCCTATCAGCCGCGTTCTTGCCAGCTACCGAGCACGTTAGGTTCACCGCGCCTGTAAAGCCGGTTGAGGCGGAGACATTGACTGGGGTGGTGATCGTTCCTCCCGACGCCGACGAAATGCCTCCCGTGCCCTGGTAAAAGGACAGCCCCAGTGACTGTCCTGACGGATTTGAGCATCCGGCAATGCACGTCACCGTGACCGGGGCCGAGGGTCCGGACGCTAAAAAGTTGCTGTCTCCCGCATATGTCGCAACAATGCTGTTCGGTCCCGCCGCCAGTTGAATCGCGTTCACTTGAAGAAACGATTGCATGCAGAACACCGCAGACACGCCAGTGCATCCAGTATTCACATATCCCGTACCCAAGACCGTGTTGCTCGTCGTATCGGTGAATGTCACCGTACCGGTGCCGCTGTACGAAGAGTTTGCCGGGAGTGTCGTAGCAATTTGTGCCAATACCCCGACGCTGCTGCCGATCGTTGAACTCGCGTCCGCCGTCACCGTTATCGTCGTGGGCCCCTTGGTCACCGAGAAGGCTGTCGGGCCCGCAGTACTCGGATTGTAGCTTAAGTCTCCCGCGTAGGATGCGCTGATCGCATGCGTACCAGCCGAAAAAGAGGCAAAGTTGATCTCAGCGTTTCCCGTAGCATCGAGAGGCGCTGGGAAGTTCGTCGATAGGGGATCTCTAAAATATACCGTTCCTGTCGCATCCGCCGTCGGGCTCGCGCTGCCGGCCTGCGATGTCCCGATTGGCCTTGCGTTCATCGAAATCAACGTTCCCAGCGGGAAGGTGCCGCCCGCCGCGTTCACAAGCTGCCCCGAGGGATTCACAGCCTCGACGGTCAATTGCAGGAGAGAGTCTTCCGGCCTCACCGTCAACTGTACCGGCTGAGACAAACTGCCGGAGTAGCTGCCGTCTCCACCATATCGGGCATACACATTGTAGGTTCCGCCCGGGAAAAGCGCGTACGTACCCGAAGCTGTGCCACCCTTCAACCCCAGCAGCGTCGGTGTGGTGCTCGTGGACGCCTGCGGCTGCGTGGCGTAGTTGTCTTCGATGGCTACGTTTCCGGTTGCGGATGATGGATTCACGCCCGCCGTGACGTTCACTGCAGTCCCATGAACAAAGTTTGTCTTGTCCAGCGTCAGGGTTGTGGTCGTCGCCACGAGGGAGTCGTCACCCCAATGATTCACCAGGTTCGTTGCGTCCACGCTCCCCAAGCCCGTCGCTAGGTTGTAGCCTGCGCCGGAGTTATACCCGGCCATGAATCCATTGGTTCCGCAATCCGTGCTCCCGGCGACGCAATGTACGGAGTTATTGCCAATCGTCACCTGGTGGAACACGCTCGGCGCAGTCTGCGCAAGCTTGTACAGGACCCAATTCGCCTGGCCGAGCCGCAAGCCAGCTCCCACTTTCTGACTCACCAACGCCAGGATTCCCGCGAACGCCGGAGCCGAGGCGGAGGTACCACCCACTCCATGAATCGTCAAATTCGTTGTTTGGTTGGAGCAGTCGGTGTCGATGCATAACCCCCAGAGCGCCCCGTACTTTCCACCACCGGCCATTAGGGACACATCCGGCAGATCACGGACTGCGTCATTATTACTCGCCGGATATCCCCGCTGCCACGCTGGTTTTGGATACCCGGCGAGGCCTCCATTTCCCGCGCTACTGGCGCCCCCGCCTCCTGCCCATATGTTTGCTGTGCTCCCGACAGTGTTTCCGGACAAAAGCCGATTTGTCGTTGTCGAGTCGTTCCAGGGATTCTCGGGAATGTAATTGAGAGCGGACGTGTAATTCGCGCCATTGGTAGATGCAACGTAGGTGGCGAAACTGCCCTTCAGAACATCAAAGTCCGTTCCACCCACAGCGATGTTGTACGGCGTCGATGCCAGTCCATTTACCCCTAGTCCTTGAGTGGCGGCGGTCTCGGTGTTCGGATCGTCGCACCCCGCTGACCCCGAGTCATCGGTCGAAACAGTTACCGTCATCCCTTGCGCAGCCGCCTGCTCCCAAGCATTTAGAATCTCCAGATTCCCCGCAGCACCCATTGCCGCCTCGCAGGCGCTGTAGCTCACGCTCAGAATATCTACCTGGTTGTCGTCGATGGCGCGATAAATCGCAAGAATCAGCCCCGATTGGAATAGGGTATCGCCTGCCGCGTAGTAGACCACCTTCGCGCCCGGAGCCACGCCTCCGGCAATCTCGGTGTCCAAGTTCGCTTCCGTCTCGTCCGCATTGTTATCGAAATTGGAATAGCTCCCATCGTAGACTGACGTCGCGCCGTTCTCGGGGAGGCCGAAGAACGATCGGTAAGACGCATCCCCTGAGTAGTATAACAGCGTGGTCCCGGCAATACCTATCGTCACTCCCGTTCCGTCATAGGTGCTTTGCCCGGATGCCAAATGGATATTCAACGAGTTCGGAGTGTTGTAGATCGTCGCTGCGTCTCCCGGACCCAGGAACAGGTATTCCTGCCCGCTGATTGTCCCTGTCAGATCTGGGACGAAGCGCTCGAGGTTGGGATCCCACCTACCGGACGAGCCCTTCGCTACGTTCGCTATTGGCTTGAAATCGCTCAAGCTTGTTACCCCTCCCACCACCAGCGTTAACGCCGCCGGTATCTGCGGGTCGCTCGCGTTCGCCCAATGCTCTTCCCCGCTAACCGCGTATTTGTGAATCGATGTGTGCAGCGCTTCTTGCACTTGCGCCGCGGTTCCGGAGAACTCGATGACGGTCCGGCCCTTGCTTACTTGAGCGATTTGAAAGCCGTGACTTTGCAACCAAGACGTAACTTGTGCGATGTCTTGATCCGACGGGCCAAACTGTTTTCCGAATTGTTCCGGCGTCAGCCACTTGTGGTAGTTGGGTGAAGCTTTATCCTGTTGGTTATCTATCAGACCCCTCAAAGCAGTTTCTTGTTCGTCGCTTCGCTTTAGGATGAGCAACATCCGACTCATTGGGAGGTCCGCAGGAGCCACGCCTCGATCGAATTCTGCGCGGGCCAAAGGATGAGTGTTTCCGTTCAAAACTGTGAGCTGGTTTTCATCGACCGGCTTCGTGATGAGAATCCGTGGCGTAGTTTGCGCGACACTTAAACCTGAAAAGAGAACAAGCGTAATGAATGCAAGTGGACGCACGGCGACACTCATGATTACAGCACTCCTACAACCTTGCTTTGTAGATCGATTACTCCGACGCTATGCCATGCCACGGGGAAGAGGCATTGGATGGGGTAGTAGCCCCGGAATATCAGATATTGAGGTCTACGAGAACACACGTCAAGAAGAAATTAGAAAAAGCCAAGAAAGATCGCGTTTCGACTACAGGTTTAAGGTGTTTAGCTTATTTTCGGGGATTTCGAGCATCACAGCAACGGCTCGAGTGAACTAAATTTGCGCACACCCACAAAATCGGCTGGCAGCGGGAAACAAGTAAGAGAAGAGCAGATAGTTACACAATCATGTTGAGGAACATCACCTCTACGAAACTATTCATGGCATCCGCCTCTCACCGACTGACGGCCGATCATTTCGTCGCGCTTTGCGAGTAACGCCTCGATCGTCTCCACCAGCGATGCGCTTTGAGATTTTGATATCACACTTTGAACCCCAACTTCCGAAGCCTCCGTCCTCAGTTGATCTGAGGCATACATGGTGAGCATTACCGTGGGAATTTTCGGTGCGATGACAGCCATCCGGCGAGCAGCCTGCAGACCATCCATGACGGGCATCACAAGATCGAGCACGATGATGTCAGGAGTCAGCACCATGGCTTGGTCGATGGCTTCTTGTCCATTGGCAGCTTCACCACACACCTCCCACTCTGGATTGGTTTCCAGGAGGCGGCGAATGGATTTTCTGACAACCGGACTGTCGTCGGCAATGAGTATCCGGGCGCGCACGGAGACTCCTCCTATTCCGGCCAAATCGCTTCGGCGGCACTTGGATGTCGGAGATACCCCAAAGCGTTGTGCAAAAACAGGATCACTATACCTTTAGTCGGCCTTCCAGCAAAGCCGGTCCTGACAACTTGCTGCCTGCGGCGGGAGGACGGAAATTCCTTACTATCCTCGTAGGACGTGCGGAATAAGGCGTTTATCTTGTATAACGAACCTAGCAGGGGCTGTAGCTCAGATGGATAGAGCGAGAGTTTCCTAAACTCTAGGTCGGCGGTTCGACTCCGCCCAGCCCCTCCAGCAACTTCCCGGTCCCACCCTGCGGGATGACTTTATCAAAGGCTCTGGAGCTTTTTCGAAGCCATCAGCCGCCAAGCCTCCAAAATATAGGTTGCTAGCTCTTGATCGCTGATCGCTTGGAGCTCGACACCGACCCATCCCCGCACGCCGACATAGGGTGGCATGAAAAACTTGTCAGGCTCAGTCTTGAGCAGCGTGGCCTGAAGACCGGGAGATACGGGAATCCAGACCGCAACGTGGCCATCCGCGTGGTGGTTGTTCGCGAACATTGCATAGACCTTCCCTCCGACGAAGAAAGTGGGCTCGCCGTGGGAAAGTCTTTCTTCAGTCTGTGGGAGAGCGGCGCAGATCCGGCGTACCCTTCGCAGGTGTTCTTCGCCGGATGAGTCTTCTCCGGCCGCACGCGTTTTCGTAAGCGACTTTTTCGCGACTCGCTTCATCAGACTGCCTCTCAGTCTATTTGCAGACGGACTTTTCCTCTTTATGCGATTCTGCAGCCGAATCATACATGGCAGAATCCCAGAGTAGTTGGAGTTTCAGAGACATTGGCAAGCTTTCCTTCTCGTGAGTACAATTGCACAAAATCAATTTGACGTAGTTGCACATTTTTGAGGAGAAGATAAAACTTGGCGTGCCCATTTTTTGTGCCGACGAATATCTCTGAAGATATCGCGTGGTTTCATCCTTCGCGCTTACCCCTCGGTGCAGGTTGGAATGGCCGCTGCGGAGCCCCTGGACATGAGGGTTTCATCCCCGCATCTGAAGAAATAAAAGAAAATTGCAACCTCGGTTACGCAATCACTTGCCCGCGGTTGCCCGAAAAACGGATCTGTGATGCTGTCCGCTTTTCGGTGGTGCGCGATTCAGGATCCCACCTTAGCCTGTGGATTGTCTTTGAGTCCGCACATCGCCCGACGGGCCACGGGACGCTGGAATACCAAATCTCGGCTCGGCAGTGGACATCGCCGCACCCGAACGAGCGTATTCAGAAAATGGCAGAGTGCTATGTTCACTCTTACCTGTCACGCAGACACACCGAGAATTCAAAGTCGCATCAACCCTGCACCTAGCCCCGAGAGCCGATGACGCTGCTAACTAACCAAAAGGAACAGAGCAAATGACACGAGAAGAAGACCTGATGTTGCCGCGACCTGTCCGAGACTCGCAATCCGAAATGTCAGAAATCGTGCTGCCTAACGATGCGAATCCACTCAACAATCTGCTCGGCGGACGTCTAATGCATTGGATCGATCTTGCCGGGGCCATGGCTGCCCATCGGCATTCCAGGAATTATGTAGTTACTGCTGCAATCGACCATTTGGACTTCTGGGTTCCAGTCCATGTAGGCGATCTGGTAATTCTGCGCTCCTCGGTCAATCGCGTGTTTCACACCTCAATGGAAGTGGGCGTGAAAGTAGTGGTCGAGAATTACATCGTCGATACGAGTGAACACGTGAGTTCAGCCTACTTGACATTTGTGGCCGTCGACGCTGGCGGACGGCACGTGCAGGTCCCCGCCGTGGTTCCCGAAACTCCCGACGAACAGCGTCGCTACGATGACGCCGGACGCCGTCGAGACATCCGCCGCGCGGAACTGGAACGTCGCCGCAAGACCCATGTTCGTTAGTTGAGAATGGGATCCACTGCCGACGAATGACCCCAACCCAGCAGACTTTGTGTCACGGCGTAACGCGGTATCGTACGTTCATACCTGCCGCATTGTGGAAAGAGACGTGGCAGTGCAGCAGCCATATGCCGGGATCGTCCGGCACCATGTCGGCAGTCATCATCTGCATCGGAGCCATGAAAGTCACGTCCGTGCGCATTTGATTGATGAGAACGGTGTTCCCGTGCCAATGCGGCGTGTGGAAGTCAAAGTCATTGCTTCCGCTGAAAAGGTACCACCGAACGTGTTCCCCTTTGTGCATTGTGAGAGCGCGGAGGGGCATACTACCGTGCGAAAAGCCATTAATCGAAAACGTTACGAAGTATGGGTATCCGCCGCTGGTGCTGACGCTGGTCATCGAAGACGGAATCGCGTGGTCCTTTTCCACAGTCGGGAGGTTACGTTCGACGTACCAACTATCCTCTTCGTGAACCTGCGCGAACCAAAGAACGAACTCGCGGTCAACCCCCTTCGGTAAGCCGTCTGCCTTGGATTCGCCGCGCGATGTGATGATTATCGGGCCAAGCAGCCCGGTGTTGAGGTCCCGGTATTCGTCCGCGTGCGAATGGTACATCCACATCACTGAATTGACATCCCCGGGCCCCGGCCCGGCCCGCTCTGGAACTTGCCATGTGTAGATATGCGTGCCGCCGGGCGGCACGGCATCGTCGGCTTTGTCGGCGCCGGAGGTCCCATCATCATAAGGTGCGCCCTCCGAATCCTTGTTGTAGAAAACGCCATGCGGATGCATCGAATACGGCTTGCTGCCATTGTTTCGGAAGACAACGCGGATCGTGTCTCCCACTTCAGCTCGAATGACCGGGCCCATAAAACCCAGGTGCTCCCACTGGGTCGGTCGAGGCTTGAGGACACGGAACGTATCGTCGGTGTACTCGCGATACAACGCCTTCACATATGCAGTGGAGACGGGCTTCTCCACCGGCTTCGCCGCGGGATCTGCACCGCCCGGAAACAGGCCGACTGACTTGAACTGTGTGCCTGTAATGCCGTCCATACCTCCGGGAACATAGTCCCATTTTGCCTCGTCAACGGCGATGTAATAAGTTCGAGTCTGCCCAGCTGAACTCGCGTGCGCGTCACTGTTCATCGCCATCCCGCTGCCTTGAGCAGCCGCGATATTTTCGCAAATCAGAATTGCGCAGACAGAGAGGAAAAAAACGTAGAGGGGTCCTGCGTCACGCGTCGTCATGTTTACCCTTCCCGGTCGATCAAGTGTGCCAGCGGTTAAGCAGCCGCATTATATACACAGCCGCAAGAGTCGTTAACACATTCGGCATTATGCGAAGGGGCAAGTTAGGGCTGTGCCCTCGCACCTACCATCCCCAGCTCCGGCACGCGTTCTTCAACTCGTCCCTTCTCGAGCAGGTATGCTCCTGGGCCTTGTTGACCGCGAATCGTGCGGCAGAATTCCGCAACATGGAATCCTGCTTTTACGCTTTCCGTAAAAGCCCATCGCGTCGCCAACCGCCAATCTCGCGCCAGGTCCGAGTCTTTCTGCTCGACTGAATTGATCTCGCTGGGGATTTCGATGGCGACACGCTGCCGCCGCAAAGCAGCATCGAGATCGGCTCGGACCGGCCGTCCATCACCGCCGAAGAGAATGAGTGGCTGCACAGTCGAGAGAGCGTCGAGAGTTTCAGTTCTCAGATTTGCTTTTTTCTTGCTGAGACGGTCGGTCACCCGCCGGCTTGTGATTGGCCACCGAACCCATAAACGGTCGGTACCATTGCGGTGCAAAACGCTGGAAGTTTCGGGCCCATACAAATCAACTTTATAGCTGTCGGAAATAACTCCCAGTTTAAAAAAGTTTAAATGGGCGTTCTTACTTTGAAGAGGGTCGAACGTCCACGTAATCTCCGAGATGCGGTTAATTCGGAAGGCCGAAGTGCGGGAGTCCGGAACACCACCCGCAAGACCATTTTCGCCCGGTTGATTTGCTAGGACCCAATCCCGCTGCGCCAATTTAAGCTTGTAACCCAGGTCTGAATCGCGGTATTCAGGGCGGACTGCCAACTGGTGTGAATGGAATGTTACATGTCCCTTCGTAATCGCCGGGAAAGCGAAGGCAAAGCCTGCCAATTTATTGTCATCAAAAGCACCGAGCCAGATGGCTCCCGCTTCCATTGAAGCCACGGCCAACGGTAGAGTGAGCACATCGATGTCATCAAGGCCCCATACTTCCCTCTCAAGGGACTGCACCTGTTTCAGTTCGTCGACTCCATTGAGTTCGCGAATCGTGATAGCGAGTTTCGGGTTCATTTCCGGCAAGAGAAGGTGAGTGTAAAGGCGAATAATATACGTGACGATAGGGGGAATATGCCAATCGAGCGTCTGGCTTCGTCGCACGGAGCAAGTAAAGTTTTGTCAAGAGTGATTACACAAATTGACGCGATACTTTGGCTTCTCATGAGTCTAAATTTTAAGATTATCAATCTGATGAGGAGTAAGCTTCAAAACGAGGTTTGTGAAGTGATCGAAGGCTGGAAAGCGTTAGCGCTCGATTTCCATCGCAGGATAGACAGTTCTGCCCAAAGAACTCAGTGGCGATTTGTGATCCTGGGAGGCTGCTTGGTGCTCTCCATCTTGAGCCAGGGGTGCGGCAGTGCTTCCTCAAATGCGGCGTCCAGTAAGCCTGCAGGCACTCCAACGATGCCAGTCGGAGTAGCTACGACGCAGAGCCGCGATATGCCTTACTACCTCACCGGCCTCGGATCGGTGACCGCTTTTTATACGGTCAATGTCAAGAGTCGCGTAGATGGACAACTCGAAGGAGTGAAATTCAAAGAAGGAGACAATGTAAAGCAAGGCGAGTTACTCGCCGTCATTGATCCGCGACCTTACCAAGTGCAATTGGATGAGGCACAGGCGACATTAGCTAAAGATGAAGCTTCGTTTCGCGATGCCAAAACAATCTTAGAACGCTACCAAGCTCTGTTTAAGGAATCTGGAGCCGTATCACAACAGCAGATCGATACGCAACAGGCTACGGCTGACGAACTCGCAGGAACAGTCAGAAATGATCAGGCCCTGATAGACAACGCCAAGCTTCAGATCACCTACAGTCGCATCACTGCTCCCGTTAGCGGCAGAATTGGTCTGCGGCAGGTTGATCCGGGGAATATCGTCCACGCCACCGATACGAATCCGATGTTCATAATTACCCAGCTACAGCCCATAGCCGTGCTATTCACACTTCCTGAAGACAGCCTTCCTACGGTATCTCAGCACATGAAGCAAAATACGTTATCAGTCGAGGCTTACAGTCAGGACGATCAGACGAAATTGGCCACCGGCAAGCTGCAAACGATTGATAACCAGATCGATGCGACTACCGGCACCGGGAAACTGAAAGCTGTATTCGACAATAAAGACAACCAGCTTTGGCCCAATCAATTCGTCAATATTCGGCTGTTGTTGGAAGTTCGCAAGAACAGCACGGTCATTCCCGCCGCAGCCATTCAGCGAGGTCCTCAGGGCACGTACGTGTTTGTGGTAAAGCAAGACAAAACCGTCGACATCAGGCCGGTTACGATTGCGTTCACGCAGCAAAATCTTGCCAACATTGCGAGTGGTATCTCACCCGGTGACATCGTCGTAACCGACGGTCAGGACAAGCTTCAGGCTGGTAGCAAAGTTGCCCCTCGCGCTCAGGACGCCACGGGAAGTCAGCCTGCCAGCGGTAACAGCGGAACACCTGGGAATCCATCATCGAGCGATGCGAGTACCGCGCAGCGGCAGTCCCGCTCACACAATGGCTCGCCGAGCGCCGATTCCAGTAATGCGAGCTCAGGGAATTCCTCCAAATGAATCCGTCGCGGCTGTTTATTCTTCGGCCGGTCGCAACCGCGTTGCTGATGGTCGCGATAATGCTGGTCGGGATCGTGGCTTATCGCCAGCTTCCCGTCTCAGCGTTGCCGGAAGTAGACTACCCCACAATTCAGGTCATGACGTTCTATCCCGGCGGCAGCCCCGACGTCATGGCTTCATCGGTTACCGCCCCATTGGAGAGGCAATTCGGTCAGGTTCCAGGCCTGAGCCAGATGACGTCCACCAGTTCGATGGGAAGCTCGGTTATAACCCTCCAATTCAATCTTGATCAGAATATCGACATCGCGGAGCAGGAAGTTCAGGCCGCGATCAATTCCGCCACGACCTACCTGCCTTCCGATCTTCCGAATCCTCCGATCTATAGCAAGGTGAATCCTGCGGATACTCCGATTCTGACTCTGGCCCTCACCTCTGACACGCTGCCGCTTTCCAAGGTCGAGGACCTCGCCGACACGGCAATGGCTCAGAAGATTTCGCAGGTTACTGGCGTGGGACTTGTTTCAATTAGCGGAGGCCAGAAACCAGCAGTTCGCATTCAGGCCAATCCAACTGCCCTCGCTTCCTATGGACTCAGCCTTGAAGATGTGCGAACTACGCTCGCTTCGGCGAATGTAGATCAGGCTAAGGGCACGCTGAACGGTCCGCGCCAGTCTTTTACGATTGGCGCGAATGACCAGCTCATGGCCGGAGCGCAATACAGTCCAATCATAATCGCGTATCGAAATGGATCCCCGGTGCGCTTGTCCGACGTAGCCACGATCACCGATGGTGTCGAGAACGTCATGGAATCCGCGTGGATGAATCTCGATCCCGCGGTGATCGTGAACATACAACGTCAACCGGGCGCAAACATTATCAGCGTCGTCGACCGAATTAAAAAACTCTTGCCGCAACTTCAAGCTTCGCTGCCTGCGGCGGTAAAGGTTTCCGTTCTTACAGATCGCACCGAGACTATTCGGGCTTCGGTGAAGGACGTGGAGTTCGAGCTGATGCTTACCGTCGCGCTCGTCGTGATGGTGATTTTTCTTTTCTTGCGGAACTTTTACGCGACCATCATTCCTGGTGTCGCCGTTCCGCTGTCGATTGTCGGAACTTTCGCCGTGATGTATCTGCTCGGGTACAGCCTCAACAACCTCACTCTCATGGCGCTGACTATTTCCACTGGATTCGTGGTGGATGACGCCATCGTCATGATCGAGAACATCGATCGCTTCCTCGAAGCAGGAGACTCTCCGCTCGACGCGGCGCTCAAGGGCGCGGGACAGATTGGCTTTACCATCGTTTCGCTGACGGTATCGCTGATCGCCGTGTTGATTCCCCTCTTATTCATGGGCGATATCGTTGGGCGCCTCTTTCGTGAATTTGCCGTAACCCTTGCGGTCACGATTATGGTGTCCGCAGCCGTCTCACTGAGCTTGACGCCGATGATGGCTGCCAAGCTGCTCAGACATAAAGATCCATCGCAGCAAACGTGGTTTTACAGAAAATCTGAAGACTTTTATAACGGGGTCATTGCGTTTTATGGACGCACTCTAAAGTTTGTTCTCGGCCATCAAACCATAACCCTTCTAATCACAGCCGCCACGCTCGTGCTCACCTTGCTCTTGTACGTAATAGTTCCCAAAGGATTTTTTCCGGTACAAGATACGGGGCTGATTCTCGGAATTTCAGACGCGCCGCAGAGTACTTCGTTTACCTCGATGGCGCAAAGCCAGCAAGCTCTTGCCCGTGTCATCCTGAAAGATCCCGACGTCGCGAGTTTGTCTTCATTTATCGGCGTGGATGGCACGAATCTCACGCCCAATAGCGGACGCATCCAGATCAATTTGAAACCGCGCAATCAACGTAGCGATACCGCGTCCGATGTGATCCGCCGGTTGCAACCACAACTTGCCCAGCAGGTCGAGGGCATTACCCTTTACATGCAGCCGGTTCAGGATCTAAGCGTTGAAGATCGGGTGAGCCGCACTCAATTCCAATACTCCATGGAAGACGCTGATGCGGCTGAGCTAGACAGATTGTCAACTCAATTGGCCGACAAGCTGCGCACTTTGCCGGAACTTCGAGATGTGGCGACAGACCAGCAAAATGGCGGACTACAGGCAGATATCACTATCGATCGCGACACCGCGTCCCGCCTTGGAATTTTGCCGGCTACGATCGACAACACTCTCTACGACGCTTTCGGTCAACGCCAGGTTTCGACCATTTTCACACAGCTAAATCAGTATCACGTAATTTTGGAAGTCGATCCGCAATTCCAGCAAAACCCCGGCGCCTTCAAGGATCTTTATGTAAAGTCAAGCACCGGTCCTCAGGTTCCCCTTTCATCCTTTACCCATGTGCAAACATCGAACACCCAGCTAGCGGTCAACCATCAAGGACAGTTTCCGGTCGTGACGCTTTCGTTCAACCTAGCGCCGGGAAAGTCGCTGGGCGACGCAACCAAGGCAATCGCCGCGGCGGAAGCTGAGATCAATATGCCGGCCAGCGTCCACACCAGTTTTCAAGGAACCGCGGCTGCGTTCCAGAATTCGCTTTCGAGCGAACCATGGTTGATCGTGGCGGCAATCGTAACTGTGTACATAGTGTTGGGAGTTCTCTACGAGAGCTATATCCACCCGATCACGATCCTCTCGACTCTTCCTTCGGCGGGAGTGGGCGCGATTCTAGCCCTCCTTATCACGAAAAATGATCTTGGCGTGGTCAGCCTGATAGGAATCATCCTGTTAATTGGCATCGTCAAGAAGAACGCCATCATGATGATCGATTTTGCGCTCGAAGCCGAACGTGTGGAACACAAGCCGCCTGAGGAAGCTATCTTTCAGGCCTGCTTGCTACGCTTTCGTCCCATCATGATGACGACGATGGCGGCATTGTTGGGCGGCCTTCCTCTGGCTTTGGGTGGCGGCACAGGCTCAGAGCTACGCCATCCGCTCGGCATCACCATCGTCGGGGGGCTCCTGGTAAGCCAGGCTCTTACTCTCTACACAACGCCTGTGGTTTACCTATGGTTTGATCGGATCGCGCACCGTTTCGAACGGCTCGGACTCGAGCATCCGATTGAGGCACCGGCAACTGGAGATTAGTTGGTTCTACGGTCATGAATATTTCCGCTCCTTTCATCAAGAGGCCGATCGGAACATCCCTGTTGACGTTCGCACTCTTGTTATCTGGAGCCCTCGCTTTTACGTTCTTGCCGGTTGCGCCACTTCCCCAGGTTGAGTTTCCAGTGATCCAGGTTTCAGCCGGGCTTCCCGGCGCCAGCCCTGAAACCATGGCTTCGGCTGTCGCCACGCCCCTGGAGCGGCAGTTTGGGCGAATCGCAGGCATTAACCAGATGACTTCGACGAGCCAATATGGTTCGACCGGCATTGTTCTGCAATTCGATCTCAACAGGAACATCGACGCCGCTGCTCGCGATGTGCAGGCAGCGATCAATGCGGCGCGAAGCCAGCTGCCATCTTACCTGCCCGGAAACCCTACTTACCGCAAAGTGAACCCCGCCGACGCTCCGGTTTTGATCCTATCGCTCACTTCTGACAGCGTTACCTTGCCAAATATTTACGATCAGGCGAATTCCATTTTGTCCCAAAAACTCGCGCAGGTCGGTGGAGTGGGACAGGTCTACGTTGGCGGAGGTGCTAACCCTGCGGTGCGGGCGGAAGTGAATCCAACCCTCATCAACAAGATGGGCATTGGATTGGACGCGGTGCGAACCGCGCTTGGATCGGCCAATGCGAACCGTCCCAAGGGTGAAGTCGGCAACCCTATCAACGCCTGGGCGATTACCGACAATGATCAGATCACGAAAGCGGATCAGTACCGTCCCCTGATCGTAGCTTACAACGGCAGCAGTGGCGCGGCGGTGCGCCTCGAAGACGTGGCGGACGTGCAGGATTCGGTTGAAGATGCCCATGTCATGGGGCTGGCCAATGGTAAGCGGGCTGTCTTGATCATCATTTTTCGCCAGCCCGGAGCGAATATCATCGCCACCGTCGACAATGTTCTTGGGCTACTCCCACAACTTCAAGCGTCGATTTCTCCCGCAATCAAGATTGGCGTCGTGATGGATCGAACCACAACCGTGCGTGCATCGGTGCATGACATTGAAATCACACTCCTGATTTCGATCGTACTGGTGATCCTTGTCGTGTTCGTTTTTCTGCGCACGGTTCGCGCCACGATCATCCCAAGTATCGCCGTTCCGCTGTCGCTGATTGGAACTTTTGGGGGCATGTACCTGCTCCATTACAGCCTGGATAATTTGTCATTGATGGCGCTCGCAATTTCAACGGGATTCGTCGTGGATGACGCCATCGTGGTTCTGGAGAACATTACTCGTTATCTCGAACAAGGCATGCCGACACCTCAGGCAGCATTTCGTGGCGCCCGTGAAATTGGCTTTACGGTACTTTCGATGAGCACGTCGCTGATCGCGGTCTTCATCCCAATATTGATGATGGGAGGGATTGTTGGGAGATTGTTCCGGGAATTCGCGGTCACATTGAGCATTGCGATCGCGGTCTCGCTTCTGGTCTCGCTGACCACCACTCCAGCCATGTGCGCCCAGCTGCTGAAACCCACGAAAGGTGAAAAACACGGCAGAGCCTATCAATGGAGCCAAAAACTATTTGATGGTATGCAGTCAATTTATCTGCGCGGGCTGGGATGGGTTCTGCGTCATCAGCCCGTGATGCTTTTGGTCACGGTTTTGACGGCAGGACTTTCGGTTTATCTATACGTCATTGTGCCCAAGGGATTTTTCCCGCAACAAGATACGGGAAGAATCCAAGGATCGGTTCAAGCCTCGCAGGACATCTCATTTCCCGCCATGAGCGCGAAGATGTCGCAGTTCGTCAACATCGTGATGAAGGATCCAGCGGTCGAAACCATTGTGGGATTTGCCGGCGGCAGTACCGCCCTCAATCAAGGCCGCATGTTCATCATGCTGAAGCCACTAAATCAACGGAAAATTAGTGCCGATCTGGTGATCGCCCGGTTGCGGCGGCAGCTTGCGGTAGTTCCGGGCGCCACGTTGTTTATGCAGTCGTCGCAGGATTTGACCATCGGCGGAAGGCAAAGCCAGGCGCAATACCAATACACGCTCCAGGGAGAAGACCTGAAGGAACTGAATACCTGGGCTCCTCTTCTGCTGCAAAAATTGCGGACGCTGCCAAACTTGCGCGACGTGAATACCGACCAGCAAGACAAGGGGCTGGAAGCCGGGATTATCATCGACCGTGACACGGCAGCCCGGCTTGGCGTTACTCCTCAGGACATAGACAATGCGCTCTATGACGCCTTTGGCCAGCGCCAGGTTTCAACCATTTATGAGCCGCTGAATCAATACCATGTTGTGATGGAGGTTGATCCCAGATTTCAGCAGAGTCCTGACACTCTCAATAGTGTGTACGTGCATTCCTCTAACGGCCAGATGATTCCGCTCTCGACGATCACTCACTTCGGCCCATCCAATACATCTCTGGCAGTGAATCACCAGGGCCAATACCCTTCTGTGACGTTGTCTTTCAATCTTGCGCCGAACGTATCTTTGGGGCAGGCTACACAGGACATTGAGAATGCAGAACGTTCAATTCATTTCCCGGGAACAATTCTTGCCAATTTTCAAGGCGCTGCTGCCGCATTCCAGGAGGCAACGGCCAACGAGTGGGTGTTAATTTCCACGGCGGTGCTCACGGTTTACATCGTGCTGGGAATACTCTATGAGAGCTACATTCATCCCATAACGATTCTTTCGACGTTGCCTTCAGCAGGGGTGGGCGCCTTGCTCGCGCTCTTGATCACTCACAACGAATTGAACGTTATTGGAACAATCGGCATTATTCTGCTCATCGGAATCGTGAAGAAGAACGCCATCATGATGATCGACTTTGCCCTTCAAGCCGAGCGTCTGGAAGGCAAATCTTCAGCGGATGCGATTTTCGAGGCCTGCCAGCTGCGCTTCCGTCCGATCATGATGACGACAATGGCGGCCTTGCTGGGTGGTCTGCCACTTGCGCTCGGAAGAGGAACGGGTTTCGAACTCCGCCAACCTCTTGGAATAACCATTGTGGGAGGACTCATTGTGAGCCAGGCGCTGACCCTCTTCACAACCCCAGTCATCTACCTATATATGGATCGGCTGCGTGCACACACCGCAACGCGCCCCGCCTTTTCCCCAGCTTTGCCTCAAGTGACTGAGGGGCATAGCCAAGCCGACTGAGTTCCCTCGCCCGAACCGCTGCCTGGTTACGTTGGTTACCTGTCCACAAGAAAGCAGTCAGAATATTCTCAATGTGGAGATTGCCATCTCCCGGTTGGATCATTATGTTCAAGAGTCTCATCATTGTTTTAGTCATGCTCTCCGTGATGGGCGCGGAAGTGTGCGTCGCCCAGAACGGCTATCACGTTATCTCCGTCACAAACGGCGGAACAATTACTGGCACGGTCAAGTGGTCGGGAGCAGTTCCGCGAGTTATGACTTTCCCGGTGACAAAGGATCCTGAAATTTGCGATCCCGATTCTCACAAGAGAGTCGACCTGGAGCGCCTGATCATTGGGCCCGATGGTGGAGTCGCAAACACGGTGGTGTATCTCAAGAATATTTCCAGCGG
>Ga0073928_10000886_pt1 | contig 62578 bp, 51 predicted proteins | sample PaiPotPPA55metaG_FD_76969 | JGI IMG/M metagenome (GOLD analysis project Ga0073928, IMG submission 76969) | Iron sulfur acid spring bacterial and archeal communities from Banff, Canada, to study Microbial Dark Matter (Phase II) - Paint Pots PPA... ... | reverse complement strand
TCGAAGCGCCATTTGCGGCCGCTTCCAGTTGCGTGCGCTGCGCTCCTCCTCCCACGAATACAAAACCGATGCCGTCGCCGTGGAGCTGTTTGGCCGCGGCAATCAGCGTTTCCCACGCACCGTAAAAGCCGATGTTTCCGGCATGCAGCAGCACAAATCGAAAATCGCCGCGAATGGTTCGAATCACATCCTGGTCCAGTTGCGCTGCTTGAGCTCGTTGCGCGTTGGCGGAAAGAATTTCCGCGCCATCGCGCACAATTTCAACCTGATCCGCGCGCACTCCTTTGCCGACGATGCGGTTGCGCATGTCCTCGCCCAGCACAATTACCTTGCTAGCGCGGCGCAGCGCCCAGCGATGCAGCTTTTCCCACACTCGCGCCAATAATCCCGGCGTGACAATCGAGCCACCCACCGCCATGTCCGGATACATATCGCGAATGTTGTAAAAATAAGGCTTGCCTTTCAGCAGCGCCACCAACGCTCCGATAATTCCCTCGAATGGAGGATCGGTCATGGCCAGCACCGCATCGCAAGTGGTGAAAAGCGCACGCGGAATCACCAGCGTGGTGTATGTCAGATAATTCAGCACCCGCTTTTTCATATTAAAGCGCGGAAAATCCGTCGAGCCCACGCGCACGATGCGCACGTTCTTGGTTTCTTCTGTTCGGAAGAGCCGCCACCCACGCCGCTCCGCAGGATCGTAGGAAGGCCGCCCGCTCAGAATCGTCACTTCGTTTTCCCGCGCCAGCGCAGTCACCACCGTTTCCGCCATTTTCGCGGTGGCGGAAGTATCCGGAGGATAATAAAGATTCAGCAGCAAAATTTTCATTTAAGGCAGATCCAGCGCCATTTTCAGGGCGCGATTGACTTCAACGATTTTTGCAGCCGGGAGTGAACCGACGTAATTGCTGAGATCCGCTTTTTTCAAGCTGATCAGGTTATCGCAGGTGATCCAGCTTTGATGCTTCAGTCCTTCGCTAGTGCCCACTTCCACCTGGGTGGAAAGGCCTTCTCCATTGGTGAAAATGGGCGCGCAGATCACCGTTGAAAACCGAGACTCGATTAACACCTGGCGGCTGACAATTACAAATGCGCGATATTCCTTGGCATCGCCGCCAGGTTTATGCACCCGATAAATTTCACCCGGTTTCATGCCTGCCTCCGGAATGTGGCTGCGAATCGCAGAAAGTTGCCGTGGTCATTCTTGCACGGATTGATATGCCAGGGCGTCCACGGCTTCGCGGTTCAGGCGGTCCGCTGCTCCGTTCAGGAGAGACAAGTCGCGTGCGTGGGTTGCGGCGCGCGCCCGATCGCGCAAGAACCGGCGTAGCACTGCTTCGATGAACGCGGAGCGTGACTGGCGCGAACCGGCGAGGCGATCTATCTTCGTGATCAGGTCTTTAGACAGTGTGATAGAAGTCTTCTCTTTCATACTACCATTCTACTACCTTTTGCTGCGCGCAAGGTAGTTTTGTTTCGCTGCGACCAGCAGCCGGCCATTTGCGCTTATTCTTGGGAATTTGCTACGCATGGTATGCGATTTTGGTGTCTCATAAGGTATGCAATTGCGCTGGAGCGTTGTTCTGCCAATGGTCGGCCTGATCCTTTTTGTGGCCGTGAGCTACCGCTCCATGCCCGTGAATCACCATGAACAAGAAGCTCCGCGCAAATATTACTGGTGGTCGTCGTTGCGCCTGGACTCCGACCCATTGAACGAGAATCCGCGGCTCGCGGCGCCTTGCGCGAATGAAAAGCAGAACTGCTCGAACGGCGAATTTCCGAATGTCAAAATTATACCGTCGTGGCTCGACCGATTGCTGATCATTTCGGCGCTGCCAGCGTTCCTTGCCGGCGCGGCGATGGTGGTGGTACTTAGCAAGCTCGGACTCGATGAAGTACTCACCTTCATGATTTCGATGCCAATTCTCTTGTTCGTCTGGTATTACTTTGTCGGCTGGCTGATCGAGCGCTGGAGCTACCGCCACGCGCAAGCCAAGAATGTACCGCTGAAAATTGCCTGACATGCAATTGCGTGTGCAACTCTGCTGCTCGGCTTCACGGCTTGCGCGAGCCGCATCTTCGGGCATGTAATGGGAAGGAAATCTTTTCCGTGCGTCAGGAATTTGTGAGGAGATCCTTGCCATGCAAATCAGGCCATCGAGCGTACTGGTGGACGACCAGCAGCAAGCGCTGCGCTTCTACACCACCATTCTTGGATTTGTTAAAGACAAAGATATTCCGATGGGCCCATTCCGCTGGTTGACTGTGAATTCGCCGGAAGGTTGATCAATCTCGTTCAGCCGCTGCTGTGATCGCTTACTGCTGTTCGCCGCTTGCATCTTGCCGTGTAATCAGAAAATCGCCCAGCACCAGCGCGTCCATCTGCGTGCGCGAAAAGCAATCGATGGCTTCCTGTGGTTTGCACACGATGGGTTCGTTGTCGTTGAACGAAGTGTTGAGCACCACCGGCACGCCGGTCTGTTGTTCGAATGCGCGAATCAGTTTCCAGTAGCGCGGATTCGCGGTTGGCGTGACAGTTTGCAGCCGGCCGGTGCCATCTACGTGCGTCGGCGCGGGAATTTTGTCGCGCATTTCTTTTTTCACCGCGTAGGCCATGGTCATGAACGGCGAAGGATGCGACTGTTCGAACCATTCGCCGGTTTTTTCCGCGAGGATTGACGGCGCGAAGGGCCGGAAGATTTCCCGGTGCTTGATCCGGCGGTTCAGGATCTCTTTCATTTCCGGGCGGCGTGGATCGGCCACGATGCTGCGGTTTCCCAGCGCGCGCGGTCCCCATTCAGCGCGACCCTGAAACCAGCCGAGAATTTTTCCATCGGCGATGATGCCCGCGGTCCTTCGCAGCAACTCTTCTTCCGGCAACTCGCTCACTGTCCAGCCATTTTCAGAAAATCGCGACGACTTCACGGTCGCACGAATTTCCTCGCGCGAAAATTCCGGCCCCCAGTACGCGTGTTCCATCACAAAATCGCGCGGATTTCCGAGCTTCTGGTGCCATACATATTGCGCCGCGCCGACGGCTAAACCTGCATCTCCAGCGGCCGGATGCACGTAAACATTCTTGAAGCCGGTATTGGCGGTAATTTTTCCGTTGGCCACGCAATTGAACGCGACACCTCCAGCGAGGCACACCGATTCCATTCCAGTCGCTTCGTGCAGCCGCAGCAGCATGCCCAGATAAACTTCCTCCAGCCGCGCTTGCAGGGAGCACGCCAGGTCTTTGTGGCGCTGCTCGATTGGCGCGGACGGGTCGCGCACCGGCCCAAGCTTGCGCGCCATGGCGTCCGAATACATTTTTCCCAGGACCGGAGTTTTGTCCGCGTCGGCCCAGGTCATTTCCGGCCCGGTGCGATGATGCGTGAAATATTCCAAGCCCAGGCGGAATCCGGTTCCGTTCGACTGCACGATGTCGCGAAATTCCGGCAAAAATTCCGGCTCGCCGTACGCTCCAAGCCCCATCACTTTGTATTCGTCGCCAAATTTCAGGAAGCCGAGATACTGCGTGACCGCGCTGTAGTACAGGCCGAGCGAATGAGGAAACGCAATCGAACCGTGAACATTCATTAGCCGTTCGAAGCCCGCTCCCCACATGGAGCTGGCAAAATCGCCCAGCCCGTCGGCGGAAAGTAGCGCCGCTTGTTCGAATGGCGAGCAAAAAAATGTGCTGGCCAGATGTGCGATGTGGTGTTCTACGCGATGGAATTGCGCCGGCAGCGTCGCCGGATCCATTTCGAACGCGGAAGCCAGCGCTTCGCGAATGCCGGTAAACTTCGCCAGAACTTTTGCGCGTTCGCGCGCGAAAGAAGGCATCCGCAGCGCATAGAAAAGCTTTGTTCCCAGTCGCGCGTATGGATTGCGCGGCACCGCCACATGCTGCACGTCCCGCAAAGTAATTCCCGCCGCCTGCAAACAGTAGCGGATCGCAGCAACCGGAAATCCCGCCGCATATTTCACGCGGTTAAAGCGCTCTTCCTCGACCGCGGCAATTAATTTTCCGTCGCAAAGGATCGCTGCCGAGGCGTTGCCGTGATACGCATTGATCCCAAGAATGTTCATGGTCGGACTATCAGTGTACAGCAGGACTTCAAGCCACCGCGGCGCCGTTGCGCGGAATATCTCGCGTACAGGGCTTCCTTCAGCTGCTGAAGCCCTCTCGGCGTGCCCATTCATTTAGAACAAAAACAGACCAGGGCCGCGACCACGACGTCTTTTCCGCCAGGAAAGACTTCCACACCGATTGAACCCCCTCAGTCTTCAGCAACGAAGCGAGCGGCGGCGCGATGGAAGCGAAACTTTCCTCCAGCCGCGATTTCAGCGGCCCGCGCAGCCATTGTTCCCACGGCAATGTAAACGTGCGCTTTTTCTGTGAAGCAATTTCCGCAGGCAATAAATCTCGCAGCGCTTCCACCAGCAGGGCTTTTTGCACGCCGGACTTGCGGCGGGCCTCGGCCGGCAACGCTGAGACGAATTCCACCAGCGGCGTATCCAACAGCGGCACGCGCACTTCCAGCGAACGCGCCATGCTTACCGAATCCGTATCGCGCAACAACGTGCTCGCCATATACGTTCGCAGCTCCAGCCAACTGACCGCCGCGACCGGATCCATGTGCTGGGCTTCATCCGCCGCCAGTTGCAGCCAGCCCAGCCAGGTCGGCTCGAGCGTGTAACCATCCGCCGCCAAAGTGCTTGGCCGGAAACGTGGCTCGATCAACTTTTCGATTTCTCCCGGCGGAAACAGAGACCGGGCGAAATAATAAGGATGCGGCAATCGCCCCGGATTTCGCCACGCGGCGGTCGCTTTCGTCGCCGCGTCGGTGGAACGCCCGGAGGCCAGTAGCGACCGCAACATTCCAGAAGTTGTGCCGCGCAGCGCCGACGGCACAAACTTTGCCGCCGTAGCAAGCTGTGCCAGCCTTGGCGTGTCCGCGAAAGTCGAATAACCAGCGAACAGTTCATCGCCGCCCAATCCGGACAGCGCAACTTTCAATCCCACCTCGCGCGCCGCCCAGGAAACAAAATACGTATTGATTCCATCCATCGTCGGCTGATCGAGAGCCGCCAAAGCTTCATCCAGCCGCGCCGGAATGGCATCGCCGGTCAAAGCGATCTCCGTATGTTGAGTGCCGCAATGTTCGGCAACCACGCGCGTCAACGCGGATTCATCGTAGGCGGTCCCCGGAAACGCCAGGGTGAAAGTCTGAATTCCCTTATGCTCGCGGCCCGCCAGCGCGGCAATGGCGCCGGAATCTAGTCCGCTCGACAAAAATAATCCCACCGGAACGTCCGCGATCAGGTGTGCGCGCACACTGTCTTCCAGTAGCGGCCGCAAAGCGCTTGCCGCTGCCGAAAATGTTTTTGGCCGGCGCGCATCTTTCGCCGCAGGACTCCTGCGCGGATCCCACCACGGATGCGGACGCGGCAAACGCCGCCGGTCTGGCACATAAAGCAGCACGCGATGCCCGGGGGCCAGCGAGAACACGCCTTCGTACATGGTGACCGGTTCGCTGACACTTCCGAAAAGCAAGAATGACGTAAGGGCATCCTGCGAAATGCGCTTCGGCGCAATTCCACTGGCCATCAGCGCGCCCACTTCTGAAGCGAATGCAAATCCTTCCGCGCTTTGTGTGTAGTACAGCGGCTTGATGCCCAGAGGATCGCGCGCAAGGAATAAAAGCGGGCCGGAAGTGTAGTGTTTGCGAAAATCAGCGATCGCAAACGCGAACATACCGCGCAGCTCACTGAGGCACTCTTCGCCCCACTCTTCCCAGCCGTGGACCAGAACTTCTGTATCCGATTGGGTTGAGAAACGGTGTCCAAGGCGGGTCAACCGTTCGCGTAGTTCGCGGTAGTTGTACAACTCGCCGTTGTAGATTACCGCGACGTCGCGCGCTTCATTCCAGAGGGGTTGCTGACCGCCGGGCAGGTCAATAATGCTGAGCCGCCGCATCGCCAGTGCCAGTCCTGGCGCGCGCGGATCGTTCACCAGAAAACCTTCGCCGTCCGGCCCGCGATGCTGCATGGCCGCAGCCATGGCGCCAACACGCTCTGCCGCGTCAGTGCTTCTATTCTGGAACGCGACGCCGCAAATTCCGCACACGCGATTATTTGATCTCCGGTGTGGTAAAGAATGCCGCACTTGCGCGCGCCAGATGCGTGCGCAGTTGGAAACGCGGCATCTTCAAGCGATGATCCGCGTACCAGGCAAGGAACAGCCGCAACAGCAGCAAAAGGAGCGTCGTAACTATAGCCATCGCCAGCGAGAAAAATGATTCGCGCTCCAGCAATAAACTCCAATCCACCTTTTCATCCCATCCCGGGAAAACGCGGTCCAGTGCTGGACGCAGCTTCAGGCCATCAAGCGGAAGCCGCGCGATGCGCACGTGCGCAAATCTGTCGTAGTTATATGTAGGCGGGTAGCCGGGAATCGTTGCGATGGCCTCCGCAAAAGTTTGCGGATTCCGCAACTCCTGGCGCGTTAGCATCTCGCCTTTCGCGTTTTGCATTACCATCCGATATGTTGGATCCACCACGATCCATCGGCCATCCAACAGCACTTCCGCCACGACGTGTTTTGTCCTGCGATCTGGCGAAAGCAAAAGCAGCCTGCGCGCCTGCAAATGCGCGCCGCGCGCCACATTCAGAAAAGCATTCGTCGCCGTTCCGCATACGGCAAGCAATTGCCGGTAATTCAACGTTGTTTCCGGATCGCGTGCCGCTAGTCCGGTTGGGGTTGCCTCCGCCGATCGCGGTGGCCCAATGCGCATCCATTGCAGAATGGCCTCAACGCTTTGCTTCGGCGTGGCATTTGACGGAATGATCGCGTCGCCGAAGCCATCCAGATAATCGCGAACGGAATGCTCCCACCCGGCCGAATACACAAGTGCCAGCAGCGACGCAAACAGCGCGACGTTCACCGTGCGCCACACCATCCGGAACAGCTTCCGCCTCATCAGTTATCAAGCCTCAAATCTTAACCTGCCGATTGTCCACCGACCGGTCGCTGCGCTGCAAGTTCCGCGTATATTTGTTCCATAGCGTAGACCGGCTCGTCCCAGCCTAGCCTGCTGGCTGCGGTTCTTCCGCCCTCCGACAAACGCTTGCGCGATTCCGGGTTGCTCAATATCTCTTTGACGGCTTCTGTCACCGCTGTGGTTTCATGTGCAACCACCCGCGCGGCTATTCCGCCGAGCAGCGGAGCCACTCCGCAATTCTCCGTAATCACCACCGGCGTACCGCACGCCGCAGCTTCCGCGGCGGTGTTGCCAAAATTTTCATTTTGCGACGGTAACACGAACACATCGGCATCACGATACGCGGACCACTTCATGTCGCCAAATACCGGGCCGCTGAAAACCACCCGCGAATCGATTTTCTTTGCCGTCGCCAGCTCTTGCAGGCGCCTCTGCATTCCTGATTCGTCGGGGCCGGCGAACGCTAGCCACACTTGTTTCCCGTCAATACTTTCTGGGAGCAGTGCAAAACTCTCCAGCAGCAAATCAGGACTTTTTTTCGCAGACAGCCGTCCCAAAAATAAAATCAGCAGTGCCTCTGCCGGAATGCCATGCTCGCCGCGAAATCCTCCACGCTCCGGCAATTGTCGCGGCGCCATGACTCCGTTCCGTCGCAGCACGATTTTCGCGCGCGGAATTCCGCCCGCGGCCAGTTCCTCCACTTCCTGCTCAGCCGTCGCGATCAGCGCCGCTGCTCCTCCCAGCATTTCTTTGCCCCACTGTGCATGGTACACGCGCTTCAGGAAAATGTTTCGTACGATGGGGACAAACATTCCGATCGGCTCGATGAGATACGCAATTTTCTGTTTCCGGCATTCGCTTGCCACCGCCGGCCCCAGTAAATCGTATAAGCCAAAAATGTGCACCACATCGAAGTCGTCAAGCCGCTCCCTGCAGAATCTGGCGATCGCAGGATTCCAGGTGGACGCGCGGTAGCGGAACCGCGTTGGCAAATAGACGCTCTGCACGCCGTTTACTTCGCTCGTCCATCCAAACTCTGAGCGCTTCGCGCTGCCCAGAGTTTTTCCGGACGCCACCCGCAGTTCGAACCCCCAGTCCGCCGTAAGCACCGTTACTGCGTGCCCGCGCTTCGCCAGTCCGTTGGCCAACGACTCCACTTTCACGGGAGGCCCGCCGAATTCATAAAATGGCGCGTACGATTGCGTGACGCTCAGGATTCGCATAACTCGCGCAGGATTTTCCGGAAAGATTTTGCAAAAATGCTGAAACGGAATTCATTTTCAACGCGTTGCTTTCCGCGCCGCCCCATTTCCAGTTCCAGAGCGGGATCTGCCAGCAACGTTTCAATTGCCGTTGCCAATTGCGCCGCATCGCCGTGCGGCACCAGGTAACCGGTTTTGCCGTCGTCAATCACTTCGGGCGCTCCGCCGTGCGCTCCGCCGATCACCGGCTTTCCGCAAGCCATCGCTTCCAAATAAACTATTCCGAATCCCTCACCGCGGCTTGGCAGCGCGAAAATTTCACAGTGCGCGTAGCACGCCGCAAGTTCCGCGTAGCTCAGCCCGGAAAGAAAATGTACGTGCCGCCGCACGCCATTTTCTTCCGCCAGATCTTCCAACCACTCGCGATCGTCGCCGTCGCCCACAGCCGCCAATTGCAATTCCGGCCAGCGCGGCAACAATCGCGGCAGCGCCGTGATCAGCGTGTCCATTCCTTTGTAGCGCTCATCCGCGCGCCAGCGCCCCACCGTCAAGACCACCCGTCCTTCAGGAAAAGATCCCGGAGCAGCCGCTTTGCCCGACTGCGGCGCCAGCGCTTCGAATTGCGGATCAAGGGCCCACGGCAGCACGCGAATTTTTTGCGTTGCAACTCGCTGTATCGCCGCCACATGGTCTGCCGTGTACTTGCTCGGCGCCAGCACCACATCCGCACGCCGCAACGCCATTCGCCGCATGCGCGTCAGAGGTTCCCACACCTCAACTCCATGCGTGCAAACGATGGATTTCAGCCGTGGCGCGGCAAAACGCATCGCGCTCGCGACCGGAGCAAGATTCGGATGCCCAGCCACAACTAATTTTATTTTGCCCTTGCCTTTGCCGGAGGGCCGCCGCGCCGCGCGAATCGCTGTCGCCAGAAATCTTCCCTTGGCCCGTGCGCTGCCCGTAAATACAATTTCTCGCCCAGCCACCGTTAACCGCTGCAACTCCGGCCCATCGTTCAAGCTAAGAATGCGGCACTCCATTCCGCGGCTCGCCGCAAATTCCGTCATCACCGATGCCAGGTGCCTCCCGGCACGCTGCACTCCGCCGGGCCCATCCAGCTCGGGAAAGAGTCCAATCAGCACGCGCCGAGTCTGCCTTGTGCTCTGTCTCTTCGCAAGTTTTTCGCAATTGAGTTGGTCGTCACCGGGAACCTCGGGGCCAGACGCCATCACCAACCAGTGGCACCAGTTCTTCCATCCGATCCAGGTAAATGTCCGCGGGATATGTTTCCCGGTCGTGCGTGCCGAATCCGAAATTTACAATCGCGGAAGTCATTCCGGCATTCCGCGCCGTTTGCACATCCACTGCCGAATCGCCTACTAACGCGCTCTGCGCAGCCGGAATTCCCAATTCCTTCAGAATCGTGTTCGCTCCCAACGGGTCCGGCTTTTTCGTGGCAAAACTGTTTCCGCCATAAATCGCGCGGAAAAATTCCGCCAGCCCCAGTCCTTCTAGAATTCGCACGCTGATGTTCACTGGTTTGTTTGTCAGTACCGCCATTGGCGCGCCGCGCAACTGCTCCAGTGTCTCGCGCACGCCGGGATATTCCCTGGTGAAATCCAGCTTGTGCTCCTCGTAGTGCGCCAGAAAGAATTTCAGCGCACTCTGCTGTTCTTCGGCTGAAGCCGTTCCGCCCAGCGCGCGGCCGATCAATACCGGCGCGCCGGACCCAACGTAGCTGGCCACCAGATCTTCCGGCAACTCCGCGCGGCCCCGTTCGCGTAGAGTGGCGTTCACGCTTTGCACCAGATCGCGCTTCGAATCAATAAGCGTGCCATCCAGATCGAACAATAGAGCTTGCACTTTGCCGCGAAATTTATCCGTCATATCTTTTTATTTTAATACGCGCGTCGCATTCTCCGCTCTTCTTCCCTTAAACTACGGGTTTCAGGGTTTGTGCTTACAAATCCTGAGATGAATTTGTCTCAAGTACTGCACAGAAAAGCACCGGAGAACTCATGGCCCAGGTATTCCCGTTTCGCGCTTACCGCTTCAATCCGGAACTCGCTCCCTTCGACCGTGTCCTCACGCAGCCCTATGACAAGATTTCTCCAGAACGCCAGGCCGACTATTACGCCGCGCACCCGGAAAATCTGATCGCCGTCGAAAAGGGCCGCGTTTCCCCGGACGATTCACCGCAAGACAATGTCTACACACGCGCCGCAGCAAAAGTGGAAGAGTGGATTCGCGATCACATCATCCTGCAGGATCCCGCGCATGCTTTCTACGCCTACACGCAGGAGTTCAGCGTTCCCGGCAGCGGCGAGAAACGTACCCGCCGCGGCTTCATCGGCACAGGCCGGCTCGAGGAATATTCCGCCGGCGTCATTTTCCGCCACGAACATACTCTGTCCGGTCCCAAGGCCGACCGCCTCGAACTGCTTCGCCATACTCGCCTCCACACCGGCCAGCTTTTTATGTTGTATTCCGATCCGCAGCAGCAGGTCGAAAAAATTCTCGACCAAGCGCAATCCTCCGCCGGTCCGGTTACCGAACTCACCGACGAATACGGCGTAATTCATCGCCTGTGGATGATCGCGGATCAAAATCACCTCGAAGCCATCCAGCATGCCATGGCCGATCAAAAGCTAGTGATCGCCGACGGCCACCATCGCTACGAAACCGCACTCAACTACCGCAACGAACGCCGGGCGAACGTGGCATCGCTCGACGCCAACGCCGACTACGAACGCTCCATGATGACTTTCGTCAACACCCGTGGTCAGGACCTGGTCATCCTCGCCGGTCATCGCGTCGTTGCCAACGTCCTCGATTTTTCCTGGTCCGCGGTTCGCCGTTATCTTGAGCCGTGGTTCGCTTCGGAAGTTTTTCCCTTTGCCAACGATTCTGAAAAAGAGCAGGCCCGCGCAAAATTCCTGGCGCGCCTGGCTGCCACCACCAGGCAGCGCTCTATCGGTGCCTATCCCGCCGCCAACGATGTCCAGCGCGCCTTTTATCTTTTCTACCTGCGTCCGGGCGCCGATCTGGCACAACTCCTTCACAACGTTTCGCCGCTACAGCGCGATCTCGACGTAGTCCTTTTGCATGACGGCATTCTCGAACCAGCGCTTGGCATCACCCTGCAGGCCGCCACCAAGGAAATGAATCTCGCCTACGAGCGCGAAGCCAATGCGGCCATCGCTGCAGTGGACTCCGGACGGGCCCAAGTCTCCTTCCTCCTCAATCCGGTCGATGTCGAAAAGGTAGTAGAAATCGCCACCTCCAACGAAGTCATGCCGCAAAAATCGACCGACTTCTATCCCAAACTCCTAAGCGGAATCACCATGTACCGCATCGAATCCTAGGTCGTCTGTTCTTTCTTGTAGCAGCGGCCTGCCTGCCGCAGGCAAGCTTTATGCCGCTGCTCTTTCTTTATTCCATTATAGCGGCTACCTTCAGGTAAGCATCTTGCAGTTGTCTTTCTGCAGCAGCATGCTCAATGTCCGCGTCGAACCCGGACATTTCGACGCACGTCCCTTTTATTGTCATCCTTAATCCTTCGGCGGGTCCGCGCCGAAGCGAAGGACCTCAACCACAACAACCGCCACAACGCCACGCTCTGACTCCATTCAGCACAAAAAAAGAGGCGTGCCATCGCACGCCTCTTCAAAAGTTTTCGTTGTGAACTGAACCGCGCAGCGCCGCGAATCTACTTCGAAAAACTCGCTACGGCCTCTGCTTCCGTATTGGAAACATCGAACACTGTGAGCAGTTTGGTAATCTGCAGCACTTCCTGGAACTTATTGCCCAGGTGGCACAGCCGCAGCGAAGCGCCATCTTTCTTTGCGGTGTGGTGCGAGGCCACCAGCGTACCCAGTCCCGCGCTGTCGATGAATGTGATGTTGTTCATGTTCAGTACGATTTTTTTCTTGCCCTCGGCCAGCAACGCCTTTACTTTTTCTCGCAACGCGTTGCTTTCTTCTCCCAGCACGATGCGCCCGTCAAGTGCAACCACTATCACGCCGTCCACTTCGCGTTGACTCATTTTCAATGCCACGTTATTTCCTCCTCGTCGGAAAGCGCATCCGGCGGCAACCACTTCCGGAGCCACAAAGCATATCATTGACCGCTTCGCGGTCGTCTATAAAAATTGACCGCTTCGCGGTCATCTATAAAATTGTTTAGTTCCAGGGCCGTAAGCACAATTCCTGAAACCAAGTTTAGTAGTAGTCCGCGCAAGACATGTAATAACCGCAGACGTTACACATCAGCTTGCAGCGCCGCGACTCCAGTCGCTGCGAGCAGACCGGGCAAAACCGCGAAGCATCCTCGTAATCCGTATTCCCCGCAGGCACCGCTGCGAAGTTTGCAGGACCGCTGCCAGATTCCTCAACGTCCTCGGATGCGCCGAATGGCTTCACGCCCCATTTCCACCCTTGTTCCACGGCGGCTCTCTTATAGCACAACCTGCCCAAACCCGGTAGCGGAGTCAATCCGTACGTCTTAATCCGTACGTCTGCTCATCTTCGGCGTAACCTATCTTCCTAATGATCAGTATCCGGATGAGAGGATCTCATTTTTCCTCTTCTTAATCCTTCGGGCTCCACGCGCCCTGAATCAGCTCCCGCGAAAACCCCGGCGGAACCGCCTGATCGCACGCATAGCGGTACAACGCCGCATTGAAAATCCCCTGCACCGCGGAACTCATCACCGAAAGAAGCAGGAAATACGCGCCCATCACTACTCCGCCAACCAGCAGCGCGCCCGGACCATATAGCCTGACCGCCGCGAACCACAGCGCAAATCCCGGTATCATCAGAAGAAAAAACACTAGGCCCAGGCTGAACCCGCCTACCACTCGCTCTCCCCAGGTTTCGGTAAACAATTCCGCCGAACGATACAAAGCCGCGCCCGGCGACATGTCCTCAAACGCCAAAACCGGCACCACGAAATAACACGCTACGTTCCACGCGATGCCAATAATGCCAATCACCATTCGCCCGATAAATCCCATCCGTTCCGACAACATTCGCAGCAACATGCCTACCGTTGCCGCCACGAACGCCCACTGCAATATCACCCACTTGCGCTGCCACGCCAGTTCTAGCCCCTGATCGAACGTCCACGCTCCGCCTGTCAGCCGGCTGTTCGCAACGCCAACCAGCGCCACGTTAAAAAAAACGATCACAAAATAATTCGCCAGGTACAGCACAAACATCGCCGCCGCAAATTCCGGCGACTTCGAAAAATGCTGAAAATTATGCTGATTGATTCCTGCCGCCCGCAACGCCGGCAAAAACACCGCAAGCCCGCTCAGTCCCAGCAGCAGCGTCACGATTACGCAACTGATCCCGGAGAGCACCGGAAACAGCATCAGTTGCTTGTCCGCCCACAAAATCGCAAAACTCTGTTCGACCAGCTCCCAACTCCGAGAAAATCTTCCCATGGAGCCCTCCATGAATCTGCATCTAGCCGTAGATCGTGCGGGGAACTTGCAGCCATCTTTGCAAGATTATCCGCAAAAAACCAGTCGTTCCTTTTCACCGGCTGCTGGTATTTCTCGCAGTCCTTCTCGTACCGCCCTTTTCAAAGCAAAGACATCGCGACTTGGCTACAATTCATTCCTGCATGCTGGCTCTCTCGCAAACAGTCCTCCCGCTTTTCGCGCAAACCGTGCCTCCCGCCGTGCGGGCGCAACTCCGCTGGGAGTTCCTCAACATCGCCGCCGCGATCGCTCTTTTTTCCATCGCTCTGGTCGCTATCGCTCTTTTCTTTTTTCGTCGCAAGACCCGCGACCTCACTCTGATTTACTTCTCCTTGTTCTGTATTTTTTATGGCGTCCGCCTGCTGACAACCGTGCCATCATTTTGCTCGCTTTTCGATCAGCCGCCGACCTTTTGGATTTACCTGAATTGGGACATCACCTGCACCATTTTTATTCCTTTCGGCCTTTTCTTTTACCAGGTCGGCGGCGAATACCTCAGGAAGTTTTTTCGCTGGCTTCTTGCGGCCCAGATGCTCTTCGTCGTTTTCGGAGTCTTTGCAGCCGCCCTCGGAGCCAGTTTGGCTAAGCTCAAGGTCGCGAACACTATCGTCGTGTTCACCACGTGCATCGTCATTACGCTGTCCTTATTCGCTGATTGGCTGCGTCCCGGACCACGTCAACACATGACCCGCGAAATGTGGGTCTTCATCGCAGGTCTCACCGTTTGGCTGGTATTTGTCGTGCAGGCCAATCTTTTGGGTCTTCGAATCCTGAAGGGCAACAACCTCGAATTCGTTGGCTTTCTCGTGTTCGTCATCGGCCTCGGTTACATCTCTGCGTACCGCATCTTCGCTAACGAAGAACGCCTCCTCGCCATCCATAAAGAGCTGGAAATCGCCCGCAGAATTCAGTCCTCAATTCTTCCGCAAACTGTCCCCGCTCTTTCCGGTCTCGATCTCGCCGCGCGCTACGCTCCGATGAGCGCAGTCGCCGGAGATTTCTACGATTTTCTCGTCCTCGACGAAAAGCGTCTCGGCATTCTGGTTGCCGATGTCACCGGACATGGCGTTCCCGCCGCCCTAATTGCCTCCATGTTAAAAGTTGCATTCGCTGGTCAGGCCGCTCACGCCCACGATCCCGCGCGTGTCCTCGCCGGCTTGAATCTCGCACTCTGCGGCAAGTTCGAAGAGCACTTTGTCACTGCTGCTTATCTTTTTGTGGATTTGGAGAATAGGCTGGTGCGTTATTCGGCGGCGGGCCACCCGCCGCTCATCATGGCCACGCGGGCCGATGGAAATGTCAGAGAAATTGAAGAGAACGGCTTGATGCTTGGCCTTTTCCCCGAGGCAACCTACTCATCGGTGGAAATTCGAATCGCCAGCGGCGATCGTTGTCTCCTCTACACCGATGGAGTTTTCGAGGCGACCAATACTGCTCGGGAAGAATTTGGCAAATCGCGCTGCAAAGAATTCCTGGAATCCCATCGGCATCTCGCTGCCGCGCATTTTGCTGACAATCTTCTTGCCAACATCGCAGAGTTTTCTGGCTTCGACTCCACCCGCGCGCAGGAGGACGACATCACCCTCCTTGTCCTCGATTTCCAAACGGCGGCTTCACAAATCCAGTGACAATATAGTTTGACGGCTAACTGCGTGCGCGCTCTGCAGTCGTAACTTCCGCGGACTTCCGCCACCGGTAGAAAAACGGAATCCCGCCCAGGATTACCAACAGCCCCAGCGACGACCGCACCGGCCGCACCATCCACAAATTTACAGTCAGCGCGATTGCTGCAACCAAAAAGATCAGTGGAGACGCCGGGTACGCCCAGGCTTTATAGGGACGCGATAATTCAGGCTCTCTAATCCGCAATCGAATCAAAGCAATCGCCGTCAACGCGAAGAAAATCCATACCGCAAACACGAACAACGAATAAAGCTCCTCATACGTTCCACTCAGCGCCAGTACTGCCGCGATCGTCCCAAGAAAAATCAGCGCGCCCGTAGGCGTGCGAAAAGAAGGATGCAATCGTTTCGAAAATTGAAAGAACACGCCGTCACGAGCCATTGCGTATGGAATGCGCGCCCCCGTCAGCACCACCACGTGCAGAGCTCCCAGCGCGGAGATGGCCATCGCGATCGTCAACAAAACTGCGCCGCGCGCTCTGCCGAACGACTGCACCACATCCGATGCCACGTGCTGCGATTGTGCCAGGCTCGCGAACGGCAAAATCCGAAAATAGATCACGTTCGCCAGCAGATACAAACCGCATACTGTCAGCAATCCCATAATGATCGCTCGCGGAATATTCTTTTCAGGCCGCTGAATCTCTTCGCCCACATCGCCCAGGTCGTTGAATCCGTTGTACGCCCACATTGCCGGAACCAGCGCCGTCAGCAACGCGCCAATCATTCCCCCACCAAAAGGCGTAACCACCGTCGTGGCCGCAATCGTAGCGTGCTTTCCAAAAAACACTCCCGCCACCACAATCACCAGAATCGTGGCGATCTTTAGCGACGTCACCAGCACTTGGATTGCTCCGCCCAGTCGCACACTCAAGCAATTGAACGCGGTCACCGCGACCACCACCAGCGCCGCGAGCGGCTGTGCCGCTGTAAAACTAAACTCATACCTTCCAACATGCTGGGTGAATAACGGCGTTGCCACCACAGGAAACAGAAATCCCATGAATCGCATAAAGCCCGCTGCCAGCGTGGCCATAGCCACCGGCCGCTCCAGAAACGAACTCATCCACCCGAACAGAAATCCCCACACTGGACCGAGCCCGCGGCTCAGATAAACGTACGGCCCACCCGCTTTCGGAAACGCCGCCCCCAGTTCCGCGTAACAAAACGCTCCGAACAGCACGATCAGCCCGCCAAGAATCCATGCCGCGAACACCAGCGTGGCCGAGCCAACTGTGCGCGCCATGTCGCTGCTCACCAGAAAAATTCCTGTGCCGATGGTGTCGCCAATTACGATGGCCGTAGCCGACCACAGCCCCAGCCCACGAATCAACTCCAATCGGTCCGGTGGGCTTCGACGCACAGCTGATTCGCGATCGCTCTCGCTCATAAAGTTCACCGAGCCTACTATCAGCGATGAACGCGGTCAACGAACCTATTCTTGCTATCCCGCGGACCAACAAAAAAAACCCACCCGCCGTCATTCCGAAGAGCGAAGCGACGAGGAATCTCTCTTCCTCTTCGATTTAAGCGGCGGGCGTCGGGCCTTCCATTGCGCCCGGATTGACGACTAACGAACTCTCTGGCTGTCATTCGCGTTTGCGCGTTATCATCGCCCATGATGTCCACGCAAAAATCCATGCTCACTGAATTCCCCTGGGACCCGCGATACAAACTCTCCAGCATCGCAGACGTGCTCACACCCGCGCTGCTGCTCTACCCGGAAATCCTTGCCGCAAATATCGACTGCACAGTGGAATTGCTCGACGGCGATCCAGATCGCTGGCGTGTGCACATCAAAACCGCCAAGCTCGGCTACACCGTGCGTACACTCGTCGCACGTGGCATTCGCAATTTCAAGTGCGCCACCACTTTGGAGCTTTTGCTTGCGTGCAAATGCAACGCGGCAGACGTACTTCTGGCCTATCCGTCAGTAGGTGCAAACGCGCGGCGCGTACAAGCAATCGCCGAGCAATTTCCCGGCGTGCAAATTTCCATCCTGGCCGAAAATGCCGAACAAATCCGGCAATGGCGCGGCAGCCAGGTCGGAATTTTTCTGGACGTTAATCCCGGCATGAATCGCACCGGCATCGACCAAAATAACGTAGAAAAGACCGTCGCTCTTGTGCGCGAGATCGCCGCAAATGGCTTGGACTTCCGAGGTCTTCATTATTACGATGGCCAATACGGCGGCGTCGCGGACCCTGAGCGTACCGAGCAGGCTCATGCCGGTTACCATCGTTTACTGAATCTTGTAAACGAACTGGAGCGGGGCGCAAAGCATGTCCCCGAAGTCATCACCGCCGGAACGCCAACCCTTCCATGCTCGCTTTCCTTTGCAGGTTTTCGCAACGCGCAATTCATCCATCGCGTTTCCCCCGGCACAATTGTCTATTGCGATGCCTCCAGCCTGGCCCAACTTCCCCACCTACTCGGCTATCGACCCGCCGTATTGGTTTTAGCTCGCGTCGTCAGCCACCCGAGCGCTGGCATTGTCACCTGCGATGCCGGTCACAAATCAGTCTCTGCCGACGCCGGTGTCCCCACCTGCGTTGTGATTGGACATCCCGAGCTCGCAGCGCGCGCGCCCAGCGAAGAACATTTGCCTCTAGCTGTGCAAGAAGGAGCCACAGCTCCGCAAATGGGCGAAGCCCTCTATCTCCTCCCGCGCCACATTTGTCCCACCGTCAACAATTTCGATCACGCATTGTTGGTGCGCAACGGGGCCATTGACTCGATCGAAGAAGTATCAGCCCGCGGCCACGAAGCCCCTCTTCTTGCCGCAACCCAGAAATCCATCTCGCGCGGTTCCTAGCACCGGGCAAATTCGCAATCTGTTGTAGCCTAGCGGCCGCTTCCGCTAGGCCCGCCTGCGCGGGGAAGCAGGTGCACTTTTGCGCCGCCGCGCCGGCTGACAATTCACCGCCGCTCAATCATAAGTTCGAATTTGTCCGAACTCCGGCCGGCTCAGCCGGCAATGCGCGCACCATATACCGCTGCGGCGAACGCGCACCGCTCCCAAATGGGTAACACGTCACCAACGTCAGAGCGTCCTCGGACGTCGGCGCCAGCATCGTAAAATCTGTTGCATCTACCACGCGAATCAAACTTACGCGATAAGTTCGCTCATGCACCGCGCGCCGCCTGCTAGCCAGCCACGAAAATTGAATTTTGTCGTTCTGCGCGATCCCTTCCAGCGGAAGGAACCAACTCGTGCGGTGCCCGGCCAGTAACAAATCTCCCGGCTCGCCAAATCCCGCGCCGCTCAGCATGTGCGTCGGGCCAAACGCTAGAGTCCGTGGAGTTGCGCCCTCCAACACGATTTCGTCGTAGCCCAGCCGGGGAATTTGCAGCCGCGCAATCGGTCGCAAGTCCGCCGAGGGCCACGGCGCTTCCGCGTTCCCACGCCCGCCGAATCTCAGCACGCCCGCAAGTCCGGCTTTCGCATGCATGTACCCGGCTCTGCAAGTCAGAGCGCATCCAGCAATCAGCAAAATCACTGCGGCAAAACGCAACGCTCTCACGACGCTGCTCCCACTCGCCGTGCGATCAAAAAGATCACCGCACCGGTGCACAGCAGCACCATGCCCAATGCCTCAAAAAAAGCGTCCGTTGTTCCGGTAGCCGGTGCTCCAAACACTCCTTCCATTTTCCATCCCGCCGGCAATTCATTCGCAACGGCAACCGTGTTGGATTGCCCGCCCGGATTTACAATTTTTTCTTCTACCGCCACTAGCGAAGTGAACCGCGTCACCAGCCAGTAACGAATCGCGTGTGCGATCACACTCGACCGGATTTCCCCCTGCTGTTCTTCATTCGATTCCCGCCAGCGATCCATCAACTCCTCGACCTTTTGCCGCGCCCACAAAGTGGTAATACCCGGATGGAATGTAGCCTTCCCGATATCAAACGCCACGCCGGACTGAAAAATTTCATCGCCTGCGCGTCCGCTCAAGTGCGCTGTACCCACTCGCCCTTTCGCGATGCGGCCGTAAATCGCGACTGGTTGTCCCGCAAACAGGTCCGGCAAACGTTGCGGAAACATATCCGCCACTTCGACTCCGTCAAAAGAAACTTTCAGGTCCGTCAGCACCGGGCTCTCGATCTTTTCGAAAAGTTGCCTCATCTGCTCTTCGATTTCGTTGATGTCCGCCACGTGCGTTGATGTCCCACGCCCGAATTGCGCCATCTTCGTCGCCAGAAACAGGTTTGGCGCACTGCCAATCGCCACTGTGTACAACCGCGCCTCACCCAAGTCGCGCCGCATCGCCGCGCACGATATAGCAAGGACCCGATGGCGTATGCGGAATTCATACGCGGCTACCGGGTCAGCTCATCCGGCGATCCAGCGCTGCTCGACGAAGCCGCTCAGCACTTGAGCAATGCGGCCACTCGAGATCCCGGTTTTTCCCTGGCTCATGCCGCCCTTTCCCTGGTGTACGTGACTCGCCACTTCGAACTTGATCCAACGAGCGAGTGGTTGGAGAAGGCCGAGTTTCATTGCCGGCGCGCGTTAGAACTCGATCCGGATTTGCCCGAAGCGCACGTCGCCAGCGCTTTTCTCTTGTGGGGGCCGTCGAAGAACTTCCAACACCTGGAAGCGATTGCCGAACTCAAGCGGGCGCTTGCTCTACAGAACAACCAGCCCCAAGCCTACAACCGTCTGGGCACCATCCTGGCGCACATCGGCCTGCTCGGCCACGCTCGTGAAGTGTATGAGAGAGGGCGGCCCTTTCATCCCAGAAAAGCCATTGGTCACAGCATCGTGCAAGTGTACGTTTGGAACCAGGAATACGACTTGGCGCGGGAGGAGATTCAAGCGTGGCGGGCCGAGAATCCAGGCAACAAGTATCCAATCTACTTTGCTCCGCAGCCGGCCATGATGACCGGAGATTTGAAAGAGGCAAAAATCCTGCTGGATGAGGCGCTCCAGCTCTTACCCGAAGAACCACTCATCGTCAGTTTACAGGGCGTCTTTTACGCGTTGACGGGGAGAGAAGGAAAGGCGCTCGACTGTTTGACCAAGGCTTGTGCGAGCGCAAAATCCTTTGGGCACGCGCACCACAGCTACTATCAATTCGCATGCATTCTTGCCTTGCTGGGGCGGCGTGAAGCTGCGTTCGAATGGCTGGAGCGAAGTGTCAGCAGCGGATTCGCGTGCTGGCCCTTTTTTCTGAAGGATCCTTACCTCAAGAATCTACGAACTCTAGAGGGGTTTGAGGTCATGGTGAGCTCGTTGCAAGCCAAGTATCCCGACCACCTTGGTTTGCTCTAGCAAGGCGCTCTCCTCTGCCCCAAGCAGTAAGCCGCAAGGCAAGCCTCTTCGGAGGCTCGCGTTTGTTTTTTGTGTGGTTGTTTTTGCGCGGCACCGCTGCGCCCCAAACACCCAGCCGTCAGCAAGGGCGGGCGGCCGGCAGATTAAACGGCCTGAACGATCTGGGGTGGCGCACCCTTTGGAATTTGGTTTAGCAAAGGGTGCGGGTTCAGAGTCAACTTCAAGCTCGCCTAAACTCCGCAACTCAACCTCTACAGTTGGTGGAATCTTTCGGTGCCGCTCAGTGGCTTTTGTGTGAAGGTAGGTCTTGGGTTTGACTCCAGTCACCACCTCAGCAAGGGAAACCTTCAGCGTTTCGCCGGTTCCGGCATCACGTAGCCGGATTGCGCCGGCAGTCCTGCGCGTTCCAGTTGCACCGTCACATGCCCAATGGAAAATTCCTGGGCCAGCATGGCCTTGATCCCGGAGATCAAGCTCTCGCATTTGTCCAAATGCATATCCGGCACCCGCGCGTGGCAGGACATCGCAATCTCTCCGCCGCCTAGCGACCAGATATGCACGTCGTGTACTTCCATTACGCCGTCCACCCTCAGGATCGCACGCGCCACTTCCTCGATACCCATTTCCTTGGGGCGTCCTTCCAGGAGAATGTGTGCCGAATCACGCAGAATCCCTATGCTCGACCACAGCACCAATAATCCGATCGCCAGGCCCAGCACCGGATCGAGCCAGCGCCATCCCGTGATGCCAATCACAATCGCGCCGATAATAATCGCTACGTTCGAAAGCGCATCGCCGAAGTTGTGTACCAAAATGCTGCGCAAATTTAAATCGTTTCGCCCGCGCACCAGCGCCAAAGTAATTCCGCCGTTCACCGCCAGTGCCGCCACCGACGTCCAGATCATCCACGATTCGATTACGTCCACGGGAGCGCGCAACCGTGTAATCGATTCCCATCCCAGCCATAGCGCCAAAATCACCAGCAGCACTGCATTGGTAAATGCCGCCAGCACTCCCGCGCGGCGATATCCGTAAGTTTTTTCGCTATCCGCCGGGCGCTGTGCCCATCCCATCGCCAGCCACGATATTCCCAGCGCTGGAACATCGGAAAGATTGTGCGCCGCGTCATTCAACAGCGCTACGCTGTGTCCCAGCCATCCGCCAAAAATTTCCGCAATCACCAGACCAAGTGTCGCGGCCATAGCCCACGCCAGCACCGCAGGCTGCATCGGCGGATGTACGTGTCCAGCGTGTCCGCCATGTTCGTGCGAATGAGTGTGTGATTCGTTATGCATATCGTCGTGCATCGTTTCCACTAGCAATATTTATTGTACTCGGCATTCCCGCCCTTCTGCGTTTTCGCCGGTTACCATTCAGCAACCCTTATTACGCACTTTGACACCTCGCCTCGGCGAATCATTTGACGCTCTCTCTCTCCGCTGACAGTATCAAAGTACAACTCGCGCAATGGCGCGTGTAGCGCAACTCGCATCACACAGCAATAAAAGTTTCGTTCCAATCTGTGTGCACTGTTTAGGTACCTTGAATAAACGATGAGCGGCCCGGTAACAAAACTGAGCTTCTGGGGAGTGCGCGGCTCCACGCCGACCGTGGATCCCGCGACGTGGCGCTATGGCGGAAATACGCCTTGTCTCGAACTTACCGCGCCTGACGGCACACAATTCATTCTTGATTGCGGCACTGGTCTGCGCGTTCTCGGCAGCCGCTGGACCGCTCCCGCTGCAGGAGTGATTGCTTCCGGTGTGCGCAATCCGGAGACGCATATTCTTGTCACGCATTACCACTGGGACCACATTCAAGGTGTGCCATTTTTTGCGCCGCTGTATTCGGAGAACAATGCATTTCATTTTTATAGTTTTCGCTCCAAACATCTGGGCCGCGACAGTTTGAAACAAGTGTTTGAGACGCAGATGGCCACACCGTATTTTCCGGTCAACATGTCCGCCATGACCGCCAAAAAGAAATTCATGGAAGTCAGCGGTGGCGATTCCTTCATCATCGGCGAAAATAAAATCACGGCTCGCTATATCAATCACCCGCAAGGCTGCCTGGGCTACCGCATCGAAACTCCTGGCGGCACGGTCGTATACGCTACGGACAACGAACCGGGCGATCAGCAACTCGATAATGAATTGCGTGAACTCGCTGCCGGCGCGGACATTTTTATCAATGACGCGCAATACACTCCGGAGCAGCTGGCCAGCACGCGCAGAGGCTGGGGACATTCTTCCTGGCGCGAAGGCGTGAAAGTTGCGCGCGAAGCCGGCGCAAAAACTCTGGTTCTATTCCACCACGATCCCGACGCTAGCGACCGCATGGTGGATGGGCTGCTGCGTCAGGCGCGCGAAGAATTCGATTCAGTATTTGCCGCCAGCGAAGGCATGGTCATCAAACTTGGTTCGGCGGATGGAACGCTCGAAACGCACATGCCGGTAACGCGTACCGCGCTGCGCCGCGAAGCGCAGTTCCGCGCGAAAGTCAGCGGCTTCACCGAAGGCGGCCACGCATTCGAGGAAGACACCGTGGTGCGCGATTTAGCGTTGCAGGGCGCCCTGATTTCCATGCAGCATTGCCCGCGGCTGCAATCGGAGTTGCAAATTACGATGGAGACTCCGGGCGTGGACGGGCCGAAAGCGATGAAGATGCGCGGCTACGTGGTGCGAATCGAAACCAGCGAAGAAAAAGGGCACAGCGCGGTAGGAGTGGTTTTTACCGAGTGAAGGAAAAATAATTCTTGAAATAAATTTTCGCGAAAACTATTCTGCGAATAGAAAAATATTTGAAAAAAATTCCAGCCAATTTCGCAAAAACTTTTTCAAAAACTCCGGAATTTCTACTTTAGTTCTTGCAGCTTGTGATCGAGGTGGGCGAGCGCTGCTTCCAGCTGCTTTCTGTGATTGGGGTGCGTTGCGGTTTCCAGATCGTTGACGATATGTATGCGCGAAAGTTCGATGTTCGCGCGTTCGCGGTCTTTTTCCAATTGGTCCTGAGCTTTCCTGGCTTTGCCTGGTGCCGCCATGTTCTCCCTGCTGGCTACCTGGGATTCAACGTCTTTTGATTCCCAGCCGCGTGCCATACATAAATTGTCCCACATTTCGCGACACAAACGGAAAATCAGAATTAATTTTTATTGTCCAGAAAAGCATCAGGCGCCGGCCGTCTTGGCGCGGGCGCGCGATGCTGGAGAATGTTCCTTCTGCTGAATCAGGTGGCGCAGACCGGCTTCGGCCAGGCGCGCGCGGCGTTCGGCAAAAAGGCCGTCAAAAATAAATTCCGCGGAATTTTCCAGCCAGCGCACGCGCAGAATCCAATCGCTCTGCGCTGGGAACGCAGTGGCCATGGAAATTTCGCTGGCGGGGATCACGGCCAGAGGGCGAAGCTGCGAATCGAGGGCCCACACGCGAGTGGGAGTGAGATAAAAATTTACGGCGCAAGGGTCGTCGGCGCTGGAGTTCTTAACGGAGTCAGCTCCCGCGCAAAAATTTCCCCCGTCGAGAACCATATAGGCGCCGAGCTGTTCGATGGCTTGCGCACTGCCGCGATCCTGGCGCAGTGGAGGAAGCAGCACGGCCAACAGAAACAGCGCCAAGCCCACCGGAGCGAAGGCCCAGGCATTCCACAAACTCAGCGGCAAAACCACCAGAGCCGCGCCAGCGATGCCAATCAGAATGCGGAAACCGGTCCAGGCGCTGGGACTGGAGCGGAGCGTGAGAACTTTGGGAAAGGTGCGAGAGACAAAGAACAGGGAGTCGGCGACCGAATCGCGAAAGCGCGCGAAGGTAGATGCAACTTCGGTGGGGGGCATTTCGCCGGGGAGAATTGGGGGAGTGGAACTGGCGCTCATAGTGGTCTGGGACTGTCGCAACTCAGGGCTTGTAATGTTAGCAGGTTGGCAGAGGATTCTTGCAAAGAGTTTCCTGATTTTCGTTGGAGCTGACAGTGTCTCTGAGAGAGAGTGCGCGGAGAAAGGGATGGTAATAGAACCACCCAGCTTGGTAAAGGATGCCACCGAGACACCCCGACAAGGTCGCGGCAGGCGCCGCGAGCAGAAAACCGAGTGGGACAGGAGCTATAGTGCCGGTTTGATGGCAAAGGGGGGCGTACCCTCGAATCGGCACGGTTAGCTCAAACTTCCTGCGGCAGGAGGGTGAGCTGAAGCGCGACTTTCACGAATCATGACAGCATAAAAAGAATACGATGCCAGTACATATCTTTATGGTTAAAATTGATCGATAGGGGTCGAGGACCGTTGGAGCCTGAGCGGTTGAAAAGAAAAGGTTTGTGCGGGCGTGGTTCGAATCGGATAAGCCGCGAGAAAGACAACCGCGGGCGGCAGTTTCACTGAGCGGAAGCCAGCGTAGTCACCGTCGTTGCCAATTCGCGGAAGCGGCAGAGTGCGTTGGCTAGCTGCATTTGCCGTGGGGTGCGACAGTCAGGCTCGAAGAGCCTGGGGTTGCCGACGACGATTACGGTGGTCATGGCGCGGGAGGTGGCTACGTTGAAGCGGTTAAGGCTGAAGAGAAATTCCATGCCATGCGGAATGTCATCTGGGGATGAAGTAGTCAGCGAATAAATTACCACGGGTGCTTCCTGCCCCTGGAACTTGTCCACGGTGCCGATGCGCAGCTTGGGGAGTCGTGCCGAAAGATCGGCAACTTGCGCGTTGTAAGGGGCGACGATGAGGATATCGTCTTCTTTGAGGGACCTTAGATTGCCGGTGCTGCGGAACCATTTGACCTCCGGCTTCAGCAGACCGCGAACAATTTGCGCAACGATTTCGACTTCTTCGGCCGATGAATTTCTGTTGCCCTGATGCTCAGCGGGAGCAAACCACAAGCCAGCACCATCGAGCCAAGGGTGGCCCTGCAAGACCCGGTTGCGAGTGATGGAATGCGAGCTGAGCTTGTCATCGTAGAAAACTTGAGAAGTAAATGAGCAGAGCGAAGGATGCAAGCGCCACGTTTCCGGGAGCAGAAATCCCATGTCTTGCGAGATGGTTTTTCGCCCGTTCAGCAGGTGCTCCAGGGCGGATTTCTCGGCTCCGTCCGGATGGCTGCCTTTTAGAGGCCGCTCTAGCTGCTGCGGATCGCCGAGGAGGACGAGTTTCTTCGCAGCCTGCGATACGGCGAGCACATCCGCTAAGGACATTTGGCCAGCCTCGTCGATGAAGAGTGCGTCCACGACTTCCGAAGCTGAAAGGGGAGACCATAACCAAGAAGTGGCACCAAGAACATTGGCTCTTCCCGAGCGCAGCGCGGCCAATGCTTCATCGTTGTCTTTTTTGGCGACAGCGACACCTTCGCTTTCCTCGCCATCGTTTTCCCGATGCATACATCGTACGCCCGCGATATTTTTTTCCTGAGCTGCTTCAACCACGGCATCAAGCAGGTTGCGAATGACTCTGTGGCTGAGCGCAGTTACGCCAATTTTCTTGCCTTGTTTGACTAGCTCGCAGATCATTCGCGCACCGGTATAGGTTTTACCCGAGCCCGGAGGACCCTGGATGGCAAAGACAGAATCCTGCAAGGCCGACGCGATTCGGCAGGCTGTATTTTCCGGTTTTTCCAAAGGGCGCAACGCCAGCGTCTGCGAATCGCCCAGGCGCGGCGGATTGCGCAGCAGCAAATCACGCCCGGCCTGGTATGGGCCGCGAGCGTCAACACCATTTGATGCTACCCACTCACCGATGCGATAGAGAGAATCGGCCTGGCCGTAAGTTGGTAGTGGGGCAGACCACATGTAGACGGTTGGGGGATGAAGGTCAGCAGTCTTCTTGGTTTTCTTGATATCGACGATTCCTTTGGCGTGATCAATGTCGATGACGTCGCCGAATTTTTCATCGCCGAAATATAATTCCTTGCCGATTCGCACATTGCTCTTTTGGGCGTCGAAACTGTATCGGTCCGTCGGGACCTGCTTACCGAGATCAACCGTTTTCAAAAAGCACAAATGGGTTAAACCCACGCGCTCGTCGAGGAGGTCTTCGTCGTTCATCTCTGCGAACCGATAGCCATCCTGCCAAGCGCGCTTGTCCTCGCGCCGGTGCCAGCTTAGGAGTTGCGCTAATAACCACTGGGCCGCTTGTTCGGGAGAGCGGGCTGGCGGATCGACCGGAATTTCTTCGGAAAGCTGGGCCGTGAGCGCAGCCGCGCGGCGCAATCTTTCTTGCAACTTCTCGGAAGGATCTCCGCTCTTATCCGGCAATCTCGGAACATTGAGGCCGCGCTTGAGTAGCACGGCGCGTTCGTTTTCGAGCCAATCGCGAAGCTGGGCGGTGGAGAAGCAATCTTCGCGGTTGTAGCCTTCCATCGCCGTGCGCATGTCGCCGGGCAGTTCCTCATTTTCCCAACCCAATTCCAGTTTGTGCTCGATATAGCGCATTGCGGCGCGGGAGACGCCAGGCGGGATTTTGCGGTCGAAGTTGTAAAAGGCTTCGATTTTTTTCAGGGAATACTCTTCGACGCTGGCGCGGGTGCTTTGTTTGAGGGCCTGATGTAGATCGACCAACACCCCGGCGCGCAACATGCGGTCGATCTGGTCTTCGCAAGTTGCGTACCTGCCCATTAAACGTTTGAGTTCAGTGGGTTCATAGGCACGGAAGTGATAGACATGCATGCGCGGATTCGCTTCGCGACGCCGCATGATTTCGTCCACCAGCCACTCGAAGGCTTGTTTTTCCTCTCCGCGGTTGAGCGCCCAGCGGTTTTCGTACGCCAACTCTCCTTGTGCGTTTCGGAAAGCCACACCGAACAAATATTGCAGGCCGGATTGGTCTACGAAGGGATCACCTTCGAGATCGAGGAACAGATCATCCGGTGAAGGTTCGGGAAGCCTGCAGAGGCCGATGCCTTCGACGGGCGGCAAGAGCGTTTCGTGCACCAATGTGTTCTTGGTGCGTCCTTCGACTTGAACGCGAGCCTGTTCACGAGCGCGTTCCATGCCGTCGCGGGAACCGTGATCCGGTTTTTGCTGCAGGGGAATCGGCAGGACCGCAAGTTTGGCCATAGTGTCGGTCTGCCATTGTTCCAATTGATTGCGTTGCTGGCGGCGGATTCCGGCTACGAAGGAAAGATGATCGTCGGCACGGCGTTGTGCGTCGCACTCGCGAAACCAGCGGCAAACGTTGCAATGCTCGACGGGTTCGGGATAGGTGCTGTTTTCGCTGTTGTTCTGGACCACTCGAGGCAACCGGCTTTTGACATAACGAAAGTAGGCGGCGTACTCCGCTACACGATATTCTTCGCCGGCAAAATTATTGCCGGGAGGAATGACCCACATTGTTTCCGGCGCACAGCCCTGAACGTGCTCTAGCAGTTGCGAGTAGAGTGACAACTGCAAAATCGTGGCGGCTTTGGTTTCGCGAGCCAACTTGGTGTCGAGTACTTCGTAAGACCATTTCCATTTCGCGCTGTGCTTTGGCACACGCAGTAGCACGTCCGGGCGGCCGAACCACTCGTGGTTTGCGAGTGCGCCCTGAGCGATCACTTCCGAGCCCTCGGCCATATGGCGTTGCGTTTCCTGCAGGAGTTCTTTTTCGTCTTTGATATTTTCGAGATTTACCACCGTGAGTTTTTTCTTCTCAGCCAGATGCGCGAGGTAGGCCGACTCGTGGCGCTTGCCGCGTTCCTGGATGATCACGAGATCGGGCGCGGCCCACTGTGGGGCGACTCTGACGCCTCGCGCCACCTGTAGGTCCAAAGTAGTTACGTGCCGGCAGGCGGAGTGATTGCTGAGGTCGGTGGCGGAAAAGCGAATTAGTTGCTGGTTCAGCGCTTTCATTATTGGTGTGCCGGATTCTGAGCCAGCGTAAGTGTCGAGGTTCGCCGCGAGTGAGTCAACCCCATGCCTGCAAAAGCGAGCCCATTTTTATAGCGGGGATTTTCTTTATGGCGGGCTCCAGGTAGAGCGCCGGTCATTCTTTTCTGCGGGCTCCAAGTAGAGCCCGCACCCGGTACAGTCCGCACCCGTTCATGGTGGGTTAAAGAGGTCATGAGTTGAGAAGCAAGGACGGCGGGATAAACCCGCCGCTACACGAACCCGAAAGGAGTTGAGGAGAGCAAGAGGGCGGACGTGTGCACAAGTGAACAGACGAGTGGCGCGAGGAGCCCTAAGATGGGCTTGCTTAGAAAAGGTCTGACGGCGCAGACAGAAAAGAAAAAAAATATGCCGGTCCTGCAAATATTGCTGGTGCTGATTGTGGTTGGTTTCTTGTTGTGGCTGGTCAACCGGTTTATCCCGATGGCTGGAAGCATTAAGTCCATTCTCAACGGAGTTGTAGTCATTGGCGTGGTGTTGTGGCTGCTGAACATATTTGGAGTGATTCATTCGCTTTCGCGAATTCGCGTCGGATAACTGAATCAGGGCAAGCGCAGTGCAGAACCCCGCAATATAGCCAGCAGATACTCCGCACGATTTTCAAGAGACAGAATCGCTACAGATAACGGAGAAAAAAAGATGAAACGAAGCAAAATCATTGCTGCCAGTGCGTTTTTGCTGGCGCTGGGAATTGCCGGGCCGGTGGTGGCAAGGCAGGAAAAGCCGGACAAACAAGACGAAAAGGGCAAACCGCAACAGCAGGAAGAAAAAGGCAAAGCTCAGAAGCCGGAGCAACAAGCCAAGCCCGAGCGGCAGCAGCCAGAAAAGTCCGCCCAGCAGGAACAGCCGCAAGCGAGAAGTCAGCAAACTCAGGAACGGAAACAGCAGCCGGGCAATTCCGCGAAACAGCAGGCCGGGGCTGGGAAACAAGAGCAGCAAGCGAAGCCGGAAAAACAGCAGGAGGCCAAGACTCAGCAACAGGGCAGGACTCAGCAACGGGCGGGGGACCGCGAGCAGCAGGGTGGCTCCGCGCGTCCGCCGGAGCGCACGCAGGAAGCCAAGGCCAGACAACAATCGCACCGGGAACTTCGGCTTAGTGCGCGAGGCAGCGGGCGAATCCCTGAGGAACGGTTTCATTCCAATTTTGGCCGCGAACATAATTTCCGTATGCAGGAGCCGGTTCTAGTCGGCGGATATTCGCGCTTCCAGTATGGCGGCTATTGGTTTGGATTCGTCGAGCCGTGGCCGTCGGACTGGTATTACACCGATGACTTCTACATCGACTATGTCGATGGTGGATATTACATGTACGACCCGTATTATCCCGGCACGCGGTTCGCCATCAGCGTGGTGATTTAACCGCGAGACGAGCGGCGTGAGTAGAACGTGAATCAATTCACAAGAAAAAGGGAGCAAACATGCTTGGAACTATCTTGATCGTGTTCTTGATTCTGGCACTGGTAGGAGCGTTACCGCGCTGGTCGCACAGCCGCGACTGGGGCTACCTGCCGACGGGAGGTTTTGGCCTGGTATTGACGGTGGTGGTGGTATTGATTCTTTTGGGGCGAATCTGAGTTCGATTCGCAGAGTGTGCGCTAGTGCACAGACTTGCTGCGCGAACCCAGGCAGTATGGAGATGTAGAAAAAAGACCTTCGCAACGACCGGACCGCCCCTTTCGTCTGATCTGATTGGCTCGGCCAAATCGTACAAGTGAATCACCGGCAACTCGGCGATGCGTGGCCGCAAGCAGGAAGTCCACAGACCGATGCGCGAAGTATAGCCGCAAAAAAGAATTCCTAGTTGCAGCTCGCGGAAGTGTCCCGCCTGAGAGTCGGGCAACGCATAGCCCTCTCATGAGAAAAGTTTTCTTGCAAGATCTTCAGTGAAATATTTGGTCTGAAGCAAATCGCACGCAGCAGTATGACCATGGAGGTCAGTAATGAAGAAATACCTAGTGGCCGCGGTATGTCTTACGCTCGTCTCTGGCGCGGTGTATGCGAGAAAATTGAACAAGGAGCAAAAGCGCCTGGAGGAATGTGGCGTGGTGATGCAGGAAGTGCTCAACGTGCCGGACAACATTCCGCATGAACTGCTGGAAAAGGCGGAGTGCGTAATCGTGATTCCGTCGCTCAAGAAGCTGGCATTTGGAGTTGGCGCGGACTACGGACGCGGCGCAATGATTTGCCGCACCGGAGAACATTTCCGCGGACCGTGGGGTGCGCCCGCAATGTACGCGCTCGAAGGCGGGAGCGTGGGTTTCCAAATCGGCGGAGAAGCCACGGACCTGGTTTTGCTGGTCATGAATGGAAGAGGGATGGATTCGATTCTCAGCAGCAAGGTGAAGCTGGGCGCCGACGCTTCGGTTGCCGGCGGACCAAAAGGACGTGATGCTTCGGCGGATACGGATGCCTGGATGCGCGCGGAAATTTTGAGTTACTCGCGTTCACGCGGTCTGTTTGCAGGAGTTTCCCTGGAAGGTTCCACGATTCGCCCGGACAACGAGGCCAGCGAACGTGTCTATGGCCGCGAGATCAAGGCCGCGGACATCGTGCGCAGCGATAAAATGAGTGTGCCTGCAACTGGCCGTCATCTTGCCGCTGTCTTGCAGAAGAGCGCGCCGCGCAACGAATCGGAGCGGGCTTCGAATTAGTAATTAGAAGCAAGCCAGGTGATTCAGCGGGATGCTCCGCTGAGGGCAAAGAGAAAGCCAGACTGCAAGGGCTGCTTGAAGTGCTGGCATCTCTGTAGTCTGGCTTTCGTTTTTTGTATCGCGATCGGCGGGTTCGGAAACTTACTCGTGCAAGACCACGGTCAACAACGCCTTATTCACTTTTATTCTTCCGTTGTATTCGATGAAGCCGAGTTTCCGGAATTTGTTCATGAAGAAATTTACCCGCGATCTTGTGGTTCCGACCATGCTGGCCAGGGTTTCCTGCGAGACTTTTGGCAAGAGATTCAGGGGCTGGTGGGCCTCTCCGTAGCGCGCCAGGAGCAGCAGCGTTCGAGCCAGCCGTTTTTCGCTGGAATTGAAGAGTTGATCGATCAAGTCTTCCTCGACGCGAATATTGCGCGCGAGCATGTAGGCGATGAAACGGTCGGATAATTCATGTTCGGCGTGCAGCGCCCGCAGCAGTTCTTCCTTCTGGATTACCAGCAGCGTTGACGACGTCGCGGCGGTGGTGGTTCCCATGCGTAACGTCTGGCCGGCCATGCAGCCTTCGCCGAAAAAGTCGCCGGGACCAAACATCGCGACCACCGCCTCTTTGCCGGAACCACTGACTACCGACAATTTCACGCCGCCCTTTTGCACGTACAGTACTGTCTCCGCAGGCTGACCCTGGGAGTAAACGGATTCATTTCTGCTATATTCCATCACTTTTCTGGACACACCGGCAGTATCGAGAAACTTTTGCGCGTTGAACGAGTTGAAAGGTGGAACGGGCTTCGAATTCTTGCGCGGCTTGATCTTCATTTTGGCGGCCGTTGTTATTTTACCAAAAAGTTCCAGTAAAGCCGCATAAGTTGACGAGGGACTGCCACGTAGGGGTAATCGACTAAGTCGTGGACTTTGCTATCTCGGCCCGGCGCTAGGTCGTGGGTCATCATTTATGGCTGGCTGCACGTAGAGCCCGCACCCGGCGTATGGTAGACTCCCGTGTTTGTTTGCTTGAGAAGAGCCTGTAAATTTATCGATTCCGCTCGGTTGTCCTGGTTTGTCCGGAGGCTGTGATGCACAAAAAATTGCCGATGCTGGTTTGCAATCGGTTGGCGGGAGCTTGGTTGGGGATGATGTTGTGCCTTTTTGCGGCGGCAGGACTGCTGGCACAGTCCGCTGATCAATATGCGCTGTTGCGCAAGCCGACGATCAGTAAAACGCAGATTGCGTTCAGCTACGGCGGAGATTTGTGGATTGTAGAGCGGAGTGGTGGCGAGGCGCATCGTCTGACCAGCGACATTGGGATTGAGATCGATCCGATTTTTTCGCCGGATGGAATGTGGATCGCGTTCACAGGCGAATATGACGGGAACGAAGATGTTTATGTGATTCCCGCGGCGGGAGGAATTCCGAAGCGTTTGACTTCGCATCCTAGCAGCGATCAGGCGGTGGGCTGGACGCGCGATGGGAAACGAATCTTGTTTCGCTCGACGCGTGACAGCTATTCGGGATTCGCGCAGTTGTATACGGTCGGGCTTTCCGGCGGGTTGCCGGAAGTGCTGCCGTTGCCGATGGCGGTGGAAGGTTGGTACTCGCCGGACAGTTCGCATTTGGCATACGTACCCTTCACAAACTTTCGGGAATCGTGGCAATTTCAGCGCGGGCTGAAGCACTACCGCGGAGGAACGGCTTCGCCGATCTGGATCGCGAAACTCTCCGATTCTAGCGTTGAGAAGGTGGAGCGAAAGGATTCGAATGATTCTTCGCCGATGTGGGTGGGCGACAAAGTTTACTTTTTGTCGGATCGCGATGGCCCGGTAACTCTCTATGTCTATGACACCGGCAGCAAGCAGGTGAAGAAAGCGTTGCCGAGCAACGGTGTGGACATCAAATCGGCATCAGCGGGACCGGACGCGATCGTATATGAGCAGTTCGGCTCGATCCATGTGTTCGATCCGGCCAGCGGCAAAGATAGCGCGGTCAACATTCACGTGAGCGGGGATTTCCCAGCGGTACGGCCCCACCTTGTGAATGCCGCCGAGCATATCGAGAACGCGGATATTTCGCCGACCGGCGCGAGGGCGGTGTTTGAAGCGCATGGAGAAATCCTGACCGCGCCTGTCGAGCATGGCGACATCCGCAACCTTACGAATACCACGGGAGCGGCCGAACGGGATCCGGCGTGGTCGCCGGACGGGAAATGGATCGCATATTTTTCGGATGAATCCGGCGAGTATGCGCTGCATTTGCGCACGCAGGATGGCATGGGAGACGTGCGCAAAATCAACCTGGGAAATCCGCCGACGTTTTATTACTCGCCGAAGTGGTCGCCCGACAGCAAGAAAATAGCGTACAGCGACAAGCGGCTGAACCTGTGGTACGTGGACGTGGAGAAGGATGGCGGAAAACCGGTACTGGTGGATACGAATCCGTACGACGGAGGGCCGGGATCGGGATTCGATCCGACGTGGTCGCCGGACAGTAGGTGGATTGCGTACACGCGGCAACTGGACAGCACGATACGAGCGGTGTTTGTGTATGGCCTGGAAGGAAAGACGGCGCATCAAGTGACGGATGGTTTAAGCGATGCTGCTTCGGTCGCCTTCGACAAAAACGGAAAATATATTTATTTTTTCGCGAGCACCGATGACGGACCTGCGATAGCCGCGAGCATGGGCGCTTATAAGATACCGGTGACGCGCAGCGCGTATGTGATTGTACTGAGCCGCGAGCAGAAATCGCCGCTGGCTCCGCAAAGTGATGAGGAGAAGATTACAGCGGCCGGCGCGGGGAAGAATCCTGCTGACAGCGAAGAGTGCAAAGCGGAGGGCGAGGGCGCGGCGGGCGCGGGGTCTTCTGCGACGGGAAACGCGGCACCTGGAAAAGAGAAGGACGAAAAGAATAAGGACGAGAAGAAGGGCGAAGCTTCTGGCAAGGAAAAGGAAGTACACGAGGTGAAGATCGATTTCGAGAATATCAACCAGCGCATCCTGGCACTGCCAATTGCGGCGCGAAACTACGATCAATTGTTGGCGGCAAAAACTCATGTGCTGTATTTGCTGGAAGGTCAGGCGGTGGACGAAGGCAATTGGAGAGGGCGCACGGTGCAAAAGTTCGACGTGTGCACGCGAAAGACGGACAAGGTGCTGGACAACGTCGGCGGATTCGTCATTTCGGCGAACGGCGAGAAGGCGTTGTACGAACAATTGCCACCGAGAAATCCGCTGGCCGCGCCAGGCGGACCGGTGCACGGCACCTGGATCATCAAGCCGCTGGCGACGCTGGGAAAACCGGCCGAGCCGGGCAAGCCTGACGGCACCTTGCATCTTGAATCGATGCGGGTAAACGCCGATCCGCGCGCGGAGTGGAAGCAGATGTTCCGTGAAGTGGGGCGAATCGAGCGGGACTTTTTCTACGATCCCAATATGCATGGCGCGGACCTGAAAGCGCTGATGGCGACGTATCAACCGTATGTGGATAACGTGATGAGCCGGGCGGACCTGAATTACATTTGGGCCGACATGCTAGGAGAGATCACCGCGCAGCACGTCTATATAGCTGGCGGCGACCGGCCGGAAGTGAAGCAGGTGAATGTGGGATTGCTGGGCGCGGACTATGTGATCGAACATGATCGCTACCGTTTCGCGAAAGTATATTTTGGCGAGAACTGGAACCCGGATTTGCGAGCGCCACTGACCGAACCGGGAGTGAATGTTCGTCAGGGAGAATATCTGCTGGCGGTGGACGGACGCGAAGTGCATGGCAGCGACGAGATTTATAGTTTCTTCATCGATCGCTCGGGCAAAGCGATTCCACTGAAGGTGGGCCCGGACCCGAGCGGAAAAGATGCGCGCGTGGTGACGGTGGTGCCGATCGGTAGCGAACGTTCTCTGCGCATGCGCGATTGGATGGAAAGCAACCGCCGGAAAGTGGATGAGCTGAGTGGCGGCAAACTGGCGTATGTGTATTTGCCGGATACGGCGGTGGGCGGCTTTACGAATTTCAATCGTTATTACTTTCCGCAAAATGCGAAACAGGGAGCGGTGATTGACGAGCGATTTAATGGCGGAGGCTGGATCGCGGATTACATCGTGGACTGGCTGAACCGACCGTTGTTGATGGCGGCGATGACGCGCGAAGGGAAAGACAACTACATTCCGTGGGTGATCTTCGGGCCGAAAGTGATGTTGATCAATCAATATGCGGGTTCGGGCGGAGATGCGCTGCCGTGGATGTTTAAGGAACTGGGCATTGGGCCGCTGATCGGGACGCGCACCTGGGGCGGACTGATCGGCATCGGTGGTTATCCGCCGCTGATGGATGGGGGAGCAATTACTGCGCCGCGCTGGGGATTGTTCAATCCGAAGACGGGCGAATTCGACGTGGAGAACAAAGGCGTCGCGCCGGATATCGAGGTGGATTTCGATCCAGCGCTGTGGCGGCAGGCGCACGATCCACAGCTGGAGAAGGCGGTTTCGGTGACACTCGCGACTTTGAAGGAACATCCGGTGCCGCCGGTGAAACGGCCGAAATATCCTGTCTACAATTGGCCGAAAGTGCGGTCGGACGCGAGCAAGTCCGGAGCTGGTTCGAACTAATAACGTTCCAAGTCAACGGAAGCGACAACATTCAAGTCGGCGAGGGGGATGCAGTACCTAGCGTGCGTAATCGTTTACTTTGTAATATAAAGTACTTGACATTAAGAATTACTTTGTTATGATGTGAGGCGCGGCGGAGAAAGTCCAAAGGAAACTCACATGCTAAAACGGATACTGGCGATCATCGCCATTTTTGCGTGCACGTGTGTCGCGTGGATGATTCTGGGCACGTCGATTTATTTACGGACGGAGAATGCGGGATCGGAGTTGTCGAGCCGGGTCGCTTCCACCTGGGGAACGGCACAGGAGCAGCACCCTCCTGTGGCCAGCTACGTTACCAAGGTGACGAAGACGGTTGAGACGGAAGAAAACGGGAAAAAGATCAAGAAGACGGAAACGCGCGATGTGTCAAACATGGTGCCATTGGACTCCAGCCAAATCGTGGCTGACTTGCACATTGATTACCGGCAGAAAGGGTTGTTGTGGTTCAGCACGTATCGAGTGGGGTTTGCGGGCAATTACACTTTCCAGAATCCAACCGGGCAAGAAGAGAGTTTCACAATTAGATTGCCGCTGCCTTCGAAACAAGCGGTGTACGACGGAATGGAGATCTCGCTGGACGGGCAAGTCCTGCCGCTGGATTTTAGCGGCGCAGAAGTGACTGCCCACGGAGTACTGAAACCGAATGCGACAGGCGCTGTGCGGATTGCGTACCGTTCGCAGGGGCAGGATAACTGGAACTACAAATTTTCCAGCGGAGATGAAGTGGCGCGAGTGAAGGACCTTCGTTTGCTGGTAAAGACGGATTTCGGCGGATTTGATTTTCCGGAGAACTCATTGTCTCCCACAGAAAAGCGCCAGACCTCCGAAGGCTGGGAATTGAAATGGGATTATCAGAATCTCGTTTCGGGGTTCAATATTGCGCTGCGCATGCCGCAGAAATTACAGCCGGGGCCGTTGGCCGGGCGAATTTCTTATTTTGCGCCGGTACCGCTGTTCTTTTTCTTTTTCCTGGTCTTCATACTTTCGACGTTGCGTGCAATTGATTTGCACCCGATGAACTATTTCTTTCTGGCGTGCGCGTTTTTTGCGTTTCATCTGCTGCTGGCCTATTTGTGCGACCACGTTTCCATCCATGCGGCGTTTGTGATTTCGTCGGCAGTTTCGATCCTGCTGGTCGTGACGTATCTGCGGCTGGTGGTGAATTTGCGTTTCGCGGTGGTGGAGGCGGGGCTGTCGCAATTGATTTACCTGGTCCTGTTTTCGTATGCATTTTTCTTTGAAGGGTTCACGGGATTGGCGATCACGATTGGCGCGATCCTGACGCTGTTCGTGGTCATGCAAATGACCGGCCGGATCCAGTGGACGGAGAAATTTGCGAGGAGAATCGCCTGACAGCGATCTCGCGGCTGGACTGACGAAAATAAAAGCGACACGGGCTTGGTTCCGTGTCGCTTTGTTATTTGGGCTTAAGCAATCGCAATCAGTGTTTCGCGGGTTCGGCGGTGGGAGGAAGAACACCGTTGAGACGAAGGTACATGGATTGAGCGGAGTAATGGTCAGACCAGGAGCCCGCCAGGATGAACATGGCGGCGGCGCGGGAGAAGGAACGGCCGTTGAATAGCGGGATGGAGTCGGCGAGATGTGAATCGTCGACTTTGGCGAGAGAGGAGGAGCAGAAGTCGAAGGACTGTTTGACCGCAGCGACGAGCTTGTCCTTCGAATCGGTTTCGGCCAGCTTGGCGCCTTCAGCAGCGGCTACACCGGAAATCTTGGAGCAGAAGAGATTGTTGGAGTCGGCGATGTGAATGGCCAGATGAGCGAAGCTCATCTGGTCTGGAGTGGGCTTGAAAGAAAACTTGTCGGCGGGCATGGCTTCGGCGGCCGCGGACATGTTTTTTGCGGAGCGGGTGAGGCCGAAGCGCAGGGCGTCGCTGACCGGATTTGCAGAGGGCGCAGCGGAAGGCACGGCTTGCGCGAAAGTTAGAAGTGGAGTGCTGGCGAGCGTTGCTAGAACGGCGAGTTTGCGGATCATCTGAAGGCTCCTTTGTTGGCAGGGAAATGGTACGCCGGAAGGGAGTCGAAAGTCGAAACCTAAAAAGTTCAAACTTAGCGGGAAATCGGCTGGGAATTGTACATCCAGGTTGGACGAATGAGGCTCTTAACGCAGAGTGCGCACAGAGCACAGAGAGAGAACTCAAGGAGTTAGCGGGTTAGGACCTGGCCGGGGGTTGCGCCGGTGGGTTTGTTGCCGGACCAGACGGAGATGCCGTTGACGAAAACTTTTTCTATGCCGACGGGGAGCTCTTGCGGTTTCGCGAAGGTGGAATGGTCGAGGATGGTAGTGGGATCGAAGAGGACTAGATCGGCGTAAGCGCCTTCCCGGAGGACGCCGCGGTCCGTCCAGTTGAGGCGTCGTGCGGGGAGGGAAGTCATTTTACGGATGGCTTCGGGCAGCGTCAGCCAATGTTTTTCGCGGACGAAGCGGCCGAGTACGCGGGGGAAAGTTCCGGCTCCACGCGGATGGGCCGAGCCGATGCCGCCGTCACTGGCTACCATTACCCAGGGTTGTTGATAGAACGCTTTGATGTCGCTCTCGATCATGGAATGGCCGATGATTTCGGCTTCGCTGTTAGCGGCATCGCCTTCGTGGATGATTCGAATAAACATTTCTACAGGAGAGAGTTTGTTTGATTTCGCGAGGTCGGCGAGAGAGCGGCCGACATAGGAAGTGTTGGGCTTGAATTCGCTGATGGTGAGATGGTCTGGGCCGCCTAAATCGGCGATGGCTTTAGCGACGCTTTTGGGATTTTCGTACTGCTTGTCCGGAACGGTGACTTTGAGATTGGAGTGCCAGGCATCGTAGGGATAGCAGTCGGCTAGAAAATCCACGCCGCGGTTGCGGGCTTCTTCGATGATGCGGATATATTCGGGGGCTTTGCCCTGTACGGCTACAGTGCCGAGCTTGATGTGCGAGTGATCTACTGGAATGTGGGCTTGCTCGGCGATTTCGATTTCTTCCACCAGAGCGTCGAATGCTTTGTCGGCTTCGTCGCGGATGTGCGTGCTGTAGAAGCCGCCGTGTTCGGCGGCGCTGCGGGCCATGGCGACGAGTTCGGCGGTGTTGCTGTAGCTGCCGACTTCGTATTCGAGACCGCTGGAAAGGCCGATGGCGCCTTCGTTCATGGCTCGCCAGGTTAGTTCGGACATTTTTTCAATTTCCTGCGCAGTCGCAACGCGTTTGAAATCTTTGCCCATAACTTGATCGCGGATGGTGGCGTGTCCTGCGAAGACCGCGACGTTGAGGGCGACGGGATGTTTGCGGCGTTGCTCGATCCAATTTTTTATTGGCCAGGGAGAATCGCCGTCGGGGCCTTGTATGGCGGTGGTGATGCCTTGCGCGATTTGCGTTTCGGCTAACGGATCGGTGTCGAGTCCTTCGATGGAGTGATTGTGAATGTCAATGAAGCCAGGAGCTAGCACCAGGCCATGGGCGTCGAGGACTTGTTCGCCGGGGGCGGGGGAGAGTTTGCCGATGCTGGCGATGCGATTGTTGCGGATGCGCAAGGCGCCTTCACGAAGTAGAGCGCCGGTGCCGTCGGCGATTTGCGCGTTGATGATGAGGATGGTGGCGTCGACGGGCGACGGAAAAGCGCGGAATGTGAGAGGCACCGCGATGGTGAACGAGAGCCAAAGGAAGAGTAAGAGAATTGCACGGCGCCCAGTGAACATGAAAAATTCCTTCGCGATTCCTGAGATTTTTGCCCTTGGCCGACAGCGTGATGTGGCTTACACCGCGCACAGCCAAGAGTGGCTCTGCACCTAAGGGCGGTCGGAGCGGGTGCGGAGATGGTACCAGACAGTGATGAGAATGATGGAGACGACCAGGATGAGCGTGGAGATAGCGTTGATTTCCGGAGTGATGCCGCGGCGGAGGCGGCCCCAAATTTCGAGCGGAAGTGTGTAATCGCGGCCATAGAGGAAAAAAGTGACGGCGATTTCGTCCATGGAAAGAGTGAAGATGAGCAGGGCGGAAGCGATGAGCGAGAGTTTGAGATTGGGAAGCGTGACGAGCCAGAAAGTACGCCAGGGAGTTGCGCCGAGGTCCAAGGAAGCTTCTTCCTGACGGCGATCCATTTTTTGCAAGCCGGCGAAGAGTTCGGTGGTAGCTACGGAGATCAGCGCGGTGCCGTGGCCCAGGAAAATGGTGATTAGGCTGAGATCGAGGCTGATACGGACCGCGAAAAGCAGCAGTGCGAGTCCGGTGATGATACCCGGAAGAATCAGCGGAAGAAGGACCAGGCGGCGGAAGAACGATTTGCCGGGGAAGTTGGCGCGATCGAGAGCGAGTGCTGCGAATAAGCCAAGAGTGAGAGCGAGCGCTACGGCTCCGGCGGCCACGATGAGGCTGTTCACGACGGAAGCCCACATGGCGGAGTCAGCGAAAAGCTGGCGATACCAATCGAAGGTGAAATGGCGCGGCGGAAAGCCGCCGACTCCGTCGCGATTGAAGGAGTAGACGACCAGCACGATGATCGGGAGGTAGATGAACGCGAAGACGAAGCCCGCGTAGGCCGTGAGAAACGGCGAACGGTGCGTCGCAGTGTTAGCTGAGGCGCTCATTCGAATGACCAGCGCTTTTCCGCACGCTGCGTGAGGGCGAGCAGGGAGAGCGTGATTATCAGGATGAAGACGGAGATGGCCGCGCCGAGCGGCCAATCGTAGGCGGCGCCGAAGAGCGACTGCACCAAGTTGGCGATCATGGTGCCGGACGGACCGCCGACCAGGAGCGGTGCGAGAAAGTCTCCGAGTGAGAGAACGAAGGCGAAGGTTGCGCCCGCGAGCAGTCCGGAAAAAGAGAGCGGCAGGATTACGCGGAGAAAAGTCTTGCGCGGCGATACGCCGAGATCTTGCGAGGCTTCGATTAGCGGACGAGGTATATGTTCGAGCGAGGCGTAAATCGGAAGAAAGACAAATGGCGTGTAGATGTGCGTGAGCATAAGGACTACGGCGAACGGGCTGTAAAGAAGCGCGGAGACGGGGCCGTGCGTGATGTGAAGATATTGCAGGAAGCCATTGAGGACTCCGTCGCTGCCGAGGATGGTTTTCCAGGCGTAGCCGCGAACGAGATAGCTGACCCAGAGCGGCACAACGACCAGTTGGTATAGGAGTTCTTTGCGCGGGCCAGCCTGAAAGGATAAGAAATACGCGAGCGGGTAGCCGAGAAGTACAGAAAGAATTGTGACGGAGGCAGCGATGCGCATGGTGCGGAACAGGACTTGGACGTAAAGCGGATTTTTGAAGAGCGTGAGGTAGTTGTCCAAATTCCAGTGATGGAGGATGACGCCGTCGCGCACGGTCCAGAAGCTGTGCAGGAACATCAGCAAGTAGGGAAGAAGCAGGAAGAGTGTTACCCAGAGGATGGGAGGGAGGGATACGAGGAGTTTGTACGTGCGGGAATACATCAGAGACCAGTGACCAGTGGGAAAGGACAGTGATCAGAGATCAGCGACCAGAGAACAGTTAAGAAAAAGAAAGCCTGGGAAAAGTGCGCTGTCGGGTGAACGCGAAGGGAAATGAGGTCAGAAGAGGGCATGGTCAGTCGCGGACGGGGATTGCGTCTTTGCAGGAGAAGGCAAATTCGTGAGAGCCCGTGAGTTCGGCGCGTGACGGAATACGGGCGCGGAGTATGGCGCCGGTGGCGGTTTCGAGTTCGAGGAGTTCGGTGGCGCCAGAATAAATTTGCTGGTGGATGGTCGCGGTGAAACGAACTGGTTCGGCGGGTTGTGCGGAACTGGCCTCGGCCGTCGAATAATCACTAGCGACGGAAATTGCTTCGGGGCGAAGCGAGAAGAGCGCTGAGCCGTCTTCTTGCCCGCAAGGAAACTGGAACGCGCCACAGTCGGCGACGCGGTTGCGGATGATGGCGCGCAGCAAATTGGTTTGACCGATGAATTGCGCCGTGTAGGCGGTGGCGGGACGCGTGTAAATGTCGCGAGGCGAAGCCACCTGCTCGAGTGCGCCATTGCGAAGAAGAGCGATGCGATCGGAAAGGGCCATGGCTTCTTCCTGATCGTGGGTGACGAAGAGAAAAGTGATGCCGACTTCGCGTTGCAGGGATTTTAGTTCAGATTGCATTTCTTTGCGGAGGTTGGCGTCCAACGCGGAGAGCGGCTCGTCGAGCAGAAGAAGTTGCGGGCGATTGACGAGCGCGCGAGCGAGCGCGATGCGTTGTTGCTGGCCGCCGGAAAGTTTTGTGGGTTTGGCGGTAGCGTACTCCTGCATGCGAACCATGGCCAGAGCATCGGTAACGCGGGTGGCGATTTCTGTTTTCGGCGTGTTGGCTGCGTGTAAACCGTAGGCGACGTTTTCACTGACGTTGAGATGCGGGAAAAGCGCGTATTGCTGGAAGACAGTGTTGACGCGGCGTTTGTATGGAGGAAGGGTGTCGAGGCGGGTGCCGTGCATCCAGATTTCGCCGCTAGTGGGCTGTTCGAATCCAGCGATGAGACGAAGCAGCGTGGTTTTGCCGGAGCCGCTTTCACCGAGCAGGGTGAGAAATTCGCCTGCGGCAATTTTCAGCGACAGAGTTTTCAAGACTTCTCGCGCGCCGAAGCGTTTGCTTACGGCGCGCACTTCGAGCAGCGTGGCTCCAGGTTCGAGTGAATCGGCAACGGAAGGCGCGGCGGTTGACGAAACTTGGGTCACTGGGCGGCTTTGACCTCGTTCCAGATTTCGTTGTATTTGGCGCGGCGTGGAACATCCTGCCAGAAATAGATGTGGGTCATATAGGCAGCAGCATCGTCGAGGTGCAGAGATTTTTGGTCGCCGCCGGAAAGATATCCTACAGCATCAGGATTGGCGGGCGTGTAGTGAGTGATGTCGCTGACAAATTTTTGCGTTTTGGCCTCGACCATATAGGCGAGGAATTCGGTGGCGAGGTCTTTGTTTTTGCTGGCGGAGGTAATCATCAGGTGGTCAATCCAGCCGGTGGTGTTTTCTTTTGGAATAGTTTCGCCGATGGGAAAATTCAACTTGCGAAGCTGAGCAGTGTTGAGCGGCCAGCCCATGGCGAGAACGATTTCGTGATTCTGAAAAAGATTGGTGAGCTCACCGCCAGTAGACCAGAATTTGCGGACGTTAGGTTTAAGTTCGATGAGTTTCTTCTTGACGGCATCGAGCTGGGCGTCGGAGAGATTGTAGAGCTGACTGGGGTCGGGCTGATCGTAGCCGAGAACTTGTGCGGCCATGTAGATGCTTGAGAGCTCGTCCCACAAAGAAATTTTGCCACGATATTTGGGATCCCATAGAACGTTCCAGGAATCCGGGGGCTGCGGAAAAACGCTGGTGTCGTAGAGCAGCGAATTGGGTCCCCACATGAATGGGACGCCGAAAACCTGGTCGTTGGCCTTGACGAGAGAAGAATCGCGAAGCCTGGCCGATAGCTGCACATAAGAAGGAATTCTGGAGAGATCGAGCGGCGCGGCGAGCCCGGCTTTGACGATCGAGGCGGCAACGTCGCTGGAGGGCGAGATAACGTCGTAGTTGGCAGCGCTGCCGCCGCGAAGTTTGGCCACCAGTTCATCGCTTGAGCCCATGTAGGAGGCCACGACTCTGCAGTGGTGAGAAATCTCGAAGCCGTGTACGAAGGAAGGATCGGCGTAGCCTTCCCATACCAGCAGGCTAAGCGTGGGCGGAGAATTTCTGCAGGCAGCGAGCGAGAGCGAGATGAACAGTGCGGCCAAGGGCAGAGTCGTGCGCTTCATCGATCCTCCACAAAGAAAGAGCGTCAAGCGTTGGTAACGAAGAATTTAACCTAAAAGGTGGGCGGCGTGTTGATCCATAGCAGCCAGGATTCCGTTTTGCCGGGATTGCGCCAGCGATGCGGCGTGGAGCTCTGGAAATAAAGACTGTCGCCAGGCTTCATGCGGTAGTGCTCATCGGTGTTGAGCCAAATTTCGAACTCGCCACGCAGGATATGCAGGAATTCCTCGCCTTCGTGAGTGTAGGATTCGCCGCTGCCCCCGCCGGATTTGATGCGAAAAAGATGCGGCTCCATGGCAGTGTTGCCCCAGGCAAGAAGTTCCATACGGACGCCCTTGGTGGTTTCGAGAACCTTGCGCTCGGTTGGACGCACGAGTTTGGAATTGTCCTTGGCAGGCTCGAAGAAAGAAAGAATATTGGTGCGATAGTAGCGCGCGATGCGCCGCAGGGTGCCAATGGAAGCGCTCATCTGGCCGCGTTCGAGAGCGCTGAGAAAGCCGATGGAAACGCCGGTGGCGCCGGCAACCTGCGCGAGGGAAAGATTGCGGCCTTGGCGGAGGCGGCGAAAACGCAGTCCGGGAGAAGCGGTATTTTCGGCCGGCGTTGAAACGACTCCCTGGCGTTTAAGAACGTGAACGATGGCGGCGGGATTTAATCCGCGCGCGCGCCGCAGAAAAATGGCGCGCTGCAAAAGACGCACGTCCGCTTCATTGTAGAGGCGATAACGGCTGCGCGTGCGCTGCGGCTTGATGAGCCCGAGGGTTTCCCAGGCGCGCAGCGCGGAAGAAGAAATTCCCACGCGGCGAGCGACTTCGCTGATGCGTAGCGAAGCGCCAGCATCGCGCGAAACCGATGCCTTGGATAAATTCTTTTTTCTTGACATCACCACGGGCTTTCCATAAGTTTACAGGATTATAGTAAGGTTTACGGGGCACGGCAACCTCGAAGGCGCGGTGCAAAATCAAACTTCGAGGCTCAGGGGTGAGTCAATGAATCTTAAGCAATCTTTCCGCGCCATTCTGGCGCCGTGTCTGCTGATCGGTTTTTCTCTGATTCTGGCAGCGAGTATTGGCGCTTATGCCAGCTTCGCGCAGAGCACCGGCGGCCGCATTCGCGGCACGGTAACTGATCCCAGCGGTGGCGCAGTGGTGGCCGCCAAGGTTGAGTTGATTAACGAGGCGACAAATATCTCGCGCGAAGCGCTAACCAACTCCACCGGCGAATACCTTTTCCTGGAAATTCCTGTGGGAACTTATTCCGTGCAAATCGAACAGGCCGGTTTCAAGAAATTCCTGCACAAGGGAGTGGAACTGCATTTGAACGATGTGTTGAATGTGGACGCCGCGCTGCAAGTTGGAGGCTCGAACCAAGTTGTGGAAGTAACCGGCGAGCCGCCGGTAGTGGACACAACCTCTACGCAGCTGGGAGCAGTGGTCAATTCGCGTGATGCAACGGAGTTGCCGCTGAACCAACGCGACGTCTATCAGCTTTTGCAGTTACAGCCGGGCGTGCAATCGCAATTGGGGAACGATTTGTTCTACGGCTCGGACAAGGCCGGCGTGGTCACGGTGAACGGGGGCCGTGGGAGAGCAAACAATTATTCCGTGAACGGCGGCGACGGCAACGATCTGTTCGCGAACTTGCCGGCAGTGCAACCCTCACCGGACAGCATCGAGGAATTTCGCGTGATCACGAATAATTTTGACGCGGAATTCGGGCGCAACTCCGGCGCCGTAGTTAACGTGGTGACAAAATCTGGAACCAACGATTGGCACGGGGACGCGTTCGAATTTTTCCGTAACAAAGTGCTGAACGCCAAAGGCTTCTACGATCCAGTTAAGCCCGACTCTATCCAAAACCAGTTCGGCGGGACGTTTGGCGGACCGATCAAGAAGGATAAGACATTCTTCTTCACCTCTTACGAAGGCCGGCGCATAAAGAAGGGCAAATCATCGAATCCGGTGCCGTTGCCGACGCTCGCTAACCAGGCGGGTGATTTCTCCAATGGTGGCACCACGGCGTTTACCGGCACGCTAACCAGCCAGCAGGTTGCCGACACATTGAACGCCCGCGGGGCCTGCGGAGCCGACACCATGGCTGCCAACGGCGGGAACGTAATCGCGGCCAATACGGCTTATGCCAAGCTTTTCCCGAATGGCCTGATTCCGACTTCCTGCTTCGATCCGCTTTCAGTGGGCCTTCTGAACTCATACGTCCATCCCACCTCGGACGGTTTGTTCCAAAAGGCGCCCAACTCCACGGATCGCGGCGACCAATTCACAATCAAAGTGGATCACGACCTAAGTAAGAATCAGAAACTGGCCCTGTACTACTACTTCGACGATGACAATACGCTCGATCCGTTTGCGGTTTTTCAAGCAGCCGGGGGGAATCTAGGCAACTTCCCGGGAGCTTTCACCACGCGCACCCAACAGATCAATCTGACGCATACCTGGACAATTGGATCGACGATGGTGAATGAGGCGCGCTTCTCATATTTCCGTGAAGGGCAGCAGAAATTTGACACGCCAAGAATAACTACAGACATTCATGCCTCGTGCGGAAGTTCTCTTTCGGCCATCTGCTTTACGGGCACTTCGGATACTGCGAATCTGCCCACGAGCCCGGATTTTGGGATTCACCCGAATTTGGGGGCAAGCAAAGAGGGACTGCCATTTATCTCGGTTAGTGGCGGGCTTTCCATCGGGAACAACTTCGAGGGGCAGTTGCCACAGACCGGCAATACTTTCCAGGTCTCTGACAACTTCAGCAAAATCGTTGGCAACCACAGTTTCAAATTTGGTGGCGACTTCCGTTATCAAAAATTCGATCAGTTCCTGTACTTCAATGTGAATGGCTCAATTACATTTGGACCGGGAGGCCAAAACGATTTGGCCTCCAGCGATGGCAGTTCATATCCAAATTATTTCCTGGGTCTGCCGAGCAGCTATAGCCAGGGGTCTGCACAGCAGGAGTTGGTGCGCAGCAAGTCGATTTATCTTTTTGCGCAGGACAGCTGGAAGATTAAGCCAAATGTGACGCTTAACTACGGACTGCGTTGGGAATTGAACACTCCGCTGAACGACATCGGGCATAAGGTGCAAACGTTTCGTCCGGGTCAGAACTCCACCATTTATCCGTGTACTTTGCCGACGACGGATCCGCTTTACAATGCCGCCGCTGGAATCACAGACTGCAATTCGGCCGGCGTAACGCCGACCGGACTGGTGTTTCCTGGCGATAAGGGTGTTCCGCTGAGCCTTAGCAGCACCTATTACAAAGGATTTGCGCCACGGCTCGGATTGAATTGGAGTCCTGGAGCGACAGACGGTTTGCTGGCCAAACTGACCGGCGGGCCCAGCAAGACCAGCATCAGCATGGGCTGGGGCATGTTTTACAATCCGATCGAACAATTGGTGCTCGAGCAGTTCAGCGCGGAGCCGCCATTCGGCGGGAGCAACTTCATCACTAACCCTACATTCCAGGCTCCTTTTCTAGATCAAAACGGAACCACTTTCCCGAATCCATTCAACGGCGTGCTTAACCCTCCGCGAGGGACGCCCATCAACTGGGAAACCTTTCGATCGATTCTTCTTTTCGGAGAATTTCCAAAGGTTCTGCGCCCGCAATATTCCGCGCAATACAACCTAACCATAAAGCGGGAGTTGCCGGGCAACATCCTCTTTCAGATCGGATACGTGGGCTCGCAGGGTCACCGCTTGCTCGCGTCCTACGACATCAATCATGGCAACCCTCAGACTTGTAATGACTTGCAGGCAATCTCGACGGCGACGGGAGACACGAATCTTGCCTGCGGACCCTTCAACGCTGACAACTCGTACACCATCGCTGCTAATGAAATCCCGGCAGGCATGACTCTGAATTTGCCGTATGGTCCGACCGCAAGCGTTACCGGGCCAAATCCAAACCCCATCACCCTCGTAGGTTTACGTAAATATTCCTCGCCGAACTGCAATCCGCTGACTGGAACTGGGTGTCCAGTAGACGGCGTTCCCGTGTTTTCGAACATCTTCAGCGAAAACACGATTGCGCATTCCAACTACAACTCGCTACAGGTTCTTTTGGAGAAGCGTTATTCGCATGGACTGCAGTTCCAGGCAGCCTATACGCTGAGCAAGTCGCTAGACAATGCATCGAGCTTCGAAAGCTCGCTGAATCCGCTCAACTTTAATTCGACCTATGGTCCGTCTCTATATGACGCGCGCCATCGTTTCGTGTTCAGCTACGTATGGCTTTTGCCAGTTCCGAAATACGATGGATTTAAAGGCGCGTTATTGAGCGGTTGGCAGACCTCGGGCATTCTGACCTTCCAGACCGGTTTCCCGATTCGGATCACCTCTGCAGATGACGTTGAGGAGCTGAGCAGCTTTTTCTTCGAACCGCCCGGCGAGCCCAACCTGGTGGCTCCATTCCATACTGTGGATCCTAGAATGGGCGGCTGCCAACTTGGCACCGGGCCGCTTGCGGGCGCCGGAGCTCCCGCTTGCGTCCACCTGTCCGGCGTCGTGTTTGATCAAAACCTATTCACTAACGCCACAGTTGCACCCGGGACAATCGGGAATGCACCACGATCCATCTGTTGTAGTCCCGGAATTGCCAACTTTGATGCCGGTTTGTTCAAAGGTTTTTCATTGACGGAGCGGCTACGCGCTGAGTTCCGGGCAGAGTTTTACAATCTGTTCAACCACACTCAGCTTTACAGTGTGGACGGCAACATTTCCGACGGTTCCACTTTTGGAAAGGCCTTGAAAGCGCGGGAGCCACGGGAAATACAATTTGCGTTGAAGTTCATCTTCTAGCTTACGGAAGACAACTGGTAAAACGCGGCGCGGCTCGCGAGGGCCGCGCTTGCGTGCGTCTGGGAAAAGAGTTTTTGGCAGCAAACTGACGGCAGGGAAGAGACCTGCAAAGAGTTGGTCTCGCGAGGGCGGGACGGGCTTGATTTGGAGAACGATCATGTCGTACGAAGCACTGAACAAAGAACTGGCGGCATACGAGAAGCGCACGCCGAAATCGGCGGCTGCGCACAAGCGGGCGGAGAAACGAATTCCGCTGGGAGTCGCAAGCAATTATCGCCACTACGAGCCGTACCCGATTTTTGTAAGGGACGGAAAGGGCAGCAAGATTCACGACATCGACGGCAACGAATACATTGACCACAATCTTTGTTTCGGCGCGTTGATGGCGGGGCACTGCCATCCGGCAGTGGTAAAAGCGGTTGAAACGAAACTGCACGAAGGCACTACGTTTGGCATGCCGCACGAACAGGAGTGGGAACTGGCGGAAGAAATTTGCGCACGCTATCCGGTAGAAATGGTGCGGTTCGGATCGAGCGGCACAGAAGTGACAATGCACGCCTGCCGTATCGCGCGGGCCGCCACTGGCCGCGACAAAATTATCAAGTTCGAAGGCTCGTACCACGGGCTGCATGACACTGCTCTGGTCAGCGTAAAGCCGAAAGAAACCGAATACGGTGATGAAAACGCCCCGAATTCTGTTCCCGGAGGCGCCGGTGTGCCGAAAGCAGCCATCGACAACGTGGTGGTGGCTAGTTTCAATAATTTGAAGAGCGTCGAGAATCGCTTCAAACAGTATCCCGGTCAGATTGCGGCAATTATTCTGGAACCGATCATGATGAACGTCGGCTTGTGCATTCCGGAGCCGGGCTTTCTGGAAGGCTTGCGGAAGCTGTGCGATGCCAACGGGGCGTTGTTGATTTTTGATGAAGTGAAAACTGGCGCGAAACTGGCATGGGGGGGCGCCAGCGATTATTTCGGCGTAAAGCCAGACATGATTTGCCTGGCGAAATCGATTGGCGGTGGATTGCCGCTCGGGGCATTCGGCGCCAGCAGCAAAACGATGGGACTCATCTCTGACCACAAGGTTTTTCACGGTGGAACTTACAATACGAATCGCGTGGCTATGGCGGCGGGGCTTGCGACTTTTCGCGAAGTGCTGACAAGGGAAAACTACGCGCACGTCGGCAAGCTAAGCAAGAAGCTGTCAGAGGGTTATCGTGCGATCGTCGAGAAGGTGGGGTTGAAAGCGTACGTGGTTAGCGCTGGAGCGAACGGCGCGCTGATGCTTTACCCGAAAGAAATCAAGAACTACCGCGACTGGACGAAAATTGATGTGGACCTGTGGAGGCACTACTGGTTCGCGATGGTGAACCGCGGCGTGCTGGCGCAACCTTATTGGTGGGACGAGCAGTGGACGATTTCGGTGCAACACACGGAAGCGGACATTGATAAACACCTTGTGGTGTTTGACGAAATCGCGCCGGGATTGGCCAAGGCGCAAACCGAACGCGGCATGGTGACCGCGGCGGCTGGACACTAATAGTTCGCGATGGAGTTCCGTCGCAGACCGAAGAGAGATTCCTCGTTGTGCCTGCCTGCGGCAGGCAGGCTCGGAATGACGCTGGGTGCTGCACGGTTGATGAAGACGACGCGATAAATCCGTCGCTGCGTGAACCGATTCAAGAATTGCGAGCCTTTTGAATTCCGCGGAGACTTTCGGAGAAGAACGTTGAGTCAAGACGTGAGCAACGCGGAGACCCAGCCGCATCTAAAACGCGTTCTCGGGCAGCGCGACTTGGTGCTGCTTTTCGTGGTCGCCGTTTTCAATTTGAACGTGCTGCCATCGATTGCGGCCAACGGCGGCGTCACCATTTGGCTGTGGATTATTTCGCTGGTGCTTTTTTTCTGGCCGCAGGGAATCGCAGTGATTGAACTGGCGCAACGTTATCCAGGCGAAGGCGGTGTTTATCTGTGGGCCAAGGAAGTGTTCGGAGACTTCCACGGATTTCTCTCCGGCTGGTGCTACTGGACCAACAACATGATGTACGTTCCCACAGTGTTGCTTTATTTCGTAGGTGTATCGGTGTTTGCGCTGGGCACCGGGCATGAACACCTTGCGGATAACAAAATTTTCGCGCTTACGGCGTGCGCCATGCTGCTGGCGATTCTGGTAGTGCTGAATATTGTGGGTCTTGGAGTCGGAAAGTGGGTCAACAACATCGGCGGAGTGGGAACTTTTATTGCCGCTGGGTTGTTGATGGCTCTCGGGCTGATCGTGTGGTCGCGTTTTGGAACAAATGTTACCTGGGCCGATTTCAAGATTCCAGAAAATCCACGGTTCGTTCTGAATTCTTTCGGCGTGATCTGTTTTGGCTTGGTCGGGCTAGAACTTGCTTCGATCATGGGCGACGAAATTAAGGATCCACAAAAAACGCTGCCAGGAGCCGTCGCGTGGGGTGGCATCCTTTCCGGCGCGCTTTATATTGGCGCCACGCTGACGTTGCTAGTGGCAGTGAGCAAGCAAGACATCAGCGTGCTGCAGGGAATTGTGCAGGCGGTGACGCACATGGCGGAACGCGTCGGAGTGTTGTGGATCGTCGCGCCGTTTGCGTTTCTATTGAGTTTGTCCATCGCCGGTATTGGTTCTGCGTGGCTTGGCGGTTCTGCGCGAATTCCGTTCGTTGCTGGCCTCGATTCCTACATGCCGCGCTGGCTGGGTAGCATTCATTCGAAGTACCGCACACCGTACGCCGCGCTGCTGGTGCACGCGGGTGTTTCGTTCGCCCTGGTTTTGATGAATTTCTGGGGATCAGGGGTGCAGGAATCCTTTCAGCGATTACTCTCCCTGGCAGTGGTGTTGCAACTGATTCCTTTTCTGTACATGTTTGGCGCTTTGCTGAAGCTTGCTCTGGCCGCGGACTTCCAACAGGTACGTTACAGCAAAACGAAATTGATTCTTGCCGGTGCCAGCGGTTTGGTTACCACTGCACTGGGAATTGGCCTGGCATTTTTTCCGGCGCAACAGATTACATCGCTGTTCTCCTACGAAGTCTGGATGTGGGGCGGCACGCTGCTGTTTGTCGGAGCAGCGGGTTTTTTCTTTTTCGTGTATGGCCGGCGCAAGACTGCTCTGAAAGCGGCGGCGTAGTGGAATTTTGCGGGCAGGAGGTTGAGATGTCGAGCAGTGCAACAGCGGGAGTACGCAGTTATCAGAATTTTGTGAATGGTAAATGGGAACGCGCAGCCTCGGGCAAGACTTTTCCCGTTTACGATCCTTCCACGGAAGAAGTGATCGCTCATGTTGCCGCGGCCGATGCCACTGATGTGGATCGCGCCGTGAAGGCTGCGCGCGCGGCTTTCGATTCCGGGATATGGCCGCAGACGACGGCGCAGGAGCGAGGACGCATTCTCTTCAAGCTTGCGGAAAAGATTCGCCAAAACACTGCGCCGCTCGCTGAACTTGAATGCCGCAACACGGGCAAACCCATTGTCGAAGCTGAATACGACATCGCGGACGTGGCAACATGCTTCGAATACTATGGCGGCCTGGCGAACAAGGTGACCGGCCAGGTGAACCCGGTTCCCGCCAACGCGCTGAGTTTTACCTTGCGCGAACCGATGGGCGTCGCGGGCCAGATCATTCCGTGGAATTATCCGTTGCTGATGGCGGCGTGGAAGTTGGCGCCGGCGATTGCAGCGGGATGTACCTGCATATTGAAACCGGCGGAGCAGACGCCGCTGACAGCGCTCGAGTTTGCAAATTATTTTGAAGAAGCGGGCCTGCCTCCGGGTGTCGTCAATATTGTGAACGGACTTGGCGAGACCGCCGGCTCGGCCTTGGTCGCGCATCCCGGTGTGGACAAGATTGCGTTTACCGGGAGCGCTGCTGTTGGAAAAATCATCGTGAAGAGCGCCGCAGATACGTTGAAGCGCGTGACACTGGAGCTTGGAGGAAAATCGCCCAACGTGTTTTTTGCCGACGCCGATTGGGAAGCGGCCGTGGACGGAGCGCTGTTTGGCGTGTTCATCAATCAAGGTGAAGTTTGCTCGGCGGGCAGCCGCATCCTGGTGGAAAAAAAGATTTATTCGAAATTTGTCGAAGCAATGACGGAAAAAGCCAAGCGCATCAAGCTCGGTCCGCCGATGGAACGCGAAACCAAGATGGGGCCGCTGGTCAGCAAAGAGCAATACGATCGCGTCAGCTCGTATCTCGAGTTAGGAAAAAAGGAAGCCAAGACGGCCATCGGTGGCGGGCGGCCAAAGCAATTCGGCAAGGGCTTTTATGTTGAGCCGACGATTTTTTACGACGTGGACAACAACGCGCGCATTTCACGCGAAGAGATTTTTGGGCCGGTGGCTTCGGTAATTCCCTTCGAAGGTGAACCCGACGCAATTCGAATCGCCAACGACACGCCGTACGGTCTGGCCGGCGCAGTGTGGACCCGCGACATCTATAAGGCGTTTCGCGTTGTGAAGTCACTTCGCGCCGGGATTATCTGGGTCAACCACATGCAACCAACCTATGTCGAAGCGCCCTGGGGCGGGTACAAGCAATCAGGATTCGGACGCGAGCTTGGTCCGTGGGGAATGGAAGAGTATCTGGAGACGAAACAAGTTTTCGTCAATTTGGACGAGACGCCCATCGGCTGGTACTGAACGGAATTTCGAAACACCGCGTAGGGAGAGATGGCCATGAAAAGCATTCAGCTTCGAACGGAAATCCCAGGGCCCAATTCCAAAGCGTTGATGAAACGCCGCGAGGCCGCTATTCCGCGCGGACCGTATCACGCTACGCCGATTTTCGCGGCGCGCGCAGAAGGCGCGATAATCGAAGACGTTGATGGCAACAAGTTTCTCGATTTTGCCGGAGGCATCGGTTGCCTCAACACCGGGCACCGGCCGGCGCAAGTTGAAAGCGCGATTCGGCAGCAACTCGAAAAATATCTGCATTTGTGTTTCAGCGTTACGCCATACCAAGGCTACATCGCGGTCGCGGAAAAATTGAATGCGTTGGCGCCAGGCAAATTTGCCAAAAAAACTTTGTTGGTGAACAGCGGGGCGGAAGCTGTCGAGAACGCCGTAAAGATTGCCCGCGCGTACACCAAACGCCCGGCGATTATCGCGTTTAATGACGCGTTTCACGGGCGCACCATGATGACGCTTTCTCTGACCAGCAAAACGTATCCATACAAGGCCGGCTTCGAGCCATTTCCTGGCGACGTGTATCGCCTGCCGTACGCGTACTGCTATCGCTGCTCTTACGGGCTCACTTATCCGAGCTGCAAGATGGCTTGCGCTACGGCGCTCGAGGATGCATTTAAGCGCGTCGTGTCGGCGGAATCGGTGGCGGCGGTTATCGCGGAGCCGGTTCTGGGCGAAGGCGGATTTGTCGCTCCTCCCAAAGAATATTATTCCGTCCTGCAGGAAATCTGCCGCAAGCACGGCATTCTCTTTATCGCCGATGAAGTGCAATCCGGCATTGGCCGCACCGGAAAATTCTTCGCGATTGAACACTACGGCGTAGAGCCAGACATTATTACTTCCGCAAAATCGCTGGGTGGAGGATTGCCGCTGGCAGCGGTCACCGGCCGCGCAGAAATAATGGATGCTGCCGAAATCGGCGGTCTTGGCGGAACGTTTGGCGGGAATCCTGTGGCCTGCGCGGCGGCGCTGGCGGCGCTGGAAATCATCGAAAAGGACGAACTGCTCGCGCGTTCCACGGTGCTCGGCAAGAAATTTGAAGAGCGCGGCATAAAATGGGAGAAACAATTTCAGGTGGTCGGCGAAGTTCGCGGCCTCGGTGGAATGTGTGCCATCGAACTGGTCAAAAATCCCGCAACGCGCGAACCCGCCGGAGACGAAACAAAAAAGCTTGCGCAGTATTGCTACCAGCACGGATTGATCACCATTACCGCCGGTACCTACGGCAACGTGATGCGTATTCTGGTGCCACTCATCGTGAGCGACGCGCAATTTAACGAAGGGCTGGACGTGCTGGAAGCTGGACTGGCGCACGTCTGCGCGGCCGCACCCGAGAGGCAATTCGCAACATCGAATTTGTAGGAGCACGCTCATGGCGAACACGGTGGTACAACCTGCTGCAAGCGGAGTCGCGTTGAAGGATGCGCGGTTGTTTCGCGAAGCCTGCTACATCGATGGTGCGTGGCTGTCTTCCGCAACCGGCGCAACGACAAACGTTGACAATCCCGCCACCGGAGAGAAACTCGGCACGGTTCCGAAACTTGGCGTTGCGGAAACACGTACTGCGATTGAAGCTGCCAATAAGGCATTTCCTTCGTGGAGCAAAAAAACTGGAAAAGAGCGCGCCGCAGTTCTTCGCCGTTGGTTCGATTTGATGATGGAGAATCAGGGCGACCTGGCGCGGTTGATGACTCTCGAGCAAGGCAAGCCGCTCACCGAGTCGCGCGGTGAAGTTGTTTATGCTGCGTCATTTTTGGAATGGTTTGGTGAGGAAGCCAAACGCGTTTACGGCGACACCATTCCCGGGCATCAAGCCGACAAACGAATCGTGGTGATCAAGCAGCCGATTGGTGTGGTGGCATGCATCACTCCGTGGAATTTTCCGTTGGCCATGATCACCCGCAAAGCCGGGCCCGCGATTGGCGCCGGTTGCACCGTGGTCTTGAAGCCTGCGGGGCAGACGCCCTATTCGGCCTTGGCGCTGGCGGAACTGGCGGAACGCGCGGGAGTCCCGAAAGGCGTGTTCAATGTCATCACCGGTCCGGCGAAAGAAATTGGCGGCGAACTTACTTCTAATCCGATTGTTAAAAAACTTTCCTTCACTGGCTCAACCGGAGTTGGAAAAGTGCTGATGCAGCAATGCGCGGGAACGATCAAGAAACTTTCGCTGGAGCTTGGCGGCAACGCTCCGTTCATTGTTTTTGAGGACGCCGATCTGGACGCCGCGGTTGAAGGCGCGGTCGCTTCGAAATACCGCAATACCGGACAAACCTGTGTTTGCACCAATCGCCTGTTGGTACAAGAAAGTGTTTACGATGCCTTCGCGGAAAAACTGGCGAAAGCGGTGAAGGCTCTGAAGCCAGCGTCCGGCCTCGAACCTGGCGCGACGCAGGGCCCGCTGATTGACGATGCAGCGGTTGCCAAAGTCGAAAGCCACATTGCAGACGCTACAAAAAAGGGCGCCAAAGTATTAGTTGGTGGAAAACGCCACGCGCTCGGCGGCAGATTTTTTGAGCCCACCATCCTCACCGATGTAACTCCCGCGATGGCCATCGCTCGAGAAGAAACCTTCGGCCCGGTCGCTCCACTATTCCGCTTCAAGACCGAAGCCGAAGCCGTCGCGCTTGCGAACGACACCGAATTTGGCCTGGCGTCGTATTTTTACGGCAAGGACATCGCGCGCGTGTGGCGCGTTGCGGAAGCGCTTGAATACGGCATCGTCGGCATCAACACCGGCATCATCTCGACGGAAGTGGCGCCGTTCGGCGGCGTCAAAGAGTCTGGCCTCGGGCGCGAAGGCTCCAAGTACGGCATGGACGAATATCTCGAAATCAAGTACCTGTGCTTCGGCGGAGTCGCTTGAGTTAAGCGGCCTGCGCGGCCTGCGCGCAGTTCACCATCCACGAGATTCCAAACTTGTCCTGCAGCATGCCGAACTTCGCCGACCAAAAAGTCTGCTGCAAGGGCATGTCAACCTGCCCGCCCTGCGACAGCGCGTTGAAGACCCGCTCAGTCTCGGCCGGATCTTTCGTGCCGACTGCCACCGAGAACCCCTGTGGCTTGGTGTAGCGGTCCGGCGGACAATCCGACCCCATGATCACGCTGGTTCCAGCGGCGAGTCTGGCGTGGATCACCTGATTGTGCATCGCAGCCGGCAGATGGCCCGATTCCGGCGATTGGCCGTAGGTCATCATGTCCAGTTTCCCGCCCAGCGCCTTTTCGTAAAACTCGAAAGCCTCCTTACAGTTTCCCAGAAACATCAGATATGGAGCCACTTCCATGCGTCACCTCACGTTATAGTTTGAAATGCTTGCAGCGTTCGGCTGGGAAAGCGCTGCAAATTTTTTCATGCTAACCGCCCGCGATCGCTCCCACCACCAGCAGCGGCTCTTTTCCGTTCACCACCGCTTCTGGTAACGGCGTCTCCGGCGGCTCGTGCGACAAATCCTCGCCGCACGCAAAAAATCGCAAAAAAGGCCGGCGCTGCTGCGTCACATGATCTCGAATCGTTCCGCGCAGCATCGGGTACTGCGTTTCCACCGCGTCCAGCACCGACAGCAGGGACACCGTCCCAGCCACCTCCACCGTCACCTCGCCCTTCACATGCGCGAGGGCCCGAAGGTGGGCCGGCAGTTCCACTCGAATCATGACCGCGTCCCGATCACAGCGTCTGCACCTCGACCGAATATACCGCCGGCAAATCGCGTACAATCGGCGCCCAGCTGTCGCCGGCGTCCGCCGAACCGTACACCTGCCCGCCGCTCGTTCCAAAATATACGCCACACTTGTCCAGCCCATCCACCGCCATCGCGTCGCGCAGCACGTTCACATAGCAATTGCTCTGCGGCAAACCTTTCGTCAACTCCTCCCATTCGTTGCCGCCGGTCCTGCTGCGATACACCCGCAATTTTCCATCCGGAACAAAGTGCTCGCCGTCACTCTTGATCGGCACCACGTAAATCGTTTCCGGCTCGTGGGCGTGCACATCGATCACAAAGCCGAAATCCGTCGGCAGATTGTCGCTGACTTCCGTCCAGGTTTCGCCCGCGTCACACGACCGCATAACGTCCCAATGTTTTTGCATGTATAGCAATTCCGGCCTGGATTTGGCCTGCGCGATGCGATGCACGCAGTGCCCGACTTCCGCTTCCGGATTCGGAATGTACAGCGACTTCAGCCCTTTGTTGATCGGCTTCCACGTTTTTCCTGCGTCATCGCTGCGAAACGCTCCCGCCGCCGAAATTGCGATAAAAATTCTTCCTGCCGTTTTGGGATCGAGCACAATCGTGTGCAAACACATCCCGCCCGCACCCGGCTGCCATTGCGGACCGGTCCCATGTCCGCGCAATCCCGAAAGTTCCTCCCAGGTCTTTCCGCCATTGGTCGAACGAAACAGCGCCGCATCTTCCACTCCGGCGTAGACCGTGTCCGGATCGCTCAGCGAGGGCTCCAGATGCCACACCCGTTTGAACTCCCACGGATGTTGCGTGCCGTCATAAAACTGATGCGTGGTCAGCGGCTTGCCGGTTTCTGCCGACGTGTCGTACATAAATCTGTTGCTTTCGCCCTTTGGCACTCCTCCCGGCCCCGTTGTTTCCCCTGGCGGCGTGCCCGGCTGAAACCAGGTTTTTCCTCCATCATCCGAGCGTTGAATGATCTGACCAAACCATCCGCTGGTCTGCGACGCATAAATCCGATTGGGGTCCACCGATGAACCCTTCAGGTGATACATCTCCCAGCCCGCAAAGTGCGGCCCACTCACGTCCCACTTTTCTCGCTTGCCGTCCGACGTCAAAATAAACGCGCCCTTTTTCGTTCCTACCAGCACCCGCACTCCGCTCATGGTTCCCTCTCCGATCTTTCGATCTTTACTTCTATACTTCTTTACGCCGTCTTTCGGTTCTTTGTTTCGCCACCAGTTTCTCCACGCTTGCTTGCATAACGCAAGTTAAATTTGCTAGCCTGCCAAAATGGCAGGGAAAAAGCCCGCCTCCAACCGCCGCTCTGGGTGTCCTTTGAACGCCTCCGTTGAAATGCTGGGCGATCGCTGGTCATTATTGATCATTCGCGACATGATGTTGCTCGGCTATCACACCTTCAAGGAATTCCTGCACTCCCATGAAGGCATCGCCAGCAATATTTTGGCCGATCGCCTCAAACGTCTGGAAAACTACGGCATCATTTCCGCGGCGCTCGATCCCTCCGACGGTCGAAAAATGATTTACTCCCTTACGCCGAAAGGCCTCGGGCTGGCTCCCGTCCTCACCGAAATGGTTTTGTGGGCCGCCGCGCACGAAGAAACCGGCAACCAAGCCCTCGTCCGCCTCATTCGGAAGGACAAGGAGCATTTCCTTGACGAAGTCCGCAAACGTTGGTCCGCGCCGCGAAACGAGTAACATATTCGCAAGGACGCGGAACTCTCGTCCTTCTCTCGCCGCAGTTGGCGTTATAGTCTTAACTCAACCCCCTGCATCGAAAGAACATTGTGCCTAAACTTCCCGGAAGCCCCAACCGCACCGGTCACTCAGAGAGCGCCGCACCTCGTTCGGCAGCGAGCGCGACCGTCGCCCTGGCTGGCAAGCCCAAGAAATCAGCAACAGAAACCTGGAAAGCCCTCCCGGAAATTTGGGCGCTGCTCCGGCCCCGCAAGGGCCTTATGCTTCTTGGACTCGTATTGATGTCCATCAACCGCATCGCCGGTCTTGCTCTGCCTTTCTCCCCAAAATATTTTTTTGATGATGTGATTGGCAAGCACCAGACCAATCTACTGCTGCCTATCGTGTTGGTGGTAGTCGGCGCGACCATCGTGCAGGGCATCACGTCTTATTCGCTCACCCAGCTGCTTTCCAAATCCGCGCAACGCATGATTACGGACATGCGTAAACGGATTCAAGCGCATATTGGCCGGCTTCCGGTCACTTATTACGACTCACATAAAACCGGCGAGCTCGTTTCGCGCATCATGAGCGACGTCGAAGGCATCCGCAATCTCATCGGCACCGGCCTGGTCGAATTTCTCGGCGGCCTGATGACCGCGGCCATCGCATTTGTGATTTTGCTAAAAACCAGCGCCATCATGACTCTCCTGGCGTTCCTGATCTTGGTGACGTTTGGTCTGCTTATCAACAAAGCGTTTGGCACCATCCGGCCGATTTTTCGCGCGAGGCCAAAAATCAACGCCGAAGTCACGGGCCGCCTCACGGAGTCGCTCGGTGGCGTGCGCGTGGTGAAGGGCTACCACGCGGAAGAGCGGGAAGAAAAAGTGTTTGCCACCGGCGTGCAGAAGCTGCTGGATAACGTGCTCAAAACGCTAAATGCTACTTCGCTGATGAGTTTGTCGGGCGTGGTGCTGATGGGCATGGTCAGCGCGATGATCATGTTTCTCGGTGCAAAGCAGATCGCCGCCGGTCACATGACGCCCGGCACCCTGGTCAGCTACATGGCATTCCTGGCGATGCTCATCGCGCCGGTTTTCCAGATTGTTGCCATCGGCACGCAGCTTACTGAAGCCATCACCGGCCTGGAGCGTTCGCGCGAAATCCTGAACGAGAAAATCGAAGACGAAGATGACGGCCGCAATCAAACTATCGGACGCCTGATTGGCGAAGTCATTTTCGAAGACGTGAATTTTTCCTACGAACCCAGCAAGCAGATTCTCTTCGACATTAATTTCGTCTCCCTGCCCGGTACGGTCACTGCTCTGGTCGGCCCATCCGGCGCGGGGAAGTCCACCATCATTGGGCTCATCGCCGCGTTCTACAAACCGGAACGTGGCCGCGTCCTCGTCGATGGAATGGATCTCGCCACCATCAAGCTGAGGAGTTATCGCACCCAGCTTGGTGTGGTGCTGCAGGACACTTTTCTTTTCGATGGATCCATTCGCGAAAACGTAGCCTTCGCCCGCCCGGATGCCCGCGAAGAAGAAATTATGGAAGCGTGCCGTATTGCTCGAGTCGACGAATTCGCCGAATCCTTCGAAAAAAAATACGATACGGTCGTCGGCGAACGCGGTGTAAAGCTATCCGGCGGACAGAAGCAGCGCGTATCCATCGCGCGCGCCATCCTCGCCGATCCGCGCATCCTCATTCTCGATGAAGCCACTTCCAGCCTGGATTCTGAATCCGAGGCGCTGATTCAGGAAGGCTTGCGTTACTTGATGCGTGGCCGCACGACATTTGTTATCGCGCATCGCCTTTCAACCATCCGTCGCGCCGAGCAAATTCTCGTCGTCGAAGCCGGGCGCATCATTGAACGCGGCACCCATCAGTCGCTCTATGCTCTCGGTGGCCGCTACTACGATCTATACACCCGTCAGCACGGCCTCGAATCCAATCTTTTCCTCGCGCCCGGCGAAGGCGACGGCTCCCGCATCGAAGAGTCCTCGTCCGCCGAAACCAACGGCCGCGCTCGCGACACCGCCGATCCTCTCAAGCTCTTCCGCGGCTCAACATAAGACCTCCACAAATAAAAAAGGGCGCGTGCCAACAACGCGCCCGCACCCCTCGTTCTTCAACTGCTCGAACTACTTCTTGCACCCGGAACAGGAGGCGCAACAGTCGGGCGAATCGCAACATGACACGTTCGCCGCCTTGACCGCTCCGGCAAAACCCAGCGCGGTTACCGCTAACAGCAGAATTGCTCTGATCTTCTTCATAAATAGCTCCTTTTGAGACCGAAAGAGTTATTGTCAGCCGACAGCTTCGCCATCGGCGCAGCAGCGAAATATCGAATGCGAGAGTGGTTTCTAAATTCGAAGCAGGTGTGTTTTGAGGAGGGTATCTCGCACAGGGTGCCAGATGAACGGATTGGTTTCGACGAAGGCCCAAAAACCACTATCGGTAAGCTCGAAATTCGCGGGCCGAACAAAATCATGCGAGACACCGGCTTTCGTCGCTTCCGGATTCCACTTTTGTGTCAGCGTGATCTCGACCGGACAGCACGACACTGCGCCATTCGGGACGGGTTTTTTGTCTTTTCCTGGCGCTGACGGATGGCCACTTGAGTGGTGGCAGCCCCCCATGTCCGCCATGACTCCGGTGTGCAAGCCGTTAGTCGCAACGCTGGTCTGCGATTCTGTGATTGCTGGCAACGTACAGCCCATAACGCAAGCCACCACAGCAATCCACAGGGAAACGCCAACAGCCGTTCCCGCCTTAACGGTGTGCCATGTCGAGCGCATACAAACTCATACTTATAGTACTAAAACTTCGTCCCGTGAGCGCCACATTAATTTGTCTCGGGTGGGCGACTTTAAAGGGAGAAAGGGGCTAATATTCTTTTCGGGTGGTTATTTCCTTGCGTATATTATACGCTCGGAATAGGGGGGCCACCGTATGCCCCAATCCCTTTCTGATTTAGAACAGCGACGTGAAGTGATTGCTCAGCGCATTGCAGAGCTTGGCGACCTTCGCCCCGGCAGCATCACCGCCACCTCAGGTCGCTGCGGTAAACTAGAGTGTCACTGCCATCAACCCGGTCAGCCGGGTCACGGCCCCCATTTCCGGCTCACCTATAAGGTCGATGGCAAGACCATCTCGGAAGCATTGTCCACTCCTACGGCGATGCAGAAAGCCGAGCGAGAAGTGGAGGAGTTCCGTAAATTCCAGCAGCTCAGTCGTGAGTTTCTGGGTACCAACACAGAGATCTGCCGTTTGCGGCCTCTCGAGGAAGAGTCAGAAACGGAGCTGAAAAAAAAACGATCGAAGCGATCCGTCAAGAGATCACGCGCGAAGTAGAAGGGTTCTTGCGGGTCGTGTTCGAGGATCGACGCAAGACGGGGCGCCTCGATCTGGAAGCGACCGAGATGGCCATGCGCTCGGCTCTACACCGGGCAGGCGCCGCGGCCTTGAGCCAACTACTGGAATTCCCAGTCCCCACCGAGGAAGGGCGCTCGCGGACTTGCCCTTGCGGCCAACAAGCCCACTACCGCGAGCGGCGCAGCAAGCCCGTGCTGACCGTTGTGGGCCTGGTGGAAGTTTTGCGTCCCTACTATTTATGCGCGTACTGCGGCGTCGGCCAATTGCCCGCCGATGTCGAACTGGATATCGAGAATACGGAATTCTCTCCCGGGGTACGCCGCATGCAGGCGATCGTCGGCCAGGAGGCGCCCTTCGATCATGGCCGCGAACAGATGAAAGTTCTGGCCGGCCTGGAGGTGACTACCAAATCCGTAGAGCGTACGGCGGAGGCCATCGGAGCCGATATCGCTCAGCGTGAACAAGCCGAGATCCAGAAAGCCCTGCAGTTGGAACTGCCCGTGGTTGTCGGCGAGCCGATGCGCATCCTGTACGTGCAGATGGATGGGACGGGAGTTCCGGTGGTGAAGAAAGAGACGGTTGGTCGGCAGGGCAAGAGCGAAGGCCAACCGGCCCATACTCGGGAAGTCAAACTGGGATGCGTCTTCACCCAGACGACGTGGGATAAGCAAGGCTATGCAATCCGCGATCCCGATTCCACCACGTATACCGGAGCCATCGAGAGTGCGGAAGAGTTTGGCCGGCGAATCTATGGGGAAGCCTGGGGACGCGGCTGGAGCCGCGCACTCCAGAAGGTCGTGATCGGTGACGGCG